>Ga0302316_10003571_pt1 | contig 10529 bp, 11 predicted proteins | sample III_Palsa_N3_2_FD_200456 | JGI IMG/M metagenome (GOLD analysis project Ga0302316, IMG submission 200456) | Peat permafrost microbial communities from Stordalen Mire near Abisko, Sweden - III_Palsa_N3_2 | ecosystem: Environmental > Terrestrial > Soil > Palsa > Peat permafrost | place: Sweden... | reverse complement strand
TCGCGGTGCCTATCGGGGGCGCGTCATACGTACTCAACTGGGTATTTGAAGAGCGGCCACAACCACCACTCGATGCCTTCCGGTTCAAGGTGGGACCGCATGCAGGATGGCTGGGGCTTGATGTGCCCGCACTCGCAGCACTACTTGGCGAGTCACGGCCTTTACGCGTGCCGCGCCCTCTGCGCTGCGTGCTCGTGGCCAACGCGCTCTCGTCGTGCGTAGATTCACTCATTCGAGCGACGCGACTGCATTTCGAATGGTTGCCGAACGACGTTGCTGATCCGGCCGTCCACGTGTCGTTCGACGCATGTACGACTGTGCGCTTCCACCTAGTCGGGACGTGCTGGAGCGGTGCGCTGGCGTTCGACATGCCGGCCGACCTCGACGCGCTGGCACCATCATGCATGCGAACTAGCGCGCACGACAACGCGGCAGTAGACAACCTCCGACTACCGCTGCGCTTCGCGATCGGCACCACGCGCATTCGCATGGAGGAGTTGCTCGGCATCGCGCACGGCGACCTGGTCGCAATCGAGGAATGGCGCTCCGCCGGTGCCGCCGTCGTCGTGAGTTCAGTACTGCGCGGCCCCGCAGGCCGGGGCTTCATTGCGCTGGCCGAGGGCTCGCGCATAACGATTCAGCAATTCAGGGAACAGAGCATGAACCACCCCGCCGAAGCCTCGCCCGCCTGCGAGCCACGTGCCACGACTGACCTCGCGTTGGAGCGCCTCGACGCGCTCGAGGTCACGCTTCGCTTCGAGGTTGGCGATCTGAGCGTCAGTCTGGGCGAACTGCGGAACTTGCGTCCAGGCCATGTCTTCGAGTTGGGTCAACCGCTCAACCGTGGACCAGTGCGCATCCTGGCCGATGGCAATTTGCTGGGCAAAGGGACGCTGGTGGCGGTCGGCGACCGCTTGGGCGTTCGCGTCAGCGAATTCGCTTCCGGCGCGCTTTGAACGGCGATGGCACCATTCCTGTCCAGCCACCGGCCGCTCGCTTCCTCAGGCAAGCATCCCTCTCTCAGTGCTACCCAGTAGAGCGCCCGTGAACTCGAGCCTGCCAGATCCACTTACGCTGGTCGCGGTTATCGTTGCGTTTGGCCTGGCACCCTTCGCGGCCCTGATGGTCACTTGCTATACGAAGCTCGTGATCGTCTTCGGCTTGCTGCGGACGGCGCTCGGTCTGCAGCAGACGCCGCCGAACATGGTTCTCAACGGCATTGCGATCATTCTGTCGGTCTACATCATGGCGCCGATCGGCATGGATGTCAGCGACGCGTTGCGCAATCACACCTTCGGTCAGAAGGGCGAGAGCATGTCCGATATCCTCGCGGTCGCAGATGCAGCGAAGCAGCCGATGAAGGACTTCCTCCTGAAGCACACGCACGAGCGCGAGCGTAGATTCTTCATGGACTCCGCCACCAGTGTTTGGCCAAAAGAGCGCGCCGCCTTACTACGTTCCGACGACTTCATCGTCCTGGTGCCAAGCTTTACGCTGAGCGAACTCACGCGCGCGTTCCAGATCGGCTTCATCATCTACATGGTGTTCGTCGTCGTCGATCTCATCGTCGCGACCATCCTGCTAGCGCTTGGCATGTCGATGATCTCGCCCACGACGATCTCACTTCCGTTCAAGCTGCTGTTGTTCGTCATGCTGGATGGTTGGGCTCGACTGATTCACGCTTTGGTACTTTCGTACCGTTGAAGGACGCCGTCGGCGTTCGGACGATGCTGGGATTCGAGGACTTCCGCTGTCCATCAAACGATTTTGATAGACGTCATCCTCACGCTGCTATCGCCGCCAGGCAAGGTGGGATGACGGGACGCTCACTCTCTTTCCCGCTCGTCCCTGTTACCCCAAATCGGCCGAAACTGAACCACGCCAAAGAACGGATCCGTTTCCCCATCAAAGCGACATCGTCCCACTTCATTCGCGGAAGGAAATCCGCGGTTCGTCGCACGAGCATTGCGACCAGTGCGTGATTTGCGCAGCATTTCGCCTCCGACCCATCAATTGAGGATTCTGTGATGCCCCATCGTCTGTCGGCGCTCGGTGCCGCCCTGTCTCGCACGGCCGTGCGTGTTGCGATCTCTCTGGCATTCACAATGATCGCCTGTTCGATGACGCACGCGAACGAAGTGCCGCGCGACGGTTCACCCACCGGCGATGCTCTGCAGCCCGGCTGCGAGCGCGTCGAGGCCAGAACGTGCGTCGAGCAGGCGATCCAGGCCATGGGTGGGCGCCAGGCGCTCGCCGGCATTCGTACCGCCCGCTACCAGACCACCGGGCATACCGCGGTTACCGAGCAGTCGTATCGCCAGCAACCATTCGTCACCGCCTATCAGCACGATCAGCTGGCGATCGACTTCGCCAACGGGCGGCTCGTCGACGTAGACCATGGCACATGGCCCGAATCGGATCCGAAGCAGTTCGAGAGCGACCAGACGCTCGTCGCCACACCGACCGCGGGTGTCTATCGCGGTAGCGGCAGCGAAGGCGACACGCCCTGCTCGCTTGCCGATCTCGACCAGGTCGGCGACACGCTAGCGCTCGGCCCGGAACGTCTGTTGTTGACGGCCGCTGCCGCGAGTGAGCTCCGCTATGCGCCACCACGCTGGCTGCGCGCAACACGTCACGCCGTCGTCGAATTCAACTGGCACGGTATATATGTTGATGTGTTGCTGAACGCGGCAAACCACCTGCCGGATGCGATGGAGAGCACGCGCACGTTCCAGGACTTCTGGTTCGCGTGGGGAGACGTCCGTCAGCGCATCTACTTCGACAACTGGCACCTCGTAGATGGCATGGTGCTGCCGTCCAATCGCGTCGAAGCGCGCAACGACATCGTCTGGAAATCGACGCAAACGACCGACATCGTCTTCAACGCGCCGCTTGACGAGAAGCCGTTCGCGATGGACGACACAGTGGCGGAAAAGAGCGCACATTTGCTGAACTGGAACCGCATCTTCAGCGACAAGGCGCGCGTCGTGCTGGCGCCGGGCATCTTGCTATACAAGGGTTCGTGGAACGCCACACTGATCCGGCAGGACGACGGCGTTTTGGTTGTCGAGGCGCCGATCTCCAGCAGCTACATGCAGGGCATCCTGGCCAAGGCTGCCGGAGAATTCCCGGGGGTACCCATCAAGGCCGTTCTGTCCACGTCAGACTCCTGGCCGCACATCGCGGGCGTGCGTGAAGCCGTCGCGCAAAACCTGCCGGTGGTCGCACTGGACCTGAATCTGCCCGAACTGGACAGGCTCGTCGCCGCCCAGCACCGGCTGCAGCCAGACTCGCTGCAGAAGGCTCCGCGGCCGCCGCACTGGATCGTCGCAGCAAACGGCCTCGAGATCGGTCACGGTGACAACCGCGTGGTGCTCTATCCGCTGCACGGCGCGTCGACCGAACGTCAGTACATGGTCTATTTCCCGCAGCACCGACTCCTGTACGCCAGCGACACGCTAGCGCTCAACGACGACCAATCGCTGTATGACCCACAACTGATGCACGAGGTAGTACAGGCGGTGGAACGCAACGAGCTGCAGGTGGACACCGTTTACGCGATGCACGAGGCACCGATGGCGTGGAAGGATGTGGTCGAGAAGGTGAGGGCGGCAAGCCGGGTTCTGTCGCAATAGCAGAGGACTGGCGACCTGAGGCGGGCAAAAACGGGGAAGGTCAGAAGGCCAGGCGGCAGAACAGCTCTGCTGCGGACATGACTTCCTTCGGGGCCAGCGACCTGACAGATACGGTTCATGGGCGAGACCTTCGCCTTGTAGAAGTGGCCCCGGTTGTTCAGACAGTTTCCCGGGTTTGCCGAGTGGAACTCTGCGGGGTCGATGTCGAGGTGAGAGTTGTCCACGGTGTCGTTACTCCGGCGTGGTGGTCAACCCGATCTTGTCGATCAGGCGGCTTTGGCGAGCGGAGCGAGCGAGGCGAAATAGGACTCGTCGGGCGTCTTCTGTCTAGCGCGGTGTCCGGCCGACGCATGTTGTAGAACTCGATGTACCGGCCAATGCAAGGCGGGACTCATATCGGCTGTGGTTGGTTGTTGGCGATGCGTCGGCTCGCCATTGCCGCGATGAGCGCCGCCGAGGCGCTAAGCATCGCTGCAACCAACAGCATCGTCCACTCCATACGGTTATTGGGATGGGTAGTGACGCGAGGCACATGCACGAGAACGACGAAAGACAGCATCATCAGCGCCTCTAGCCCGGCGGCGAGTGAGGGAACGATGTCAAGCGTGACCGCCGCGCCTGCGAGGGCGTGGCCTGCGCCAGTGAGGTACGCCAGCTCCAAGCGGTGCGGTAGCCAAATAGGAATCATCGACGCCGTGAAATCCAAATAGACATAGTGAGATGCGCCGAACACAATCGCAGACAGGCCGAAGAGGATCGTCGAGGCGCGTTCGATGCCAAAGTTTCCAGACTTGCGGCCCGCCGTTGTCACAAACTTGGCAGCCGCAGCTGTGACTGCCGCAGGCTCGGCCAGTGCTAGCCAGTTGACCATTGAGTCTGGTCGGCTGATGACCTGAGGAAGGTGAAGGGCCGTCCATCCTATGAGAACGACCAAAGTTAGCACAGTGCCAGTCCGGCGTGAACGCACCGGCAGAACGAGCAAACCTGCCAGCAATTCGAGAAGTCCAAATGCAACAGCCAACTCCTGCCTACCAGGCAGCGTAGCCGCTATTGGTTGCCACTGGAACGCGAAGTCCCGGCTTGCGATTCCCAGGACGCCGAGGGCAGCTAGCGCCGCGCCGAGCATGCGTAGGGGGATATCTGCCGACAGAGCAGACTGAAAATGTAGAGTCGTCACCATTTGTTTTGCGTCGATCTCGTTGAGCACTTCGATACCCAATCTCTATCGGCCAGCAACTTCTTCAGCCCCGCATTTTCGGCCTCGCGCGCCCGAGGCAGCCTGGCCTCTGCGGCGCCCATCCCTCCAGAGTTCTTTCGCCAGGAGTAGATCGCAAGCTCGCCGGTCTTGTTCTCTTTAGCCGCCTCGGCGGCCGACGAACGGTCGGCTTTTGTCAGGATGGCGTCCATTTGCTCTTCGGTGAATGATCTCTTCTCGCGAGCTCTTCACATTCCGGGAGCAGATTCTCTAAGAACTATTGATACAAAAAATCCGGGCACGTCTCTGCGCGTTCCCAGTGATTTGAAATGAAGCCTCGTAAGCGACCAGGGCGTTGCGAGCCAGCTCATCGCGAGCAGGTTCAGCGCGGAGAGTCGTACCGACTGATAGCGCTGCTCCTCAGTCAAAGCGCCTCCGACTTTGCCGGCGAAAGGGAGATAGTCATTGTCTTCATCGTCGACAGCGTCCCATATTTACCCGAGACAAGAGCAGTCCCGGGACCTCGACTCCATAGATGAAACCTCCGATCGCCTTGGGAAGGCGGGGAAGGGTCAGACCCATTTCACGCAGTCGTTCTTCAATGGCACTCATGGGTCGTAGGGAAGTATCGATCTCGCAGAGAGAGCCGGTATCGCGGTGAAAACATCAAAAGGTTCAAGTCTGCATCCCGAAGCGCGCGAACTTGCCTTGCCTATGAGAGGTAACTTGTTGTTGGCTCTCTGAGAAGTTGCGTGGGTGAAATCAGCTCCGGCCCGTTTGCTGAGCTGCGTGGCGCTGGACGAACCTGGTTGCAGTCAATGATCCGGCCAGAGCCCCTGGTTGATGTCGGATCAGCTTGGAAGCGCGCATTCATGCGGTTTGAAGAGGCATGCGAGGTCAAAGCGCCAGCTCAGGACAGCTGCCAATCCGTGCTCGACGAGACATCTCGCGTCGCTGTATATCAAGGTTTCCCCGTAGCCACCGGCTTCCAGGCAATTCACTCGAAATTTGAGAGAGCCTTGTTCCTTATCTTCGATGGCCAGACATAGAAGCGCCATTGAATGTGAGCGTTCGAGCTTGGCGCGTGCCGAAGCCGCCGCAAAGTGAGCCCAACAAAACTCGACCTGTGCACGGGTTCGTTCAGACGCCGGACATGACATGTCGGGCTTGAAGCGCTCCCTGATTCTTCAGCTTGGACATTCGCTGATGGTAGGGCAGCCCCGCCCAATTCCAAACTACGAAAAAGTGTAGGCCTCCTGGTGCCCGCGTTATGCGAAAACTGTTTGATGGCAACGATCTTTAGACTCGTCACGCTTAGCGTGCAGAAAGTTCCCTTTCTTGAGGGCATCCCAACCAACCGCCAGCGAGGTTGGCGCCCGAGCGCCGCAGAGCATCAGGATTCAGCCTGGTCCTGTACTTGCCGTCGAAGGATTGTCAAAGCGCGCATGCCTGGTTTTGAGTGAAACCGGTGAGATGGGCGGACCCTCGTGAAATGGCACCTGACTCCTTCCGGAAAGGGCTTTGGATGATTGAACTCGACTATGAGATGACCTATCGCGAAACGATCGCCGGCCCCCTACCCATGGCCCAAAGCGCATCGTCGAGGAACCAAATGTGCTGGCAAATCGTGTCGGGAACGCTGATTGGCCCACGCATCAACGCTCGCGTCGCTATGCCCGGCATGGACTGGATGCGTTTGGACGGGGGCACGCGCCGCGCGGATTTACGCGTGGCTTTGGTGACGGATGATGGCGTCGGACTTCTTTTTCACTACGACATGGCCTTGATCAAAGCTTCGGGATTGTTTTTGGCGGCGCTGGAAAATGGCACAGGGACCGACTGGTCGGATCAATACATGCGCATGGTGCCGGGCTTCATAGGCGCGAGCGGCAAATACGCCTGGCTGGACGAACATCTTTTCCTGGCGCAAGGCCGCTTGAGTGGGCCCAGGCAAATCGAATACCGGATCTTCCGGGTGCTGTAGGGCGCCCGTCGTGAACCTCACGGGTGGTGGTTGTAAGATTTCGCGTGGCAAATGCCCCCCTTTTCATGGCGTCAATCTGCCAACGTTGCCTACGGAGTTCGAGCAGCGCAGCTCCAAGGTGTGCGTGCACTGTTCAGATCGCCACTCCACCACTTGAGAAAAGCGCGGCTCAGTCGCAATAGGCGGGAGCCGCTACGATACGGGCCACGGTACCGGCCCACATTCAACTCGAAACGTCCGTGCTTCGTAAGGTGCTCAAGCGGCTGCACTCCCGGTTGGAGATCATCCTGGCGTGCGTGCGCTGGTAATGAGGGCTGAACGAGGCCTGGTCGTCGACCATGCGACGGTGCATCGCGGGGCGCTGAAGATTTTGCCGGTGCTGGCCAAGGCGTTGCGCAACCGCAAACGCCCAGTCGGACGCAGTTGGCGCATGGACGAGACCTACGTCAGCGTCGGCAGGCAATGGAAGTACTTGTATCGCGCCGTCGAACGGCTGGGCCAGACAGTGGACTTCCTGCGCACGGCCAGACGCGACGAGGCGGCAGCCCGGCGCTTATTCGAGCGTGCGATCGAGCTGCACGACGTGCCTGAGAACGTGACCATCGACAACAGCGGCGCCAACACGGCGGCGGTGTGCGGTTTGATCGCCCACAGCGGCGTGTCCATCGAGCCGCGCCAGTCCAAATTCCTGAACAACCTGGTCGAGCAAGATCATCGTGCCATCAAGCGCAGAACACGGCCGATGCTGGGATTCAAGGACTTCCGCTGCGTCGCCATGTTGATCGCGGGCATCGAGACCATGCATATGATTCGCAAGGCCCAGCGGGGAGGACCCGAAGGCCAAGTCATGTCCGCAGCCGAGCTGTTCTACAGCCTGGCCTCCTGAACTTCCCCGTTCCTCCCGATCTCAGGCCGTCAGTCCTTTGCTATTGGGACAGAGCACCGCATTCGGGAGGCGACGCGGGCGGCCGCGTCAACCGCTGCGCCAGTTGCACTCGGTTGCGGGCACCGTAGCGTCGGCGCAGCTGCCGCATATGGTAGTCGACGTTGTGCCGGGTGATGCTCAACGCATAGGCGATCTGCTTGTCCGACATTCCAGTGCGAAGGCAGCCGACGATCTCGCGCTGGGTCTCGGTCAGCTCGTGAAGCTCGACCACATCGACCGTTCGTCCGGATTCACCCAACGCGCCCAGCACCGCGGCGCACGCAAGGCCCAGCGTCAACACGGCCCCGAGGCAGGGATCGTCGATCCAGGAACAGTCGGTGCGGATCGAGGCCAGGCTGACGAAGCATCGCCGAGCACCGTGCATCGAAGGGACGCCAAAGAACACTCCGCTGCGTAAGCCGGCGCCATCCATGCCATCGACGAACTCGCGCAGCAGCTTCGGGCAAGCGGTCGATGCCAGTCCGTCAAGCAGCAGGCGGCGCGGATTCCAGACATAGGGAAGGTTTGATCGCGCGAAAGCGGCCAGGCGAGGGTCGCAGGCAGCGTAGCCGCGGCTGAAATACTGGTGCACCCACCGCGGATGTGCGAGATCGGCCGAGAACTCCAGCGGTCTCACGGAGCCGTTGGTGGGATCGACATAGCCCAATCCCATCCAGTCGAACCCGAGCTTGCGCAACTCGACGCCAAGAAGCCGCGATCGCTCGCCGGCGTCACCGATCGCCTCGATGCGTTGGCACGCAGCCAGGAGCATGTCCCCGGCGGACGGCGCAAACTGGCTGCGCGCCGCGGACGCTGTGCCAGTGGGCGGCGGCCGGTGTCTTTCGAAGCCGACATGTGTGTCCATCACCGTTTTGGTTTCCATTGCTTCACCTCGCAGATTTCGGGCTGTCAACTACAAGAGCGTGAAACGTCTCACGGAGCGCTCATCCGATACAAAGTGTTGCGCATCACCGATCTCTGGTCTGTCACTCGAGGTCCCGACTGGCCGGTCTGAATGCCGACGGTGCTTATGCTGCGAGCAGTTCTTCGAGCAAGGCCCTGTCTTGCGGCCAGTCACCCTAGCCGGCGCCTGGGTTGATATGCCCCGCTTCGCCGATCTCGACGAATCGGCTGCCCCAGGCTCGCGCGCACCGATGCGCGTGGCCGATGTCTCCGTACGGATCATTCGAACAGGCGACTACGACGGTAGGGAACGAAAGGCGCTGCAGAGGAACGGTGGTGAATCCAGAAGCCTCAACGGGGATCGCGGGCATCGAGACCATGCACATGATTCGCTAGTACCAGTGGTCAGGAACCGAAGGCCAAGTCATGTCCGCAGTCGAGCAGTTCTACAGCCTGGCCCCCTGAACTTCCCTGTTCCCCCCGATCTCAGGCCGTCAGTCCTTTGCTGTTGCGACAGAGTCTGCGACGCTAGCGACGGCAACGTCACCCGGCCGGCGCGGCCTCCCTTGCCGAAGACGTGCAGCCAGCGTTCGTTGTGGTCGACGTCGATGGCGCCAAGCGTGGCCTGGACCGGCTCGCTGGCCAGCAGCCCGGTGGCGTACGCAATGTCCAGTGCTGCTCGGACGCCGGCGATTGCGAAAGCAGGACAACTGCACCCTTGCGACGACCGAACGTTCTGTACGACAGCGCACAGACAACACGTTTTTACTACGCTACTTTGGACGCGCGGTCACCCGTGCTGCTCGGATATATGCAACTTCTTGAATTGGGAACAGCTCCTGCAGACGATATCGGTTACTGACCTCGTGCATGCGTTCGCCGCTGATTTGGCCAGCGCAGATACGGCCGAAAATACGGGCTCGAGCAGGGTATTGCCTCCGATTCGTCATAAGCATGCGCAAGCATCCACCTGCATGCGTGTTATCTAGCCTTCAGAGTACCTCTTCTCGACTACGCTGAAAATGACCAACAACATTGAACGACTTGCCGACGGCGAAGAACACTTTCTCATTCCCGGCCCGCGAACCGACATGCGATTGTTCCTTCGGCTGCTCGCCAGTCGAACGCCAATTTCCGACGCTCGACGCGCAGTGCTGTATGTGCACGGTGCGACGTTTCCATCAGCCCTGTCGATTGCCCATCGATTTGACGGATGCTCATGGCGAGATGCGCTCTGCGACGCAGGGTTCGACGTATGGGGATTGGATTTCTACGGCTTCGGCCATTCTGACAAATATGCGGAGATGAGCGCGGCGGCGGAGGAGAACCCTCCATTGGGGTTGACCGAAGAAGCCGCCGCGCAACTAGCCGCCGCGGTCCGCTTCATTCTCGAACATCAGTGCATGACTTCGTTGTCGCTGATTGCCCATTCCTGGGGTTCCATGGTGGCAGGACGCTTTGCGGGAGATCACCCGGCCATGGTTGATCGACTAGTGCTCTTCGCTCCAATCGCCAAGCGCGATCCTTCGCGGTATTCTCCACGCCCGAACGGCCCGGCCTGGCGCATTGTGAGCGTCGAGGACCAATGGGCGAGGTTTGTGGAAGACGTACCGCCTGACGAACCGCCCGTGCTCTCGCGAATCCATTTCGACGACTGGGCACAGCGCTATCTCGACATGGATCCGCATAGCCGCAGCCGGAACCCGGCTGGGGTCAAAACTCCCTCTGGCCCATTCGTCGAGATTCTGCGGGCTTGGCATGGAGAGCTCGCCTATGAACCTGCTCGCGTCTGCGCGCCCGTGGTCATCTTGCGCGGCGCGTGGGACGGATTGGTCACCGACGCGGATGCGAGATGGCTGTTCAGTGCGTTTAGCCAATCGCCAGTGA
>Ga0302316_10003559_pt1 | contig 10555 bp, 6 predicted proteins | sample III_Palsa_N3_2_FD_200456 | JGI IMG/M metagenome (GOLD analysis project Ga0302316, IMG submission 200456) | Peat permafrost microbial communities from Stordalen Mire near Abisko, Sweden - III_Palsa_N3_2 | ecosystem: Environmental > Terrestrial > Soil > Palsa > Peat permafrost | place: Sweden... | reverse complement strand
GGGCTCGGATCGAGCAGCATCTGCGGCGTGGCGTGCGCCAGGTCGCTGATTTCCAGCGCCTCGTAGGCCGCCTGCAGCGACACGTAGCGCTCGAGGCAGCCGCGGTTGCCGCACGGGCAGGCCCGGCCATCGGGCACCACGATCATGTGGCCGATCTCGCCGGCGTTGTGGCCCGAGCCCTTGTACAGGTGCCCGTCATGGAACATGCCGGCGCCCAGGCCGGTACCGATGAACAAGTAGGTGAAGCTGCGGAACGTGCGCGCGACGCCGTGCAGCCGCTCGCCGATGGCCGCGGCGGTGGCGTCGTTCTCCATGATCACCGGCATGCCGATGGCGCTGCCGATCTGCTGCGCGATCGACAGGTCCTGCCAACCGGGCAAGGCGGTCGGGCCGACGGCGCTGAGGCCCTCGACGTCGAACGGGCCAGGCACCGCCAGGCCGAGGCCGAGCACGCGGCTCCAGTCGACGTCCGACGACTTGCGCAGCGTCTCCACGACGTCGCGCACCAGCGGGAGCGCCTGCTCCGGCGTGGGATGGTCGACGGCCAGCGTGCAGCGGCCACGGATGCGGCCCGACAAGTCCACCACCACGGCGACCATCATGCGCTGGTCGATTTGCAGCCCAATGGAATACGCGCCCTCTGGGTTGATCATGAACGGCGTCGCAGGCTGACCGCGGGTGCCGCGCTCGGGTGTCAACGCGTTCAGGAAGCCGAGCTTCTGCAACTCGCTGGCGATGTTGGAAATGGTCTGCGGGGTGAGTGCGGTCAGGCGCGCGATATCCGCGCGCGTGAGCCGGCCGTGCAGGCGGATGGCCTCCATCACGACGCGCCGGTTGTGGGAGCGCGCGAATTCGAGATTGGTGCCGGACAGGCTGGCGACGGGGGGCTTGTTCACCGGAGGCATGATGGTTGGGCAGGGTTCGAGTGTATTAACATAATCAAATTGAAGTAATGCTCGACAACCCTCATGGGGGCCGACCGTTGCCGATTTCACCAGCCTGGCGCATTCCAGCGCCCATCACCGAACAACTCTCCGTTGCCGGAGGCGATGCACCGTCTTTCCGCACGATCTCCCGGATCGCCACTTGCGGCACGATCCAGCATCGATGGCGGACGCAGGAGCGCCCGCTTCGAACGCAGCCCCCTGGCGCCACCCATGAACCAGTGGGCGCGCATAGATCGCGATTTGGGCCGCGTCCCGGCCTGAGGATGCACCCGCACGCGCCACGGCTCAGCGCGCATTCTGGCCCGAGAACGCAGCGACGCGCGTTCGGCGTTCCGTGCCGCCATCGCTGCGGCGCAAGGTGTAAACCCTCAGCGGGCCGAGCTTGACCCCCAACAGCTCCGAATTGATAATGAAAACAAATTGATTTAACAGAAAGCCAGCTTGCATCCTGCCCTGTCCGCACTGAGTGCCATCCACCGTACGCCGCTGGCCGGATGGACGGTGCGCGCGCGTCGGTGCGCGGCGGCCATCCTGCTGGCTGCCATGGCCAACGGCGCCGGCGCGGTGGAATTGACGATGTGGGTGATGCCCGTCACCACGAACGCGCAGCACGACATTCCCGCCCTGATCGCGCCCTGGCTGGCGCAGCATCCGGGCGTCACCGTGCGCGTGACGGTGCTGGACTGGGAATCGGGCTGGAACAAGATTACCGCGGCCGCCGCCTCGCGGCGCGGGCCGGACCTACTGGAGCTCGGCACCACCTGGATGCCGGCCATCGCCGCGATGGGCGGTCTCGAACCCTTGACCGCGGCGCAGTTGGCGCAGGTCGACAACGGCGCCCCGTACTACGCCGAGCTGTGGAAGACGACGCAGGTGTTCGGCCAGAAGGGCGTCTACGGCTTGCCCTGGTACGCGGACGTGCGGGCGGCGTTCTATCGCACCGACGTGTTCCGCCAGGCAGGCGTCGACCCGGTGCAGGCGTTCTCGAGCTGGGATGCCTTTCACGCCGCGCTGAAAAAGATCAACGGCCAGACGGTGGCCGGCAAACGCATCGCCGCGCTCGCCTACGCGGGCAAGAACGACTGGAACGTGGTGCACAACCTGGCGCCCTGGATCTGGAATGCGGGCGGCGACGTGCTGAGCCCCGACGCGAAGCATTCCGCACTGAACTCGCCGCAGGCCTTGCAGGCGATCGCCTTCTATTCGTCGCTGGCCGTCGAGGGCCTGGTGCCGTCGAACGCGCTGGAAAAGGATTCGGACATCCTCGAAGGTGCCTGGGTCGGTGGAGATTACGGCGTGATCTTCTCGGGCCCGTGGCTGATGCGGCGCATCTTCGAGGCGCCGAAGGGCTCCGTGGTGCGGACGAACTTCGACGTCGCGCCCTATCCTGCCGGCCCGCACGGGCACGCCACGTTCTTCGGCGGCTCCAACCTCGCGATCTTCAAGGGCTCGCGCCACAAGGCGGAAGCCTGGGAGCTGGTGAAGTACCTCGGCAGCGAGACGGCGCAGGTGCAACTGGCGCTCGTGTCGTCGATGATGCCGGCGCGCGTCGACGCGGCCAACGACCCGGCGTGGACGACGCGCCATCCGGTCTACGCCAAGCTCACGGCCATCGCCGCCGACGGCCGCGCGTATCCGCCGATTCCGGCCTGGGGTCCGCTGGAGACCGTGTACACGAAGCACCTGGGCCAGCTCGCCGAGCTGACGTCGGGTGTCGGCGACGCGTACAGCGTGCCGGCGATGAAGGCCCTGATCGCCAAGACCGTGATCGAGGCCGACAAGGTGCTGGAGGAAGCCGATTGAACGCGCTCTCCGAACAAGGCCCGGGCTCGCCATGAGCATCGCCAGCGGAGTGCGCATGCAGCGCCGCCGTCGCAAGTTCGACGCCTTCCCGTACCTGTTGCTGGCACCGGCCGCGCTGATGATGCTGGTCGTCAACCTGGTGCCGATCGTGCAGGGGTTTCGCATGTCCCTGCTCAAGCTGAACCAGTACACGCTGAGCCAGTTCATGGACGCACCGTACATCGGGCTGCGGAACTACCGCGGCGTCCTGTTCGATCCCGACAACCCGGTGCACACGGGCATGCTGGGCGCGCTGCGCAACACGGCGCTGTACTCGCTGCTGGTGACCGTCTGCTCGGTGGCGATCGGGCTGGGCGTCGCCCTGCTGCTCAATCGCGACTTCCCCGGCAAGGCCGCGGCTCGCACGCTGCTGATGCTGCCGTGGGTCGTGCCCACCTACGTGGTCGGCACGCTGTGGGGCTTCATGTGGCAGCGCGACGAAGGCATCATCAACCACGTGCTGGTGGACGTGCTGCACCTGATGGACCACAAGCCGTTCTGGCTGATCGGCAGCAACACCTTCTTCGCGATCGTGATCCCCACGGTGTGGCGAGCTTGGCCGGTGCTGATGCTGATCTTCCTCGCGGCGCTGCAGGCGGTGCCGGAGGAGCTTTACGAGGCGGCACGCCTGGACGGCGCCAACGCGTGGCAGCGCTTTCGCAACATCACCTTGCCGACGCTCAAGCCCGTGATCGTGATCCAGGTGATGTTCCAGATCATCGACAACATCTACTCGTACAACATCGTCGCGATGATGTTCGGCAAGGGCGCGGGCTATCCCGGCGAGTGGGGCGACCTGCTGATGCCGCTGCTCACGCGCCAGAGCTTCAGCTACTGGCGCTTCGGCGAAGGCGCCGCGGTGTCGTTCGTGATGATGGCGGTGATGCTGGTCTTCGTGGCCGTGTGGATGCGAACGTTTCGCCGGAGCATGACCAGTGAAGCGTAAATGGAACAACCGCGCATTGAACGCACTGGTGTGGGCCATCGTCGTGCTCACGCTGTCGCCGGTCGCGTTCATGGTCTACGCGTCGCTGTCCGACTACAACGACGTCGTCACCGGCAACCTGCTGAAGGCCAGCTTCACGCCGCACTGGTCCAACTACCGCGAGATGTGGGTCAACGTCGACTTCCTTTCGTTCCTGCGCAACAGCCTGATCATCTGCGGCCTCACGACGCTCTTCTCGACCGTGCTGGCCAGCCTGGCGGCCTACGCGCTGGCGCGCTTCAGGTTCCGCGGCAACCATCCGTTCAGCGTCGCGGTGAGCACGACGCAGGTCATTCCCGGCATGCTGTTCTTCCTGCCGCTGTACATGCTGTACATCCAGATCGACGACGCCGGGTTGCCGATGATGAACACCTTCCACGGCATGATCTTCCTGTACACGGCCATGTTCACGCCGGCCAGCATCTGGATCATGCGCGGGTTCTTCGTCTCGATCCCACGCGACCTGGAAGACGCCGCGGTGATCGACGGCTGCTCGCGGCTGGGAGCGTTCGTGCGCATCGTGCTGCCGATCAGCGCGCCGGGCATCATCGCCACAGCCTCGTTCGTGTTCCTGCTCGCGTGGGACGAGGTGTTCTTCGCCTGGGTGCTGACGTCGTCGCCGGACGTGCAGACGGTGCCCGTCGGCCTGCGCCTGTACATGGGCCAGCACGCCACCCGCTACGACCTGATGATGGCCGCGGCCGTCGTCAGCGTGATCCCGGTGCTCGTCACCTTCTTCGCGTCGCAACGCTGGTTCATCAAGGGGCTCGCCGCTGGCGCAGTCAAAGGATGAACACGATGCACGCACTTTCTCCAGACCCTGGCGCGCATGACGCAGCGCCCGAAGCCGATTGCAATGACTCCTGAGACCATTCCCGCCGCCACCCCCGGCCACGCAGCGCCCGCGGGCCCGCGCGTGCTCGCCTTCGACGTCGGCGGCACCTGGGTGAAGTACGGCATCGTCGACGCGCAGGGCCGGCTGCTGTTCTCCGACCAGCTCGCCACGCAGAGCGAGCCGGACGGCAAGGCCTTGCTGGCGCGCCTGCTGGCCGTCGCCGAACCGTTGATGACGCGCTACTCGCCGGCCGGCATCGCGTTCTCCACGCTGGGCATCATCGACCCGGCGGAAGGTCGCCTGGTCGGCGCCGTCGAGGCGATCGCCGGCTACTTCGGCCAGTCGCCGAAGGCGAGCTTCGAAGGCGCGTTCCGGGTGCCGGTGGTCGTGGAGAACGATGGCAACTGCGTGGCACTGGCCGAAGGCTGGACGGGCTCGGCCGCCGACGTGCGCAACTACCTCGCGCTGACGTTGGGCACCGGCATCGGGGGCGGCATCGTGATCGACGGCAAGCTCTATCGCGGCGCCAATGGCGCGGCGGGCGAGTGGGGCTACATGATGGTGGACGGCAAGGTGTGGGAAGACCACGCCTCGCCGCGCGGCCTGGCCGCGGCGGCGGAGGCCGTGCGGCCCGGCTGCGGCTTCGACGCCGAGACGGTGTTCGCCGCGCGCGACGTCGGCGACGCCGAGATGGCCGCCGTGATCGCCGCCTGGTTCGGCCTGCTGGCCACCGGCCTGGCCAACCTGTTGTTTGCGTTCAATCCGTCGCGCGTGATCATCGGTGGCGGCATCACCGCGCGCGGGCCGGCCTTCCTGCAGGAACTGCGCGCCGAGATGCGGCTGCGGCTGCGGCCCGAGTTCTACCGCATGTGCGACATCGCGCTGGCCTCCGCCGGCAGCCAGGCCGGGTTGCTGGGCGCGGCGCGCCTGTGGCTCATGCAACACGGCGCCGGCACCGCAGGTTCCCATTCCGCGGCCTCCAACGACTGACCCCCATGCAAGTCCTGCTCAATCACGTCGGCTTCACGCCCACCGCCGCCAAGATCGCGACGCTGCAACACGACCAGCCGCTCTCCGCGCAGGCGTTCTCGGTGGTCGATCTGCGCACCCGCGCGGTGGTGCACGTTGGCGTCACCGCACCGACGGCTCCGGTCGAAGGCTGGCGCGACCGCCACTTCGCGCAGGCCGACCTGACGGCCGTCACCACGCCGGGCCGCTACGCCGTGATGCTGGACGGCACGTGGCCGCCGGTGCAGTCGCAGCCTTTCGAGATCGCCGACGGCCTGTTCGGCAGCCAGATGCTGTCCGACATCGTCCACTACTTCAAGTCGCAACGCTGCACCGGCCTGTTCGACGCCGCCGATCGCACGGCGCCGCTGTTCGACACGCGCGAGCCGCGCGACGTGCATGGCGGCTGGTACGACGCGTCGGGCGACTGCTCCAAGTACCTGTCGCACCTGTCGTATGCCAACTTCATGAACCCGCAGCAGACGCCGCTGGTCACGTGGACGCTGCTGGCCGGCCGCGACCGCCTGCCCGCGCAGTCGAAGTGGCTGGACGAACGCATCGTCGACGAGGCGCTGCACGGCGCCGATTTCCTGGTGCGCATGCAGGCGCCCGAAGGCTTCTTTTACACGACGGTGTTCGACAAGTGGAGCAAGGACGAGCACCAGCGCGAGATCTGTTCCTACGCGACGCAAAAGGGTGTGAAGTCGGCCGACTACCAGGCCGGCTTTCGCCAGGGCGGCGGCATCGCGGTGGCGGCCCTCGCGCGCGCCGCGGGCGCGCCTCGCGACGGCGAATTCACGCGCGAGACCTATCTTGCTGCAGCGATCCGCGGCTTCGAGCTGCTGCAGGCGCGCAATGTGGACTACCTCGATGATCGTCAGGCCAACCTCATCGACGACTATTGCGCGCTGCTCGCCGCGAGCGAGCTGCACCTGCGCACCGGCGATGCGCGCTGGCGTGACGCGGGCGCCGAACGCGCGCAGGCGATGGTCGACCAGCAGGACGCGAGTGGCTTCTGGTGGTGCGACCGCGCCCGCACGCGCAGCTTCTTCCATGCGAGCGACGCCGGCCTGCCCTACCTCGCGCTGATGCGCTTCCTCGACTGCGATCCCGCTCTGGCGCTGGCCGAACAGGTTCGCGCCACGCTGCTGCGGGGCCTGCGCTTCGAGCTCGCGATCACGCACGCGGTGGCCAACCCGCTGGGCTACCCGCGCCAGCACGTGGCGATGCCTGGCCGCGAAGGCGCTACGCAGTTCTTCGTGCCGCACGCCAACGAGAGCGGCTACTGGTGGCAGGGCGAGAACGCCCGCCTGGGCGCGCTGGCCACGGCCGCGCGCGCCGCGCAAGCGCTCCGTCTTGCCGACGCCGCCTTCGACGCCGAGCTCGCCGTGTACGCGCAGCGCGCCCTCGACTGGCTGTTCGGCGCCAATCCCTTCGACACCTGCATGCTGCAGGGCTGGGGCCACAACCCGCCGCGCTACGAGCCCGGGTTCTGGAACGCCCCAGGCGGCGTGTGCAACGGCATCACCGCCGGCCTCGTCGACGAGCGCGACATCGATTTCCGCAAGCCTGAAGAAACAGAACCAATGCACTCGTGGCGTTGGACAGAGCAGTGGATTCCCCACGCGGCGTGGCTCTATTGCGCGCTGTCGTACGGGCATACCGAGCCGGTCTCAAACCCCATCGTCGCGGACGGACGCTGACCCCGCAGCCCCCCGTAGCCGCCTTCAGAGGCAGCCATGTCCTTCAGATTGAACCACTTCGCATCGGCGGCCACGCTGCTGATGTCCGGAGCGCTTGTCCCTGCGTACGCGCAGCCGGCGGCGCCCGCTCCCGATCCGGCCGCATCGGCCGTTCCTCCTGGCGATGTCCAGACCGTCGAGGTCAAGGGCATCCGCGCGGCCTACGCATCGTCGCTGGGCAGCAAGAAGAGCGCCGACGCCATCGTCGAGGTCGTCACGGCCGAAGACGTCGGCAAGCTGCCGGCCAAGAACGTGGCAGATACCGTGCAGCGTCTGCCTGGCGTCAACATCAGTTCGAACTCCGGCGGCGACGGCGCCTTCGCCGATGCGAACCGCGTGAGCATCCGTGGCACCGCCCCCTCGCTGACTCAGACACTGATCAACGGCCATAGCGTCGGCAGCGCCGACTGGTTCATTGCCAACCAGGGCGTCAACGGCGGCGCCTCGGGCCGCAGCGTCAGCTACGACCTGCTGCCGGCGGAGATCGTCGGCAAGGTGACGGTCTACAAGACCGCGCAGGCCGACCTGATCGAAGGCGGCGCCAGCGGCTCGGTCGACATCGAGACGCGCTCGCCGCTGAGCCTGGCCAAGCAGGTGACTGTCGACGGCTCCATCAACGCCGTCTACAGCACGTCGACGCGCAAGACCGATCCGCAGGTCAGCGGCCTGGTCGGCTGGAAGAACGAGGCGAAGACACTCGGCGTGATCCTGCAGGCGTTCTCGGAGCGACGCCACGACCGGCGCGACGGCCAGGAATTCCTCGGCTACAACACGGTATCGTTCCAGGACATCTACGGCCTCGCGCCCATCGCGAACCCGACCAACGATCCGACGATCGCCGCGCAGAACGCGGCCAACGCCGCGCAGCTCGCGAGCCTGCACGCGAGCAAGCCGGGCCTGGACGGCGCGACCTTCGCCAACAACGTCAACGCGACGCTGCTGGAGATGGACATGCAGCGCCAGGGCGCGCTGGTCGATGTCGAGCTCAAGCCCACCAGCCGCCTGCGTCTGGACTTCAACGGTTTCTACTCCAAGCTCACGGAGACCAACCAGGACTCCAGTCTCGAGACCGAGCAGACCGCGCTGATCGGCATGGGCGTGCTCCCGGACAGCTACCAGGTCAACTCGGGTGGGCTGCTGACCCAGGCGACTTGGAACCAGTCGTCCATGCCCGACTACGCGACGACCGGCGCTTACGTCGCGGACTACGACAAGTACTACCGCCCCGACGAGAGCGCGCGCGTCTACTACGCGGACGTCGACTTCGACCTCGCGGCCTCGGACACGCTGCGCATCACCGGCAAGCTCGGCAAGACCCAGGCCGTCGGCGCGACGCCCAACGAATACGCCTACGTGACCAACGTCGGCAACACCGGCCTGAGCTACCAGATGAACGGCCTGTTCAAGCCCGCCGACGTCTCGTTTCCGGGCTACGCGAACACGGGCAACTACAACGACCCGCACCTGTTCCTCGCTTACGACGGCCTCAACAAGGTGAAGTCGACCGACCAGGAGACGTACTTCCAGACCGACGCCGAGCTCGCGACCGAGCGCGGGGTGCTGGACGCGGTCAAGTTCGGCGTGCGCCTGACCAGCCACCAGCGCAGCGTGCTCGACTACTACAACGATGGCTGCGAGGCGCAGATCCCCGACGACACCTACACGCAGTGCGTCGGCACGGCGCAGTGGAACGGCCAGGTCGAGAACCGCTACGGCCAGGGCCTCAAGGGCGGCCCGGGCTTCCTGACCAACATCTGGCAACTGAGCCCCGGCGCGATCACGAGCTATGTCAACGCGCCCGGCAACCTGCCCGCGTCGTCGCTGCCCTATTCGTGGCCCAGCAGCTTCGTCGTCGACGAGAAGACGCAGGCGCTGTACGGCATGGCCAAGCTCGTCGGCGACCAGTGGAAGGGCAACGCGGGCATGCGCGTGGTGCGGACCCAGCAGGTCGCCCACTACAACGAAGGCGCGGACGCGGCCGCGCCCGGGGACGTGATCTACACCGATCCCCACAACGGCGACTACATCCACGTGACGACCAGCAAGACCTACACGGATCTCTTGCCGAGCGCGAACTTCAGCTATGACTTCGCGCGCAACCTGATCGGACGCCTCGCGAGCTCGCGCACCATGACCCGGGCCGACTACACCGACCTCGCCGGTGCCGTGAGCCTGAACGGCCAGAACGGCACGGGCTCCGGCGGCAACCCGCAGCTCAAGCCGGTGCGCTCCACCAACTGGGACGCGTCGCTCGAGTGGTACTTCGCGCCGCAGGCGCTGCTCGAGCTGGGCGTGTTCTACATGGACCTGACGTCGTACATCGGCTACGGCCAGACCACCGTGCTCGCGCCCAACCTGCAGCAGAACCCGATCGTCACGACGCCGACCTATCCCTACACCGTCGCGCAACCGGTCAACGACAAGGGCACGAACAAGGGCTTCGAGATCGCGTGGCAGCAGCCGATCGCCTGGGGCTTCGGCGCGGATTTGAACTACACGTACGCGCTGGGCCGCGACTCGAACGGCGCGCCGCTGGCGGGCTCGTCCAGGCATACGTACAACGCCGAAGGCTGGTACGAGAACGACTTCTTCAGCGCCCGGCTGATCTACAGCTACCGGTCGGATTTCCTGACCGGCATCGTCAGCGCGCTCCCGCAGTACGTGGCCGGCGCGGGCGACGTCTCGGCGTCGATCAACGTGAAGCTGACCGATCAGTTGTCGCTGTCCTTCGACGCGAAGAACCTGGCAGGCGCACTGGCGCGCCAGTACGTGGTCCAGAAGGACATGCCCGCCGCGATCTACAACAACGGCAAGCAGTTCTATCTCGGCCTGAAGTACTCGATGTGACGGCTCTGCGCGCGCCGTTCGTGCGCGCGCGCCCACCCGCGAATCTGGAAGAAAACCTTGTTCACCAACCTCTCTCGCCAGCGCATCCTCTCGATCGATGCCTTCCGCGGCCTCACGATCCTCGTGATGGTCTTCGTCAACCAGCTCGCCGGCGTCAGCGGCGTGCCGCAGTGGGCGCGCCACATGAAGGCCGATGCCGACGCGATGAGCTTCGTCGACGTCGTGTTCCCGGCCTTCCTGTTCATCGTCGGGATGTCGATTCCGTTCGCGCTGAACCAGCGCCAGGCGCGCGGCGACGACGGCGCGGCGCTGCAGCGCCACGTGCTGGGCCGCACGCTGGGCCTGGTGC
>Ga0302316_10003557_pt1 | contig 10561 bp, 5 predicted proteins | sample III_Palsa_N3_2_FD_200456 | JGI IMG/M metagenome (GOLD analysis project Ga0302316, IMG submission 200456) | Peat permafrost microbial communities from Stordalen Mire near Abisko, Sweden - III_Palsa_N3_2 | ecosystem: Environmental > Terrestrial > Soil > Palsa > Peat permafrost | place: Sweden... | reverse complement strand
GCGGAGTACCAACCGTAAGTTGCCAGGCTGTTGAATCCGTCCAGGAGGAGATAGCCCCCGACGCCGAGCAGTGAGGCGGTAAGTACAGAATCGTCGAGCGACTGCGGGAGGCAACACCGTTGCAGGATTGCCAGGAGCGGCACCTTGGACAGAAGGAGCCATGTTGCTGCCAGGACCGCGACACCGCCGAGGACGCGGGCAGCGAGATGGAGCAGATGCGCCCTGATGGAGGGGTCGATGTCGAGAGGCGGCAGGTAGAGCAGGACGCGAGTAAACTGCCACAGCGCCGGACCTACGTCGAAAGGGCTCGCGAGCGATGCGGCGAGGCCCTTGACCCGCGCGCTGCCCTGCAGCCAAGAGCCGGTCATGGAATGGTTGTAGAGGAAGATGACCGGCATTCCGGCTATGCTTCCAGCCAAGCCTGCGGCGGCGCGGCGCGCGGTATTCCATGTTCCAGAGCGAAGGCCAAGCAGGATTGCCGCCGCGAAGTAGGAGGCTGGAACGAGTCCAAAATCGGAACGCGACAAGGAGCCGGCAATGCCCACAAGGAAGATCGGCACGAGCTGCATGGCCGAACGCCGGGCCGGGGACGTGACCAGAACATGCATCAGGAACCAGGACAGCAGCACGAGCGACCACTCCATGGTGGTGAGGCCATTGTTGAGGGCGCTATAGGACGAAGCTCCAAGAGCCAAAGCCCAAAGCATCCCGGCGCGCCGGTTGACCCAGGCATCGCGCAGGGCGAGCAGGAGCACCGAGCTCGTAATGGCCAGGGCCAACCCCATGCACCAACGCACATAAGTGATGTCCAAAGCGCCGTGCAGGCCATAGACGATGGAACACAGCCACATCCACAGCGGATGGTATCCGCTGGTCAGGGTTATTCCGTCGAAGGACGAGAGATGCCGCTCGCTGAAGTGCTTGGCGGTGATCAGGTAATAGAAGGCATCGTCGTAGAGCCATTCCATTACCTTTTGCTCGGGGCCCAGGATAACGCTCAAGCTGTGAGCTAAGAAATAGACGGCTCCGATCACACTCGCCGCGCGAGGTATCCAAATCCGGCTCCTTGCGGGCGAACCGATGGACTGCACCTCTTCGAGCGTGGATGCGTTTGCTTTTCCTGCCATTGCGCTACTCATGAGTCCGATATCCTGGCCATTGCGGTACGTGACGTTACAGGGTATCCCAACCCCAGGGCGAAGGCTGCGACGACCCAGGGGTGCATGAGGTTGAGATGGGCTCCAGCCCAGGTGGACACCGGTAGTATAAGGGCGAGGGCTACCAACCACTTATCGGCTCCCGAGCGCCTGAGCATGACGACCGGTTTGAGCTCAACCCAGGTGAGGTACAACCATAACGGAATGCCAAGTTCGACAATGTAATCGATAACGCCGAGGCCCGGCGCGTCGACATCGCCCAGCGAGAATGCCGTGCCCTGACGATATTCGGCGATGTCGCGCACCAGCGGATAGTTCCCCCAGCCGATGCCCAGCAGCGGGCGGGCTTTTATCATGCGCGGTGCGATGACGCTGCCTGCAACTCGCCCCATCACGTAATTTCCATCGCCCCATTTTAGGTTGCTCAGCCTTTGATACTGTGCGGCTCCATATCGATAGGTGTCGATCTGCTGCTTGATGTTGAAGACATATCCGACGACGACCAGACCGACCGTCAGGGCAGCGATCATGATCCATCGCCGGCCACCTTTGAGGAACCAGACAAGGCAGATCGCGCCCAATGCGCCGACGGCGAAAAAGGCAGACTTCGATTGAGAGCCGCAGAGCCCGACCACCATGAGGGACATGGCAACGATGAAATGCGGGCGGGCGATCCATTGCCGGCGGTACATGATGACGGCGAGAAGAATTGCGCTGACAAGATAAACGCCGAAGCCTCCACCCTCGTTGTCGAAGCCGCGAAAGCGGTGATCCATGGAATAGGTGCCAAGCTGGGCCTGGTACAAACGGTTGAGGGGGTAGCAGACGAAGGAATAAAGGCAGCCGGCAATCGCGGCCCAGAGGTATGTCCTGGCGCCGAAGAGGCAGAGGGCCTTGTCCGCACGGAAGAGGGCGGCGAGATAGAGCATGTAAAAGGCGTCCAGGAACAACTCCGCCATGCGTGAGATCGTGACGATTACGGGTGTTTTGAGGACACTGTGAAACGTATAGGAGAAGTCCTGCTGGAGAGCGACGAGGCTCAAGAGGAAGGCGCAGGCGAGAAATATTCCGTAGCTCTCGGCTATTTCGAGGAAGGGGGAGAAGATGCGAACGCGCAGGCCATCCCCAAAGAGCATGACGAGCAAGAGGAGGAAATCGATGGCGAAGATCCACTCGAGGTACTGTATCTGAGCGAATTTCAGAGTGATCGTAGACGACAGGGTTGCGGCGGCGGCAACGAGGAAGTATCTTCGCCAATTGCCTAAATTGTAGGTGCCCCCGCCCACGGCAACGAGCGTGGCAGGGGCGATCGGGTTGAGATTGTCATCGATCACACGGCGGCTCCCCTGGAACTTCGGTTCAGCGGCGAAACCATAGGCACAGGAGCCCAAGAGGAAAGCCCGCCAGGAACCCCGTCATAGCGAAGAGCCGCCGCGACGGGTAAGACTTCTGGTCTGGCAGGACGGCCTTATCGACCAACTCCACCGGCGGTGAGTAGGAGTCTTCGATGTGGGCGTTTTCATATTGTTTCTGGAGCACCTCCAGGAGCGTCTGGTGATACTTCACCTCGCGGGTCAGGCGGCCGATTTCAAGGGTCAGCTCGGGCATTTTGGCCTGTGCTGCGGATCCCGCGACTCCGCCGTTCTGCGCCTGTAGGCGTTCGATCTGTCCAGAGAGGCTGGCAATCTGAGACTTCAGTACGATGACCTTGGGGTTTTGGTCGGTGCTGCCGGTCTCGAGCCCAGCCAACTCCTCGTTGCGCGCCGCCAGTTGCTGCTTCAACGAGGCGATGGCGCTAAGACCGAGCTGCACCTGGGTCTCGGGCAGGACCACGCCTGTCTTCTCCTGCGCCGCCGTCAACTGGTCTTCGGCATCGGCGAGTTTGTTCTTCTCTATTTCGAGCGGCCCCTCGACAAACTCCCAGCGATGAGCAGCCTGGGAGAGAGCGACGGCGTGATTGAGCCGGGAGAGCGCTTCTGGATAGGCGTTGGCAACACGCATCGCGGTCTCAGGTTCATTCGCCCGGACGACTATGGTGACGAACTGGTCCTCGTCGAGGCTGATTTTGGCCATGCCCGCCAACCTGCCGCGCAGCTGCGAGGGTTTTGTGGTTTTGAAGTAGTCCGCAAGGTGCTGGTGTTCGATCACATCGTCGGCGACAGTCCGGCTGTTGAGGAGGCCGAGGTACAGGTCACCCTCATTGCGCGATGGCGACAGCGCTATGAGGAGTGAGGAGGAATGCGAGTTGGGCGGCATCAGCCGCACCGTCGCGTCGTAGGCGGGATGAAACAGATAGGACACGCCGTAACCGAGCACCGCCGAGAGCAGGGTGCAGGCGACCAGGAAGGCACGCTTGCTCCACAGCAAGCGCACGGCCTTGCCGAGATCGATGATGCGATATTCGGAACCGGAAGCGAACGCGTTTGCGGTTTCAGAAGCTGGTTCGGAGTTCATAATCCTCGTTCAGTCAGTCAAGACGCGATCACTACTTTGCCAGAATATCAATGGCTGCCGCACCGAGGCCGAAGTTGCCGACAATCGCAGCGATATCGACGACACGTTGCAGGATAGCGCGCTTGTCAATGATGGGGGGGACAACGATGGTATCGCCTGGATAGATCGGGGCGCGCTCGACGTCGGCATACTGACGGCTGACGACCGAACCGTCGGCACGCAGGATGAAGGTGCGCTTCTTGTCGGCTTGACGGTCGGGGCCACCGGCGCGCTGCATATAGTTGATGACGTGCTCGCCGGGGCTATAGACAAAGGCGTTGGCGCTGTAGACCTGGCCTTCGACGTTGACATTGGAGGGCACACGAGGAACGACGAAGCGGTCTCCGTCCTCGAGGGCGAGATCGGGAACGCTGTCGATGCCGACGCTGTCTGGCTTGAGATCCAGTACGATACGGCCGATGGGCTCGATGTTGCGGAGACGTGCGATAGCCGAGTGGGCATCGGCCGAGGAGGCTGAGGCGGCCAGTGCGTCCGATGGGGTGACCGCGCGGGCCTGATTGGAGGCGGTGACGGAGGAGACTTGAGCTTCGAGTTCGTCGGCGTACTCATGCAGGCGCTGCTCCTCGACCCGGCGGGTGGACTCGCGGGTGAACTCAGAGGCATAGAGATAAGCGTCTGAGGTAAAGCCGCCGACCCGGTGCAACAGGCTGCGCAAGGTCTCCCCGGGGTTGACGCTGTAAACGCCAGAGGCGACAAACTCACCTTCCAGCCGCACAAACCGGGTTTGCTGGGTGCTGGGAACGCGCAGATCGGCGTTGGAGAAGATGGTGACGACATCCCCAGGGAACAGTTCGAGATTCTGGGAGGCATCGCCATCGAGGACGATCTTGCCCAGGTTGAAGGGGATGAGGGAGGTCTTGAGGTCCTGGGTGCTTTGACGCTCTATGACCGCATAGCTCCAGTCGATATCGGGCGCGCTGAGGATGACATCGGTCTTGGCCTGGAAGATGCTGTTGTTGCCAGTAAGGGCCGTGCCGACTGAGTTGCCGCCGGGGTCCGAGCTGGCAGTGCCTCGCTGGCTGGGTTCGGCGTTCTTATCGGTGGTATTGCTCTTTAGCTGGAGGGAGCCCTCAGGCTGGCGCCCGGAGCTATCCGCCTGATAGTCCTGCTGGAGCTGGCCCAGCTGGTTGCGCTGGCGCCAGTAGTTGCGAGTGATCAGGGAGTCCTTATTGGGGATGAGGTCGGTGATGCGCATGCCCTGGTGCCACACATAACGGCCAGGATTGGCGACGTTGCCGCGCAGGGTCACGGCATCGCGGAAGCGATCGATGATGGAGGTCACCGAGATAATGTCCCCGGCCTGGAGCAGTTCGGTGCTGCGTTTGCTGGGCGGAGCGTCCTCCACGGTGAGCATGCTGTGCTGAAAGATGCGTTCCAGGCGGACTGTCGAGCCGCCGGCGACGGTGGTCTCGCCGCCTGCCATTTGCAGCAGACCGTCGATGGTGGTGTCGCCTTTGAGCTCATAGATGGCGGGATTGTTGACGCTGCCGACGGCGGCCACCTGGGGGCCGACCGAGGGAATGAAGATCACGTCACCGGTGGAGAGGTTGATGTCCTTTGATTTGTCGCCGCTGAGCAGGAGGTCGTAAAGGTCGAAGTGAACGATGGTCTGTCCGCCGCGCTTGACCTGAATGTCGCGCAACGAACCCTGCGGCAAGGGTCCACCGGAGGCGAAGACGGCGTTGGTCAAAGTGCTCATGGAGCTGATGGAAAAGCTGCCTGGGCGGCGCACCGCGCCGACGACAAAGACCTGGATCGAGCGCAGCGCACCCAGTCCGACGTTGAGGGTAAAGTTGCGGTAGATCTTGCTTAGCTGGGTGTTGAGGAAGGCGGGCAGCTGAGCATATGCCAGCCCCGCCACATGGACTGAGCCCAGACCGGGAACGGAGATGGCCCCGGTGCGGTCGACGCTGACCGCAAACTGCTGATCGATCTGGCCGCTGATCTGGAGGCGGAGTTCGTCGCCTGGGCCGAGGATATAACCGGGGCCCACGGGGACATCCTGGATGGGCGAAAACGTGGTGGGGACCCCGGCGAAGAGCGAGGCGCCGAAGATGGGTAGCTGGCGGCCGGAGGTGGACTGGACCATCTGCTGGAACTCGGTGAGGCGGTCCTGGGAGCCGGCGGGGACCTCCGCGCGATTTTCGGCTTGCTCGGCTTCGCGGGTCGTGCGGTCCGTCTGGCTGACAGTCCGGTTGCCATTACCGGTTTGGGAGTTGCCGTTCTGACCTTGCGCTGTCCCGTTTGATCCGGAGGTCGATGCTGCCGGCGCTCCGCCACCCACAGCGCCTGGAGCCTGGGCCAGAACCGGGGCTGCCAGCAACGAGCCAGCCAGCAACGAGCCGGCGGCAAGACCTCGGAATGCCTGTGAACCCAGAAGTGCGTTAACAGAACGGGAAAGCAGAGTCGTTTGTGCCGATATCACGCCTGGGAAGTCCTGTTTCTAGTGATAAGGATCACTGAAAAATCTCCCTGCCACGGTGCATGTGCAGAGGGTAGATGCGAGTACAGTCTACGCGATATGCACGTCCAATGGCCAACCTTGGCGGCCTCGGAGGGTAGGAGACATCCGGCTCAGGCGAAGATCAAGCCAACCAACAAAAGCCACTCTTCTGGATCGAGAGTGGCCTTTGACGAAACTGGAAAAAAGCTAGCGGCTGCGGAGGCGTGCGTACAGGGCCGCTCCAACAGCTCCCACCAACCCGAGGACCGCGGTCGGGCACTCCGGCGAGTCAACGCAGCCATTCTGTGCGTGCGCGAGGACGGGGACGAAGAACAGTGAACAAATAAAGGCAAAGCGGATAGCTGTCTTCATGACGGGGGGCGCCTTCAAATATGAAATTTGGACTAATTGCTAGTCAGATGATTATAGCCCGTAGAGTGTTACGCGGCAAAGAAAAATCTTGCGAACCGCCGATGGGGTGTCCGCCAGACCCGTTATGGGCCGGGCGGGTTTCGCGTACTAGTTGATGGTGAGCGAAAAGGTCGTGGTCCCTGTATACGAGTTGGGGGCAACAGCGCCGGTTGTGAACCCCGTGCCGGTTACGGTCACCGTGTAGGACCCGGCACTGCCGTGGAGGGTCGGGGTGGTGGGTGTGGAGCTGCCGCCGCAACCGGAGATGGCCGTCAGGCCGAGCACCAGTAGACCGCAGAGGGTGAACGACCGGACGATGCGGCGGCGACGGAAGGGGAGCAGGCAGACGAGCATTGCCAGGACAGCTCCACCACCGGTGCGCCAGCCGAGTGAGGCATGGCCTCCCTGAGACGGCAGGTCGTGCGGGGTAACGGAGGTGATGGTGATGGTCACGGCAGCCGTTCCTCCCGCCGCAAGAGGTACGCTGCCAGAGGTGGGCGAGCTTACCGCGCAGGTGGCCGGGTAGTAGCCTGTACCGCTCATGGAGCAACTCATGGCGACTGTTCCGGCGAATTGGTTGATGGAGGTGAGGGTGACGGTGCCGGTGTTGCCTGTAGTGGCGCCGGAACTAAAGGGAGCGATTGTCCCTGCGCTAAGACTGAACGACGGTGCGGTGACGAGGACGGTGATGATCGAGGATGTGGCCACGGTGAGGCCGCTGGTTCCGGTGACGGTGACGCTCAAAGAGCCGCCGGTTCCGGGAGTAGTGGAGATGGTGAGGACGCTGGCTGCCGTGCCGCCGGAGGTCAGCGTCAAGGGAGAGGCGTTGAGGGCACAGGAGCCAGCTGCGGTGCCTGCGGCGTTGGTGACGGTGCAGGTCAGCGCGACCGATCCCGCGAAGCTGTTGACCGAGGCGAGGGTGATGGAATCCGTGTTACCCGTGGTGGCGCCTGCGACCAGCGAGATGTTGGTGGTTTGCGGGGTGACCGTGAACGTTGGGCCAATCACTGTGACGGTAATGGCCGCGGAGGGGACAACCGTTGTGCCGCTGGCGCCGGTGACAATGACCTTGAGGGTGCCGGAGGTTCCGGTGGTGGTGTTGATGGTGAGGAGGCTGGTTCCGGTGCCGCCTGAGGTAAGGGCGACTGGCGTGGGTGCAACCGAGCAGGTGCCTGCGGCGGTCCCGGTGAGGTTGGTGACCGCACAGGTGAGCGCGACGGAACCGGCAAAAGTGTTGACCGAGGCGAGGGCGATGGAGTCTGTGTTGCCGGTGGTGGCTCCGGCGGGGAGCGAGAGCGCCAGCGACGTGGGCGTGACGGAGAAGGTGGGGGAGGCGTTGACGACTTCAGAGTAGGTGGGCGAGGTGGAGGTGAGGAAGTTGGTATCGCCGGTGTACGTGGCCGTGATGGAGTAGGTGCCGGCGGTGCTGAAGGTCTGCGTGGGTGTGGTGGCGCTGCCGGAGGCGATGGCAACTGCGGAGCCGAGGGCTGTGCCGTTGGAGTAGAACTGCACGCTTCCCGTCGGCGTGAAGGTGCTGGTGTAAGTGAGCTTGCCGGTGAAGGTGACGCCGGTGCCGGTGGTGGTTGGATTGGCGCTGGCCGTGACGGCGATGGTGGTGGCTGCGGGGGCCGCGACGACGAGGAAGTTTGCGACGTCCAGCGAGCCCAGCCCGGTGGCTTCGTCGTATCCGGTGGTGAGGGCGAAGCCGGCCAGGCCGCCGGTCAGTCCGGTGGCGGAAGGCGTGCTGTTGTTGCAGATAGAGGGCGTTGCGGTGGTGCAACCGGTGACTCCGGAGGTGGCGACGGTGGCATCGTGGAAGGCGGTGGGCGCGGAGGCGGCGAGGCGGTAGAGAGTGGGGTTGAGGTTGCCCTGAGAGGTGCCCGCCGCGGTATTCAATAGCGCGGTGATGCCGGCCATGCCGGGGGCCGCGGCGGAGGTGCCGGCGAAGTAGAAGAACCAACCGCCGCCCGCATTGGTGCAATTTTCGCTGGCGTTGCCGAGAGCATAGTCGAGGCAGGCGTAGTAGCCATCGTGGCTGGCGGACGAAAGAGAGATATCCGGTGTATCGCGGGCGCCATCGGCGGGAACGCCGGTCCCGGTCTGCCAGCTGGGCTTGGTGATGTATTTACTGGCGCCGCCGCCGGTCGAGGAGGCCACATAGATGGTCTGGTTGTTGGAGTTGAGCGCAGTTGGCTCATTCCACGCGCCTTCGGGGATATAGGAAAGCGCGGATTCATAGCCGGTGCCGTTCGTGGCGCTCCAGTAGGTGGAGGGGCTGGCGGTGTCGTTGAACTCGGTGCCACCGGCGCAGGTGGCATAGCTGCTGGCGCAGATGTAATTGATGCCGGCGACCTCAGGGAAGATGGTCGGAGTGGCATTGTAGGGTTCGCAGCCGGCGGCACCAGAGTCACCCGAAGCGACAAAGACCGAGATGCCCTCGCCCGCGGCGGTGGAGAAGAGAGCGTCCCAATAGTCGACTCCGGACACGCCACCGGAGGTTTCGCAAGCTCCAAAAGAGAGGGTCATTACCGGATCGAGCAGTGTATTGACGTTGTAGGAGGCGGCCAGAGAGATGCCCCCGCTAGCATTGGTGGCAACGACGAGGTCGACCGTCGCGCCATAAGCCGTGCCGATGACGCGATCGACGTCCAGCGTGGCCTCATCCTGATCGCCGGCAGTGGTGCAGGTGGCATAGTTGGCGGTGGTGCAGACGGGACCGGGGTCAACGCCGTTGGTGGGGATGATGACGTTGGGTTGAACGCTGGGCAGCCCGGTGTTGGCCTCAAATTCGGAGATGTCGGTTGTGGCCACGCGGGAGCGGCCAATGATGGCGACATGCTGGGTCTTGGCGCCGATCTTCGCGCCGGTGTTGCCGCCGTTGTGAACACTGTTGATGTCGTAGATGGTATCGAAGTCGTTGGGCGTAACGTAGTGCGAACCGTTGGACGTGGTCAGCAGAGGATTCGGGCCTCCTTGCGGTGCGCGCTCTCCCTTAGCTACATGGCTCATCGGCACGATGGGGGTATCGGTAAGCCCGTAGATGGAGCGGATGACGGGCGCAAGGGCGGCGGGGATGGAGGGCTCGGAGATGGCGGAGAGCCGGGGCTGGTTGTTGTAGAGGAAGTAGGCGAAGCTGGTGTGGAAGGCAGTGGCCATCTTCGCGGTGCTGCCCGAGATATCGAGGATGGTGCGGTTGGGAGCGATGGAGACGACGCTGAGCCCCTGCGCGGTGAGCCAGCTGGTGACGGCGGCGACATCCGAGGGGGTGGGACCGAAGAGATCGCCGATCTGCTGCGGGGTAAGCCATTGGTGATAGAGGGGCGAGCCGGGGGTCTGCTGATCGGCGAGGAGCTTCTCAAAGGCGGCCTGGACGGCGGGGTCGCGTTGCAGAACGACCGAAATGCGGAGCGGTGCGGCGAGATCGACGGAGGTTGCGGCCTGGCGGTCGGCGGTGACCCAGCCGGGGATGTGGCCGGTGAGTTGCACCTGCGGCGCAAGATCGGCGCCCGCGGCGACCCGGTTGGCCTGAGGGACCGGCTTAAGTGCGGCAATAGCGGGGCTTGCAACATTCTGCTCCGCGAGCAGGGTCGAGCACAGGGTGGCGGCGAAGGCCAGGAGGACAGACCGGGTGAGAGTGTTCGACATGAGGGGGCCTCAAAATGGAGATGCTAGGGCATTCTCCACCACTGCGGCGAATTCATCAAGCCGGGGTGCGATTTAGTAGTGGGTTAGTTTCATTCGTTGTTCGTCCCCACCCCAACTCTGTCATCTCGACCGAAGCGCAGCGAAGTGGAGAGACCCCTGCATTTTGAAGCTGTCTCGGTTGACACTATGCTGCCGAGGACGAGCGATATGGCCTCGCCGGCAAAATACAGGGGTCTCTCCACTTCGGCGGCAAAAACGCCGCCTCCGGTCGAGATGACAATGTCGGTGTCGCGCAAAATACGCTGGAACCCAAACTGACCCACTACCCGTCATTTAGAGGCTTCTGGACGTCTTTGGAGGCTTCGCGGAGCGCCAGACGGCTATCCGGATG
>Ga0302316_10003551_pt1 | contig 10574 bp, 10 predicted proteins | sample III_Palsa_N3_2_FD_200456 | JGI IMG/M metagenome (GOLD analysis project Ga0302316, IMG submission 200456) | Peat permafrost microbial communities from Stordalen Mire near Abisko, Sweden - III_Palsa_N3_2 | ecosystem: Environmental > Terrestrial > Soil > Palsa > Peat permafrost | place: Sweden... | reverse complement strand
AGCCGCCACGTGCAGTCCAATGAGCCCCAGCAGGACCCAAGCGGTGAGCTTATGGACGTCGCCAAGCGTATGCCCGAACGCCGAGCCAGCAGCGGCAAGCGCGGGCAGCGGGACAACGTGGAACAGCGACACGGCCCAACCTCTTGCCGAAGCGTTAGCCCATCCCATCAACGGCAGCGCAATAAGCAACACATAAAGCAACCCGTGGGTGGCCTTGGCGGCCAATCTCATCGAGGGCGGCAGCACGTTCGATTCGGCGGGCGGTTTGTGGCTGAATCGCCATGCGAGCCGTACCAGTACCAGCAACACGATCGTTGCGCCGAAAGACAGATGTAACCCGATCAAACCAACAGGCTGCGTGTCATGATGGACATCGGGCATCAGCCAGCCGATCGCGTACTGCACGGCTAACAACAGCACGGTAAGCCAGTGAAAGAGCTTGGCCGGTGCGCTGAAGGCTGGGGGTTGGCTTGTTTGCATCGAGGAGGGGCTAAGGAGAATGTTGTTGGGGGATGGACGTTCAAGTGGTTTGCCCACGTTGCGGCCAGCAAGAGCGAACGGAACACGTATTGCTTATTAGTAGAACAATCGCCTTAGCGCAGACTTAGCGCAGATTTATGGAAAATCCCGATCCTGGCAGCCCAGGCGTCATTGGCGCTAAAGCAAATGATAATAAGTTGCATGAAAACCATCGCTCGCGTTCTGCAGCACCAGGCGTCCGCCGTTGCGGCGAGCAATCTCGGACACGATCGAAAGTCCGAGCCCGCTTCCGCTGGACACCGTACCCGGCACGCGATAAAACCGCTCGGTCACGCGGAGAAGCTGGTCATCGGGAACACCTCGTCCCGAGTCCTTGACGCTGCAAACGAGGTAGCCCTCCCGGTTCACCACGGCAACGTCGACCTTGCCGCCTTCCGGCACATACCTCACCGCATTGTCGACCAGGTTGCGCAGTGCAATGGTCACAGCTGACGCGTCCAGAGCGACCCGGATGTCGTCCACCTGCTTGAGTCCTAAATCCACGTTTTTCGCGTTGGCTACGTTGACCGCGTCCTGGATCGCATCCGCCGCAAGCCGGTGAAGCGACACCAGTGAATGCGCAGGCGCGGCTGCGTGCTGTGAACGGGCCAACGCGAGCAGTTGTTCGACCAGTCTCGCGGTGCGATGCACGGCGGCCTGCAAGGCCGCCAGCCGCCCTCGTGCGTCCTCCGGGTCAGTGGCTGCCGTCAAACTCTCGGCTTGCAACGTCAGCGCGGCCAGCGGCGAGCGCAGCTCATGCGCGGCATCGGCGATAAACCGCCGCTGCTGCGCCATTGCGTCCTTCAGCCTGCTGATCAGGCGATTGATCGAACGGATGAAGGGCAGCAATTCCTTCGGAATCCCAACCTCTGACAACGCGTCGAGCGTGACTTCGTCTTGCCCGTCCACGATTGCTGCAAGGCGGCGTACAGGCGCTAACGCACCGCGAGTGATCAGCGCGATGACAATCAGCAGAAGCGGCGTCAGCGCGAGCATGGGCAACAGCGTTCGCAGCGAGCCGTCATGAGCGATCTCGTCGCGGATGGTCGAGCGCTCCGCCACCAGCAGGCGGTCGCCGCCTTGCAGCGTCTGCACATTGACGCGCCAGCGCCTGCCTTCGAAGTCGACATTCTGGAACCCGTCAGCAAGGGTTTCCAGTGGCGGCAGAGGCACATTGATACCGGTTTCGGGCGCACCCGGACTCACGCGTGAAATGATCATCGACATACCGTTGCCATGCGCATCGGGCCACGTCACAGTGGGGGCCGCGAGCATCAGCTTGCCGCTGTTGATCAAAACGCCGATGTCATGCAAATGGTTGTCCTGCAGCCGGCTCGCCTCCCGGTAACCACCGGCGAATGACAGCGCACCGCCCATCAATGCAAACACCACAATGATGCCGATGATTGACCACGTCAGTTGTCTTGTCAGCGAGCGTGGTTTTCGTCCCGGTCGACCATCCATCCCACACCTCGTATGTTGCGAATCGCGCTATGCCCGATCTTCTTGCGAATTGTATGGATCAGGTATTCGACTGCGTTGCTGTCGACCTGCTCGTTCCAGCCGTAGACCCGGTTCTCAAGCTCGCTCCTCGACAGAATGATGCCGGGACGCGAGAGCAAAGCCCTCAGCACCGCGAACTCGCGACCCGATAAACGGCACTCGACGTTGTTATACACCGCGACCAGCGTGCGGGGATCGAGCGACAGCTTGCCGCTTGAAAGCGTGGCGTCGGGATGGTGACCGAGCTTGCGCGTTGCAGCGCGCAGCCGCGCCAGCATTTCGTTCAGGTTGAACGGCTTGACCAGGTAATCATCCGCCCCGCTGTCCAGCCCTTCAATACGATCATCCACACCGTCGCGCGCAGTCATGATGAGGACCGGAGTATCCGCGTCACGCTTGCGAAGGTCGCGCAGGATGCTCAGGCCGTCTCCCTGAGGGAGATTCAGGTCGAGCAGCACAGCGTCATGCTCGCGGCCGAGCAACGCGCCCCTTGCAGAAGGCGCGTCCATGACCCAGTCCGCGACATAGGCCGCATCGTGCAGTGCGCGAGCAATCGCGGTACCGATCAGCTCGTCGTCCTCTACCACCAGGATGCGCATGCGAGTGCCTTCCGTTGGACGAGATTACAAACGATTCAGGTTGCCTAACTATCGGCTAAGTATGCCGGTCTATTTTACTTCGACGGTCCGCACCACGACACTTTTTACGTGCCTGGGATCAACATTTTTCCTGTTTGTCACGCTGCCGACTTGTTCGCCAGGCGTGAGGGGCTTTGTGCGCCTTGCGCCAGGAGCGCGACCCGATAAAAATCGCTGCAGGCTATCGGCTAACTTTCATTTCAATTTGAAAGACTCTTGTCAATCCCTTTCCCAATTCCGGTGTTAACCCCGCCGTCCGCCACACATCGACTCCGTCTGAAATGGGCAAGCATTTCACGACACCGCGGTTCTGTTCGTTCCGTGCGACCGGTCTCTGCATTTACACACATTGCGTCTTCCCGGAGTACCCATGAAAACACTGTTCCTTCAAGCACCTTCGTTCGACGGCTTTGATGGCGGGGCGGGCTCGCGCTACCAGACAAAGCGCGAGATCCGATCATTCTGGTATCCCACCTGGCTCGCTCAGCCCGCCGCCTTGATCGAAGATAGCCGCGTGCTCGACGCTCCCGCAGATGGTCTGTCCGTGGAGGCCTCGCTCGACATCGCGGAACAATACGAGCTCGTCATCATTCATACGAGCACACCGTCGTTCCCGACCGACGCGCTATTCGCCGAGCACCTGAAACAACGCTCGCCCACGATTCTTGTCGGGATGGTCGGCGCAAAGGTCGCCGTCGATCCGCACGGTTCGCTCGGGGCCAGCGAGGCAATCGACTTCGTGTGCCGAGAAGAATTCGACTTCACCTGCCGGGACATTGCGCAAGGCTTGCCGTTCGAATCCATTCTCGGCCTCAGCTATCGCCTGCCCGATGGCGCAATCACGCACAACGACGCCCGGCCGATCCTCGAAAACATGGACGAGCTGCCGTTCGTCGCGCCGGTATACAAGCGCGATCTGAAGATCGAGAACTATTTCAGCGGCTACCTCAAGCATCCGTATGTATCGATCTATACCGGACGTGGTTGCCGATCGAAGTGCACCTTCTGCCTCTGGCCGCAGACCGTGGGCGGTCATCGCTATCGCACGCGTTCGGTCGAGAATGTGATCGCGGAAGTGAAGTGGATCAGAGACAACATGCCCGAAGTGAAGGAGATCATGTTCGACGACGATACCTTCACGGACTTCAAACCAAGAGCCGAGGAGATTGCCCGCGGCCTGGGCAAGCTGGGCGTGACATGGTCCTGCAACGCCAAGGCGAACGTGCCGTATGCAACGCTCAAGGTCATGAAGGAGAACGGTCTGCGGCTCCTGTTGGTCGGCTATGAATCCGGCGATGACCAGATTCTCCTGAACATCAAAAAAGGCCTGCGTACCGATATCGCGCGCCGCTTTAGCGAAGATTGCCGCAAGCTCAACATCAAGATCCACGGCACGTTCATTCTGGGACTGCCGGGCGAAACGCACGAAACGATCGAAAAGACTATCGAATACGCCAAGGAGATCAACCCGCATACGATCCAGGTGTCGCTCGCGGCGCCCTACCCGGGCACGACCCTGCACAAGCAGGCGATCGAAAATGGCTGGCTGAAGGAAAACAAGGTCATCAACCTCGTCAGTTCCACGGGCGTCCAGCTTGCGGCGATCAGCTATCCGCACCTGTCGAGTGAAGAGATCTATCACAGCGTGGAAGAGTTCTATAAGCGCTTCTATTTCAGGCCCTCGAAGATCTGGGAAATCCTGCGCGAGATGCTGGTGAGCTGGGAGATGATGAAGCGGCGGCTGCAGGAAGGCGTGGAGTTCTTCAAGTTTCTACGGGCTCACGAGGCATGACCCCGGACGTGCCCGGTCAATTTCCCGGCTTGTCACCTCCGAAACAAAGAAGGCTTCGAAGGCTATATGTGAGATTCGCGTGGCTGGCAGGCGCCGTCCTGCTAGTCGCGTTCGCCATCCACGCCGGCAGCCCGAATATGGCCCACGTAACGCTTCGCTGGGCGGCAGACGTATGCGGTGCAAGCGCAGCCTTCGGGATCCTGTACATGCTGGCTGCGGCCGCGTTGACGAGGCGCTTTCTGGCGCGCCCCTGCGCGGAGCCCAGTTCATTTCCGGGCGTGACTATCATCAAGCCCCTGCATGGGAACGAGCAGGCGCTGCTCGCAAACTTGTCGGGATTCTGCAAGCAGGATTATCCCGGGCCCGTACAGTACCTGTTCGGCGTCCACGACAAAACAGACCTCGCGCTCGATGTGGTGGAACGCTTGCGGCAGTTGCACCCTCAGGCTCAGATTGCGATCGTGATCGATTCCCGGCTGTATGGCCCGAACCGCAAGATGAGCAATATCCTCAATATGCTGCCCAACGCGCAGCATGACATCCTGGTGTTCGCCGATAGCGACGTGGGGGTCGGCCCCGGCTACCTGCGCGGTATTGTCGGCGAGTTGCAAAAGCCGGGAGTCGGCCTGGTCACCTGTCTTTATCGCGGGCTGCCGGATGCCGGTTTCTGGCCTAGGCTGTCCGCCAAGGCGAGCAACTATCAGTTCCTGCCTAGCGTCGTGGTCGGCATGGCGCTTAGGCTTGCGCGCCCCTGTTTCGGACAGACCATCGCCTTGCGACGGACAACGCTTGAAAAAATTGGCGGCTTCTCACAGTTCACGCATCATCTTGCCGAGGACCATGCAATTGGCGAAGCGGTGCGGCAACTGGGAGAAAAGGTCGTTGTTCCGCCTATCATCGTGACGCATGCGTGCGTTGAAACCAGCGCGTCGCAACTGATCTCTCACGAACTGCGCTGGAGCCGTACCATTCGCACAATCGATCCGGCCGGTCACCTCGGCTCGGCACTCACGCATCCGCTTGTGTTTGCCTTATTCGCGATCGCTTTATCCGGCGCGGCCATGTGGACCTGGCCCCTTACGCTCGCGGCACTGCTCACGCGGCTCGCACTGAAACTGCAGCTGGACCACGCGCTTGGCCAGGCTTCGGGCGATCTTTGGCTATTGCCCATATGGGATCTCGTCTGCTTCGCCATTTTCGTCAGCAGCTTTTTCTCGACGCGCGTACTCTGGAGAGGCTTCCAGTTCAAAGTCGGCCGCGATGGCCTGCTCTATCCGCTTGGGGAGAAGTGACTGTTGATGCTCAATTCCGGCCCTCGTTTGCGACGATCGCTTGACGTGCTCGCCGTCAATCATATTTCACTTGCGTCGCATGACTAAATATCTTGGCCGTGTGATCGCTGCGCTCGGACTGATCGTCGCACTGGTGCTAGTGTGGCGCGAAGATCCGCGCTCGGTCTTCGCGCTGTTGCGCACTGCGGGTCCCGGCCTGGTCCTGGCCGCCGCCGTCCATGTGCTGCCGATGCTGGCCAATGCGCGTGACTGGCAAATACTCATAATCGGAAAAAGACGCCCGCGTCTGCTCACCATGCTACGGCTCGTCTGGATTCGTGAGTCCGTCAACAGCTTGCTTCCGGTCGCGCGGATCGGCGGCGAGATCGTGTCCTTCCGGCTGCTGACCCGCGCCGGGTTGCGTACATCGACTGCCGCGGCGAGCCTGGTCGTGGACATGCAGCTCACGCTCATCAGCCAACTCGTGTTCACGCTGGTCGGCATAGCGTTCCTGATGGGCCACGCCACGCCGGGTGAACGCCAGCTTGCCATAGACGTGCTCTGGGGACTCGCCTTGCTCGCGCCGCTCCTGGCAGGATTTGCGTTGATCCAGCACGTGAATCTGTTCGAAAGAATGACCCGCCTGTTCAATCGCCTGACAAGCGGCCAGATTGCGGCACTCGCCGGTCCCTCGCTACGCATCGACCCGTCAATCAAGTTGATCTGGAGAAAACACGGGGTTGTCTTGCGTTATCTGTTTATCTGGCAGCCGCTGCAGTGTCTCGCCACTTCTCTAGAGATCTGGCTGGCGCTTTATTTTCTTGGCTCGCAGATCAGTTTCGCAGAAGCTGTCGTGCTCGAATCGCTGATTCAAGCGCTCAGCAGCGCCGCGTTCTTTGTCCCCGGTGCGATGGGCATTCAGGAAGGTGGGTTCGTTCTGATCGGAGGCGCCTTAGGTCTCGATCCGTCCATGAGTCTCGCACTCGCGGGCGCAAGACGTTTGCGCGACCTTCTCGTCTTCGTCCCGGGACTGTTCGCATGGCAGCTTGCGGTGGCGCGCAAGCGCGGAACGGCGGGTGTCGACGGCTCAGGAAACGGCGTTGAACGCCAATATGCAGAGCGTTAGGCGCTTTCCGCCCCGTTGCACGTCTTGAACATCAGCGCTCAAACTTTGCGCGCAACTTGCCAAAAGTCGATTTTCTCCTCCAGCCGCCGACACTCGGTTTCCAGGCAACCGATGTCATGCGTCACATTGCCATACGACGCTCGCAGACTCGCGATCACCCGTTCCGGTACCGCCTGAAAATTCCCGAAATCGGATGCAGCACCATGGAGGAGCGAGAAGAACGTCCGCAAATCACGCCGGGTGTCGACGACCGCGTCGTCAGCGTGCCGGGTCGATGAAACTGGCTCGATCTGATCGACCAGGCGAATTGCATGTTCGATCTGCGAGCAGTTGTAGGTCGTCCGGAAATAACTGCTGTCACACGCACCGCGGCACAACGCGGCGCTGGCTTGGTCGGCGAGTCGGCGGCTGACGTTGACTACGGTGACCGTCTCACGCAAGCGCGCGAGCCTGAGCATGTACATCGTACGTCTTGCGCGGATAGCCTCCAGAGCCGGTAACGCAAGACCAACAGAAACGCCGACGACATTCCCCAGGGTGCTGTAGACGGAAGCGACCGTGGCCATCGACGTTCCGTACGCGTAAAAACCCGCTACAAGCGCAAAGGCCGTCATGCCGGCAGCCGGCATCAGGCGCACCCTCGTCGCTTTAACTCTCATCACGTTGCCCCGTGAAAACTCCGTGGTTCAAACACCCGCTTACCGCATTCGAACCCATGCAACCCTCAAGATATTGACACGCCAAGCAGGTGCCCCACGCAGAACGTGAAGGTCGCTGCGATACACCCGATAATGATTTGCCTCATCGCCGAAAACGCCGCGCCTCGTCCATTGAAAAGCGACGTGAACACGCCGATTGCAGCGAGCGCCAGCGCACTTAACGCAACGCACTGGATGATTGCCGCGAGCCCGCTGCTCCACAAGAAAGGCATCGCCGGAAAAATTGCACCCATGGAGAACAGACAAAACGACACGCCGGCAGCAGACCACGGATTCCCGCCCAACTCGGCAGGATCAAGGCCGAGTTCTTCACGTGTGAGCGTGTCGAGCGCCTTGTCCTTGTCCCGCATGATCTGCGCGGCAACCCGCTTGGCTTCATCGCTATCCAGGCCTTTTGCCTGATAGATGAGTGCGAGTTCGTGCCGCTCAGCATCAGGCGTGTGTTCAAGCTCGTCCGCCTCCTTCGCGATCTGGGTGCGTGCGAGTTCCCGGGCGTTGGTCACGGAGAGCCATTCACCCAACGCCATGGAACACGCGCCCGCGATCAGACCGGCAAAGGCCGTCAGCAGGATCGTCTTGTTGTTGGTCCCCGCGCCTGCCACCCCCATGATCAGACAAAAATTCGATACCAGCCCGTCGTTCGCGCCAAGGACAGCCGCCCGTAGATCGTTGCCGGACGAAACGCCCTTGTGCCACGATTCCGCTTCGGCAATCTCCGCGCCTTTCGACTTCCCCGGGCGCTTGCGATTCGCCACGCTTTGCACCATGTCCGCATGCCGATGCTCTTCCTCGGCCATCTGTGCAGCGTCAGGCTGCCCCGCGTATTTATCCCTGTCTGCGTATTCTGCAGCAGCGACCGTACGCAGGACAAAATCGGGGCCGAAGACTCGGACGAGCGCCCGCATGACCCGGGTCTTCGCGCTGTACTGATGCGTCCGGACCTTGACGCCGTTCGCCCGAAGTTTCTCGCGCCACACTTGCGCGTGCGTGAACTCCGACGCCGCGAGCTCCGCATAAATGGCCTTCTTCGAACCATCTTGCTCGACGCTCGCCAGCGTTTCGTAAAGCGCCGCGCTGTCGAGTTCGTCGGCCAGGTTCGACCTGAACCTTTTGAGCTCCGTCTTGGATGCCAAAGGATTGCTCTCCTCGCTGGATTACGGAAAGTTTCTCAGCAAATCCTAACGGATCAAGCGTACCAACTGGTTAAAGACCCTTAACGTCTGCGTAATTGAGAATAGCAATGGTTTGTACGACGTTCGCCCGGCCCTTGAGAACGCGTCTGACGCGGGAGCAAACACTGCACACATGGCATGAAGCCGCTCTTTGTCTGAAGGCTATGCCGCCATGCTTAGACAAGAATTAGCCGTGCCTTTCAGTGCGCAGACACGGCGCACTGAAAGGCACTCGCTGGTCGAGGGAGACGATGGGATTTGAGAGAAGAAGGGAGTGAGGATGTGGCTACTACCGGCAAACGCCTAAGAGCGACCGGCGGCCAATGCATCGGGCAAGTTCATGGAGCGCTGGATAATGCACCCGTTGCTGCCAGTCGATACCACTCTCGGCAAACGTCTCGCGCATGGCACCCACGAGTTCGTTGTCCGTCATGAGCTAGAGGTCTCCCGGTACCCCATACGACGGCGCCTGCTCGGGGCGTTTTGCGCGCGTCGCATAGTCGTTCATCTGCGGTTCGTAGCGTTGCCAAAGTGCGCGCAAGTCGGCGATGGGTTCGTCGGACCAATCCACTCCCAATTCCGCAAGCGGCCAGACGTCCCGCCCGTAAACGCAAAATCCCGCTGAATGTACCGGCCCCGCCTCACCGCCCGCCGCCGCACCCGCTTCCAGCGAGAAGATCAAGCGCTCGGCAAGCGAGCTCGCATGAGACCCTTCGAAGGCCTCGACCATGGCGGCCGGGATGCCATCGTGCGCAAGCAGATTGCCCGCCGCAACGCAGTCGCGCCCCGCCTTCGTCGCGATAATGCCGAGCCCTTTCGCCCCGGTCACCGCTTCGCGCGAACCGTCGGCGTCGAGTACTGCAAGCTGTCGCCACTCGGCGTAGGGTCGTGCATCCTGCAACTGCCGCAAGGTACTCTGCGCACCGAATCCCTGCGCCAGCAAATTCAGGCCAAGCACGCCAAGACGCGGATCGGTTACGTTCTGGCTCAATACCACGCCATGCGGACTGACCCACAAGCAGCGACTAGGCACCGCGATGCTCGAACTGCACACAATGCCGCCGACCATGCCTGTACGCTCGCATCGGCCAGCCAGTGAAAAGGTCATAAGAAGACTCCGCTCAACTATTTGGAATGACGGCAATCACGTCGATCTCAACCAGCCACTCGGGCCGCGCGAGCGCTGAAATCACGAGCCCGGTAGAGACGGGATACACGCCCTTCAACCACTTGCCCACCACCGTATAGACGGCCTCGCGATAACGGACATCGACGAGATAGACCGTGATCTTGCAGATATCCTCGAGCTTGCTGCCGGCTTCGTCCAGCAGCATCGCGATGTTCGCCATGGCTTTTTCTGTCTGGGCCGCGATGTCGCCTGCTCCCACCGATTCGCGCGTATCCAGATCCTGGCCAATCTGGCCACGCAAGTACACCGTGCCGTTCGCGACCACCGCCTGGCACAGGTCATTATCCAGTTTCTGCTCCGGGTAAGTCTCGCGAGTATTGAATTTGCGGATGCGGGTATGGCTCATGGACACCTCACATTACGCGCTTGAGCCGCGGCTCTGCGCTGGATTGAACAACACCGTCCGACAGGTTCGCGGCCTTCTTCACGTAACCAAGGGTACTGTCGAAATCGAAGTTGCGAAACACGGCGCCCAGATGCGCGAACGGCGGCGATTGGGCAAACAACTGGAACGTGAGCCGATGTCCGGCGTAGTCGGAATTCAGCATGTCACGGGCGAACGCAAGCAGTTTGCGGCGGTCGTCGGAGACCCAGTTTTCATTGACGGTGTAGTACTTGTCGAGCCAGCCGCTGATCTCGGGATTG
>Ga0302316_10003546_pt1 | contig 10581 bp, 4 predicted proteins | sample III_Palsa_N3_2_FD_200456 | JGI IMG/M metagenome (GOLD analysis project Ga0302316, IMG submission 200456) | Peat permafrost microbial communities from Stordalen Mire near Abisko, Sweden - III_Palsa_N3_2 | ecosystem: Environmental > Terrestrial > Soil > Palsa > Peat permafrost | place: Sweden... | reverse complement strand
ACTGCGGTGCCCTTGGCGTCGTTCCAGCGAAGACCCATCCCCGGGACGATGAAGATACCGTACACCTTGTGCCCCATGATGGTAATCGGCGCCATATCGGCGATCGGAAGATTGTTGTACCCACCCATGGCCGGCCCGCTGAAATGGCCGCGGGGTGCTTGGCTGAGGTTGTTATGCTTAGGCGACTGGTCGTAGAGGACGGCGATCCAGCAATACGTGTTGACGCAGAATGCATCCTGCGCGGCTGCATCGGCGTATCCGCCCGGATCCAACGCAACGGGCTTGACGACGCCGATGTCCAGAGTCTTGCCGTCCGACTGGCGCAGGACCTGATAAAGCGGGCCGTTATAGGAGGCATACAGCGCGCGCGTGGTGCTGTGAGCGGCCACGCAGGGATCGCCGGCAGCCGCGTAGATGTCACATGGTCCTTGCGGCCTCGCCGGAGGAGCGTTGCGTTCCGGGCTGTTCTGCGCCGACATTGTCAATGTGGCACCAAACAGCGTGAGCGGCAGCATGAGCATTAGCGCAAGATTGATTTTTATTTTCATGGTTATCCTTTGGCGACGCGACAGCATTTCGGAGCTCCTTACTTTCTGTTCGATTCCACGAGAAGACGGTCGCGCAAGCGGATATCCGCCGATGACGAACCGACCATGACGTCGAACGATCCCGGCTCAACGATAAAGCTCTTGGATCGGACGTCCCAGAAGGCTAGTTGCGATGCCGGCAACGTGATTTGCACATGCCCAGTCTCGCCAGGCTGCAATGTGATGCGTTCGAAGGCGCGGAGGCTTTTGATGGGTTGCGCCACCGCGCTGCGCTGCTGGTGCGTATAAAGTTGGGCAACGTCTGAGCCTGCGCGGCTTCCCACGTTCTTGAGATCAAACGAAACTTCAACCTTTCCGTTCGTCGATATGGACGCGGCTGAGAGTTTGAGGTGACTGTATGCGAAATTCGTATAGCTGAGGCCGTGGCCGAAGGGATAAAGAGGAGTCCCCTTGAAATAGAGATAGGTGTAGCCCTTCGAGACGTCATACTCATTAGGCGGGGGAACGCCGTGGAGATTGGCGTAGACGGTGTAGGGTAAGTGTCCACCAGGATTGTCGTCGCCGAAGAGGGCTCGTGCGATGGCGATGCCACCGGCTTCACCGGGATACCATGCGTCGAGAATCGCGGGCAAATGATCGTTGGCCCAGGTGACAGCGAGCGGGCCTGCGTTCATCAACACCAGAACGGTCTTTGGATTGGCTGCGTAGACGGCTTCGAGTAGTTGCTCCTGGGCGCCAGGGAGGTTGAGGTCGCGGCGATCACGGCCCTCCGTCTCGACTGCCTTATTGGTTCCCAGGAAGAGTACTGCCACATCGGACTTGGCTGCGAGTGCGACCGCGCGTGCGATTGCATCCCGATCCGGCTCGTCCACGAAGCTCGCGCCTTTCTCATACTCCACGGAAACGCTGGATCCGAGCAGATCGCGAAGGCCAGCCAGAGCGCTTACTTTGCGTGCGGGCCTTCCATAGTAATCGCCGGTCTCGTAGTCCGTGTCGCCGGCCGGACCGATGATGGCAATCGAGTGGATCGCATCCCGTTTCAATGGCAGGAAATTGTTGCGATTGCTCAAGAGCGTTATCGACTCCTGCGCCAACTTCAAGGCAAGCGCGCGATGCTCGGGCGAGCGCACCACACTCATTCCGATCGTGTTGTAGGGACTCGACTCCGGTGGATCGAAAGCCCCAAGGCGAAAGCCAACACGGAGCACGCGGCTCAGTGCCTGATCAACGTCCTTCTCGGTGAGCAGGCCTCGCTGCACCGCCAAAGGGATGTTGGTTTGGAATTCCTTGTCGTCCGAGTCGTTGCCGGCCTTGATGGCCATTGCTGTGGCCTTTACCGGATCGTCAGTCACGTGCTGTCCATGGGGATTGGACAGCAGCTCCACGGCGCCTAGGTCGTCTGTCACGAAACCGTCGAAGCCCCACATGCCCCTCAGAACGTCAGTAAGAAGGTAGTGATTGGCCACATCGGCGGCGCCGTTGATGGCATTGTAGGACGACATGACGGACTGCGCATGGCCCTCGACGATGGCGGCCTTCCAATGTGGCAGCCAATATTCCATAAGGTTGCGCTCGTCCACCTCGGCGGAGAGATGTTGGCGGCCAGTCTCTACGTTATTGACGGCGAAGTGTTTGACGGTTGCGGCGACCTTGAGGTGATTGATGTCATCTCCCTGCAGGCCTTTCACATAAGCGACACCCATACGTTCTGTTAAATAGGGATCTTCGCTGAAGACCTCTTGAATACGGCCCCAAAGCGGGTTCCGGCTGATGTTGATGACGGGCGAACGATACACGAGGCCGTGCTTCGAATGCGGACCGCTGGCCTTGGCGTTGTATAGAGCGCGAGCCTCATCCGCCATGGCATCTGCGACGGTGTGGATCAATGCTGGGTCCCAGGTTGCGCCCATGGCGATAGGAGCAGGGAAGAGTGTCGTCGGTTCCTTAGACCAGACTCCGTGCAACGTCTGATTCCAACCACCCCACATGGGTATGTTGAGCCGGGGAATTCCGTTATTGAGATGGTTGAGTTGCTCAGCTTTTTCTTCGAGCGTGAGTCGGCTGACCAGGTCGGCGACGCGTTGTTCCTGCGGCTTGGAAGGGTCTAGGTAGGCCGGTGTCTGAGGGGCTTGCGCGACCGCGAACTCGCAGCAGATCAGAAGCGAGACCGTAAGTAGACGATGCCTCATAGGTGGTCCCTCCCGTGTGCGTCCACCATCTTGCGCCTCGAAGGCCGCTTAGAGGGGTGATAGTTTGACACGCGAGAAACAGTCATTAGCCTCACGCCCGCTACCTGGGCGACCTCTCGGTGTTTAGGGTGTTGGGATTTTTGCTTGCTCATTGTAAGGGGATGTCGATCACCTGAATGGTGTAAGCCGGCACCGTATGTTGGGCTGCAATTTGCACCGTCGACTCCACGGGCATGATCAGCTCTGGCTTCGTGATGGAGTTCGTCGCCTGAAAGTTACCCGCATGCAGCGAGTACATCTTCGCCACACCAGCTTTTGCACCCAGTAAGTTCAGGTCCAGCGGTTGTGAATGGTTCGACGCATTGACCAGCTTCACATGCAAAGTTTTGATATCGGATGAGAGGGTCGCCGAGTAGAAGAACTTGTCCCCTGCGCCATCGATTGAACTCTTCACCACCTGGTCACCAAGGTGCTCTGCGAACAGGCACTGCGCATAATAACTCGGGGAACCGTAGCTCTTGAGCGCATCGTAGCCGATCAGATCGGTCGCCCACTGCATTCCGTGCACGTTCACGAGGAGGGGAGCATAGCTTGCCATCACGATCAGATCGCTGTTGCGTTCCAATCCGGTCATCCATGCGGCATCGCCCAGGGCATCGCCGAAGTTCGGTGTAGGGGTGCCCGAACGTGTTGCCCACTCGCCCACAAAAACCTTCATGCCATTTCGTGGCGCATCGTCGTAGTGATGTACCCAATCGAACATCGCCGCCGGAGGCTTGTAATAGTGGTCGTCCTGCACATCCGGCTCGGCCGCCTTGCTAACCTGCACGGCGGCCGTTGCGATCAGCTTGTACTGCGGATACTTCTTGCGCAGCGCCAGCGCAAACTGCTCGAAGCGCCCGCTGTAGCTGCCGGGTGTCTTGTCAAAGAAATCTTCGTTGCCGATCTCGATATAGGTCAGCGGAAACGGCTTGGGATGCCCATTCCTGGCACGCTCCGCTCCCCACTTCGTCGAGACGTCGCCGGTCACGTACTCGACTTCATCGAGTGCCGCTTGCACGTAGGGTTCCAGGTCTTTGCCCGGCTTCACGGCGACATCGTGGAGCGAATAGCCCGCATAGACCGCGAGCAACGGCTCGACATGCAGGTCTTCGCACCACTCCAGAAACTCCAGCAGCCCAAACCCGTCGGTCGACCAGTAGTTCCACGGTGATTGATGTCCGGGACGGTCGACTAGCGGACCGATGGTTTTGGGCCAGTTGTACCAGTTGGCCAGCTTTTCGCCTTCGAGATAGTTGCCGCCGGGAAGACGCAGAAAGTGCGGATGCATGGCGGCCATCTTCTCCATCAGGTCGATACGGCTTCCATTGGGCCGGTTGTTATAGGTGGGCGGAAATAGCGTGACCATCTGCATCCAGAGCGTACCCGCGGTAGCGACAGTGAACTCGATATGATTGGTCGCGGAGGGTTCAAGGTCGGAAGTGGTCAGCGTGTATTCATAGCGCTGCCACTTGCCCGGCGACACGGTGACCGTGGTCGTGGCTAGAACGACGCCGGTATCGACCTGATCGTCGCCGATCAACTGCACCCGCAGCGGCAGTGGGGAATCGAGGTCTGTCTTCGCGTACAGCTCGCCGTGGTAAAGGGTGTGCGGGTAAGCCGGGATGCCCCAAAAGCCGCTATTGCTTATCCCAGCTTCGTTTCCGGGCGATGCCTGCTTGACGCTGAGCCTTTCGCTGGTGGGCAGCGCCGAGCTGGGGCCGGTGGTCTTGTCGATCTCGACTGCGGCCTTCGCGTTGCCGTTGCTAAGCAAGTCCCAGTTACCGCGAAAGGTGTGGTTCCCGAGAAGCTGCGCATAGAGACCGCCCTCGTAGGAGTGGTTGATCTCCTCGGTCATCAATCCGTAGAGCATTGGGCTCACCGGATGGACTGTCTTGGTGGAATCGATCGTCAGCTTTGCGGCCTTCTGTGTGAGCGCGGTTGAGGCGGCAAGCGCGAGAAGTGCAGCGGTAAGGGAGCGGGCGATTTGCTTCGGCATGGAGGGAGTCATCCTGTGTACGGTTGAGCGTGGGCGCTTTAGGGAAAACGTTTACCGGAAACACTCTACTACATGGTGAGCTATCCTGGCATCTTTCATAAAGTGAAATTCTACTTCTTCGACGCGGGTTCCAGAGTAAACGTGAGCGTTCCGTACCCGAGTTGGTCGTATCCGCCGCTGTTCGGCCCCTCGCCTCCATCCTCGGGCCGTCCCTTCTTTGCCGCTTCAGTGATGTATGGAGCTGAAAGGCCTTTCAAGACGACGTAATGGTTATAGAGAAGTTCCCAGATGGGGCGGCCCGTGCCGAGTCCGACGGGCGAAATCTTGTCCTGGGGGGGGAAATCGCTATTGATATAGGCCGTATAAGGGACCTCGTTACCGAGGTTGTATTTGGCTACATACTCGGCGCCCTTGAGGAAGCGATTGTCGTCGGCGCCAAAGAGGTCGTCGCCCTGGTTCCAGGCGATTTGACATATGACCCCAGCCTCTCCGACCCCAAGCGTGGAATGGGCCTGATCGCGGCCGGCCTCCTGCCACTGGCCCAGGCCGCCGTCGTACAGCTTCCAAACCATGTGCTGCAAAGCTCCATTGCCACCCCCGTGGAGGTAATAGTCGATCCCGGCCTGGTAGATGTCCCGCCGGTCGACGAGGACTCCGATCGCCATCTCCGAGGCGATGTTCGCGAGGTCCCAGTTGGCCCAGGAGTGGTCGATGTGTCCCTTTTCATGGCGGAGAAATTCCTCATTCATCGGAAGAAAGATTTGCAGCATCATCTGCTGAAAGTGCTTGAAGTCCTCAGGCTTCCAGCCGGGGTAGTAGCGGATGGCCTCCGCGGCGCAAGCGAACTCGTATCCATATATTCCGGAGGCGAGATACTTGTCGTTTGTGCCGTGGATAGCTGTCAGCGTGTAAGACCATGCGTTCAGTATCTCGACCGCCCTGTCGGCATCCGACTTGTGCCCTTTTATCTGCCATTGGAGACCAGCGGCGTAGGCGGCGACGATGTCTTGGAAAAGAGAGGCGTAGTTCTGGGGTTCGTTGGCATGGCCGGCGCCGCGAACAACAAGGCTTGTAGGGTGAGGTGTCCAGTTGGGAGAGGAATGTCGATTGCTGTCCAACTCCTTCCAGCCATCGATCCAGGGATGGGTCTTGTGGGCCACCATCAGGCGCATGCGGTCGTAGTCCTGCTGCGTATTCAAGAGGCCGGGATGGATGAATGGAGCGTCGGAAGTTTGAGCGCGGAGCGATGTGCTGGCCAGAAGCAAGAAGGGCACGATGCTGTGGATAAGCATGAAGCGAATAGCGCGTGTGCTCTTGATCATCATCAATCTCCCCAACGTTTCTTGCGACCACGCTTCACAAGCGACATATCTACGCCTTGGTGCTCCGTCTCGGAAAGATATCATTCTGAACGACTGGCCCAACTGCGCAGCAGTTTTTGCCATGCCGTTGGGCCGGGGTCGTCAGAACTGCCAGTAGGCGCGCTGGTTGTTGGATAGACTGGAAACAGTCGCAGCGCTAAGACCCGAGGGCCATACTCCGGCCTCCTGAATGAAGCCCATGATGGTTTGTCCACCGCCTGGGTTTTGTCCCATATCGATTTTGGGTCCGAAGCCCTCGCTGGCAGTGCCGCCACTGCCCGACGGGTTGAAGGTGGATTCGATTCCGTTGATATACACCGGCGAGTACGGCGACGCCGTTACACCGTTGAACTCCGAGGTCATGCTCTGGAAGACGTAAGAGTGAGCGGGTTGTGCGTTATTCTGTCCTCCCGTAACCACCGTTTGGGACTGCTCATTTATCTGTGGACCAAAATTCGCATAGTCCTCGTTCGGGGTTCCCTGGAAGAACGACGAGAGAACAGCGGCGACGCTGGGATAGAGCGCGTTGGTTTTGTTCCAGACTCCGTTCAGCGTGAAGGGCTGCGGGATCGACGCGTCCAACGTGGTTTGGAAGCCGACCTGGTTACCACTGCTGAGCGTAGAGTAAAACGCGCAGACTTTGGATCCATTGGCGCAGTTGAACTCCAAAACAGGCTGGTAGTTTATGTTGGATTGGGTCATGTTGTGGCCGCCGCCGGTCTGATCGTAAAACTCAGTGATGAAGCAGACTGTGTTCTGGCAGGCCGCTTGCGCCGCGGCCACGTTAAGATCGCCCGTAGCGGTTACGTTGATGGTGGTTGACGAACCGCCTGTCGGCTGTACCTGGATCGCGGCCCCAAGAGACGCCGCATAAGCATTATTGTAGGCCCGCAGACCCCACCATCCGGCTGCCCCGGGGGTCATGTCGCCGGGACCCTGATAGTTGCCCGTCGTGGAATAGGAGGTTAGCGTGGGCTGCCCATAGAAGGCTGCGATATTAGCCTGTAGTGTGGCATCCGCAGTGATAGTGGAGGGAATAATCGCGCCCTCCTGGAAGGACGAGATGGCGATATTGCCGTTACCGGCTTCCGCGAGAGCGATTTCTCCCACAAGGTTGGGAGTAACGGTAGGCGTAACATTGCTCGCGACCGTAGTCAGACCGCCCTGGGTAGCGTCAGCCACTTCGACCGAGATGGCCCCCGTCGTCCCTGAGCCGAACGTATATTTCCCGATCTCCGTAAAGAGCGGCGGAGAGGGCAGACTCGTTGCCACAGCCAAGTTGATGGTCGGCGCGGTTCCGGTCGCCCCGCAGGTCATATAGTTCGACGTCGCCGTGGTTGAGATTTCCGTATCCACGCAGTAGTAGGACCCAGTTGTATTAACCGCGGAACCGTTCAGCGCGCTGTAGGCGAGCGAGAACCGGTGGCCTGTGCCCTGGCTGCCTCCTGCGGTCGTGGCGTCGACCATGCCGAAATCACCGGCAGTCGACAAAAGGCCGTAGTTCGAGCGCACGTAATACACCGAGAGCCCACTGGACGGGTTGCCGGTTGGGATATTCGAAGCGGCGGAACGGTAGAAAGTTGTAGCGGCGGTGGCCGTATTTGTGTAGGTATCAGTGGTCGTCGGCGAAGGCGCCGTGGTTTGCAGCACCGGGAGTCCGTTGTAAGGCGAGGTTTGGTAGAGCGCCATCGATCCGGACGACGAGGTCAAATTGTCGCCGTTGCCGGTCTGATCGTAGACCTCCGAGATGTAGCATGAGGAGGGCGCAGTGCTGCAGTAACTTGTGGCCGCCGCTACGCTTACTTCTCCAGTCGTCGAGCTGCTCCCGATGTTCATCGTGGTCGGGCTGCAGGAGGCGCAGGAAAGTTGGAAGAGGTTGCCGGTGTACGCGGCAAACATCCGGCGAGTCAGGCTGTAGGCGGCGCCGCAAGGAGTGCCGGCAGTGCTCAGAATATCGCAGGACGAGGCAGTCAGCGTTGGCTGACCGACGTTCACCGTGTAGGTCTGCGTGCTGGGCGTGCCGCAGGAGTTGCTGTAGGTTGCCGTGAAGGTGTTGGTCCCCGTGCTCAGCGGAACGTTATTGTTCTGCATGGAGGACGAGCTCCAACTGGTGCCGTTGCCGTTACCCGTCCAGCTCCAGCTCCCGACAGCAGTCGGCGCGCCCGAAAGGGAGACTTCGACCCCGGCGGGTACTGAGAGGGAGGAGACGTTCTGCCAGCCGCTGATCGAGGTCCAAATCTCCGGTGTGATCACCGGGCAACTATTCCCGGTGGTTGGCGTAATATTCCATATCTGCGACGAACCGCCGCTGTAGGTATCGGCATAAAGCAGGTTGCCCGATGCCACAGTCGAGCCGTTTCCCTTCGCATCGGCCGGCTGACCGGGGGTCCAATTGTCGTAGAGCAGATAACCGCTGCCGGAGGACGCAGGGACAATCGTCCATACCCAGTTGTCGGAGCCAGTGGTAAATCCCGAATCCTGCGAGACCATCCCGGGGTTGGCGCCAAAGGTAAGCAGCTCACCACCGCTGTTCACGCTCGTGATGATGTAGGTGCCGTTGCCCTCCGCGGTGAAGGCAAATTGCTGCTCGCTGGCGACAAAGGTTCCGCTGCAACCGGACCCGGTCGGGCAGATATAAATTCCGTCCGCCGAATTATTGAATCCCTGTCCGGTCGATCGCTTGTTGTCCCACGCCAGTGCTGAATTGGAAGCCAGGGTGATGGTGTAGGTGCCGGTGGCCGGAAGAGACAAGGGGAGGGTGGGCTCGCTGGCGATAATGGGCAGTGTCCAATACGACGGATTCCCCGTTGTGCACGAGAGCGTCGGCTGGAAGGGCGCGCTGGTGGTGGCCAGATTGCAGATGTTTGTGACGTTCGAGGTTGGGTTGTTGAGTATGTTGAGGGCGGCCCCGGCTGTGTCGGTCGGAGCCGTGCCGCCGACCGTAGCGTAGGTGAAAAGGTTGCTACAGCCGGAGGTCGTTGGGCCGAACGAGTTGACACAGCCAGCGAGGGCGTCGGCGAGGGTGTTGATCTCCGTGGCGGAGGCATAGTAGCCCGAAGGCAGGGTAGAGCCTGGGGTTTGTCCGTATTGGATGTTGACATACTCATTCACCGCGCTGAATGCCAGTGTCAGCTTCTGCGAGTCGCCGCCGGTGGTGGGGCCGGAGATACTTATCGTTGGAGCGGAGGTGTAGCCCTCACCAGCGTTCGTGATGGTGATTCCGGTGACGGCGCCGCCGCTAACGGTTGCAGTGGCCGCAGCGCCTTCGCCGCCGCCGCCGGAGAAGGTTACTTCAGGAGCGGAGGTGTAGCCCGATCCAGCATTCGTGATTGCGTATCCCGTGACGCAGCTGTCCATGGTTGCGGTGCCCATTGCGACAGCGGGGCTGGTGCCGGTGGGGGTGGAGAAGGTCACACTTGGAGCGGCCGAATAGCCGGACCCAGGGTTCGTCATCACCACGCTCGCGACTGTCTCGGTGGGCGATGAGCCCGTGGTAGTCGTATAGGCTACTGCTCCACTGCCGCCACTGGTGGGAGTGAAGGTCACGGTTGGAGCTGCTGTGTAACCCGAACCGGCGTAAGTGACCGTCACTCCCACAACATCGCAGGTGCTAATGGTCGCTGTGGCCGTTGCTCCGGTGCCACTTGTACTGTTATAGCCGATGGCGCTGTAGGAGGTCATGTAAGGATATAGCGCTGCGATGGTAGCTACCGTCGTCACTTCGGTGATGTTGACACCCGGCAGGGAGCCCAACGATCCGCAGGCTCCGAGGGCGAGCATCTGGGAGATCGCGGTGTTGTTCGTGCCGGTCGTAAGGCCAGGATTGCCCTGGGTCGCGGTCAGATAGACGAGGGTGCTCGACGAGGGGCAGCTGTAATCGCTGCTTGCGACGGAGAAAGCGCCCGTTGAGTTTGTGGTTACCGTGGTGTTCAATAGGGGAGTGGAGGCCGAGCCGTCCCCCGTCGTACCCACGGCATATAGCTGGATGGTTGCCTGGCTAATCGGCTGCTGACCGCCCATTACCTTGCCGCCCAACGGAGCTCCGGGCGCGGTCGTGGATGTTCCAGAAAAGTGGTTGCTGCCGCACCCGGTCATGACCACGAAAGAAAAGACAACCAACGTTTGCGCAATACGGCGATTACTTTTCATCACACATGATTCCTTTGGTCACGATTGCAGATCGGCCCGATATCGATGAAGCTGGGTTCTTGGAAGGAACGGTCCTGATAATCGGCACTACGCTAAGAGGGAGACGTATTCTACTGAATCAGCTAGGCAGCTCTGGGAGGAGCGACATTTGCAGCCGGCAGAGTAAACGTTTTCTCAGCGCGTACGAGACTATACCGATGACGCAAACTTCGTCAAGTGCTTTTATCCTCAATCAGGAAGGCCCCATGGTCTCGCATGGTAGCGGCGATGTTCATGGTGCCGAAGATAGGGTGGGG
>Ga0302316_10003531_pt1 | contig 10606 bp, 7 predicted proteins | sample III_Palsa_N3_2_FD_200456 | JGI IMG/M metagenome (GOLD analysis project Ga0302316, IMG submission 200456) | Peat permafrost microbial communities from Stordalen Mire near Abisko, Sweden - III_Palsa_N3_2 | ecosystem: Environmental > Terrestrial > Soil > Palsa > Peat permafrost | place: Sweden... | reverse complement strand
CTTCACATCCTCTTTGCGCGTAGGAGGAGTCGTTTTCATCCCGATCTCGGCTCCGTTGTAGAAGAGCGCCGCGCCTTTGCTGGCAAAGAGAATCGTTGAGATCACCCGCGTGATGTCGGTGTCATGGACTCCGTCGCCATAGCGCGCATCGATGCGCGGATTGTCGTGGTTGTCGAAGACCAGCAGGGGAACATTGCCCTCAATCTTCGTTTCCACATCGTTGAGCTTGCTGCGGAAGGTCGCCACATCCAGCTTGTTGATGAAGCCGACCTGAGTATCCATGGGCAGCTCGAACTCGGGATTCTCCTTCGTGCCGTACATGTTGAACAGGTCCTTGATCGTTGGGACGTAGGTCTCTCCGATCATGACGCGCCGCCCTGGAAAAGCCGCTGCCGGGAATGCGTCCTCCACCCTGCGGATGTGCTGAACGACCTTGTACACCTCGGGCAGATTGTTGGTCATGGCATCGTCGAGAGCCACGTCGCCGTACGCATTCAGATACGTCTTGCCGTCCTTGTCTTTCAACTCCTTGTCGTCCCGCCACTCGGGATCCTCAAAGAGTGTCGTGATCGCATCGAAGCGGAAGCCGGCCACACCTTTCTTCATCCAGAAATTCAGAATGTCGTCGAAGGCCTTCTCGACGGCCGGGTTGGTCCAGTTGAAGTCGGGCTGCTGGATATAGAACTTGTGGTAGTAGTACTGCCTCGTCTTCTCGTCCCACTCCCACGCAGAGTGGCCAAAGTCGGATTGCCAGTTGTTTGGCGGCTCACCTTTGTCGGTCGCGGTCTCGCCCTTGCCGTCTTTCCACACGTACCAGTTGCGCTTGGGATTGTCGCGTGAGCTGCGCGACTCTTCGAACCAAGGGTGCTTGTCGGAGGAATGGTTCATGACCATGTCCATCACTACGCGGATGTTGCGCTTCTTCGCTTCGGCCACCAGCCGGTCGAAGTCGGCCATCGTTCCATACTGGGGATCGATGCCCACGTAGTCGGAAATGTCATATCCAAAGTCGACCTGCGGCGAAGGATAAATCGGCGAGAGCCAGATCGCTTCCACGCCCAGCTTCTGCAGGTAATCCAGGCGCGAGGTGATCCCATTCAGATCTCCGATTCCGTCTCCATTGGAGTCCTGAAAACTGCGCGGGTAAATCTCGTAGATGACAGCGTTCTTCCACCAGTTTTCAAGGCTGTTTGAAGAAGAATGGTGAACGGCGGGAGGCTTGGAATCAGGCGCCTGGCCTATCCCTGACGAGGACGCAAAACCAAGAGACAAGGCTGAGGAGAGCCCTGCCGCGAGGAGTGCGGTGAGGTGCTTGCATTTCATTGGAACTTCCTCCGGATGTCGTCCGTAACTCGCTCTTCCGGTGACGGTCTGACTCCGTCAAACTAATGCATTTGCACCCTCGTTGTATACGCATTTGTGCGTCAGAAGAAGCCGCGTGACATCTGAAAGAAACGGCATTCCCGCGGTCGGGGGCAGCGTTATCGATTTACTCAATCCAATCCGGACGAGGATCTCCAAGCCGGCGTCGGGTTATTGGGCTGCGGGCGGCTGCTCGGGCTTGTCCGGCTTGTCCGGCTTGTCCGTTTTGTCCGTCTTGCCCAGCCGGTCGAACTCGACCCCAAACCTTGGATCGGAGCGCGTGCCTGATACTCGAATCGGCACATCTGTCCCCGCGCCATTCTTACGCAGGAACCGGTCTGCCGGCTTCAACAACAGGCCCTTCCAGCCGCCGACAATTTCCGAGATGGACGCTTCCAGCTTGGCGTCGCCTTCGAAGTTCAGCGAACCTTCTTTGAGCCCGTAGCTGCCATGTGCCACGATCTCCGCGCCCGGCACGCGATAGTCCAGATCCGGGAGTTGCAGGGTTCCACCGCCAAGCTGAAAATGGCCCTGCATCTCCGACAAGGTATCGTTCGGATCCGAAGTCTTGACTTCTTTCGGCTTGCCCTGGCCGCGCAGGCTCAACTCCTCAATGCGTCCCTGCATCTTGTCACTGCTGAATCGCGACTGGCTCAAGTGAAACTGGCCATCCAGCTGCAGCCTGTCCCAGACGCTCTCCTGGCCTGGCGGAAGATGAAAGTGCGTCTGCAGGGTCAGGTTGCCGGTCATGAAAGGAGTCGCCTGAGTTGCGGAGATATGGAGAACGTCCTCGATCCGTCCGCGGTCGACAGTCACTTCCAGCACAATGTCATGCCCATGTTTTTGCCCGGTGCTGTCCTCTGCGCGCATCACTCGGCCTTTGGCAACAATGTGCGTATGCCCCAGCATGGCATCGACAGGCTGCAACCATGTGTCCCCGTTGGTGCCATCGACAATCGCATGGAAGTGCGTCGTCAGCGATTCGCCAGATGTCTTGCTCACCCGCTCCAGCCGGAAATCCGGAGTGTTCGTAATGCCATCGGCCTCGATCTTGCGCAGCGTGCCCGCGTAGTGGCCCGTCGAAGAAAGAATGCCGGCGATCCCCTTGATGGTGCTCAGATCGGCGTGATCAAAATTGTAATCTCCCTCAACCGGCAGGGAACCGGGGTCGCCACTCACCCATGGTCCCGCATGACCTGTCGAATGAATATCGCCCACGGGCTTGGCGTTGACCATGTCCACGGTAAAGGCCATGGGCCCACCCTTGCCATCGGGGATAACGATAGCTTTCTTGAACATGTAGTCCAGAGGGACTTTTGCCGGCTTGCCCGGCTCCGGCCTACGTACGATCTCAAGCAGAGCATCCCGACACTCGATTTTTCGCACTTCGATTTGGGGCATCTTGAATAAAATCGAGCCCGGCGACGAGGTCGAGTTTGCTTCGGAGTCCTGCTCCGGCTGCGCCTGAGTGCTTGATTGCGAGTCGCCTGAGAGGGAAAGCTTCGGCCGGTCTGCCTTGGGTGGAAGTACAACTCGCACTCCCTCTACGTAGATCACCGAAATCACGATGGGTCTTCCTGGCAGAATGCGTCCCGAGACGTGAAAGTGCATCTTGCCAACCACGATCCACGGCTCGTTGCGCCAGGACTGACTGCCCTGCGAGACGTCGGAATTCGTTTGCGAATCGGCCGGCGTTTCAGGCGGCAGCCAGATGCGCAGTCCGCTACCTTCCACACGGAAGCCATCCACAATCGACAGATGCAGATCGTCCAACTCCACCTTGGAATGGAAACGCTTCTGCAAGGTGTCGATCAGACTGGCGCGTAGCATCGGCTGCGCCCGATGCAGCAGGATGGCGATGACCGTCCCGACTAAGAGCAAGACCGCCAGCACAGCCGCGCCAATCCAAAGCAGCCAGCGGGTTGCCCGACTCATTTTGCGCTTGTTTTGAATGGGCGTCTCTTCGTTCTGCCCAGGTCGGTCCATCGTCTGCCCCATTCCGCCCATTCACAAGGGCACTTCGATAGGACGCAGATACTTTCCGAATGGCTGCTTTGCGGGCAATGGCCGCCAGACCGGAAAGCTAGACCTGGACGTTAGACTTGAACAAGGTTCCCGGCTTGCGCCATATGCTTCACCAGCACATCCTGGAACTTCGCCAGCCACTTCGGATGCGCAGGCCACGCAGGCGCTGTCACCAGCTTTCCGTCCGCGACGGCGTCGGTCACTTCAATCGCGGCATAGCGTCCGCCCGCCAAAATCACCTCTGGCGAACAGGCCGGATAGCAGCTCACCTCTTTGCCCTGCACGACGGCGGCCGCCGCGAGAATCTGAGCTGCATGGCAGATCGCCGCAATCGGCTTATCAGCGCGCGCAAAATAGCGGACGATTTCCAGCACCGTCTGATTGAGCCGTAAATACTCGGGGGCGCGTCCGCCGGGAATCACCAGACCGTCGTAATCCTCGGCCTTCACGTCCGCGAAGGTCGCGTTGAGCTGGAAGTTGTGTCCCGGCTTTTCGGAGTAGGTCTGGTCGCCTTCAAAATCATGGATCGCTGTGCGCACGGATTGGCCTGCCTTCTTGTTGGGGCAAACCGCGTGCACCGTGTGGCCCACCATCTGCAACGCCTGAAAGGGAACCATCACCTCGTAATCCTCAACGTAATCGCCAACGATCATCAGTAATTTCGCAGCCGCCATCGCTTCACCCTCCTGACCCGATGATAATCCTCCGGGCGCATCCTCACCCGCGAGGATTTCCCGCGTCAGACTGACAGCGTAGCCCGAGAGGTATACGCTGAAAGGCAGTAGAATGCGCAAACTTTCGATTCCCGCCCGCCTTTCACCCACCGCCATTTTTCTCGGCGTTGTTGCTTCCTTTGCCTTCACCGCACTCACGCTTGTGGCGCAAACGCCCGACAGTCCAAGCAGCTCAAGCACTCCAGGCACTCCTGCCAAGTCCGTCAAGCCTGCCAAGGCAGCTGTGGGTGCCTCGAAGCTCGATAAGCAATCGGCAAAGCCGGCTGGCAGGACAAACGGTCCGCTGCTTCCGGCTGCCTTCGCAGGATGGCAAGCGGCCGCCCAGGCGCAGCCGTTCACCGACGCCGCGCAGGCCGATCCCGCCAATGCTGCGGCTCTCAAGGAATTCGGCTTCACCGACGCTCTGATCAACGACTACACGCGGGGCAATGAGACACTCAAAATCAAAGCTCTCCGCTTCGGAGACGCCAGCGGCGCCTATGGCGCGTACTCCTTTTATCGGCAAACCGGCTGGCCCAAGGTCGAGATCGGTACCGGTGCGGCGTCGGACAACAACAGAGTTCTCTTCTGGATCGGCAACGTGGTTGTCGACGCGCAGTTCTCCCGCATCTCCGCCATGTCCGCCTCTGAGTTGCGCGAACTCGCCAGTACAATCCCCGTCCCGAACGGCAACAAATCTCTCGCTCCACCCATCCTCGCCAACCTGCCGCAGAAAGACATGGATGGCCAGAGCACCCACTATGCTCTCGGACCGGCCAGCTATGCGGGCCCAGCTAGCTCGGCAAACCCTGGCTGGGTGCTTCCGCCGAGCCTGATTGGTTTCGAACGTGGTGCTGAGACTGCAACCGCCAGCTACAAGCTCCAATCCGGCCCGGCCATGCTGACTCTCATCAACTACCCAACACCGCAGATGGCTGCTGCGCAGGCCAAGGCGATCGACGAGTACCTCAAAGCCGGTAACAGCCCGCAGCATCCCTTCACCAAGCCGTTACAGGATTCCAACCCGGCAGCGCTTGAGGTTCGCCGCAGCGGCCCTCTCGTCGCCGTGGTGAGTGGAGATGCCATCACCGACGAAGCCCACAAACTCCTGGAGACTGTTCACTACGAGGCCGACATGTCTTCGCTCCCCGGTGGGCCGAATCGCGAAGTCCAGAACTTCGCCAAGCTCATCCTGGGCATCGTTGTCCTGGTCATCGTGATGTTCGCTGCCGCGGTGATCGTAGCGATCTTTCTTGGGGGCGGCCGTGCAGCGTTCCGCGTGATGCGCGGCAAACCAGCCTCGACCATGTTCGACGACGAGTTCACCCGGCTGGATCTCCGCGAATAAGCGGGCGGCTGATTTCTTGGGCAAGAAAGATGCTATTCCTGTGGAAAAAAGGTACAAAACCCGAATAAAACCGGCTCTAACACGGCGGAACACAGAAAGTAAAAGGCGAATACAAGGAGAACAGATGAGCGCGCTTCCGCCAGAATGTCCCATTGTAAGTAACTGATATACCACTACTTATTTCCGGCCGGATTTTGCCTTGACACCGCCGTCACCCGCACCTACTATGCAGCCAGAAAGTTCTGATGGCCTTGCCTCCGTTGGAACTATTCTCCCTGAGGAAATGGCCGCTGAAATTCAGGCGGCCATTTCCATTTCTGCGCCCGTTTTCAGCGCCTCTCGGCTTTACCGGATTGCCCCGCCGCGATAAACTCAGATTTGGACCTCGCCGACGTAGCTCAGCTGGTAGAGCAACTGATTCGTAATCAGTAGGTCACCGGTTCAATTCCGGTCGTCGGCTCCAGCTAATTCATTCGAATGCATAGAGTTGAAAACGAAGATGGCTTCCCGTCGAGGGAGGCCATTTTGGTCGGTGGTTATGGTGGCTGTTTTGATGGCTGCTGGCGATACCTGGGCCGTCGCGAAGGCGCCAGCCGTTCAGTAGCTGACACGGTGATCTCAGAGAGACATAAGCGTGACGTGCGGCCATCCCAATGGTCCTGGTCACCTGCAAGCACTTTTCCTGCTAATCCTTCTGTCGTCGGACGCAGTTCAGACTGTCTGAAAAGTGCATTCCTCCTGGACAATCTTGATCGCGATTCCAGTCCAAGAACGAAGGATGCCCCTCGCAGGCCCTTGAATCGAGCTTGGCTATGGCTTGCATCTCCAGCTAAAGCGTGATTCCATATCGTCAACGACTCGGGGGTATCCCATGGCATTCAGAGGCTCCCTACCTGTTTTCGCTTCCGTTCTGTGGTTGGCAATCACGGGGTTTGCGCGGCTAGAGGCGCAGGACACCAGCTTTACTGCTGCCCCGCCGCAGGCGGTTGGCCAGCCATCCAAGACGGATACTCAGTCGACAGTTCCCGCCCGAACTCAAGATCCGGCGGCGACCTCGCATGGGCATCAGACGGACAAGGGCACTGGCAGGAACGCGCATGATTCGGGACACGGAGGAGAAGTCGCGGGACTCATTGGCGCTGCCGCAGCCACCAGCATCATCATTGATCTGATCCATCATCACGAAGTCGTCAACAAGCTCAAGTCGAACGGCCCCCAATTGCCGAAGGCCTTTGACATGAATAACCTGCATATCACAGGGTTTGTGGAGGACGGCTGGCCGATCGCTATTGAGTACGCGCTTCCAGGGAGGGTCGAAGCTCGCTGCATCATTACCACAAGCCATAAGAAGGGCGCGTTTGCCTTGCCACCGACCGACGGAGCGCGCCACATTGTGGTGGCCCACTTACCCTCTGGCTTCTCGGAGAAAGCGGGAATAGCGGACTATTGGCTCCGGCTGGACGCTTCCCCTCTTCCCGTCAGCACCTCGGGCTGGCCCGGGTTGCGGATCTACGGCGTAGCGGCCGGCCCCCACGCTGTGGGTTCGGTGGCAATCGACCAGGTGAGCTTAGCGCCAACGGACAAGGCCATTCGCGTGTCGGCGGGAGACGTAGCCCTTTTCGGCTTTCATTCTCATAGTGATTTTGACTCTGTGATCGCTGAGTTCTGGCTTGTCGCTCCCTACCAGGGACGCAATCTCCTAACCACCGAGGAGTCGGAGTCCGTTCCACCAGTAAGTGAAGATGAGCGCGTACAGGGCCTGCGCTGGCAGCCCCACAACGTGCGATCCGGAGATCACATCGTGCGCATTGTCGCGTGGCGCGGTATTGATCGCGGAGCAGACTGGGTCAGCACATTGTCTTCCGACATGGTAAGCGTCGAAAGGTAGGCAATGACCTCTCCGCGAGTGCACCACCCAGAGGTTCGGCGACGCAGGGTGACGATTCGCCGTAAACTGCTGGTCTTTGGGTTGGCTGCATCTGCGGCGGCGTTGCAAATCTATCTTGCCAACATCCCAAGGACCATCGATCTGCCGCAAGATGACGTTGACGCAAAACTGTTCGCCAAGGCTGACAATGAGCGCATCGAAATCGATGAACCATCGGTTCCGGAGGGCGGAATCTTGCTTTCCTACACGGGACAGGCCGGAGAGGTGGCTGACCTTCATTTTGATGATGCGATTGTCGACGCCTCGAATGCCAGCCTGCAATCTTCTCTGAAACCTGTAGCTCCCGTGCCGGCGAAGATTGGCTACGTTTCAGTCGCTGCGGGGGCGGCTAAGCCGGGGGAAGCGCCTGCGTCGCCAGGCGGTGACACGTGTCATACATTCGTCGAGATTCGCCGCGCCAAAGGTTCATCACCGATCACTTCAGTCAATGCATTCCTCCTGAACGGCGCCACGAACAACGAACAGCGCCGTGAACTCCGTGTCTGGACGGATGGCGGCGCTCTCGAGGTATTGATTCACACCGATCCCCCTCCTGCAGGCAACGGTAAGCCGATTCCGTTCGACACCATTCCAGGATGCAATAAGATCCTCCAGGTAAGACCGCTGGAACGAAATGACTCCAATGCCGATGTGGACATTCCGCTTATCCAGGCGCCGATTCATCTGGTGGTGCCGGAGGTGAAGGGCGAGAAAGCATCGAACCCAGCCAACACGTTTCGCATCGGTTTGACTCCCGCATTTGTTGCGCCATTGAAGTGGCTGAGCGCGGACGACTTGTTTGATGGGATCTCTCTAGGGAACACGTCTCTGGAGTCAAGGCAGTTGAGAGTGGTACCGCTGCGCGTCGAAAATGGCGAACGCTTGAAAGTGAGAGCAGAGGGGACCTCGACACTCGTGCTCGACCGCCTGGCCTTCAGCCTGAATTCGTTAAGACTCAGAGTTTCGGGTCCTGCATCGGTTGAGATCGACGGCAAGCGCCTTGGCTTCGATCTCATGCGCTTTCTTAAAGAGAATCCGATCTTGTCAGGAGTCCTCGGGTTACTGAACGCCGCGGTTCTGTTACTCGTCAAAGAGGCGTTCTTTCCGCGCGCAAAGGAGCAGCCGGATGAGTCCGGCTGATCGTTCCCATTCTCGCAGGAGGATCATCGAGCCGGGTCCAGACGACAGTCTTTTTCGCCGGCCGCTCGGCTGAGCATGCGGATAGTACTTGGCTGATAACGGAAATAGGTGAGCATGCTGAACGGAACCGATAGCGGACCGAGAGCGTGACGCGTCTACGGGCCGCCGCGTTGTCCCGGCAACTTTCGCGCCAATGCGAGTTTGGGCGTTTGATCCGGTCGTAAAGAGGACGTGTGAACCAGATTCGATACCAGTTATCCACGATTTTTTTGTTCCTGCGGTTGTTAGTGCGCGGATATCCACGGATAATCGCGGCATAATCGCTTCAGTTCACTACGACTGGAGTGGTTTCAATCCCAGGCAAAGGTGGACACACAAACGTGACCCGCTATAGCCGCCAGGATGTTTTGAGGATTCTTCAGATCAGCCCCCGCCAGCTCACCGGCTGGGAGCGAGCCGGTCTGATTTCCGCCAAAGAGCAGTACGGCTTTCCCGATCTCGCTCAATTACGAACACTCCGCGAATTGCAACATCTGCGCATGAGTCCGCGCTCTATTCGCAATTCCGTTCAGGCCATGCAGGCTGTTTCGGGCATCAGCAATCCATTGCTCGAGGCTGCGGTCGTGCGCACGGGCACACGCCTGGCCTTCCGCCACTCGGGAGCAATGTTCGATCCCATTCGCAGGCAGTTGCTTTTCGACTTCGAATCGGCTGCCGAACCTGGCTCCGGCCGGCGCTCGGTCACTGTCTCGATACTGCCTCCCTCACGTATTGTCGGCAGTCGCGATCCCGAGTTGCAGAGCCTCTTTCTGAGCGCTGTGCAGGCTGAAGAGCAGGGCCGCAAACAGGCCGCGATGGAGATCTACAGCAAGATACTCTCCGTGGATGCTGCCTATACAGCTGCGCTCATCAACCTTGGCACGCTCCACTATCACCAGAAGCACTACGCTCGCGCCGAGCACCTGTATCGCCGCGCCACCGAGTCCGATCCGTCTTACGTTCTTGCCTTCTTCGACCTGGGCAACGTTCTGGATGAACTGGAACGCCCGGAAGAGTCCATCCAGGCTTATCGCCGCGCAATCTTCCTTGCGCCAGGCTACGGAGACGCGCATTACAACCTGGCTCTGGCTTACGAACGCAAAGGCGAACGACGCCGCGCACTGGCGCATTGGCAAACCTACATCCGTCTGGACAGGAGCGGCCCCTGGGCGGACCACGCCCGGGGTCAGATCCGCAAATTGCTTAGCCGCGAGAAGCTGTCCATCGCACATCGTGCCGCAAGCTTCCGCCCTCAACCGCGCAAGACCGCTTCGCTGCTTGAACTGATCAAGCCGGAGTTCAAGCCGGAGTTCAAGCCGGAGTCACCTCGTCCGGCGTCAGCCTAACCTACGCTCTATCCGAAGCCTTGTACCGAGACGAGGTGTTTCATGACCGACAACGACATCATTGCGCGCCAGTATCACTCCACGCTGAAAATGCTGGAGAAGGCCATTGAGCTTTGCCCCGAGGATCTCTGGCTTCAAGGCTTTCCCAACCGCTACTGGCACATTGCCTATCACGCCCTCTTCTACACCCACTTCTACCTGGCGCCTTCCGAGGGGGACTTCCTTGCATGGCACCGGCATCGCACGGGATACAACCCATTAGGCCCTGCGCCTGGGAGTTCCACTGAGATTCGGGTGGCTGAAGTCCCCTACACTCAGGCCGAACTGCGGGAGTACGCGGAATTCTGCCACGGCGAGATCGACCGGCGGACGCCATCACTCGATCTCGAAGCCCCATCCGGCTTCTACTGGCTGCCCTTCACCAAACTGGAGCTGCAGTTCTACAACATCCGCCATCTTGCGCATCACACCGGTCAGTTGTCGGAGCGTCTTCGCTCTTATGCCAACATCGGCCTGCCCTGGGTGCGCTAACTTCCGCTAAGCTGGAAGCTGTTCTCAGGATCCCAGGAGCAGCGATGCCGGAACCAACCAAGTCAGCGGAAGCGCCTTCGCTCAGCCACTTCGATTCGACCGGCAGGGCCCGCATGGTCGATGTGAGCCAGAAGTCCGCCACACGCCGCGAAGCAGCCGCGTCGGCCTTCGTCGA
>Ga0302316_10003526_pt1 | contig 10620 bp, 7 predicted proteins | sample III_Palsa_N3_2_FD_200456 | JGI IMG/M metagenome (GOLD analysis project Ga0302316, IMG submission 200456) | Peat permafrost microbial communities from Stordalen Mire near Abisko, Sweden - III_Palsa_N3_2 | ecosystem: Environmental > Terrestrial > Soil > Palsa > Peat permafrost | place: Sweden... | reverse complement strand
TGCGGCAGGGGTATCTGGCCGAGAGCGATGTGGACAAGGCACTGGTGCGGCTGTTTACGGCGCGGATGAAGCTGGGCATGTTCGATCCGCCGGAGATGGTGCCGTATTCGAAGATCGATGAGAAGGAGCTGGACAGCGCGGAGCACCGGGCGCTGGCGCGGAAGCTCGCAAATGAGTCGATGGTGCTCTTGAAGAACGATGGAGTGCTGCCGCTGAAGCCGTCCGCGAAGAAGATCGTGGTGGTCGGCCCGCTGGCGGACCAGACCAAGGTGCTGCTGGGGAACTACAACGGGGTTCCGACGCACACGGTGAGCGTGATGGAGGGGTTGAAGGCGGAGTTTCCGGGTGCGGAGATCAAGTATGTGGCGGGAACGCAGTTTCTGCGCAGTGAAGGGAAGCCTGTGCCGGCGGATCTGCTGACGACTCCGGACGGCAAGCCGGGGTTGAAGGCGGATTATGCCGATGGGATGCCGCTGGGGCTGAGTATGGCTCCGCCGAAGCCGTTTACGAGCCGGGTGGAGACTTCGCTGGACCTGACAGCGGCGAATCTGCCCAGCGAGGCGCAGGGGAAGAAAAGCCTGTTTGTGCAGTGGTCGGGTTTCCTGACGCCGAAACAGACGGGGGATTACCAGATTGGCGTCCTGGCGGATGGGTTTGCGATGGTCACGGCGGACGGGAAGCAGCTGGCGCTCGAATACATGACCAATGGCGCTGAGGCCAAGACGGGCCGGGTGCATCTCGAGAAAGGGCAGAAGATCTCGCTGCAAATCATGTATGGCCTGATGGGCGACGCGAAACCCAAGGCGCAGTTGATCTGGGAGCCGGTGGATATGGCTCCCTGGCCGGAGGCAATTACGGCTGCAAAGACCGCGGATGTGGTGGTTGCGGTGGTGGGAATTACGAGCCAGCTTGAAGGTGAGGAAATGCCGGTGAGCGAGGAGGGATTTTTGGGCGGCGACCGGACGAGCCTCGATCTGCCCAAGCCGGAAGAGGCGCTGCTGGAAGCTGTGGCCGGAACGGGCAAGCCGCTTGTTGTAGTCCTGATGAATGGCAGCGCTTTGGGGGTGAACTGGGCCAATGCGCACGCCAACGCGATTGTGGATGCCTGGTATTCAGGCGAAGAAGGCGGCGCGGCGGTGGCGGAGACGCTGAGCGGCAAGAACAATCCTGGCGGGCGGCTGCCTTTGACGTTCTATACGGATGTGAGCCAGTTACCGCATTTCGAGGATTACTCGATGCAGGGGCGGACTTACCGGTATTTCAAAGGAAAGCCGCTCTATCCGTTCGGGTATGGGCTGAGCTATTCGAAGTTTTCCTATAGCGGGCTTACATTGCCGACGGAGGCGGTGAAGCCGACGGATCCGGTGAAAGCCTCGGTCACGGTGACCAATTCAGGGTCACTGGCGGGCGATGAGGTGGTGCAGCTCTATCTGAGCTTCCCGGATGTGAAGGGCGCGCCGTTGAAGGCGCTGCGGGCTTTCAAGAGGGTGCACCTGGAGCCAGGGGCGAGCCAGCAGGTGGAGTTTGAGCTGAAGGGGCGCGATCTGGGGATGGTTACGGAGATTGGCAATCCGATCGTTGCCGCGGGCGAGTACAAGGTGCGGGTGGGCGGAGGTCAGCCGGGAACCGATGCGCCTGGTGCGGACGGAAGCTTCCGGATCGCCGAGCAGCTGGCTTTGCCGGATTAGGAAGGCTTCGGCGATGTTTGTTGCAGGTTAGCGGATCTGCCGGGCAGGGATGCCGGTGATTTTTGGCCGAGGTGCCGGACCGCAAAGGCACGCCGTGATTCGCTGGCATGATCGTTGACATATGTAACGATTAGTTTGTGCAAGAATCCTTTTATGGGGAACAAGTCAGGCGCAGGGTCGGTGGCGTTTCTTTTGTCGCAGGTGGGGGCGCGTTCCGCGCAGGAGTTTGCGCGGCTTCTGGCGCCCCTGAACCTGACGCCGCCGGATGCGGGCATCCTACGGCTGTTGAGGCAGTCTCCGGGCATCAGTCAACAGCAACTGGCGCAGACACTTGGCATGCATGCAAGCAGGCTCGTTGCGGTAATCGATGCATTGGAAAAACGTGGCGTTGTGGTTCGCGAGGCAAATGCGAATGACCGGAGGCTCTATTCACTACGCCTTACCGAGGCTGGCGACGAGATGCTGCGCGAGATTGGACAGGTGGCGCGAGCGCATAACGAGCTGATGTGTTCCGGACTCAGGGCAGAGGAGTGCGCGGAGTTGGGCCGACTGCTGCAGCGGATTGGTGCTCAACATGGGTTGGTACAAGGGGTGCATCCGGGCTATCGATTTGTGGGCGATAGCCGGAGGCCGGACTCAGAATCGAGGTCCGAGCCGGAGTAATGGCCGGTGCGTCCCTTGAGGCGGGCGCTGTGGCTTTCGTTTCGGCTTTGGATTCGTCCATCAGGCATGTGTTCCAGGACGGCTTACAGCTCCAAGCGAGGGGTAGCCGCGCCCTGATACACTTTTCTTTCGGATTCCTTTCGGATTCTAGACGTTGTGATTGACCGTTCTGCTGTTTCGAAGGCGGGACGGGGAGGTTTCATGCAGCGGTTGCTGACGCTTGTTTTTGTGCTTTGCCTGGCGGTGCCGGCAGGTATTTCGATCTCCGGTTGCACACGTAACCCCCAGGGGAACTATTGCAATGGCGAAGGGTATGGATTGAAGGATACGGCGGTCGACACGATCATCCTTCAGCCACAAACGACGGGAATTTCTCTGGCGTATGGCCAGACGCAGCAATTGGCTTCGCCGACGGCGAAGACCTGCAAGGGAACTTCGGCTTCGGTGGCCTCCTATACCTACGGCACGACCAATAACCAGATTGTGGACGTATCGCCGAGCGGCAACCTTTGCGCGGGTACCTGGAACCGGAACAGCGGCGGCGGCATTCCGAATTACACGATTTGCCAGATTCCAAATCCTTTGCCGACGACGAACGGCCTGCCTTATGTGACGGCGGCGGTAACGGCTACCGGATCCGGGGTGACTTCGAACCAGGTTACGGTCTATACCCATGCGCAGGTGACGGCGGTATCGCTGGAACTGGAGCAGCTGGGGACAACCAACACGTTTACCGGATGCCTCTCGCAGACGCAGACGGCGCAGCTGAATGCGGAAGCGTTTTATACGGTTAATGGCACGCAGACACTTTTGTGCTCGCCAACCCCGCCAGTGGGTCAGCCGAACATCCCAAGCTGCTCGACGGCTATCGGCAACCTGACCTATGCATCGCAGAACAGTTCGATTGCCACGATCGACGAATATGGCGTCATTACGGCAGTGCTCCCCGGAACGACCTACATTACGGCGTCGGTGGCGGGTTCTGGTTCTTCGGCTGGTTATTTCTCTACATGTCCGCCGGCCAAGATCAACGTCAACCTGAACGGCGCAACGAGCGGCACGGTGACCCAGGGCGTGACACAGAACCTGGTCACAACGATCACGGACACGCAAGGCAATACGATTCAAGGTCTGACGCTTGATTACCAGTCCACGAATCCGCTGGATATCAGCGTGGGATCGGGTGGCGCGATTACAGCAAACTTCGCGGGTCAGGCCACGGTGTATGCAGTTTGCCAGCCGGCTACGTGCAATCCGTCGCCGATCGACAAAGTTGGCGTCAACCAAACCGGCGTTTCGATTACCAGCAACCCGGTCACGATTACGACCCCAGGTATCGCCAGCGATTATGTCTGGATGTCCAGCCCGACGACGCAATCCTGCTCGAGCGCTACGCAGAGTACGACCGGCTCGCAGTATTTCGTTCCGGTTGAGTTGCTTAGCGGCACGGTGGGTTCGACGGTGAAGATGCCGTACGTTCCAACCTCCATGGTTCTGGATCAGACGGGAACGAATCTCTATTTTGGATCGTGCCATGAGCTGATGATTTACGCCGCCGCAAACAATACGCTTACCAAGGAAGATCCGAATGTTCCGGGGGTGGTGCTGGCTGCATCGCCGAACAACCAGACGATTCTGATCAACGATCAGGTCCGTCAGGTCTTCTATCTGTACGCGGAAAGCGCGGGGACTTATTCCACATACAGCGGTGTGGGTACGTCGGCGAGATGGACTCCGGACTCGAAGACGCTGTATGTCACCGGGTATGTGACGAACACGAGCAGCGCGACCCCGTATACTCCCACGCTGTTTGTCTATAACGCCAACACGGGATGGACGACCTATTCGATCGGAAGCGCGACAGCGACAGTTCCTCCGGCGTCGGATCTGGCGATCGCTGTTCCGGGGATTGGAGCCTTCCTGAGCAGCAGCGCGACCGGCAGTTCGACGGCGGATGCAACGACGATGCATGCGTGGTGTCCGACGCTGAGCGGCAACGACATCGTGCAGGCCTATCCGCAAGCAGCCTCAGTTGCGGCGGAGACAGATGTAGTTGCGGCGACGACGGACGGAGCCCACATTCTCGGCCTTGGGCTGAATGGCGGCACATCGCCGACCTTGACCGATATCAGCGTGAACTACTCCAACAGCCTTGTGAATGGAGCCTGCCCGGCTTCCGGCACGACCAGCACGAACATCACGACATCGCCTGTTACCCAGTTTGTGCAGTCGGCCGCAGGGACTCTCGGATTCAGCGCATCGGCTGCGGACCAGGTTGTGGTATCGCCCGCTTCCAATCTCGCGTTTCTGACATACACCCCGGCATCGGGTACTACGACGCCTGGAACTCTGCCGTACTATCAGCCGACCAGTACGGGAGCGCTGGGAACCATCGGCCAGGTGAAGTTCGTTGAGCCTGCCGGGACTACCACTCCGGCGATTGCCCCACTGTTTGGCGTTTTCAGCCTGGACGACACGCAGTTCTTCGTGTCCACCTCCGGCGACAACCTGGTTCACTTCATCAACGTCAACACCTTGACCGATACGCAGCAACTGGCTCCGGGATTGGTGGATGTCAATGGGAACCCTGTTGCGGCGACGGTGATTGCTGTGAAGCCGCGCTCGACGACTTAATTTCCATCGCAATACAGAAGAAAAAGAGGCCCGCTCGCGGCTCAAATCGCGCGATGCGGGCCTTTTCACGTGCATTGAAAGGCTTCTGGATGGCCCCTGCTTGTGGATCAGGCATGGCAATCCGGCGAGATAGAATCGAATCATATGATCAAGGGAATTTCCTTTCTGCGCCCGGCCAGTTCTCCTACCGACTATGAGCGGTTGGCGAGCTTTTTTTCGGCGCTCGGTTTTACTCCGGGCAGTGGCTGGGACGAGGCGTCCAGCAGGGGAGCTTCGTTTCTTGCGCCGATGGGCAATCTTGAATTTGTCGATGGCCAGATGCCTTCAGCTTCGGATGTGCTGGTCGAAGTGACGCAGCTGGACGCAGTTCGTGAGGCGGCAATCGCGTGGTTTCGCGGGAACGATGGAGAGGCTGCGGCCAAGGTCGCGGCTATCGCTGATACCGACTGGAAATCGCGCATGTTTACGGTCGAGCCGGTGCCTGGGCAGACCTTCAGCTTTTGGGAGTGGATCGATCCGCTGAAGGGCAAGCCGATTGCAATTGAGGGCGACTTGTCGGCGGAAGGAATGCGCTTTGCGATTGTGGCCGCACGCTGGAATGCGGTGATTACCGATCGACTTTTGGATGGCGCGCTGGATGCTCTGCTGCGCAGTGGCGCGGCTCGCAGGCACATCGAGATTGTGCGTGTGCCGGGCGCGTGGGAGGTTCCGGCAGCGGCGCGGACGCTGGCTGAGCGCGTAAATTCGAAAGGCGGACCGGTGGATGCGATTATCACGCTGGGATGCCTGATTCGCGGTGAGACGGCGCACTACGAGGCGATCTATAACGAAGTGGCGCGGGGGATTGGCCAGTCACAGCAGGAGACGGGCATTCCTCATGCCTTTGGCGTGTTGACCTGCGAGACACTGGAGCAGGCGTTGCATCGCGCGGGTGTCAAGGCCGGCAACAAAGGCTTTGAAGCGGCTGTGGCGGCGATTGAGATGGTTTCGCTGCGACGCAAGCTGCTGGAGAACGAGTCTCACGGCGAGGTTGCATGACGACCGGTACGCGGCGCAAATCCCGCGAACTGGCGATGCAGATGCTGTTTCAGGGGGATCTGGGCAAGCAGACTCCCGAGCAGGTGGGTAAGACGTTTTGGCTGGCTCGTGAGGAGTCGGATGCCGAGGTGCGCGGCTTTGCCGAGGATCTCTATCGCATGGCAACGCTGCATGCCGAGGAGATTGACGCGCTGATCGTGCAGCACCTGGTGAACTGGCGGCTGGAGCGTATGCCGGGCGTGGATCGCAACGTGCTCCGGCTGGCTGCGGCGGAGATGCTGGGCTTCAAGGGTACGCCGTTTCCGATCGTCATCAATGAGGCGCTGGAGATTGCGCGGCGCTATTCGGCGCCGGAGTCGGTGAGTTTCCTGAATGGCGTACTGGATGCGATGGCGAAGGAACTCGTCAAAAAGATATGAGGCGGGCGGATATGGCTTGTGATAGCGGGGTCAGTTTGGTGAATTTGGGTCCCTCAAGGGCTAGAAGCTGTCTGGCTTTGTTGACATGCTCTCCGCCTTCCACGGGACGAGATTTGTCACAAGGGATATTGTCAGACTTCGCAGAGAAACCGCAGGTCCTTCGACTACGTTTGGCGCCAAGAACGCGCCAAACTCCGCTCAGGATGACAACTCTTGTTGGGATTTCAACAGAGCCAGACAGCTTCTAGTCTCCTGAGCCAGAAGTACACCACATTTTGTTGGGTGCTCGAGGGACTTCGAGCTGGCGATAAGAAAGCAGATCTTTCGCTTTGCTCAGGATGACAAAAATGCAAGAAATCAATGACTCAGGAGACTAGTTGAGCAAGTCCTAATGGATCGCCACCAGGATGCGGCGTTCGCCGCGGTAGGGCATTCTTCCATGCGTGACAAGGAAGTTATCTACCAATAGAAGATCGCCGCGTTTCCAGCAGAAGCGCACGGTGGCTGCTTCGATCGCATCGTGGATTTCGTTCAGTTGCCGCAATGTGATCCGACGGCCGTCTCCAAATGTTGCGTGGAAGGGCCGCATGGATGGGTCGGGAAATCCAGCCTGATACAAGAGCCAACGGATCAGGCCGGTGGATCGTGGCGAGCTGAGGAAGGTTGCGATCTGGTTGAACCAGAGCGTTTCGCCCGTATTGGGATGACGGCGGAAGGCGGGCAGAATGTTGCTGATCTTTGCGCCCTCTTCGCGATCCCACTTTACGGAGCTGCCGGTCTCAGCGCAGGCTTTGTCGACGACTCCTGGATCTTCTGTAGAGAATGCGGCCATCCATGAAGTGTTCAGTTTCGCGATGCGATGGCGGTTGCGGTGGTTGAGCGACATGCGCCGGCCGTTAAGATAGCGATGGTAGGAGATGCCTGCGCTTTGCAAGAGATCGCGGGTGTTTGCGGGGATGAGATCGTAGATCACTCGGGAATCCGCTAACGGAGTCTCGCCACCGTGCCGGGGTTCGATTTCGCAGAAGAAGGCGAGTTCGCGCGGAGGGTCGGGGAGATAGGCCATTTCGCTGTGTTGCGGAATGCGGATGTGCGAAGGAAAGCGTGTCGATTCGTAGACGCCGGACATAACTTGTCCGCGAGGGCTCACGCCGCCGATGTAATTTTTCAGTCCGCTGTCGAAGGAATCGGCCACGGCGGCGCGGAAGTCTTCGGGAGTGGTGAGGTCGAAGCCGCGAAAGAGAATCGCGCCATGCTTTTGCCGTATTGTGAGCAGCGAATCTTTCTCCGCTTTGAGCAGGGATTGCAGAGATTCGCCTGCCACCGCATTGATTACTGCGGGCAGTTGGCGTTCATTGAGAAACTCGAGGCGATTTTCGATGTTGGCTTCGATTTGGGTTTCGATTTGGGCTTCCCGCGTAGCAGGCACGATTCACTCCGTCCTCGCGTGCATTTGCGGAACTCTCTGTAGAGAGATCAACTAGAGCTGGCGGCTTCGGTGGGATTAGTCTACTCTGCCTGAGCGGATTTTGGGGTAACAACTATTCTTCGGTGCTGGTCTCTGGCGCAGGAGGGAACGGTAAGCACGGGCATCCCCGTTCCCTCTTGCCAGACACTTCAATAGTTCACTGCATTGCCGGAGAAATACGACTCGTCGTCGATTTCCTTCTCTTCGCTTACCACCAGGCCGAGAGCCTGCCGCTCGAATAGCCTCCGGTAGATGCCGCCTTCGCGCCGCACCAGTTCCTCATGCTTTCCCTCTTCCACCACACGTCCGCGATCGAAGATAAGAATCCGGTCCATCATGCGCACGGTCGAGAGCCGGTGCGCAATCACGATCGAGGTTCGCCCTACCATGAGCCTCTCCATCGCTTCCTGGATCAGCGCCTCGGATTCTGAATCGAGGCTCGAGGTCGCTTCATCGAGGACCAGTACCGGCGTATCGGCCAGAAACGCTCGCGCCAGCGCCACACGCTGCCGCTCGCCTCCAGAGAGTTTCACGCCGCGTTCGCCGACGAGTGTGTGGTACCCCTTGGGCTGGCGGAGGATGAACTCGTGCGCATGGGCCAGCCGTGCGGCCTTCTCAATCTCCGCCATCGCCGCATCCGGCCTTCCATACGCAATGTTCTCCGCCAGCGTGCGATGAAAGAGGATCGGTTCCTGCGGCACCAGCGCCAGTTGCGCGCGCAGTGAGTCCTGCGTCACGCAGCCGGTGTCCTGCCCGTCAACTGTGATACTTCCGCTGCCTACGTCGTACAGCCGGTGCAATAGTTTCACGAACGTCGTCTTACCCGATCCTGAATGCCCCACCAACCCCACACGCTCGCCGGCGCCGATGCGCAGCGAGAAATCCTGAAACAGCGGCTCCGTCTGGCCCTTGTAGCAGAACGTCACGCGGTCATAGAGGATCTCGCCCTTCCTAACATGGATTGGCTTTGCATCGGCGCGATCGATTACGCCCAGCGGCTGCGAGTGGAACTCGACCATCTCCTCCATCTCATTGGCAGAGCGCTGGAGATTGCGCACATGCTGCCCGATGTCGCGCAGATAGCCATGCACAATGAAGTAGCTTGTCAGCACAAACGCCATGTCGCCAGCCGTCGCCCGCCCCTGCCACCATAGCCACACCGCGTATAGCAGCACCAGCGAGCGTAGCCCTTGCAACAGAAGCATCTGCAGGCTCCCGTTACGCGTCGCCCTTGTCCACGTTCTCCAGGTGCGCTTGTTCCACTTGTCCAGCACCTTCGCCAGCCGATAGTCTTCGCGCTTCTCCGCGCCAAACGACTTGACCACAGCATTGCACGTGATCGCATCGGCAGCAGAGGCGCCAATCCGCGTGTCCTGGGCATTGGAGAGCCGCGCTGCCGGGGCTACGTAATAGAGCGACAGCGAGACCGAGACAGCGATATACGCCAGCGCGCCCACTGCCACCATTCCGCCCATGCCCGGCCAGCGCAGCCCCAGCAGCACCGACGAGCCGACCAGAACCAGCAGCGCGGGCAACATCTCGAGCAGCAGGATGTCGTCCATCATGTCAACAGCCCACATGCCGCGCGTGATCCGCCGGACGATCGCGCCTGCGAAATTGTTGGCATGCCAGTCGGTCGAAAACCGCTGGACCCGCCAGAACGCCTCACTGGCAAAACGCGACATCAGACGCAGCGTCAGCCGGATGATTCCCACCAGCGCCACGTACCGCAACACCGTCACCACGCCGCCCAGCAGCGCCATCATCGCGATCGCACCGAGGGCGCCGCGCAGCGCCAGCGAACGCGCCGCCGCATGCGTCGCGATCGCGTCCACCAGTTTGCCGGCATAGATCGGCATCAGCAGGTCCGCGGTTGTGGCCACTATCATGCAAAGCGCCACCCACACCGCCAACCACTTTTCGCGCCGCCAGTGACGGAAGAGAAAGGCCAGCACTTTGCTCAATACGTTTTTGCTTGAACTTTGGCTCATAAAAGTCTCGCTCGAGAATCTCGAACCCGCGGACACAATGTGCGCAGACCTGTCGGGCTCAATATCCAGATTCGTATTCAGGTTCAAAAGGAAAGAGGGATTTCGAGAGCCGCCTTCAGGCTGCGCTGAGGACCTATCCGATAAAGCTGGTGAAAGGGTCTAGCTGCGCGAGAGGCCGGGAAGGAACTCGACCGACGATTTGGGGTCGCTGGACGCGTTGGGTGTCTTCATGGTTCCTTCCTTTCTTCGAAATCGGGTACGAACAGCGTACCAGAGTCTCAGGTCTGCGGTAACTCTTAAAAAAGAGAAAACGAGTTCTTCGGTCCTATCGAATGACCTACCATACGACTTCTAATTTCCGGCAAACCGAGGAAGTATTGCCTGTCTATTTGGGCCGTTCGAGTTCGAAGCGATCGCGGGTGTGGGCCCAGGTGTTGCCGGCCATGCGGCCGACGGCGTCGAGCTTTTCCGGGTCGATGCGGAAGTTGTGCTCGAGCTCGGTGTTGACGTGGAAGCGCACGATTTCGCCGAGCACAATGACTCCGCCACCGGGTGCGTGATTGGTGATGATGACCTGCAGGAGCTTGCACTCCATCTGAGCGGGGGATTCGGCTACGCGCGGGGCGCGCACCACTTCGCTGGGGATGGGCGTAAAGCCAGCCAGCTCAAATTCATCGATTTCGGGTCCTACCTCGGCCGCCGTGGCGTTGGATTTGGCG
>Ga0302316_10003524_pt1 | contig 10622 bp, 8 predicted proteins | sample III_Palsa_N3_2_FD_200456 | JGI IMG/M metagenome (GOLD analysis project Ga0302316, IMG submission 200456) | Peat permafrost microbial communities from Stordalen Mire near Abisko, Sweden - III_Palsa_N3_2 | ecosystem: Environmental > Terrestrial > Soil > Palsa > Peat permafrost | place: Sweden... | reverse complement strand
CCACGGCCGCATGCCCAGCGTCTGGCCGCCGCGGCACCACGAGCTGATGAAATACGCCGCTACCACCAGCCCCTGCAGCGCCTGATACCAGATCGGAATCACCGTGGTGACGCCGGTGTGGATCAGTCGGCCGCCGGTAGCCAGCTGGCATAGCAGGCCAACCACCATCACGATCGCCACCACGATCAGCAGGTCATAGACCAGCGCCAGCAGGCGGCGCCATAGCGGGCAAGGAAGATCGGTGCGAAGCAGGTCGGTGGTAACAAGGTTCGTCGGCATCGGTGATTGGTCGCTTGCGTAGTGCGCGCGCAATGCCCAGCATCGTGCGCATGAAGAAGGAAGAAACTCGTACCAGTATCGCCGATGCCGATCGGCTGAGCATAAGCAGCTTCCTGGAACGGGTGTGGTCGGAGGATGGCCTGGCCGACCGTACGCTGGAGGCGTACCGACGTGATCTGGAAGCGCTCGCTGGCTGGCTGGCTGGCCGCGATCAAAGCCTGCACACGGCGCAGCGCGAGGATATTTCCGCGTACCACGGCGCACAGGCGGTAGCGATCCGCTCGATCGCGCGGCGGCAGTCGGCGTTCCGTCGCTATTACGCGTTTCTCGTGCGCAACGAACCGGATTTCGCCGATCCGACCCTGCTGATCGAGCGGCCGAAGATGCCGCGCAGTCTGCCCAAGGCGTTGGCCGAGCGTGAGATCGAAGGCCTGCTCAATGCGCCGGATGTGGCTGCCACTCTGGGCCTGCGTGATCGCGCGATGCTGGAGCTGATGTACGCCTCTGGTCTGCGCGTATCCGAATTGGTCGAATTGCCACTGGCGGCGCTGAATACGCGCCAGGGCGTGTTGCGGGTCACCGGCAAGGGTGGCAAGGATAGGCTGGTGCCGGTGGGCGAAGTGGCGCTCGAACATATCGCTGCCTATCTGGCCGGCGCACGGCCGGAGTTGGCGAAAGGGCGCCAGCCGGCTGCGTTGTTCCTTAGTCGGCGTGGCGAGGGCATGACCCGTCAGATGTTCTGGACACTGGTGAAGCGCTATGCGGTGAAGGTCGGCATCAATTCGAAACGCATCTCGCCACATGTGTTGCGGCATTCATTTGCCACCCATCTGTTGAATCACGGCGCCGACCTGCGTGCGCTGCAGATGCTGCTCGGTCACAGCTCGCTCAGCACCACCCAGATCTACACGCTGGTGGCGAAGGAAGGTTTGAAACGGTTGCACGCACAGCATCATCCGCGCGGCTGAGGGCGGTTCAGCCGGTTGTGCGAGAATGAGCGAATGGTGTCGGCAGCGTGCGTGCCGATCGGATTGAATGAGGTTGGTGATGTTGAAGAAACTGTTGCTGGCGCTATGCGTCGGCGGATTTGCGTTAAGTGCCAGCGCTGCTGATGGTGCCGCGACTGCAGCCACCAGTCCGGCGGTTACGCCAGCCGTCGCGAAGATGATGCAACAGGCGATCAAATCCCTGTCGGCGAAAGCCGAAATTGATTCGATCGAGCCATCGCCGTTGCCGGGGTTTTACCAAGTGATTGCCTCAGGTCAGATCCTGTATGTCAGCGCCGACGGCAAGTACCTGCTGAACGGCGATCTGATCGATCTGGGCAAGCACGAAAATGTCAGCGACGCCGCGTGGGCCGGCTTCCGCAAGGCCGAGCTGGCCAAGGTACCGGCCTCCGAGCGCATCGTGTTTGCGCCGGCCCATCCGAAGTACACGGTGACCGTGTTCACTGACGTCAATTGCGGTTTCTGCCGTGCATTGCATGAACAGATTGCCGCGTTCAACAAGGCCGGGATCGCGGTGGAATATCTGGCTTGGCCGCGCGAGGGCGTGACCACCACCGCCGGTCGACCCACGCCAACCTATACCGAGATGGTGTCCGTGTGGTGTGCCGCTGACCGCAACGCCGCGTTTACCGCAGCGAAGGACGGTCACGCGCCGAAGGTGGCCAGTTGCAGCAATCCGGTCAAGGACGAGTTCAACCTCGGCCTGAAGCTGGGAGTCGAGGGCACGCCCACGATCTTCGGCCCCGATGGGCGCACGCTGGGCGGCTACGTCACCCCGGATCAGCTGCTGCAGGCGTTGCAGACAGGCAGCTGAGGCTGTTCCGGCGCGGCTTTCGGGCCGCGCTTATGCCGTACTGCAGCATCGGTTAGAATAGGCGTTTCCATCGCATAGCGCCGTTCCCCGCATGATCGCACTCGACGGGCAGAACGCCCTCTCGCCGTTCCGCCTCGAACGTCTCAATGCCCGCCTGGATGCCCTGCATCGTGGCGTGCGTGTGCAGGCGTCGTGGTTTGTCTATTTCATCGACGCCGATACGACGCCGGAAGGCGCGCTGCGCCAACGTTTGCTGAGCGTGCTGGAAGCGAAGGATGCCGCGCCGGAGCTGGCCACGCTGTGGGTGGTGCCACGACTGGGTACGATTTCGCCGTGGTCAAGCAAGGCCACCGACATCCTGCATGGCGCCGGTTTCGACGTACGCCGGGTCGAGCGCGGGCTGGCCTGGCAGGTCGCCGGCCTGCCATCGGCCGAGGCGCCGGATCACGCCGCGATCATGGCGGTGCTGCACGACGCGATGACGCAGTCGGTGCTGGATCGCATCGAAGATGCACAGGGACTGTTCCTGGCCGGGTCGCCAGGCGATCTGGTGCATGTCGCGCTCGGCGCCGATCCGCATGCGGCGCTCGCCGAGGCAAACGCACGGCTGGGTCTGGCACTGGCCGACGACGAGATCGAGTACCTGGTCGAGCGCTACGCCGAACTCGGCCGTGATCCGACCGATGCCGAACTTTTCATGTTCGCGCAGGCGAATTCCGAGCATTGCCGGCACAAGGTGTTCAACGCCAGCTGGACAGTCGACGGCGCGGAACAGGACAAGAGCCTGTTCGGCATGATCAAGCACACCCACCAGCATTCGCCGGCACATACCCTGTCCGCCTATTCAGACAACGCCGCGGTGATCGAGGGCAGCGTCGGCAAGCGCTTCTTCGCCGACCCGGCCGATGGTGTTTGGCGCGGCCACGAAGAATGCATCGATTTCGCGATCAAGGTGGAGACACACAACCACCCGACCGCGATCGCGCCATGGCCTGGCGCGGCCACCGGCGCCGGCGGCGAGATTCGCGACGAAGGCGCCACCGGCCGCGGCGGCAAGCCGAAGGCCGGCCTCACCGGGTTTTCGGTCTCCGACCTGCGCATCCCCGGTCATCCGCAGCCGTGGGAAGTCAATCGCCCACTGCCGCCGCGCATGGCCAGTGCGTTCGAGATCATGCGCGACGGCCCACTGGGTGCCGCCGCGTTCAACAATGAATTCGGCCGTCCGTGTCTGGGCGGTTACTTCCGCAGCTACGAGCACGAAACCGGCGAAGCCGGCCTGCGTCGCGGCTACGACAAGCCGATCATGCTCGCCGGTGGCCTGGCCAATCTGCGCGCCGGCGATGTGCTGAAGCGCCCGGTGCAGCCGGGCAACAAGGTGATCGTACTGGGTGGTCCGGCGATGTTGATCGGCCTCGGCGGCGGCGCGGCCTCGTCGGTCGCCGGTGGCGCATCCAGTGCCGAACTCGACTTCGCTTCGGTGCAGCGCGACAACGCCGAGATGGAGCGGCGCTGCCAGGAAGTCATCGACGCCTGCTGTGCGCGCGGCGAGAACAATCCGATCGTCAGCGTGCATGACGTCGGTGCGGGCGGCCTGTCCAACGCGATTCCCGAATTGCTCAACGACGCCGGCGTCGGTGGCGTGATCGACCTGTCGAAGCTTCCCTGTGATGATCCGTCGCTGTCGCCGATGCAGGTGTGGAGCAACGAGTCGCAGGAGCGCTACGTGCTGGCGATCGGTCCGGAAAATCTGGCCGAGTTCGAGGCGATGTGCGTGCGCGAGCGTTGCCCGTATGCGGTGGTCGGCGACGCCACTGTCGAGCGTCGGCTGCTGCTGACCGATCCACGCCGCGAGCTGACCGTGATCGACCTGCCGATGGACGTGCTGTTCGGCAAGCCCCCGCGGATGCATCGCGATGCGAAGCGGATCAAGCCGCGCGTCGACCTGTTGCCGGATCTGTCCGGCATCGGCATGGACGAAGCTTTGCTGCGCGTGTTGCGGCTGCCCACCGTGGGTAGCAAGAATTTCCTGATCACGATTGGCGACCGCACCGTCGGCGGCTTGAATCATCGCGATCCGATGGTCGGTCCGTGGCAGGTACCGGTGGCCGACTGCGCGGTGACCATCGCCGACTTCAACGGCTATGCCGGTGAGGCGATGGCGATGGCCGAGCGCGCGCCAGTGGCACTGCTCAACAGCGCCGATGCGGCACGCCTGGCAGTCGGCGAGGCGATCACCAACCTCGCCGCAGCGCCGATTGCCAACCTCGGCGAGATCCGGCTGTCGGCGAACTGGATGGCGGCGGTGAATCATCCTGGCGAAGACGCTGCGTTGTTCGATGCCGTGAAAGCGATTGGCATGGAACTGTGCCCGCAACTGGACATCTCGATCCCGGTCGGCAAGGACTCGCTGTCGATGCAAACCGTGTGGGAGGAAGACGGCAAGCCGCAGCGCACGGTATCGCCGGTATCGCTGGTGATCACCGGCTTCGCCCGTGTCACCGACGTACGCCGCACGCTTACCCCGCAGTTGCGGCTTGATCGTGGCTACTCGGCGCTGTGGCTGATCGATCTTGGCGCCGGACGCGATCGCCTCGGCGGCTCCGCATTGACCCAGGTGTTCAACCGCAGCGGCGGTGTGCCACCGGATCTGGATGACGCCAAACAGCTGAAGGGGTTGTTCGAGCTAGTGCAGGAGGCGAATGCAGGCGGCCTGTTGCTGGCTTATCACGACCGCTCCGATGGCGGTGTCATCACCACCCTGCTGGAGATGGCATTCGCCGGTCACTGCGGTCTGGAGATCCATCTGGACGGCTGGGGCGAGGCGGCGTTGCGCGCGCTGTTCAATGAGGAACTCGGTGCAGTGATGCAGGTTGCCGAAGCGAATCGCGAAGCGTTCGAAGCGTTGCTGGTCAAGCATGGCCTCGCTGGTATCAGCTACCGTATCGGCCGGCCGAAGGAGAAGCTCGGCATCAAGGTGTTCCTCGGTGGCGACACCTTGTTCAAGTGGAACTGGGTCACGTTGTTCAAGGCGTGGAACGAGACCAGTCACGCGATGCAGCGCCTGCGCGACAACCCGCAAAACGCCGATGCCGAGCAGGAGTGGCGGCTCGACGATGCCGATCCGGGCATCTCGCCGAAACTCAGCTTCAATCCGGCCGATGACGTAGCCGCGGCGCTTATCAACAGCGGTGCGCGGCCGCGCATTGCGGTGCTGCGCGAGCAGGGCGTCAACGGCCAGGTCGAGATGGCGGCCGCGTTCACCCGCGCCGGTTTCGATGCGGTCGATGTGCACATGTCCGATCTGGCCAGCGGCCGTTACAAGCTGGCCGATTTCCGTGGCTTCGCGGCCTGCGGTGGTTTCTCTTACGGCGACGTGCTCGGTGCGGGCCGCGGCTGGGCCACGTCGATCCTGTACAACGAGATGCTGCGCGCGCAGTTCGCGGCGTTCTTCGCCGACCCGACGAAGTTCGCGCTCGGCGTGTGCAACGGCTGCCAGATGATGGCGCAGCTGAAGGAGATCATTCCCGGCGCGCAGCACTGGCCGAAGTTCCTGCGCAACGCGTCGGAGCAGTACGAATCGCGGCTGGTCACGCTGGAAGTACTCGATTCGCCGAGCCTGTTCTTCAAGGGCATGACCGGCTCGCGGATTCCGGTGGCGGTAGCGCACGGCGAAGGCCGGGTTAGCTTTCCGCAGGTATGCAGCCCGTCGAAGTCGAACGGTGCGGTGCGCTTCGTCGACAACCGCGGCAAGCCGACCGAGAACTTCCCGCTCAACACCAACGGTTCGCCCGGTGGTCTGGCCGGCTTCACCGCCGCCGATGGCCGCGTGACGATCATGATGCCGCACCCGGAGCGCGTATTCCGCAGCGTGCAGCTGAGCTGGCATCCGGACAGCTGGGGCGAGGACTCACCTTGGATGCGCATGTTCCGCAACGCCCGCGTGTGGTGCGGCTGATCGCACATCGCGTGACGAAGCGCTGAGCCATGGTTCGGCGCCGCTGGCCGACATGGAACATCTGGCTGCCGGGGCTGGCCTGGATCGTGTTGCTGGCGCTGCTGCCGTGGTGGCTGGGTCTGCCGCTGCTGTTTACCTTGGTGGCGGCGCTGTTGTTGCTGCAGCACCGGCTGGCTGCCGAGCATGCGTCATTGTGCCGGCAGGGACTGCGCTGGGGCCTGCCGGGGATGTTGTTCGCGTTGCAGCGGGCGCTGGGCGGCGATGCCTTCGCGTGGGGTGCAGCACTGCTTGGCGCCCTGGTGGGGTATACGTTGCTGGCTGGACTGGAAGCATGGCTGGATCGGGATCTGCGCCATGCGCCGATGCCAGTTTCAGCGGCTTCGCCGGTGTCGGCCGAGTGGCCTGAACTGGCGCTGGCGCCGATCGGCCCGATCGCGCAAATCATCGAGCTACAGCCACCGGTCTGGCAACCGACCGGGACGGAGCTCGTCGATCCGCGTGGCGGCAGCGTGATTCATCGCGATGGCAGCTACCGCTTTGCCAATGGCAGCAGACTCGATGACGTCGGCGCAGATGCAGGTTTCAGTCCGGATGGACGCTGGTTTGCCCTGCGCACCGACAACGGTCACGGCATCGTGCTGTGGGATCGTGAACGTGATCAGCGACATCACCTGCGTGGCTGGCAGCTGTGTGGCTGGTATCGCGAGCAGCCGTGGCTGGCCAGGCGTGATGGCGAGATGCCGCTGGCACTGTCGGCGGTGCTGGGTCAGGACGACGAGGGCTGATCCCGGTCCGACCGGCCACATTTTACGAAGCGGATTTTTCCGATTATTTCGCGTCCGGCTGTTTTCCCGGTGCGCGTCTCCGCGCATACTTGCGCGGTGGATACTTCTACCTACCCTCGCTCGCCATTTTCGCTGGCGCTCAGTGTGATCGTGGTGTCCGCCGACAGTGGCCCTGCGCTACGCGAATGCGTGCGCCAGTTGCTGACCAGCAGCATGTCGCTGGAGCTGATCTTGATTGACAACGCTTCCCATGACGGCGTGCCGTCGGCGATCGAGCGCGCGTATGCGCACGATGCACGGCTGAAGGTGGTCTACAACCGCCGCAATCTCGGTTTCGGTCCGGCAGTGAACCTTGCCGCCAAGCAGGCCGGAGGGCAAGCCTTGCTGGTGCTCAATCCCGATTGTGTGCTGCAGGAGAATGATCTGTGCCAGCTGCTGGCGGTGCTTGCGCGCAAGCCGAAAGCTGGCGTGATCGGCGCGGTGGTATGCGATGCCGATGGCCATCCCGATCCGGCCTCGTGGCGGCGCGATCCACTGTTGCATCGCGCACTCAACAGCATGCTTGGACGCGACGGCGAGCGCGTCAACATGGACGGGGAGATTCCCGCCGAAGTGATCGAGGCCGAAGCAGTGTCGGGTGCCGTCATGCTGCTGCCACGCGCCATGTTCGAGCGGCTCGGCGGTTTCGATGAGAAATATTTCCTGCACTGCGAGGATCTCGACCTGTGTCGCCGTGTCCGTGACCTGGGCTACCAGGTACTGCTGGCTGGCGACGTCCGCGTGCTGCACGGCAAGGGCGGTTCCAGCCGTCACCGGCCGGTGTTCGTCAGTCGGCACAAGCATTTCGGCATGTGGCGCTGGTTCCGCAAGCACGATCCGGCCGCGCGCAACCCGCTGGTGACTGTTGCGGTGTGGATGGGCATCTGGGCACATTTCGTGCTGCAGATCCCGGGCCAACTGTGGCGACTGCTGTCGCGCCGGTGACGACCTCTCGACGGGTTGCCGCGCTGGCGACCTTCGGTCTGCTGGCGATGACCGCGGTATGGGGCTCGACCTTCGTGCTGATCAAGGACGTGGTCGCGCGCATGCCGGTGGCGGATTTTCTTGCCGTGCGTTTTGCCATCGCTGCACTGGTGATGCTGGCGCTGTTCGCTCGGCCGGTGTGGCAGCTTGGCCGCAAGCAGGTCATGCGCGGCCTGCTGCTCGGTGTGGTCTACGGTGCGGGGCAGTTGCTGCAGACCTGGGGGCTGTCCCTGATCGCGCCCAGCGTCAGCGGCTTCGCCACCGGCATGTATGTGGTGTTCACGCCGATCCTGGCGATGCTGCTGTTGCGCCAGCGCATGGCCGGCATCGTCTGGCTGGCGGTGTTGCTGTCCACCGCCGGGTTGGCGCTGCTGTCGCTCAACGGTGTTTCGGTTGACCTTGGCGTGTGGCTGACGCTGGCTGCGGCCGCGCTGTATGCGTTGCACATCGTCGGGCTCGGCCAGTGGTCACGCAAGGGCGAGGCATTCGGCATGTCGGCCGTGCAGATGGTAGCGATCGCCGCGGTCTGCCTGCTCGCCACCGCACCACACGGACCGATGCTGCCGCCCGATCGCAGTGCATGGCTCGCGGTGCTGTACATGGCGGTGATTGCCGGCGCCGGCGCGATGCTGATGCAGACCTGGGCGCAGTCGCACCTGCCGGCCACCCGTGCAGCCATCGTGATGACCACGGAACCGATGTTCGCGGCCGCGTTCGCGGTGGCGCTGGGCAGCGACGTGTTGAGCTGGCGCATGCTCGTCGGTGGCGGACTGATCCTGGCGGCGATGTACCTGGTCGAACTGATGCCGCGACGCGGCGACCGCGCCGGCGAGCTACCGGCTGAAGCAGTGCATCACGAGGTATGAGAGCTTGACTTGCGCGATTGCAGTGCCACGCTCACCAGGTAAATGATGATGACCACATTGCCCACCAGGGTGGCCAGCTTGAGCCAGCCGAAATGGTGCAATGTCTCGTAGATCTCGAGCGGGATCAGCGAGCCGGTGGTGATCACCGTGAACCATTCCGCCCAGGGCTTGCGCAGCCACAGGCCGACACCTTCGACCGCGAAGATCGCGGCATAGGCCAGCGCCACGATGCCGACCGCAACGAACTTGCTGGGGCCCATCTCTTCCAGCAGGTTGACCAGCTTCCAGCGCAGGCCATTGCTGTCGGCCAGGGACAGATGTTCGAGCCAGTGCACCAGGTGTTCGAAGTTCTGTGTGCGGTTGAGATGAAATGCCGCGATCGCCACCAGGATCAGACCGACCGTCTTGACCACCTCGTAGATCGCGATCACGCGCAGGCCGACGCTGTGCCGGGATTCATGCTTGGAGGTTTGCTTCATGCAGGGAGTGCCGGGGTGTCGGACATGCGGGGACTCAGGGGACTAGCTGACCATTGTGGCGGTCTCGGCGTGATTGGTCGAGTCGGGGTGCTTGTGGCGCGTGGTCGCGGATACCCGCCACAAGCCCCCAGCCCTGATCCTGCTTGACGCCATCGCAGGTGATCGGCACGCTGCACCGATGAATCTCATGCTGTTACGCAACGCGCAGGTCCATGCGCCCGAGCCGCTGGGGCAGCAGCATCTGCTGCTGGGCGGTGGTCGCATCCTATGGATGGGAACGACGCTGTCCGAGCTGCCGGTCACGCTGGCGGTGGAGACCATCGACCTGCAGGGGCGCCGGCTGATTCCCGGCTTGATCGACGCCCATGTGCACGTGACCGGCGGCGGTGGCGAGGCGGGCTTCCGCACGCGCGTGCCGCCGCTCGGCGTGTCGCGCTTTACCCGTGCCGGCATCACTACGGTGATCGGCCTGCTCGGCACGGATGATGTGGCGCGCGGCCCGCGCGACCTGCTGGCGACGGTCTATGCGTTGCGCGAGGAAGGATTGAGCGCGCTGGCCTTTACCGGCGGCTATCACGTGCCCCCGCGCACCCTGACCGGCAGCGTTCGCGGCGACCTGGTGCTGATCGAGGCGCTGATCGGCATCGGCGAAGTGGCGATCAGCGATCATCGCTCCAGCCAGCCAACACTGGACGAGCTGCTGCGACTGGCCGCCGACGCGCATGTCGCCGGGCTGATGACGGGCAAGGCCGGTGTGCTGCACCTGCATCTGGGCGATGGTCCGCGCGGACTGGATCTGGTGCGCCGTGCGCTGGAGCAGAGCGAGCTGCCGCCACGGGTGTTCCATCCCACCCACGTGAACCGCCGCAAGGCGCTGTTCGACGAGGCGCTGGAGCTGGCCGGGCGCGGCAGCACGATCGACCTCACCGCCTTTCCGGTGGAGGAGGGTGAGGACGCCTGGAGCGCGGCCGATGGCCTGATCCGTTTCCTGGACAGCACCGCCCCGGCCGAACGCATCACGATCAGCTCGGACGCCGGTGGCTGCCTGCCGGTGTTCGATCACGAAGGTCACGTCTGCCGCATGGGCGTGGGCGAGTCCGGTGCGCTGCTGCAAACCCTGAATGAGGTGCTGCAACGTGGCGTACCGCTGGAGCGTGCGCTGCCAGCGTTCACCAGCAATCCGGCGCGGTTGTTGCGGCTGGCGGCCAAGGGTCAGATCCGGGTCGGCGCTGATGCGGACCTGGTGGCGCTGGATGCCGATGGCGCGGCCCATGACGTGATCGCCGGCGGCGTGGTGCACCTGCGTGGTGGCCGGGTTGAACGGCATGGCATGTTCGAGCATCCAGGCTGACGCGCTTGCCCGGCCAGTTTTGACGGGCTTCTGACCCATCAACGGCTAAGATGGCGTCAGTCG
>Ga0302316_10003512_pt1 | contig 10646 bp, 5 predicted proteins | sample III_Palsa_N3_2_FD_200456 | JGI IMG/M metagenome (GOLD analysis project Ga0302316, IMG submission 200456) | Peat permafrost microbial communities from Stordalen Mire near Abisko, Sweden - III_Palsa_N3_2 | ecosystem: Environmental > Terrestrial > Soil > Palsa > Peat permafrost | place: Sweden... | reverse complement strand
GTTGGCTTGACGATCAACCAGCTATGATCAGTCGGCCGCTTGGGAAGGGAAGCATCGCCTACCTGGGCACGTTGCCGGACGACGCACTCATGACAAACATCCTCACATCCGCTGCTCAATCAGCCGATGTCCAACCTATCTGGAAGACAATACCCGACAGCATAGAGCTTTGCCGTCGTACCGGCCCCTCTGGGTCTGCCTACATCCTCATCAACCACGGCCCGAAACCGTCGCAGCTGATGCTGCCACAGCCCATGCGCAATCTACTCGACGACTCGGCATCCACCGTCACCCGAATTGATCTCCCAACTCAGGGCGTAGCCGTCCTCATCCCGGAGCCAGCGCGATGATGAACCGCCGCCGCTTTCTCAAAGCCACTGCAGGCACTGCCGCGCTTACTCTTGCATCTCCACTGCAGCTTCATGCCGAAGACGCAATCGCTCCCTACCGTACGTCCTACAAATATCCCGAGCTGATACTGAAAGCCACAGGCAATAAGTCAGACTTCGACGGCATCAGCGTTGACGATCCCATCGTCTTCCATGCCAACGGCCAGTTCCACATGCTCTACATCGGCTACGACGGAACGGGCTATCAGACGGGCTTAGCAAGCTCCCCCGACCTGCTTCACTGGACACGAACAGCGCTCGTTGGTCCGCGAGATTCCAACTCCTCATACACAAAATACAACCTGGCAATCAGCTCCATCCTTCGTGATAAGAATCTGCACGGAACAGGTGAAGCCCTGAAGGTTAACGGCCATTATCTCGCGGCATGGAACGCTTATCCCGGTGCTGGTTATGAAGAAGGAGCAGCCGTCATCGGCCTCGCCACAAGCTCGGACTTGCTCCACTGGACACTCACCGATCCAATCCTCACACCGCATGACGGTGCTCCATGGGAACACGGCGGCCTCTATCGCCCCGACCTCTTACTCGACCGAGGAACCTGCTACCTTTATTACAACGCCAAGACCGACCCGCTCCCAAAGTCTGAAGGCGGCGGTTGGCACGAGCAAACCGGCGTAGCTACCAGCACAGACCTCAAGCATTGGACGCGTTCCCCGCTGAATCCAATCCTTCAGAACGGAACACGTGGCACGTCAACATGGCCCGCATCGAATCCTTTATCGAAGCAAATTCCACCCATAGCAGACACACGCGACAGTCGTTTCGCTTCGAACCCATTCGTCGTAAAGAACGGTCACCAGTTTGCGATGTTTTACTTTGGCTTCGGGTACCAGCGGCCAGGACGCGCCTGCGAGCTACTCGCCTTGGGCGACGATCCGTTCCACTTCACCAAAGTGCCTGAAGTTCTCATCGACACCGGCGCACCCGGCACCATCGACGAAACCTTCGCACACAAACCATCGGTCATCTATCACGAGGGCATGCTGTATCACTTTTACTGCGCTGTCTCGGGAAAGTATCCGAACGAAACAAGAGGTATAGCGGTCGCTCGTTCAAGGCCCTGGTAGCGCATCGTCACCTACATCACACTGAAGTGATACATGCCGCGCTGGACGCGGTAGGTCACACGATTCGCAGCTCGCGAGATCGTTGTAACATCGGGATTCTTTTCAATAGGCCTGCCATCGATCATTACCCTGGCATTCGCTGTCATAAGTGGCACTATAACGATCGCTTCTGTCGGTACAGTCACATCCATCGCCATCGTAGCGCCGTCCTTTTTCCAATCGCTCTCAATCTTTCCAAGCTTCGATTGAAATCGACACCGCACCCAGCCCACACCATCAACAACCGAAGGGCGAATCGTGATCCGGTCCGCAACATCCTTGCGCGAAAGATCGAAGTCGATTCCACCAAGCCCTCGATAAAACCACTCTTCCGCATCGCCGAGCATAAAATGATCCTGGCTGCTCCTCGGATTCGCGTCCCACGCCTCGGTTAGAGTCGTCGCACCCGCCTCAAGCTGCGATCCATAGCTTGGTGGATCCTTGCGGAGCATCATTGCCAGCAACACATCATTACGCCCTGCTTGCATAAGCGCGCGAAGTAAATAGGGATAGCCAACCTCGCCAGTCGTGATGTGATCATTATGCGCATGAATGTCGGCGACAACATGCTCTAACACCTGTGCACGTCGATCTTCCGGCACCACATCCAGTGCTAGTGGCATGGCATTCGCAGTTTGGCTGCCTTTATCGTAGTAACCCGCCTTTTCGTCCCAGAACCGTCGATTGAAAGCGTCCTTCTCGTGTTCAGCCAGCGCACGATACTTCGCTGCATCGCCAGAATGCCCAAGCAGGGAAGCGGCCTTCTGCATCGCAATCGCATCTTCATAAAGCATCAGCGTTCCGGTCACGCCGGTTGTCGTCAGTTTACTGAAACCCGGTCCACCGGGCCCGATGTCATACCAGTCGCCCAACCCATACGCAACAATGCCGTCCACCGCCTTGCTCTCAAGAAATTTCACATACGACTGCATAACGTCATAATTTTTCTCAAGTGCACTCGTATCCCCATAAAAGCGATAAGCCGACCATGCAGCCAATATAGAAGCCGATCCCCATTCTGGCGAATCGTCATAGATTTGATACTTCGGTCCGAACATCGTGTACTGCGGCGCTATTGTGGGCACCATGCCATCATCGTGCTGTGCATCCGCTATGTTCTTTGCAGTAGCCGCATAAAGCCCCTGCAGATCATTGTTGAACATCAACGCTGAGGCTACCAGGTGTGTCTCTTCAAGCCACCCAAGCTTCTCACGGTGCGGGCAGTCCGTGAACAAGCTCACCTCATTGTTATGCATTGCCTCAACGATCAGCTTGTGGATGGCATTGAGCATCTCGCTGGAGCTTTCAAACATCCCCACCACCGGCGAGTCCGATCGTAACTCTTTGCCAGTCAAAGAAAGAATTTTCCCCTCATCGCCCTTATCTCCAATCCACTCCGCCTGCACATAACGAAATCCGTAATAGCCGAACCTCGGCTGCCAATCCTCTTCGCCATCGCCTCGCAATGTATAGCTCCACGACTGCGGTCCACCGGAGCTAGCCTGCGAAACCGATTCATCGGGCTTCAACAACTCTCCCGGAACCAGCTTGAGTACAGCACCAGCTGGTCCTTTCACACGAATCTCAGGCCAACCGGCAAAGTTTTGCCCAAGGTCATACACCACCTTGTTCGGTCCCAGCACCGTCGACTTGGGATGTATTTGCAACTCGGACGTATGGAGCAGCGGAGCTATCGCTGCTGTCAATTTCCCGCCAGGGCCGTCAATCTCCACCGCACTACTCCAACTCCTGTCATCGAGCCCCGGCGAAGTCCAGCTTGGATCGACCGCTCGCGCATCGTAATCTTCACCACCATAAGTTGAGCTAAAGACAACCGGTCCACGCGACACCTTCCAGCTCGTATCGCTCCCAATCACTTCACTTGACCCATCCGCATATCGCAGTCGAATTTCCGCAATCATCTTCGGTGCGCCAAAGCTGCCTTCGAACTTCGTATAACGTCCCTTCGTCTTCTGCACGTTATACATCCCATTACCAAGCATCACGCCAAGCACATTCTCCCCAACGCGCAGCTTCCCGGTCAGGTCATAAGTATCAAAGGTCACCGTCTTGCGATAATCCGTCCATGCCTGATGCATTGCATGTGGAGCATCGAGCGAAACGTTCGCATTGAGTTCGGCCTCATACTGCCCGAGACCCGCAATCCGCAGCACAGCTTTCACTGGCTTGCGTTTCACACGGAACTCCCGCCGAAAGATCGGCATCGGCTGGCTGCCATCAAGCTCCGCGCCATCGCGCACCGTGCTCCACGGAGCACCAATCCACTTTGCACTCCATGCAGCTAAATCACCAGAGGTCGTTTTCTCTCGTGGCAGGCCACTCGCAAAACTCGGCTCCGACGAAATCCATGAAACTATGATCAGCAGTGTTACCCGGACGAACTTTCTCAGTATGCTCATACGTCTATCAAAGTACCGCGTCCTCTGCTATCGTGTCGCCGTGAAATCTTTCGCACCCATCATTGGCTTCGTCTCACTCGCTACCGCGCTCTGTGCGCAAATGCCAACACCACAGCCGAGCGCCGTCAACGTCGCTCACCAGGTAGCAAAAGTCCACGCCGAAACGGCAATCAGCAATCGCAAAGTGCCATTCCATGCCAACTGGGATTCACTCGCGCAATACCGTGCGCCTGATTGGTTTCGCGACGCAAAGTTTGGCATATTTCTCCATTGGGGCGTTTATTCCGTTCCGGCATACGGAAATGAGTGGTACTCCCGCAACATGTATATCCCCGGCAACAAGGCTTTCGAACATCACGTAGCAACCTACGGTCCGCAAACCACCTTCGGCTACAAAGATTTTATCCCCATGTTCAAAGCCGAGCACTTCGATCCCAATGCCTGGGTCGATCTCTTCGTCCGTGCCGGTGCCCGCTATATTGTCCCCGTTGGCGAGCACTGCGACGGCTTCGCCATGTATGCCTCCGATATGACTCCCTGGAACGCTGCAAGCATGGGGCCGCATCGCGATGTAGTTGGCGAGTTGGCAACGGCAACCCGCGCCCGCGGCCTTCGCTTCGGAATCTCCTCGCACACTGCCGAACACTGGTGGTGGTATGGCCGCGGGCGCTCGTTTCCATCTGACGTTCGCGATGCCGCCGACGGCAAAAATCCCTTGACCGCGCAAATCTATGGTCCAGCCGCATACATGAACCTCCCCGGTCCCGACGGCACAACCAACGACGAGAAGGAACCCGACCCATCGCATCTCGAACGCTGGCTGCCGCCCGATCAAGCATGGCTCGACAATTGGCTCGCACGTTCCACCGAGATCGTCGACAAGTACCACCCTGACTTCGTGTACTTCGACTGGTGGATCGGCCAGCCAGCCTACAAGCCCGCGCTCCAGCAGTTTGCTGCCTACTATTACGACCGCTCTGCCGAGCGAAGAGAGCAACCCGTCCTTACCTACAAAGAAGAGTCCATGCCCGCCAACGTCGCTACGCTCGATATCGAACGCGGCAAGCTGGACACGCTCCGCCTGCTCCCATGGCAGACCGATACATCCATCTCCATCCACTCCTGGGGCTATGTCGAAAATGATGAGTACCGCACCGCAAAATCGCTCATCCATCAGCTCATGGACACGGTCTCGAAGAACGGCAATCTGCTCCTCAACATAGGGCCGAAATCCGACGGCACAATCCCCGAGCAAGCCCGCACCGTGCTGCTCGAAATGGGGAAGTGGCTTAGCGTGAACGGCGCGGCCGTCTATGATTCGCGCCCATTCACCGTTTTTGGCGAAGGCCCAACCAAGGCCCCCAGGAACTCCACCGAAAAGAACAACGACATCCAAATCTACACGCCTGAGGATATCCGTTTCACTACTTCGCGCGATGGGACGCAGCTATATGCGACAGCGTTAGGATGGCCCACCTCCGGCTCACTCATCATCCACACGCTCTTCGCGGGCAATCCCTACCTACCGCATCCTGTATGCTCTGTGCAGCTTCTCGGATCATCCGACAAAATCGCATTCTCACAACACCCAGACGGCCTCCGCCTTACGCTGCCGCAAGCTGAACCACCAACCGGTATCGCCTTCGTCTTCCGCATCCAGACAAGCTGCGAAGCCCCATAACAACTACTGCTTCGGCACCTCCGACAGCGGCAGATGGACATACTTGATCGTCTTCCGCTGCCACGTGTATGTCATATCGAGACTTCCATCTGGCGCTTGAATGATCGCAGGATACGAGTACTGCCCAACCGTATCCTCCAGCGTAGCGAACACGCGAAAGTGCTCTCCATCGGTGCTCACCGCGAGGTTCAGCGGTGTCCTTCCTACGGTAGTGTTGTTGAAGATCATCACCACTCGTCCATCCTTCAACGCAACCGCATCAATACCCGAATTATTGTTTGGCAGATCGAGGTATCGTGCCTGCGTCCAAGTCACGCCATCATCCATCGAATCCGCGACGGCAATCTTCGAAGCCAGCGTGCGCGATCTTGCGTACAACCGCAGATGTTTGCCGCCAAGCGAAATAATCGATGGCTGAATAATCCCTTCATACTTCCGTGGACCTTTATCCGCTGCCCATCCCGGTGCATCCTTCGGAGGATCAGCTGCCGGCGTTGCCGCCGCATCGAAAGCACGCGACACATCGATAGGCCCAATCTTCTTCCACGTAGCTCCGTTATCGGTGCTCCGTTCGACCCACGCTGCCCACGTCTCATGCGCCTCAAACGACGTCCCGCTCACAATCGTTCCATCCTTCAACACAAGTGGTTTCGCACGAATAGGCCCGAGTAATCCAGCAGGCAACCGCTCATCCTTCGACCACGTCTTGCCTTCATCCTCGCTATACATCCGCCCAGCCGCCCACTCACCTGGCGAAGGCCCAACCTTGTAATAAAGCCACAACCGCCCATCTTTCGTATGAAAGAGCACCGGATTCCAGGAAGGAATATTCTTCTCGCGCTCTAACTCCACTGGCGTTGTCCATGCACCATTCACATAACGCGATCCCCAGATAGCAACGTCCGGCGCACGCTCTTTTGTGCCTCCAAACCATGCCGCCATCAACTCGCCATTTTTGAGCGCGACAATCGTTGACGCATGGCTCTCCGGAAATGAAGTAGAACCCGGCTGGAAAATAAACTCGCCATCCGGCTTCGCCTGCGCTACAGCCATCGAGCAGCTCATCACCGCCAACACACACATCGTCGCAATCTTCAAAATCACTTCTCCACCTTTCAACGCCACTTAGTTCACTGCAAAATCCGATAGAGTAACGATCTCTCCCGGAGCAACGATCAAATCTCTCGGAGCAGACACAACATTCTCCATCGTCTGACTTGTCCGCTCCATCTCCGTCCAGTGTTTGCCGGCCCAATCGACACGCAACCGCTGAGGTTCTGTCGAACGATTCAAAACAATCAAGCTCGTATGCCGCGCATCCTCAAACGCCGTTGTCAGCAGATCGGAATTGTCACTAGTCGCCGAAACCCGCGTCATCCCTTTCAACACATGACGACTAAAAGCCCCCATCACCCTCAGCTCAAAGCTCGAAGCCACGGGCATATTTCTGCGAGTTTTATCCGGCACCAGCAGAGACCGCGACGCACCAAAACTGGGCTGCTCCACATCAAGCAGAAGCCAGCAGTACATCAGCGCTTCCGCATCCAGTTCCGTCAGGTTCTTCTGATAAAGCTGCCCTACATTCAATGCGATCCGATAAGAAGGCTCCTGATAATGCGGATCGTTGAGGCAAATCTCCGTAGCAAGAAACGCCTTGGCCTCACTCGCCTCATGCATGGCCTTCAACCGTGCGTCATAAAGATCCGGGTTTGCCAGAAACTCCTGGTAGTCGTACTCATGCGCAGCCGTGTAGTCGATACCGCGCCACGCTTCCGCATCTTCTTGCAGCGAACGCGCCCGCGAAATGCCGAAGTAAAGATAGCTGGCATCCGCCATATGAATCTTCACCGATTGAAACCCAGCCTTATCGAGCTCTCGCCGCAGCACCTTCACCATCGCCTTGAAAACTTCCGGCGGCTGCTCCACTTCATTCTCGATCCCGACAATCGCCGGCGCTTGCCCCGTCCGCGCCTTCGCCAGCTCGCAATACCGCACAACAATCCGCGCATACTCCTCCGGTTTGGCTGCAATCTTCACCGGCTTATTCCATGCGTCGATCACGCGTGGTCCCGTATAAGCTTCCGTCGCCCACTCCGGCAACGCCCACATTTCGTAGATCACTTCACCACCCAGCGCAATCGCATGCTTGCTGTAATCGAAGCTTGAAACCTCACCATTGGGAAAGTTATCGCCGTAGTAATGCGGCGTCGCATCCTGCAAGTTTTCCAGGTTCGAAAGGTCCTGCTTCAACTGCGAACCCATCGGATACTCTCGGTCGAGCAGCAGGTTGTACCGCCGCAGAATCTCCCAATACTGCTTCTTACCCTCGTCGCTAAGCTCCGCATAAGCCGGAATACTCGGGCTTCCACCAAATCCAATCATCGTCTGATGCTTGCTGGTGTCATCAACATGGATCGAAGCATCTTGCGCCGCAGTAGCAAGCAGGGAACCAGTCAGCGTAACGTGTTCGATGCGCGGCGCGGAGAACATTAGTTGATGCCGTGTGATATCGAACACACAAGGCTGCGTCAGCACTACCTCACCATTTAGCAGCACCTGCACCGCAAGATGTGAATCCAGCACAACCGTCATGCTGCGAGCATCTCCCACATACTGCTGCTCGTCATCGCGAACAATCTTCTCCGGATAATTCCCCTGACCCGAGGACAGCGCCGAAGAGTCATAGAACCGCTGAACCAGCCGCACCTTCGATCCAGTCAACTCAACCGTAAACCCGGCATGCGGCCCAGTGAAGATCCAGGACAGTTTGCCCTGCTTCGGGACATCCTCCTGCAACACAATCGTGCGACGAAAAAGCGCCGGAAGCTCCTCGTGAAAGTAAACTCTCGCAATCTCATCGGGTCGCGTCCACCCAGGCCCTATTGGCCCATCCGAAGCAAATGCGAACCCCTGCATCGAAGGCTGAGTCACCGCGACAGGCGTCGGGAGTACAACCGCCTTCTGCGCCGCCGCACTTATCCCCAGCAACCCGAAAGCCCCAATCCACAAGGGCCACCGTCTCAAATTCTTACTCAAACTTTGCTCTTTCATCCGTTTGCATTATCCATTTTGCGAAGCAGAAAACGCCATCCTCTCAAACAATGTCGCTAACTTTCATTTGAGTGCCTATACTGTCCCTGCCGGAGCGCGAAGTCAACCATGCCATGCATAGGAGCCAGAAGTTGCCACATGCAGTAGCAAAACCACTCGCACTTCGCTGCCTCCTATTGATCAGCCTCGCCTCGGCTGCCATCCAAGCCCAAACTCCCATCGCCCCCGGCAAGCTAGATCCAGCGCACGACCCGGCCACGCTGCATACTCCAGCTCCTGCGCATCTTCGTGAGCAGTTCATCTGGACCCAGGGCGATGCTGCCGCACTCAATCCTGCGTATCAATCCACTGTCCGTGGCCAGGACGACAAAATCCCTCCACACTTCTTCCGTGCCCACTTCAACATCGTCTCGGTGCCCACGCACGCAACGCTCTACCTGGCAGGCCCACGTTCCGCAACTGTCTTCCTCAACGACACAAAAGTCCTTGAATTTACCGACGATGGCACCCACCCCAAAGGCCTCACCGTCATCACCGCCGACGTTGCATCTGCCCTCAAACCCGGCCAAAACACATTAGCAATCGAAGAAGTCCGCGGCCACAGTTCGCTGCACACCGGCGCAAACCCTACGATCAACCAAGTCACCTACGGCGAAGTCCTCGCCGTAAAAATCATCCCTCGCGCTTCAGCTATCGAAGCCCCACCACTCCTCATCTCCGACGCCTCATGGCGCAGCACGCTCCAACCACCCACCGACTGGCAAAGCCCCACCTTCAACGACTCAACCTGGCCCCTCGTCCAGACGCTCGGCATTCTCGGCAGCAAGAAGGATTTCCTCCAGTGGAACGCTGACGCTGGCCTCTACGCCTGGCCCGGCTACTCTGGCATCAGTTCCGCCATGCGGACGTACCGTCTTCCCGTCGCTGCAATCCGAGACCTCGAATCACCCTCCGCTTTCACGAACCCACAAACCCTCATCCACACCGGCGCATTGACCGTCCTGCCCAGCACCAATCCCTTATCCCTCACGCTCGACTTCGGCAGGGAAGTCAGCGGGCGCATTCATCTCGTCTCCGCATTGAACCAACCCGCAACCGTAGATATGAGTTACGGTGAATCCTCCGAAGAAGCCTTCGGTCACCCATATCTCGGCCACCGCCCCATCACAGTCCCCGCTCACGGCGAAGCCTTCGGCCCCAAGAGCGCCTTTCGTTACGTCCGCCTCACTTTCCCTCCTGGCGGCTCCAAATGGTCTCGCATCGACGTCGAAGGCATTGCCTATCCCGTCACTTACCGCGGCTCCTTCGAGTCCTCCGATCCGCTCCTCAACCGTATCTGGGAAACCGGCACCTACACCGCGCACCTCTGCATGCAGGAAGGCATCTGGGACGCATCCAAGCGCGACCGCGGCCAGTGGATGGGCGACCTCGACGTCACCGGCCGTGTCATTTCCAGCGTCTTCGCCGACAAAGCCCTCATGGAGCAAACCATGGAGCAAGTCATCGGCCCCGCGCCCGTTACACGCGACGTCAACACCATCGCCGGCTACTCCGCGCTCTGGATCACCGGCCAGGCCGACTTCTATCGCCACATCGGCGACCTCGACTACCTTCGCACCCTCCAGCCGCGCCTCCTCGAACTCCTCGCCGTTATGGACAACGAGCTCGACACCACCGGCCTCTTCACCAACCCGCAAAAACACAAAGTCTTCGTCGACTGGTCCAACGGCTTCAGCTCTGACACGCCAGAATCTCGCGCCGCAACGCAACTAGAGTTCTACCTCGCCTACCGGCAAGCCGCTTTCCTCCTCGACGAACTCGGCGATAAGCCGCACGCTACTACCTACCGCACCCGCGCCGAATCCATCCGTAGCTCCGCACAATCAAAGCTCCTTGACGCCACAACCAACACCTTCGGCCAACGCTGGCAAACCAATGCGATGGCCGTCGTCTCCGACGCTGCAACTCCATCCGAGCA
>Ga0302316_10003509_pt1 | contig 10659 bp, 6 predicted proteins | sample III_Palsa_N3_2_FD_200456 | JGI IMG/M metagenome (GOLD analysis project Ga0302316, IMG submission 200456) | Peat permafrost microbial communities from Stordalen Mire near Abisko, Sweden - III_Palsa_N3_2 | ecosystem: Environmental > Terrestrial > Soil > Palsa > Peat permafrost | place: Sweden... | reverse complement strand
CCATTTCTTCGCCGGTCAGTGGGCCGCCTAGGGTGTCGGTACTGACAACGCCGAGTACGACAATCTCTTCTTTCGAAGCGTCGATATGGAGCTTGTTTCCTTCAATTTTGTTCATGCCTGCTCTCCTAACTGAAAGGGCGCGCCTGAGGCGCGCCCCGTTGTTCACTCTTCAGAAATACCCAGGACGTTCTTGCCGCCGATCTCCTCGCCCGCAAGCGGGCCGCCCTTGGTTTCAGTGCTGGCGACGCCAAGCTCGATGACGTCTTCCGGCGTTTCGTTGCAGATGTTCTCGTTCGTGTTCATCTCGATCTCCTACGGGTGCGTCATGGCAGTCCCATGACGCACGCAGCGTAGGCGGCGAGAATTTTGATTTTCAAATGATTATTGCGTTGTCATTCGATGATTATTCCGGGAGCGTGATCGTCGTCATGCAAGGCACGACTCTGCCTCGACGCTCTATCGGCTGACGCGCGTTATAGCCGTCCATCTCGTGTTGAATGCAGGCGAGAATGTCGCATCCACGTGGCATTGCATGCTGCATGGCTTGGTCATGCATGAGAGTGTGATTTCTCACGGCAACTGCTGTAGTCACCCACGCGAGTCAGCGGGCTAGAGCTTCGGTGAGATCTAATGCAGGTAATCGCTGCCGTCACTGAGCAAAGCCACGATGCATGGGACGAGTTGTTTGCGGCGTTCGTGATAGTCGTGCAGTGCGGCCTTGAGAGCTGGAATGTCGCGGGCCTGCCAATGTCGATTCAACTGCGAAAGCTCTTCGTAAGCGTGCTCGATCAATCCCTTTTTGGCCCGTCGTATCGGTGCGAGTCGGTCGTTGGCTCGCTTCACGGCATGCTGCAAGGACCAATGGCCTGTTGCGCGCGCGATCGCATCGAACAGCTGCCACGTCAGCTTCACCAGATCGTCTTCGGCAGACGCGATAACTAGGTTACCGCTCTGCTGAAATGTCGGCGCCACACCGATATCGCAGGCCATCAACAACAGGCGTTCCATCCAGTCGTAGAGGTCGCGCAGCGCGACTTCGGTGAGTAACGGAACGTGCAGCCCGCTGCGTGCGTGATCGGCGATCAGACCTTCACCGACGAGTCGATACAGCGCGAGCCGAACCGGCGTGGGGCTGGTGTTGAACTCTGCTGCAAGCCCCGACGGATCGATGCGCTGCCCCGGTGCGTAGCGTCCCGATTGCAGGGCGCGTCTGACCTCTCCGTACACAAATGCACTCTTGGAGTGGATTGCATCCATAGCTGGACTCCATGTCTGCTGATTGCTTCCCGAAGCCGGATGGCGCAAGGATCGGACATCAGGCAAGGGCCGGACTTCCGCTGCATGGAGCGTCAGAAAAAAGCGCTCGAAGCAGGACGGCGAAGGGCGGAACTTAGATAAGCGCAAAATCTTACGACGAAAGGATGCGCTAAAACTGGTTCAGAGTCACTTTCTCGACACGGCAACATTGAAAGTCCGCTCTGTTCGGTTTTTAGACCGCATTCAAGCATTCGTCGCGAAGACGGCCATTGAACGATTCGATATAAGCGTTCTGGTTCGGCTTGCTAGGTTCATCAATCGGAGTGTGGAACCGCGCTCGTGCGCCCACGTCAGCATCGCGCGACCACAGAACGCCTTCCCGTTATCGGTGCGAATGACCTGGGACAGACTGCTTGCCACGTAAAGCTGATCGAGGAGGTAGGCGATCGGGGTCCCCACCGAGGGCCCGTTCCGGTGACGGTTTGGATCGCAAAATGCACGCATTGTCGCGAAACCGGCTTCGCGGCTAACTAGGCTTGTTGCCCTAGAGCGCTTCAAAAAATCAGCCTTCAACAGAGCACTTGTGGATCCCCCATAGGCTTGATAACTTCCGACGAGCCGAGCGCAACGTTCGGCACAGGGGCAACACGGATGACCGACTACGCGCAGGGATGCCGCAAGGCGTTCTTTCCTTTTGCATTGTCACGAGCAGCTGCTGCTGAGCGCACTCGTTGTCGCGTGCGTGGCTTGAGCTCAGCCGTCGCGGCCATCGCAAGCTCTCTACTGCAACAACGCCTCCACGCGCATCACCACGTCGTCGATGCCTTCGTTCGGGACATGTCATGAAGAAGCTTTGCCATCGGTTGTGGCTGGGAATGCTGTTGGCTGGGGTGTCGGTGACGGCTCATGCCCAGTCGGCGACTCCGGACCAGGAATATCAGAAGCTGATCCAGGTCGATCAAAACATCGAACCTTTGGGTGAACATCCGTTCGGCGAAAACATCAGCTTGTACGACGGAAGCGTGTCGTTCAACGTCACCGATGTCACCTTGCGCGGCAATGGCCCGACCCTCACGGTGGGGCGAACGGGGCAGTCTTTTGAGTGGGTCGTTGCGAATAACGTTAGCCCGCAACTGCCTTTCGAAAATTGGGATCTAGATATCCCCCGCATCGAAACCTTGGTGGCGTCGCAGTTGGGGTGGCAGACGGGGCTCGGAGGCACCACCCCGACGACGGGTACGACGAGTCGGTGCACCCATTTCACCATGCCACCAGGCATTGCTTCCACGCTTAGCGAGGGAGGTTGGTCGCCGGATGAATGGTGGTTCGGGTACAACCTGTTGGTGCCAGGCGAAGGTAAGCAGCTTTTGATGCCGCGCAGCGCGGCGAATTCGCTGTCGCCGGCCATCAGTGGGATGAGTTTTTCTATTGTCACCAAGAACAACTGGATGATCGGTTGCGGCGTCACCGCAAGTGATGGAGGCGAAGGGTTTCTCGCCATCGCACCCGATGGCACGCGCTATACCTTCGCTCACCTTGTCTATCGTCCGTGGTACCCGATCATCGGTGCAGGGGCCCTTACGCCTGATGGTATCCACGTCGCCACATCGAACGCTGTGTCGGCACAGAGCGCGTCACCCATGGTGGGTGCGCCAGGGGGCGTTGGGACCCTGGGCCGCGAAGATGCGTTGATGTATGTCACGCAGATCCAGGATCGCTTCGGCAATACGCTGACGTACAACTACGATCCCAGCACGGGCTATCTCGCCAGCATCAAAGCCAGCGATGGCCGCGAAGTGGATGTCGCTTATGTAGCCGGTTCGCAGACGATTCAAACGATCACCGCCAAGGCAACCAATGTGGCGTCGCGCACCTGGACGTATACCTACGGCCCCAACCTGACCGGTGTGCAACTGCCCGATGGAAGTGCTTGGTCCTATAACAACCTGCTTATTGGACCGGTGACGATCAATCCATCGAGCAGCAACTGTCAGCTTGACCAGCTTCCGAACTTTACTTACCCCGTAACAGGGGGGGTAAGCGGCACGATAACCGCACCCTCTGGACTCACGGGCACATTCAGCTTTGGACTGAAACTCAGCGGCCGTTCGTACACACCCAAAGACTGTTACGGCAGTGATAACGGGACGGCTCCCTCGGCACTTTATCCAGAGTGGTACTTTCAATACGCCATTACGAGCGAAGTGCTGTCGGGCGCGGGCATGTCCACGCAGACGTGGAGCTATGCCTACTCGCCCGCGAATCAAAGCTGGGGAAGCGACCCTTGCGCCACCGGCGGTACGTGCGCGACCACCGTGTATACCGACGTCACCGATCCCAACAGCAACGACACGCGTTATACCTTCAGCAATCGGTATGACGCCACGGAGGGATTGCTGCAGGAAACGGATTACCACAGCGGAGCGGCGACCGGCCCATTGCTGCGCTCTGAGATCAACACCTATGCCAATCCCACGGGCGGTCCGTGGCCAACGACCTACGGTGCCGACCTGCTGTACCGCGACAACCAATCGCAGGTAACCGAACTGTCGCCACTCAACCAACGCACGACCACGGAAGAGGGCGACACCTATATCTGGCTGGCAAAGGCGTTCAACGCCTACGCGCAACCCACCGATGTGAAGCGTTACAACGCGATTGCCGGGCAAACCCCGATCGAGGAGACGACGGCCTACCTCAACGACACGACCCTGTGGGTGCTGGGTCTGCCACAGACGGTGACCAACGTCGCCACCGGTGAGGTGGAGACGAGCAACGCCTATTACTCAAACGACACGCTGCAATCGCGCGCCCGCTTCGGCCAGACGCTGATGAACTACACCTTCAACAGCGCCGGTCAGTTGGCCAGTTTTACCGATGGTAATAATCACACCACTAGCCTGAGCGATTATTACCGCGGCATCCCGCAATCGATCAATTACCCGGACAAAGGCAGCGAGTCGCTGGTGGTGGATGACTTCGGTCAGATCACGTCGCTCACAGACCAGAACGGTCACACCACCGGCTATAGCTACGACCCGATCGGCCGGGTCGCCGGGATTACGTACCCCACCGGGGACCTGGTCGCGTTGTATCCCACGACGCTCACTTATAGCTTCGTCACTGCCACCGAGCGCGGAGTAGCGGCCAACCACTGGCGCCGCACCAAGACGACGGGCAGCGCCGTCGACACAACTTACTTCGACGCCATGCTGCGTCCAGTGCTCAGCGACACCTCGATCCCGGGTACTGACATCACTACCGGTATCGCCTACGACTGGAAAGGCCAGCCCACCTTTGCGTCGTATCCCGTCAGTGGCGCTCCCGCGCTGTCCGGACTCACCACCGGCACACATCACACCTATGACGCGCTGGAGCGGGTGACACAAGTCCAGCAGGACTCCGAGCTGGGCACGCTGACCACCGGCACATCCTACTTGCCCGGTGCTGGCGTGCAGGTGACCGATCCCAAGGGCAACGTCACCACGACGTACGCCCAGGTATTCGACGAACCGTCGTACAGCGCGCCCATCAAGGTGCAGGCGCCGACCGGCATCACCCAGACGATCGCGCGTGACGTGTACAGCAACCCGCTGTCGATCACCCAGTCCGGGTTGTACGGTACCGAGAGCGACGGCGTGACCAAGACACTGATCTACGACAGTTATCATCGTCTGTGCCGCACCACGGAGCCGGAGAGTGGCAGCACGGTGATGGCTTACGACGGTGCTAACAATCTGGCGTGGAGCGCCGAGGGCGCGACCGTCACGGAAGCGGGCTGCGGGCAGGACCAAGTGACGGCGGCAGCCCAGACCACGCGCACCTACGATGCGATGAACCGGGTGCTGACGATCTTGCCGCCGGCAGGTACGCAAAGCACGACCTACACCTACGATCCGATGGGTCATCTCGCCAGCGCCAGTTCGGGCATCAGCTACTGGTGGACCTACTACAACAGCCTAGGCAACATCACCGGGGAGGCCCTGTGGCTGACCGGCCAGAATGCCTGGGGCATCGGTTATAGCTACGACGCGTATGGCCATCTCTCCGCCGTCGGCTACCCCGGCGGGGAAAGCGTCGCGTATGCGCCCGACGCGCTGGGTCGGGCAACCCAAGCGGGGAGCTATGCCAGGGCGGTCAATTATTTTCCTAACGATGACGTGTCCAGTTTCACGTACGGCAACGGCAATGTTTATGTCGCGGAACTCAATGCGCGCCAGATGGTGGCTAATTTTTCCTATGGCACAGCCAGTACGGTCAACCTGAGCGAGGATCTGATTTACGACCCGAATGGCAACATCACCAACGTCAATGATCTCGTCAATGGCCCACGCACAAAGACGTTCGGCTATGACGCCCTGAATCGACTCACCAGTGCCCAAGCCGGTGGCCTGTCCATCAATGAGACTTACACGTACGACGCGCTGAATAACCTGCGCTCGCGTCTGGCGGGCGGCGTGACGTTCAATTTCAACTACGACGCCACCAATCGGTTGAACACGCTGACCACGGCATCAGGCACGACGGCGACGTACAGCTACGACGCGTTTGGCAATCGCCAAAGTGTGACGAGCGGTTCGGCCACCACGTCCTACGTTTTCGATACTAAGAATCAACTGTTGCAGATACCCGGTGTCGACACCTACGCCTACGATGCCTCGGGACAACGGATCGCCAAGACCACGGCTGGCGGATCGTCGACCTACTCGTTCTATAGCAAGGCCGGCCAGTTGATGTATCAGGCAGTGCCAGGTAGTGGGCAGGCGACCAATTTTATCTATCTGGGCTCCAAGCTGATTGCTCGCGACGTCTATACCCAACTCACCGCACCCGCCTCGGTGACGTTTGATGCCAATCCGAACAACGGGAGTTATACGGTCAGCTGGAGCGCGGTACCGGGGGCTACCAGTTACAACGCCCAGGAAAGCGCGAACGGTGGTGCATGGACCGCTGTGTATGCCGGCAGCGGCACGAGCGTCACGCTGAGCGGCAGAGCGGGCGGTAGCTACGTGTATCAGGTGCAGGCCTGCACGAGTGCAGGCTGTGGCTCCTGGACCAGCTCGGCGACCTTGGGTGTGCGACCGGCCTTGCCTACCATCACCGTTCCCAGCGGTACGGTGAATGGGTCGTACACCGTCAGTTGGACGGTGCCGGTGACCGCCACCACCTTCGACGTGCAGGAAAGTTTGAACGGTGGCGCATGGAGCACCATCGCCAGCGCGACGATGGCCACATCGATCAGTCGGCCCGGTACAACGAGCGGCAGTTATACCTATCAGGTCGACGCCAATAACGCCTACGGCAACCGAGGCTGGGCCAGTGCCAGTGCCGTCACCGTTAACACTAACGATGCCGTGTTGCCAAGCGTGCCCACGAGCTTCACGGTGCCGGCCAGCAGCACGACGGGTAACGCAACACTGAGCTGGAGTGCGGCGAACTCGGTCAGCAGTTACACGGTGCAACAAAGCGCCAACGGCGGCGCCACTTGGAGCACGGTGTACACGGGGGCAAGTACCAGCACAGTCCTGTCAGGACTGACCGATGGCAGCTACACCTACCAATTGCAGGCCTGCAATCCATACGGCTGCAGCGCGTGGGTCGCAGGCAGCACGCTCACGGTCCTGTTGCCACCGCCGGAACCGGCCAGCATCACGATTCCAGGTTCGAGCAACGGCCCGGTGCTGGTGAGCTGGGCCGCTTCTGCGACAGCAACGAGCTACACGCTCCAGCATGGCGACTTTGAGGTTACGGGCTGGAGCAGCATTTATAGCGGTGCGGCTACCAGCTTTACCCAGAACGAGACGGTCTCGGGTGCGTGGATTTATCAGGTGCAGGCGTGCAACAGCAGTGGATGCAGCGCCTTCCGGGGCATCAATGCGGGCGTAACGGTGACCATTCCACCCAGCAGTGCGCCCAGCTTGAGTGTGCCGGCTAGCAGTTACGGTGGGAGTTATGCGGTCAGTTGGTCAGCGGTGACGGGAGCCAGCACGTACACGCTTCAGCAGCGTCTTAACGGTGGCGCGTGGAGCACGATACAGGCCACATCGGCGACCAGTGATAGCGTCAGTGGGGAAGGCAACGGCAGCTACGGATATCAGGTGCAAGCATGCAATGCCGGTGGCTGTGGGCCTTGGAGCGGGATCGGGACGGTCAGCGTGTTGCTCATACCGGCGACGCCGACAGGGATCAATTTCCCTACATCGGGGACTTACTTTCAGCACAGCTGGACGGTGAGCTGGTCGGCGGTGAGCGGCGCGACGAGCTATACCTTGCAGCGAACAAACACCTCGTCGAACGCGGTGGTGACGATCTATACCGGCGCCGCGACCAGCACGACCGATCCCGGCGCCGCTATCGGCACGTACCAGTATGCGTTGAAGGCATGTAATGCCGCCGGATGCTCGGCTTGGGAGATTCCCGCCGCGAAACTCACGGTGACCTGTGACCCTACCAGCGCCGTGGTGGCCAAGACCAATGGCCTGCAACCCGATCTTCCTGTCTGCAATAGCGCGACAACGGCGGTAGGCCAAGGGGGCATGCCATGAAGATCTATCGACTCACCATCCAGACCCTGTTCCTGCTGGGCCTGTGGCTGTGTACGGGGCTGCAAGCCCAGGCGCAAACGGGCACCGTGACCTACATCTACACCGATCAACAGGGGACACCGTTAGCTGAGGCCGATGTCAACGGCAACATCACGGCAACCTTTGACTACACACCGTACGGTAGCCAAGCGTTAGGCACAGCGCCGAATGGCCCGGGCTATACAGGGCATGTCAACGATCCGGATACAGGGCTCGTCTATATGCAGGCTCGTTACTATGATCCGAGTGTGGGACGGTTCTTGAGTACTGATCCGATCGGGCCTGCCGCTGGCAATGCGTTTAACTTCAATCGGTATGCCTATGCCAACAACAATCCGGTCATGCATACCGATCCAGATGGACGGCAGGTCGCGCCAGGCGACGATGGCCCTATCGCCATGCAGAATCGCTGGGATGACCCAGCAGTAGCCGCCGGCGAGTTGCAGGCAGCAGGCGGGGCTGCCCCGGTATTTGCTGGCTTGATCCCTGGCGTGGGTGACGCACAAAATGTATTTCAGGCGGTAAATGATCCGACGCCGCTCAATATCAGTGTCGCCGTCGTTGGAGCTATTCCTGAGGTTGGCGGCTTGGCGTCAAAGGTTCTGAAAGAAGTAAGCTCAGTCTCAAAGAGTGTGCGCAGAGTCGGCGACTTTACCCGTGCACAAAAAAATACTGCCAAGGCTGAAAATGCCGCGGCTAATGCTGGCAAGATGGCATGCGCAGATTGCGGTAAGACGCTAGAAAACGTAAAGAGCGAAAAAGGGGTTTCCACACCGTCAAATCAAGCGCAAGTACATCACGATCCCGCAATTAAAGATGGCGGTGGACAGCATAGCGAGCCTGTAGTTCTATGCCCGCCTTGCCATATAGAGAGGCATAACAGTGGCGGCTAATAAGAAAAGTAAAGGACTTGTATCACTTGGATTTGCCTTAAAGGTCGAAAACGACTGGCCGCCTGCTGCAGTTGAATCTTTACCGTTTACAACTGGACTTGTGGAGAGATACCGGCTTACGAAGCCACCTTTATTCGTAAAAGATTTATCAGTGGATGATGTGATCGCCGTAAAGAAATTCGATTTAGATGGGAATGTAGTGTCATGGCGGCATGTAGTTCGTTCTAAAAGAACAACTATATGGATGCTTCGACTTAGGCAAACTACTAGTATTAATCAGGCGCTTGGCGAACTCCGCAAGTTAGGCTGTAACACAGTTGGATTAGACCATGTCGGATGTTATTCGATTGATGTTCCAGAGAATCTTGGAATAGAAGAAGTTGACAAAGTTTTTTCAATCCTTGATTCGGAATGCGTCGCCATTGCCTTCCCTTCAATGCGGCATCCGGAATGAAATTCAGTTTGTATAAATTAAGTCACGCATGGTGCGGCCTATCAGGACGGTGGATTAGGGCAGTTCCTCAGCGTGGATCCGGCGGAGCCGACGCAGGGGGATGTTTTGAACTTCAATCGGTATGCCTATGCCAATAATAATCCGGTCGTCAACACTGATCCGACCGGGATGGCTGCGGGCGATATGGATCCCTTTCAAGACCGGCAGAACAACATGTTCAGGCAGGACTCCCAAGACTCAGTTAGTGCGCAGACAAGCGGTGGCTCAGCACAAGTGACCAATTTGCCTTCTGTAAATGTCCGTGGAGGCGCTTCTTCGGGACAGCCACTGGAGAGGACTGGGAGGGCTACGGACGCAGTCTTCTCTACGATTTTTGGTACGGCTTTCAATGAGATGAAACGGCCTAATCACCCTACAAAGATACCCGACACACTCGCGCATGAGTTATTCGCGGTCAACGCTGCGGGTATCGGCTTAGCTGCCTCACCTTCTGCGGTGGCAATTGGCGTTAGTTCCGCTCCAGTAGTTGCCGATGGAAGCCCCGTTGTTGTAGGGGCCATAGGCAATGCGGCAGTACGATATGGGCCACGAGTCGCGGTGCTAGGTTGCCTAGGAGCTACATGTATGGGCGAGGAACAACCTGATCAATTTGTTAAAGATCGCGAAGTAATTCAAGAAATATACGAAGGGGCTAAAGCTGCGGGTTCAGAAGTTTACAAGCAAGTGTTCTTAGGTGGTAAGGATTGAAAATGAATGATGAATCGCTCCAAGAGTTGAAGAGAAGGGCGGATGCTGCGTTCAAAAGTAAAGATTTTGAACTAACCTTAGCTTTGTCAGAAAAGCTTGCCGAGGAAAACGTTCCATCAGCTTTTTTTACCTGCGGTTTAATTTTGGAAAAAGGCTGGATAAATGGCGTTAAAGATCTTGATCGTGCTCTATTATTTTATCGAGATTTAGCAATAAAGTTTAACGATGATGAAGGTTATTTGGGGTGTGTACGCATTTTCCTTGCGAGACATGATTTGGAAGATAGAGATCAGGCTGTGCGTTATTGCACTGGAGCGACAAGAGGACGTCTAAAGCATCTTGCATTCCTTCTTTTGGGAAGAGTTTACGAGGACTTATACGAGCCACCAGAATACAAGTTGGCGAGGAATGCCTATTTGAAGTCTTTCTTTGGTGGATCGGCATGGGCCCTGCGTCAATATGCAATATCTCTAATGAAATCAAATAATGTTGTCGGCGGTGCTTTTATGCATGCCGTTGCGACCCTTATTTCTCCAATTTACGTATTAATCCATGGGGTTAGAACTACACGAAACGGCTAAGAAAACGGGGTCAGGTTGGACTACCCCCGATTTCTCGGACGGATTAATTAGTCACCCGCGGCATACTCTCAAACACTTCGGGCGAGCGATAGTCCAAGCTGCTGTGTAGCCGCTGGCGGTTGTAGAAGCTCTCGATGTAGTCG
>Ga0302316_10003508_pt1 | contig 10664 bp, 4 predicted proteins | sample III_Palsa_N3_2_FD_200456 | JGI IMG/M metagenome (GOLD analysis project Ga0302316, IMG submission 200456) | Peat permafrost microbial communities from Stordalen Mire near Abisko, Sweden - III_Palsa_N3_2 | ecosystem: Environmental > Terrestrial > Soil > Palsa > Peat permafrost | place: Sweden... | reverse complement strand
GACGCCGCTGCTCGTCTTTCCGTTCAACGGCAACGGGCTCGAGGCGATCGACTGCCTCGGCGACGCCTTTCACCTGGTCGGCTTCATCGACGACACGCCCGCCAAGCAAGGCACCGGCCCGCTCTCCGTGCCCGTTCTCGCGCGTGAAGCGCTCGCGCGGTGGCCGGACGCCAAGGTGCTCGCGGTACCGGGCAGTGCGACCTCGTACCTGACGCGCCGACAGGCGATAGCCTCGTTGCAGGTTGGCGGCGAGCGCTTCGCGACGGTCATCCATCCGACGGCGCGCGTCTCGCCGCTGGCGACGATCGGCCGCAACGTGCTGATCATGGCCGGCGCCGTGGTCACCAGCAACGCCGTCATCGGCGACCATGTCTGCGTGCTGCCCAACACGGTGATCCACCACGACGTGACGATCGGCGACTGGACGCTGATCGGCTCGAACGTGACCATTGCCGGCGGCACCGCCATCGAAGAGAACTGCTACATCGGAAGCGCATCCAGCATCATGAACGGCCTGCGCATCGGTGCCCGATCACTGATCGGCCTGGGCAGCAACGTGATCCGCAGTTGCCCCGGCGACAGCCGCCTGGCTGGCAACCCGGCGCGATCGCTGACCTGACGCGGAGCGGGCCGGGATTCGCCTGGCAACCCGGCAGGTTCCCCCGCGTCGCTGGCACGTCTGCCTCGCGACGGCGCCGTCAAGTCACGAACAAGCGCCGCGCCCGGCCACATCGTGGTCGCCGCCCCTGAGCGGTAGGCGACCACGATGTCTAGGGCGAGGTGAAGACGACGTCCACCCAGTAGTTCGTCGATGCCCAGGTCGAGCTCGGGAAGGCGGTCGCCGTCGCATAGGTGTAGATGCCGTTGCCTCCGCTGGCCGCGTTCGAGAGCGCATGCAGCGGCACGTTGTCCGCGCCCGCGCTGGCGAACGCACTGTCGTCGCCCGCGTAGTGGCCCTGGGGCGCGATATACGACACCACGTAGACGGTGTTGGCCGTGATCGCGATGGGCGTCGCGAAATTCATCTGCTGCCAGCCCGACGCCGTCTCGTTGGTGAACGTCACGCTGCCGAGCAACGTGCCGCTCGCGGTCCACAACGTACCGACGTGCGTGCCCGTGTTGCCGGTACCCTTGTAGAAGCGTACGCCCGTGACGTGTCCGGCCACGTCCGAGGTGAACTTGAGACCGATATTGACGGATCCCGCATCCACGTCGGCAGGGCTCAGCGGTGTGGCGGAGGCCGGCCAGATGGAGCACGGGCAAGTCCGGGCTCCCACGGTGATCGACACGCCAGCGCCAGGTGTCTCGAGGTTGCCGCTGTCGTCGACCGCGCGCGACCTGATCACGATGGTCGACGCCGTCGATGGCGTCCAGGTGTAGCTCCAGGAACCGCGCCCCGTGGCCGGGTGCCAGGTCGCGCCACCGTCCACGGAAACCTCGACACCGCCGACCGTCCCGCCACCCGAATCCGCGGCCGTGCCGGTGACCGTCGCCGGGATTCCCGGCGTCAGCTGGGTGCCGGAAGTCGGCGTGACGATCGCGGAGACCGGCGGGATCGTATCCGTCGAAGCGGACGCGAGGATCAGGCCGTTCTGCAACGTCGTGGGCTGCACACCCATGTCGGCCAGCACGTTGACGGTGGCCTGCTGCATGTTCGGATCCGCCGCCGTGTTGCCGCGGTCGTGGTTGGCGTCGAGACCCCAGGACCACTGGATCGAGCCGGCGCTGAACACGCGGGCGCCGCTGGCATGCTTGTACATCGTCAGGTAGTGCGTCAGCGTGCCCTGCCCGTAGATCGTGCCGTAGTCCTGCAACACGCCGGTCGACGTGATGGTCGTCGTGGACATGCGGAAGTCGCCCGGCGGACGCTGGCCGTTGTCCGGATCGGTGTCCCATTCATAGCCGAGCGTTCCGACCGGCAGCGTCGCCACGGCGCCGCTGGCGAGTGTCGCGATGCTCGTGTTCCTCCAGAGCCGCATCTTGGCGTCGTCGCTCGTCACCGTGATGGAATACGGTATCCCGGTATCGTTGTTCATGAAGAGCGTGCCCGACAGCGCGTTCTCCGGACGATTGCCATCGGATGGCGGCGAGAAGCGGGGATCGCGCCACGTTCCCGTCCAGGTGGGCGTCGGGTCGATCTTCTTGTTCGCGGTGGTTTCCTTGTAGCAGACCAGCGTCCGATACGGCGTGCCGGATCCGTCGATGCTGTTCTCCCAGCGCGTCTTCCAGAAGATCTCGTTGCCGCTGAAGAAGCCCAGGTTCACGCCGGCGGCGCGCGCGGTCTCCACGTTCGTGCGTTGCCCGCCCGACCAGTATTCGTCGTGGCCGACCGAGAGGAAGGTCTTGTGGTTCAGGATCAGCGCACCGGATCGATCGGCATCGACGCCGCTGAAGTAGCTGACGTTGTAGCCGTTCGACTCGAGCCAGCGCACCATCGGGTACTCGGCATTGAAGACCCAGTCCTGGCCATCCGACGTCGTGCGCGTCGTGAACGGACGGTTGTAGCTCACCTTGTAGGCGCGCCCGGCCGGCGCACCCACGTAGAGGCTGTTGCCGCCGTATTCGTTGTAGGCCTGCCAGGTGGTGTCCGAGGTCTGGAACAGCAGGTCGGACGTGCTCGAATCGTCGCGCACCACGAAGAAGATGTGGCTGGCGCCGCCCGTGTCCGCGCGGATGACCTTCGCGAAATAGATCCCGGAGACGGCCGTCGAAGGAACCGTCCACGAGCCCGAGACGCCCCAGTTGCCGCAGTCGAGCAGGCCGGTCGTCGCATCGCTCAGGCAGGCGGGCTGCACCTGCGGCAAGGTAGCCGACGGATTGACCGACGCGACCTTGCGGGCGCCCTGGCCGCCGTAGTAGCCCATCCGGTAGATGTCGAACCGGTAGTTGCTGGAGTCGGTGTCGACCTTGAAGCTGATCGCGCCGCCCTTGTTGACGCTGATCTGGGTCGCGAAGCCGAGGATGGTGGTGTCGCCGGCCCCGACAACGTCCCAGTCCGTCGACGGATTGCCCGGCAGGCAGTTCTCGGCCACGATGGCGTTGGCCGGCGTGGAGCACGAGACAGGCGCCGCGCCCGAGATGAAGCTCCAGGTCGTGGTGGCCGCGAGCGCGTTGCCGGCCGGATCCTTGATGCGCGGATCGGTCGTGCCCCCGACGAGGAAGACGTTGAATGCCGTCGATGCCGGCAACGCACTGGTGGGCACGAACGTCACGGTGTTGCTCGCGGCCGAGTAGCTGACGGTGCCGCTGATCGCCACGTTGGCCGCCGTTTTCACGAGGACGGTGCTGGTGGTCAGCGTCGTCGGATCAATGGCCTTGCTGAAGGTCGCCGTGACGGAGGTGACCTGGTTCTCGGAGGCGCCGTCGCCCACGGGGAACTCGGCGATCACGGTCGGCGGCGTGGTGTCCGGCGCGGTCGTGACGAAGACCGGCTCGACCCAGTAGTTGGCCGAATGGTAGGTCGAGGTCGGGAACGAGGACGAGGTGCCGTAGGAGTACGCACCGTTGCCGCCCGCGACACCGTCCTTCAGCAGGTGGATCGGCGGGTTGTCGACGCCTGCGGCTGCGAAATAGCCCGAGTCCGCCGAATAGTTGCCGCTCGGAGTGAAGTACGAGGCGACGTAGACCGTGTTCGCCGCGATCGCGATGGGCGAGGCGAAACTGACCTGCTGCCACCCGGTGTTGGGCTCCGACGTGATCGTGGCGGTGCCAAGCTGCGTGCCCGTGTTGGTCCAGAGGTTGACGATGTGGGGGCCCGTGTTCGAGGCGCCTCGGTAGAAGCGGATGGCACTCACGTAGCCCGCGATGTCCGACTGGAAGCGAACCCCCAGTTCGACGCCGTTCGGGTCTGCTTCCGAGATGACGGCCGGCGTCGCACTGGCGCCGAACGCGTCGCAGGGGCAGTTCTGCAAGGTGACCGTGGTGAACGACCAGGTGACGCTCGCAGCGAGCGCGTTGCCCGACGCGTCGGTGGCTCGCGGTCCGCTCGCTCCCCCGAGCAAGGTGGCCGTGTAGACCGTGTTGCTGGCCAAGGCACTGGTCGGCGTCAGGATGGCGGAGCGGGAGCCGGCGTCGTAGCTGACAGAAGCACTCACCAGGTTATTCGAGGCGTCACGCAACTGGAAGGTGCTGGTGCTGATCGACGAGGCGGTCATCGCCTCGCTGAACGTCACCGTCGGCAGCACGGTGACGTTCGCGGCGGTCGAGCCCGGGGTGGGCGACTCCGCGATCGCCTGGGGCGGCGTCACGTCGACCGCGTACGTGGCGACATAGGTGCCCGCATTCGCCGAGAACAGCGCGTACTCCACGCCCTTGATGCCGCTGACCGTGAACGTCACGGGCGAACCACTGCTCGTGATCGTGCTCAGGATCCCGGCGCTCGATCGCGTCGGCAACATCCCTTGCAGTCCGTTGGCTGCCGGGTCGTGCGTGACCGTGAACGTGAGCGTGCTGCCCGTCCACGACTGCGAGCCGAACGAGGAGGCGTTGCGTCCGTCGAGCCAGGTCAGCATCTGCCGGCTCGTGACGACCGGAACCCCGTGCGCCTGCGCCGACGTGACCACCGCGGTCGCCTCGGGCGAGTCGACCTGATCCGTGTGGGCGTTGATCGTGTAGACACCGTAGTAGCCCTGAGTCCCCGTGGCCCGGTCGAGCAGCGTGTCGACGGTGAAGGGATAGATCTGGCCGGATTCGTCGGTCATCTGCGACGCGGCCATGTAGACGTCGACGTAGGTGCCGTCAAGATTGGCGAACCGCATCGGCATCGCCGATCCGGTGAAGACGCCGGGGACGTTGTTGACCCAGCTCGGCGGCCAGTAGTAGTACGACGTGTCGAGCCGGATACCGTTGCTCAATTCGGTCTGGGCCGCCGTGGTCCAGTCGCTCCAGACGATGCAGTGGTGGCGCATGGTCACGGGCGGAGGCAGGCTCGGGAACTGCGCGGCCCAGTCGGCCAGTTGGCTCGAGTAGAAGGCGACCAGGGAGGACTGTGTGAAATCGAGGCATCCCGTGTTGAGGTGCAGGCCGATCTCGAACCCCTCGGCGTTGTACGTCGCCGCCTGGGCGTCGGTCAGTGGGGTGCTGGCGTAGATGTACGACGTGCCGCGGATGCATTCCCAGTTGGCCACCGAGCAGTTCGCCACGCTGTCCGCGACGAACTGGTCGAAGCGGCCCGCAGTACCGCCGTTGCCATGATCGTCGCCGGTCATGACGACGGCGGCTTTCACCCCGTTGGGGAGGTACCAGAACCTCGGCAGCGGCTTCGAATCCATGCGCAGGATGAGATTGGCCAGCAGGCGCTGCTGTTCATCGGCTTGCGGAATCGCGACCTTCGTCAGGTCGATCCAGTCCGGCTCCGGGTCGTTGGCGGAGGCGCCGAAGAACTTGTCGTCGGAACGGATGGGCGCGAAGCCATCGCGTTCCTCGGCCGCCCACGCGGGATTGCCCTGCCGCGTATAGACCACCGATTCCGCGAGGTCGAACGCGAACGAGGCCGCCTTGCCCAGGCCCGCCGCGTTGAGCGTGACGGCCGGATAGGAGGTGGCCACGAACGCATTGCTGTACAGGGTGGCAAGCTGCGTCGCCCCGTTTGTTGCGAACAGGTTGGCCGGGCCGTGAAACTGCATCGTGGCGCCGACGATGCCGTTGCCCGGAGCCGCGGACGTGTTGACCTGCAGGTAGCCATTGGACAGGGTCGCGCCGGACGGCGTGATGCCGAGCACGCCGGCCAGCGAGGCGTCCGGCGCCATCACGATCAGGTTGCCGCCTGCGTTCACCCAGTTCGTGAGCAGCGTGGCCTGACCGCCAGGTACCGCCATCTGGGCGACGATGACCACGTCGTAGCTCGCAAGAAGCGATGGCGTGAGCGTGGAGACGTCGGCGACAGCGAACTCGTTGAGCCCTTCCGTGCGCAGGATCTCGGCGTAGTAGTTCGAGAACGTCGATGTGCCGGAGGTGACGATCAGGATGGGGCCGCCCGGCCCCTGGCTGGGATTGCCGGCGGCACCGGCCATCAGCGGTATCGCCAGACTCCACAGCAAGGCGAGCGCCGTCAGGATCGGCCTGGCCAGCCGCCGCAGCGGCAAAAACGCATGGTGCAACATCGTCGTCCCTCGATTTTTGTCCCGCTGCATCGACCCTCGCGCACAGCAGGTCACCTGAACTCAGATCGTGATCACTACTTGGCAGACTGATGCGACACGCTCATCGAGAGCACGCTGCTGTGACCGTCGCCGAACAGCAATTCGCTCCTGTCGCCGACACCGAAGGTCAGCGCGTTGACGGCTGCACCGGAGTTCGCCGACTCCGACAGCATCTTGCGAGCGGTCATGTCCCAGACCTTGATTCGTCCGTCGGCTCCGCCTGCCGCCAGCAACTGGCCGTCGCTGCTGAACGCCAGGCTGCGCATTGGCGCTCCGCTGCTCTGGAGCACCGTCGACACCTGCCCGCCGGTCGCGTCCCAGACCAGCACCTTGCCGTCCTCGCCGGCGCTCGCCAGCACGCGCCCGTCCGGACTGAAGGCCACCGCGTCGACTTCGTTCGTGTGACCGCGCAAGGTGGCCAGCACTTTGCCGGTGGCCGCGTTCCAGATCAGGATACGTGCGCTCGCGTCGCCGCTGGCCACCGATCGACCGTCGGGGCTGACGCTCACCGCATTGACGAAATCGCTCGGTCCGCTCAGCACCCGCTTCAATTTCCCGGTGCTTCCGTCCCAGACCATCACCCGGGTCTCTTCGCCGGCCGTCGCGACGACCGAACCGTCCGCGCTGGCGCCAACCGCGCGCAGGGGATGTTCATGACCACTCAATGTCAGGCGGCGCACGCCCGTCTCGACGTTCCAGACCTGCGCGAGGCTGTCGCGATCGACCGTCACGAGGTAGCGCCCGTCCGAGCTGAAGATCAGGCCTGCCGCGACGCTGCCGCCAGCCGCCTTCAATTGCTTGATCTCGCTACGGCTGGTCGCATCCAGCAGGGAGACGCGGCCGTCCGAATGCGCCACCGCCACCGTCTTGCCGTCCGCCGAAGCGACGATCGCGGTGATGCCGGCGCGGTTGTAGGCCATGGCGCGGCGCGCGGGAGCCTGGAGCGCGGTGGCGTTCGCCGCCGCAGCCTCCGCCGCTGTCTGCGGGCGTTCTTCGCCGCCGCCTCCGCAGGCCGTGAGCGCCGCCCCCAGCATGACGACGATGGCCGCCGTCAAGAGTGGGCGCATCGAACCAGCAGCCATCTCCATAGCCTTCTCCTCGCGTACAACCCTCTTGTTTCCGTTCGAGAACCTGCAAGGAACGGTGCGTATTTGTAGAAATTGTAAGCAAATGCTGAGCGCGGTCTATCCCTAGATGACGCTCTATACAAGCCGGTTCAGGCGTGCGGGCCGGACGAATCAGTAGTAGCCGTATCCATAACCGTAGCCTGCACCGGACGCCCGCTCGCTCGCCTTGTTCAGAACCGACAGCACGATCGGACACTGCTCGACGACCGCAAACGCCTGTTCGACGACGTTGCGTTGCGTTCGCGACGCTTCGACCACCAGCACGACCTGGCCCACTCTCGAAGCAAGCACCCTGGCCTGGCTCGTGAGCAACAACGGCGGTGCGTCGAAGACGACCACCTGCCGCGGGAATTCGTTCGCCAGCCTCTGCAGCAGCTTGTCCATCGCGCTGCTCGCGAGCAATTCAGTCGACAGGTTGTTGCGGCGCCCCGCGGGCAACAGGGAGAGCTTGGGGACGTTGGTGCGCAGCACGACATCGTCCAGGCTCCGTGAAGGATCCGTCAACAGATCGAGCAAGCCGCCTTCGGCCGCGACACCGAGCCGGTCCATCGCGTCCTGGCGCACGACGTCCGCGTCGATCAGCAGAACAGACAGGTCGATCTCGGTCGCGATGCTCATCGCCAGATTGATGGCGAAGAACGTCTTTCCTTCACCCGGCAGCGCGCTCGTCACCATGATCAGCGACAACCTGTTCGCCGCCGATTTCTTGCTGCGGGCGTTCTTGAGCAAAGGACGCTTGATCGCGCGAAATTCCTCGGCCAGCAGCGTGCGCGTCTGCATCGGCACCAACTGGCCCGTACGTTCGAGCCGCTCGATATCCAGGACGACGTCGACCCGCGGCGGTTCTTCCACGGCGTCGCGTACCGGCGTGTCGTTGGCCGGCACGGCAGTGCGCGGCGGCGCAGCCTCGGCCGCCAACGCGGGCCCGGGCTGCGGCAGCACGCCCAGGTTGTCCTTGCGCAGCGCCTTGTCGGCCCTGCCGGTCGCCGCCCAGGGAACGTCGATACCGGCCCGGTTCAGCTCCTCCAGGCGCTTGGCGGCTTGTTCGATGATGCTCATGGATGGCTCACAGGGAATGCGGGTGGAAGACCGTCCAGGCGACCCACGCCGCCTGCGCGGTCATCAGCAGGGCGAACGAGAGCGCGAAGCGCAAGGTGCTTGCGCGGCGCCGCGCAAGGCCGCCTTCCGTCATCAGCGTCGACAGCGCGCCCAGCACCGGCCGGCCGGTGAACTGGCGCAGGGCCTCCTTCTCATGGAAAGTCGGCCAGACCAGGTCGGCGGCGATCGCCGCGCCGACACCAACCGCCAACGACAGCAGCAGCGCGATCAACGCCAGGTGCAGCTGACTCGGAAACACGGGCGACGGCAGCACGCGCGGCGGCTCGATGATGCGAAATTCCGCGAGCTGCGACGATTCGTCCAGCCGCACGCCCAGCGCCGCCGACTCGCGCCGCGCCACCATCAGGTCGTAGTTCTTGCGGATGATGTCGTAGTCGCGATTGAGTTGGACAAGCTCCGCCTCCGCCTGCGGCTGGCGACCGGCATCCGCCCGTACCTGCTCGAGAAGCGCCTGCTTGGCGCTCAGCTGGGAGCGCAGCGACGCGACCTGCGCCTCGCTCTCGGCGAGCGAGATCCGCAGCCTCTGGTAGACCGGGCTGGTGGCCGCACTGGTGGCGCGACCGCTCTTGGCGAGCGCCTGGTCTTCCGCGCTGCGGCGCGCCTCCTCCGCCTCGAGCTGGGCGAGCACGCGCCGCGCGTTCACCACGTCGGGATGCTCGTCGGTGTAGCGGCGCAGGAGTTCATCGAGATTCTTGCGCTGCTCCTCGATCCGGGATGCCAGGCCGCCTGGACTGCCCGCCAGCGCAGTGGCAGCGAGCTCCGGCGGCAGTTGCGGGTTCTCGGCGGTCAGCTCGCGTCGATAGGAATCGCGCGATTGCTCGGCGGCGCTCAGGTCGACACGCAGCTTGCTGACTTCCTCCGTCAGTGCGGACACCCGGCTGAAATAGTCCTGGTTGGACACCCCGGTGACACCGAAATTGCGTATCTTGAAGTCCTTCAACCGGTTCTCGGTTTCGACGAGCTTGCTCTCATAAGTGCGGATCTGCTCGTCGATGAAGCGGCCGGCCTCCTGCGAGTCGCGTTTCTTGGCGCCTGCACCGGAATCGACGAACAGGTCCACGGTCGCGACGACGAGGCGGCGCGCACGCTCCGGGCTCGGCCCCCGGTACGAGATGTCGTAGAGGTTGCCGGCACCGACCGGAACGATCCTGATGTCGTTCATCAACTTCGTGACGATCCGATCGTGGGCGGATGCATCGGCAGCATCGAGCTCGAGTTCGGGAAGCGCCACCAGCTTCTCGACGTTCGGCCTGGAGATCAGCGTCCGGGCAAGCATGCTGACCTGCTGGTCGATGTCCGGCTGGAACGTCAGGCTCACCATCAAGGGCTTCAGCACCGTCTGTGTATCGACATAGATGCGCGCGGTCGCCTGGTATCGGTCATGGACGGAGCCGATTCCGATCGCCGCCACCACCGCGACACTCGCCGTCGTCGCAAGCACCAGCCAGCGCCGTTGGAATGCGATCAGATAGATCCGCCGGACCCTGTCGACGAACGTTTCCATGACGTTGTTCACTCATAGCCCCCGCTGCGATGCCTGTCGCTGGACCAGGATCATCTTCAATTTCCGACAGTCTGCACGAGACAGCCCTCGACCGCGATCCCTGAAATCCGCAACCCACGAAATCTAGGGGGGCCGTGGTTTTGGGGCATTGCGGAGACAACTCAAACCATGCATTCTTCGTTACAAAGAAAAACAGATGCCAGCGACAGCGCGTGAGAAGCGAACCGTGCGATAGACGCTGGCCGACGTCCGGTTGCGGAAATCGCCACTGCAGGAGGGGAAACTCTATGAGAGACGACGGCGGACCTTCTCCCGCAATCCTCGCCGAGACGGGCGGGGCCAGCGGGTTCATCGGTATTTACGCGCCTCACGACGACCGGCCCCATGCGCGGCAACCGGCCGGCGGGAGCAAGCCCAGATCGCGTGGCGGCAGCGCCCGGCCCTCGCATGCGCAGCCTCTGGCGCATTGGCACGACAGTGCCCTGCGCTCGGACAACTTCGCCGCAGCGGTTCATCGGGAGACGCGTCGCTCCGAGCGGTCGGGCGCGCCCTTGTCGATCGTGCGCTACGCCATCGACGAAGCGGCGGTCGATGATCCGCGGCACTTCGAACAACTGCTCGAGATCCTCCAGGTTTCCAAGCGCGAGACCGACGTGCTGGGCCACATCGGCACGGACGCGCTCGCCATCCTCTGCCCCGACACCGACTCCGCCGGCGCGTGCGGCCTGATCGCCAAGCTCGCACCGCTCGTCGTCGAGCTGCCCGTCCTGCCGG
>Ga0302316_10003500_pt1 | contig 10685 bp, 5 predicted proteins | sample III_Palsa_N3_2_FD_200456 | JGI IMG/M metagenome (GOLD analysis project Ga0302316, IMG submission 200456) | Peat permafrost microbial communities from Stordalen Mire near Abisko, Sweden - III_Palsa_N3_2 | ecosystem: Environmental > Terrestrial > Soil > Palsa > Peat permafrost | place: Sweden... | reverse complement strand
CGGCGAGATTCGCGCCTACATCTACAAGACCGTCGTCGAGACGCCGGAGCTGGTCGAGGACGAGCTGAACCAGATCACGCTCGACGCCGCCCGCGAGATCGCGCCCGAGGTTGAGGTCGGCGCGGAACTGCGCTTCTACAAGGACACATCGCCGCTGGGCCGCATCGCCGCGCAGATGGCCAAGCAGGTCATCTTCCAGAAGGTGCGCGAGGCGGAGCGCGACACCGTGTTCCTCGAGTACAACCACCGCGCCGGTGAGATCATCACCGCTGTTGTGAAGCGCCTGGAGCCGCAGGACATCATCTTCGAGCTCGGCAAGGCCGAGGCACGCATGCCCAAGCGCGAGCAGTCGCGGCTGGAGCAGTTCGCCGTCGGCGAGCGCGTGCGCGTTGTGCTTCTGCGCGTGGATCGCGCCGCCAAGGGCCCGCAGGTCATCGTCTCCCGCGCCGCACCGGCGCTGGTGCAGACATTGTTCCAATCCGAAGTGCCGGAGATCTATGACAACACCGTCACCATCCGCGCCATCGCGCGCGAGGCCGGTGAGCGCACCAAGATCGCCGTCATGTCGCGCGACAAGGACGTCGACCCCGTCGGCGCCTGCGTCGGCATGAAGGGCATGCGCGTGCAGTCCATCATCCGCGAACTGCGCGGTGAAAAGATTGACATCATCGAGTTCTCGGAGGAGATCACAACCTTCGCCGAGAAGGCTTTGCAGCCTGCCAAGGTCAGCCGCGTCAGCATCACCGACCTGGCCGACAAGCAGCTCGAAGTGATCGTCGACGACACGCAGTTGTCGCTCGCCATCGGCAAGAAGGGCCAGAACGTTCGTCTCGCGGCCAAGCTTTTGCAGTGGAAGATCGACATCAAGAGCGAGGAAGAGAAGCGCCAGGAGGTCGAGCAGCAGATGCAGGCCATGGGCGGCGGACCTTCCACCGCTATCGAGGCTGTCACCGAGCTCGGCGACTCCGTTATGGAGAAGCTGATCGCTGCCGGCATCACCACGGTTGAGTCTTTGGCCGACATGACCGCCGAGGAACTCTCGGAGATCCCGGGAATCGGTGAGAAGACAGTTGAGAAGATCGCTGTCGCCGTTCGCCACTACTTCGGTCAGTACGAAGAGGGCGAAGAGCGTCCCATCCCCGCCGAGCCCGTGCTCGTCGCCGGAGAGGAAGCGATCGCCGCTGCCGCTGCATCTGACTTAGCTGGAGACGAGGTGCATTCCATGACCAATACGCCGGAAGAGATCATCGCAGCACAGGCCGCCGAATCTGGCTCAGCCGAAGAGATCGACGAATTTTCAACCGAAGACATCGCCAACGCTGAGGATCTCCTCTCCGACAACGATGCCAATGACGCGAACGACGCCCGCGAAGCCGGAATCGAGATGGATAACGACACCATCGACGAGCTGGTAGACCAGGCGCAGGAAAACTCGGACGAAGGCATCGATGGCTAGCAGCCGCCATCGGCGCTCGAACAGCTCACTCAGCGCAGCGAACATAGTTTTTCAGGCCGAAACGACGTTCGCTGTAGCTGAAAATTCAACGTTTCAAGCGATAATAGCCTTGAACCCAAAGAATCAAACTCCTACACCGGATGAGGCTGATATGAACAGCTAAGGGCGCAGGGCAGGAAATGGGACCGGCTGGAGCCGGCCCGAAAAGGAATAGATGAACAAAGTACGCATTAACGATCTCGCAAGAGAAATGGAAGTCAAGAGCAAGTCCATTCTGGATGCTCTGACTGCGGTCGGCGTCACCGAGAAGAAGACGCACTCCAGCTCCATCGAAGAAGATGAAGCAGAGAAGGTGCGCGGCTACTTCAACCGCGGTACCCGTTCGGCCGCACCCGCCAGGCCCGTCGCCGAAGCCAAGCCCGCATTCAGCCTCGCCAACGTTTCGAAGCCAGGCGACGCTCTGAAAGCTATCCTCGAGCGCAAGCAGGCTGAAGCCGTCGCCCGCTCCACGCCACCGCCTGCAGCCCGGCCCACTGTCGCACGCCCCGGTGGCGTCGTCGTCGCCGCCCCTGCTGCCGGTACACCGCAGAAGCCGATCGCCGTCGCCGCTGCTGCTGCGCCGCCCGTTGCCGCTGCACCTGCCACGCCTGCGCCGCGCCGCATCGTTCCCATTCCGCGCCCGATGAATCCCGTGATCGTTGCTGCGCCGCCGGCTATCGCCAGCCGCCCGGTCACTGGACCGGTCGTCGCCAAGCCGCCCGTTGTGGCTGCCGCACAAGCCGTAGCCGCTGCGCCGGTAGTCGCCAAGCCCGCAGTTGCGGCGCCTCCGGCTGCTGCTGTCGCACCGCCTCCGCCGCCTCCGGCGGTTGAAGCTCCCGCACCGGCGCCTGAACCCGAAGTGGCCGCCGCTCCTGCGCCACCCGCTGCGCCTGTACGCCGCGTCATCATGCCGCAGACCGGCCCGCGGCCCACGTATCTCGCGCCTCCACCGCCTCCGGGCGCGGTTCGCCGTCCCATCTTTGAGCGCCCGCGCCCCGGCGCACCCGGCTCGCAGCAGCAGGGTGGCCCCGGCTCGCGTCCCATGGCGCCCGGCGCACGCCGCCCGATGCACCCAACCCGCACCTTCCCCACCGGCCCTGGTGGTCCTGGCGGCCCCGGTGGCCGACCTGGATTTGCAGGCGGACCCGGTGCACGTCCCGGCTTCGGCGGACCTGGCGCACGGCCTGGATTCGGTGGCCCCGGCGGCCCACGCCCCGGCGGTCCCGGCGGCTTGCTGCCGACTGGCGAGGCTCCGGCACCCGGTCGTCCGCAGCGTCCAGCACCTCGCGGACGCAACGGCGCACCGCGTTACGAGAAGAACAAGGAAGTCGCGCTCAAGGGCTATGCTCCGAGCCGCGGCGCAGCCCAGATTCCCATGGGCGAAGTGCCCATCACCAAGGCCATCACTGTCACGGAAGGCATCTCGGTAAAGGACCTCGCCGAGAAGTTGGAAGTTCGCGGTAAGGACCTCATCGCCACCCTTTTGATGAAGGGTGTGATGGTGACGGTCAACCAGACGCTCGACGGTGAGTTGGTGAAGGAAGTCTCCCGCCAGTTCGGCGCAGACGCCACGGTCATCTCTGTTGAAGAGCAGCTTGAGAACGAGGCCATTGAAGGCTTCCTCGAAGACACCTCCAACATGATCGAGGTGACCCGCGCCCCGGTCGTCACGATCATGGGCCACGTCGATCACGGTAAGACCTCGCTGCTCGACGCCATCCGCCTCACCGACGTAGCCGCCGGCGAAGCTGGAGGCATCACGCAGCACATCGGCGCGTACAAGGTGAAGATCACCAAGCCCGATTCGCCCGCGTTCGGTCGCGAGATCGTCTTCCTCGATACCCCCGGTCACGAAGCCTTCACCCGCATGCGTGCTCGCGGCGCCAAGATCACCGACATCGTCGTTGTGGTCGTTGCTGCCGACGACGGCGTTATGCCCCAGACGCTCGAAGCTATCGATCACGCGAAGGCCGCGAAGGTTCCCATCATCGTCGCCGTCAACAAGATCGATAAGCCCGAAGCGGATGCCTCCAAAGTGATGCAGCAACTCGCCGCCCGCGGCGTACAGGCTACCTCCATGGGTGGCGACACCGAGTTCGTCATGGTCTCGGCCAAGAAGCGGCTCAACCTCGACGGCCTGGAAGAGATGATCTGCCTCGTCGCCGATACGAACGAACAGAAGGCCCAGCCTGAGCGTCCCGCAGTCGGTACGGTCATCGAAGCCAAGCTCGATCGTGGCCGTGGCGCTGTCGCTTCCATCCTCGTGCAGAACGGCACGCTCAAGATCGGCGACAGCTACGTTGTCGGCGACACCTTCGGCAAGGTTCGCGCCATGTTCAACGATCGCGGCCAGGAGATCAAGGAAGCCGGTCCCTCGACACCCGTCGAGATCCTCGGTCTTGAATCCATGCCGGATGCCGGCGATACGTTCCTCGTCATGGCCGATCGCGACAAGGCCAAGGGCATTGCGCAGTACCGCAAGATGAAGGCCCGCGAAGCTCAGCTTGCGAAGTCCTCGCGCGTTTCGCTCGAAGGCCTCGCCGAACAGATCAAGCAGGCCGGCGTCAAGGACCTCAACCTCATCCTCAAAGGCGATGTGCAGGGCTCGGTCGAAGTGCTGGCCGATTCGCTCGGACGCATGTCTACCGAGAAGGTCCGGGTCAAGGTGCTGCACTCCGGTGTCGGCGCTATCACCGAGTCCGACGTGCTGCTTGCGTCTGCCTCGAACGCTGTTGTCATCGGCTTCAACGTCAAGCCTGACCGCAAGGCCCAGGAAGTCGCCGATCGCGAGAACGTTGAGATTCGCCTGCACACGATCATCTACGAGCTTCAGGACGAGATCACCAAGGCCATGTATGGCTTGCTCGACGCGGTCTACAAGGAGAACTACGCTGGCCGCGCCGAAGTCCTGCAGGTCTTCAAGATCACGAAGGTCGGCCAGATCGCCGGTTGCATCGTCAAGGACGGCATCATCAAGCGCGACGCGCAGGTACGCGTCCTGCGCGATGGCACCGAGGTCTGGAAGGGCAAGATCGCTTCGCTCAAGCGCGTCAAGGACGACGTCTCCGAGGTTCGTTCAGGCGTCGAGTGCGGTATCGATCTCGCCGGCTTCAAGGACATCAAGGCAGGCGACGTCATCGAGGCCTTCACCACCGAGAAGCTCGCCGACGAACTCGGCCGCAACACCCTGGAAGCCAAGAAGGAACGCGAACTCGCCGACCTCAAGGCCGCCAAGGATGCAGCCAACGAAGTCGCCAAGGCCGAAGCCGAAACCGCCAACGCGTAGCCAACTCAGCAGCACAAACAGCACGGGCCGGGAGCAATCCCGGCCCTTCTTCGTTATACTTACCCGACGGAGGTGCGAACATGACCATCGAAGAATTAGCAGCAGGACTACGTGGCAAAGCGCTCACCGATGCCATCTACGAAGACACCTTGGGATTCCCACCCTCCACCCCTGCCACCGAGAGGACTCCGGAAGAGCGGCATGCTTCTCTTGAGAAGTTTTTTGCCATCATGCATAGTCTTTCGGATGAGGAACTGAACGATACCTTCATGTCGGATGTTCGGTCGGCCCACAAGAACTCGTCACCAACAATACCCGCCACTTCTCCCGCATCGGCTCGCCCCTTCGCATCGAAAACTGGTTAGAAGGATAGTGTCCTGTCGCACAATTCAAAAGGCCCCTAAAACCTGAACAGATAGCTAGCCTTCACAAAAAACTGCCGCCCATCATTCAAATACAGCGGCGACCGTGGCGGCACGGTGTTACTCGGGTCACAACCACCCCCCGGCAGCCGATTGCACAGCGACCGGTCGAGGTTCTGGATGTCGTTGTTGTACCCGATATAAATCGCCGTCCCAGGATGCGGCAGCCATGTCAGCAGCGCCTGCGTCTGCACCTGCTTGGTGCGTTGCAGCGAGGTTTCCAGTGGATTGGCCAGTGTCGAGTCGTACTCCACAATCACCCTCGCCGAAAACGCCCGCGTGAACTGGTAGTTCAACTTCGTACGGAACGTCTGGCTCTCATAAACCAGCTGCCCATCCTTCACCGAGTGGTCGCGATCCAGCAGGTAGGTATTGTCATCTGTAATCTGCCGTATAGGTTGAAACGTAATCAATGCCTGCACGTCTTCTTGATTCATCAGAAAAGGCACGCCGCCCGCCACCGGGTTGTAGTTCACATTGCCGCTCTTCAGCGCCTGGATATTGAAGTTGAACTGCGCAAACGGTGCGCCACGCGCGACAAATCCGCCGAAGTTCTCCGTGAAGTTGTGGCTCGCGGGAAACAAGTAGCCATTCTGCGGCCCAACTGTATCCGAGTTCTGCCCAAAGAGTGGCGCCAGCACGATATTCCGTGGCAACAACCAGAAAGGATCAAACGTCGAGTAGTGATAGACCCGATCTCCCTGGTGATCGAACGCTATATTCTGATTCGTCTCCAATCCATAGCTCTGGATCACGCTCTTTTTCGGATACCACTGGTACGTCGCGTGAATGTGATCGCTACGAATATCCGCCGTCTGAATGAATCCCACGGAGCTCACAAACCCAGTGCTGAAGTCGTTGTACTGGTCCTGCATGCTGAACGCGTGACCGCTGCGATCGACCTCAAAGTAACTCGCCGGCCCGGCAGAGTAACCGGGGTTGAACACCACCGCCGCGCTATTCGGATTGCTTCCCTTCGTCGAGCTTTCCACGCTCTGCCCCACGATAGTCCACTTCGGCGTCGCGCGCCACGTAAAGTCGAACCCGCCAATGCGGTTCCATCCGCCGCCAAACTCCTCGTCGGTATACATCGCGCCCAGCGTAAAGTTTTTGCCAAAGTCCTGGGCCACGCGCCCCACAGCAAACAGCGCCTTCTCCCCATACAGTGGATCGCCCACCGGGACGCTCTGACCCGGCTCGCGATCGTCAATCGCCAGCAGGCCGATGTTGGTGCTGCCGATCTTCCCGGTGATTCTGCCGCCATAGTCCGGGCGAATGATATTCCGTGTATACAGCAGCGTAATCGGCGTCGAAAAGTAGTTCGCATTCTCCAGAAAGAACGGTCGCAGCTCCGGAAAATACACCGGATACCGCTGGTCCACCGTAAACTGCGGCTGGTCAGACTCCACATCGCTGAAGTCCGGGTTCACCGTCGCATCCAACACAATCGAGTCCTTCACAATCGCCTTCACCTCACCACCGGCAGTGCCTTCAAAGCTCCGCTGGCTGAAGTAAGGATCGCCCGGGTCCTGGTTCAACAGTGTCTTCTCGTTCTGCCCCAGCACATATGGATTGATCTGAATATTGTGTGACCCCGTCACACCGTTGATCCCACGCAGCGTTCCCTCTTGCGAGAGCGTCCCTGAGATGCTCTGCGAGATCCGCGGCCAGTAATCCACCTCACTGTTTCGCGGAAAGTTGCGCTCCAGCACCACACCCCAGTCCGACCCACTCTCCCGGAACCGCAAGCTACGGAACGGAATCGCGATCAACGCCATCCATCCACCCTTAGTCACTCGGCCCTCCGAGTCCCAAACCTGGTCAAAGCTATAATCCGACCCATTGCCTTCGGTCCACGCCGCGTCTGCCTGCACGCCCACGGGATTCACCGAGAACAAAATGCCCCGGCGCCGGTCCTGAAATGGATCGAGCAGGATCGTCACATTGTCATCGGTCAGAATATTTTCGCGCCGCGACAGATGCCCTCGGATCAGGCTCGCGCGATCATCGTGGCAGATGAAAACGACATAAAACACTGTCTTCGTATGCGCCAGATAGACCTCAGTCTTCTGGCTCGCAACCTGGCCATCCTTGGGAGTGTTCTGGATAAAATTAGTGATCTCAGCGAGTTGCCCCATCAACTCGGCCTTCGGCGCCATGCCCACAAAGTCTGCGAGTCGCAGGGGTGTATTGATCAACGGAACCTTCACGTCACTCGGAGCCTGCGGCGGTGGAGGCACGGTCGAAACCACGCTCGGCATACTTATCTGTCCCACTGCCCCGCAAACACCAAGCCACGCAAAGCAAAGCGCCAGGCAAACAATCCTTCTCACTCGACGACCCAACGCATCCCCACACTTCCGCTCATACCAGCTCCCGAAACCTCTGGTCTTAATCTTAACCCGCACTGAGTAACCTCATTCGACGAATAGGCATACCGCCGCCGCTTCTCCGTCACCACAAGGACATACGCGTTCAGCATCCGTTTGGTTCCCGGTAAATTTCCTCTTATTCGCAGGCGGCCCAGCTTCTTCCTCCCGACAAGTCATGTCTCCCCGCTCGACAAGCCGAGCGTTCCATCGCTGTGGTATAAAGGCCCCCGCTTTGCGAAGTTGTAACCGTATACATTTAGACGTGCCAACCTCGCAAGGTCAGCAGTTCACAAATCCAGGACTTAGAAGGTGATCTTGCAAATGAAACTGTCACGCATATTATTAAGTCGCGCCCTCACAGCACTCGCCCTGCTCATCCTAACCGTCGCACTCCCGCGCATCGTCAGCGCGCAAACCGTCGCGCAAAACGCCCTGGCTCTCAACATCAGCTTCAACGGCGCTGACACCACCGGCACCGACGACCAGCTTCCCGCCGTCGACCAGTTCTATACGGCGACGAAGGCATACTACACGTCATTAGGTAAGTCGATGCCTGGCGTTCGCCGCTGCCACGCTTACGTTTCATGGGACGTTGCTCTCCAGCCAGCCGGATCGGGAAGCTCCACCCAGGAAGGCTCACTCGTCTGGCTTCAGACTTGGCTGGCGAACGAGCAGGGCCACTGCGATGACGCCCTCATCACCTTCAAATGGTACGTAGGCATCAGTTGCGTCTACTACACCGGCTGCGCTCTCGGCACGACCGAAGAGCCACCACACCCAGTAGAAGTAGGCAGCGCCCTTAGTGCGTTTCTAGCCAAGACATGGACAGGGTGGACCGGCACCTTCGCCTTCACGCCATGGAACGAGCCGAACAATGCAGCCACATCCGGCGATGGATTCGACAATGGCGATACCGTCGGCGCACGAACCGCTGCTGACTACTACCTTGCCATGCGCGATGTCTGCATCCCCGCCAACGGCTGCTCCATCGCCGCCGGCGACTTCGCCTCGAACGGCAATCTATGGGAGGACTCGATACAGAATTGTGCCGACGACGACGCCACACTCTGCGGCACCGCAACCTACATGGACACCTTCAAACACTACCTTAACAACGATGCCACGGCCTACGGTCTCGCTTCAGGCTTCCGTCCCGAGGTCTTCGCCTTCCACGGCTGGTCCGATGCCAACGACTACCTCAACGGCAACGCCAACTGCGACGTTGTCACAACCAAAACTTGCGTGACATGGTTGACCTACTACGCCTTCGCAACCGATACCCACTCCGCAAACACCTCATGGACCGGCGTGAAGTTCTGGGACACCGAAGTAGGCATCGGCCAGGACCACACCGTAGCCAGTCCTACCAACGACGAGCAGGCTCAGGCTGCAGCCTTCATCATGGATCTCTCTTCTACTGTGAGCAGCCGCTTCTGGCGCCTCTACTATACCCGCGCGTGGGAGTCTGACGGTGCCTACTGGTCCCTCATCTGTAGCGACGGAACCACGATAAGACCCTCCTTCACCGTCTGGGCCGACCGCCAGACGTCTTACACCAATACGGGATCAACCTGTCCCTAAACCAGCCTCAGGCGCACGGCCTCTTGTTTCATCTCCTGGAACGAGAGGCCGCTGCCCTTGCCACTTGTACAATTACCCCATAAAGCGCATGAACCTCGAAGCGATCCAATCTGCAATCCGCGACCAGCACCTCGACGGCTGGCTCTTCTACGATCATCATCACCGCGACCCCATCGCCTACCGCATCCTGGGCCTCGATGAGCACAGCTTCGTCTCCCGGCGCTGGTTCTACTTCATCCCCGCCACCGGCGAGCCCAGGAAGCTAGTCCACCGCATCGAGTCCCTCAAGCTGGACTCGCTTCCCGGCTCCAAAACGAAATACTCCTCCTGGCAGGAGCTCGAAGCCGGACTTGGTGCGATGCTTGAAGGCGCAACCAGCATCGCGATGCAGTACTCGCCGCGCAACGCCATCATGTATGTCTCCATGGTCGATGCGGGTACAGTTGAGCTTCTGCGCTCCATGGGTAAGCAGATTGTTAGCTCCGCTGATATGGTCAGCCACTTCGAGGCGGTGCTGACCGAAGCCCAGATTGAGACTCACTTTGCAGCGCAGAAGAGGCTGGATGAGGTTCTTCGTACAGGTTTTGAGCACATCACCAATTCGACTCGAAATGGTGGCAGTACTGATGAAAACAGTGTTGTTGCGTTTCTCCAGCAAGGTATTGAGCGGGCGGGGCTTTTTACCGACCATGGGCCTAACTGCTCGGCGGGGCCGAATTCGGCGGACTCGCACTACGAGCCGACCGCAGCTTCCTCCAGGTCTATCAAAACAGGAGACTTCGTCCTCATCGACATTTGGGCCAAGCTGGCCAATGATCCCTCGGCAATCTGGTACGACATCACCTGGACGGCAGTAGTCGGGCGGGAGCCTTCGGAGCGGGAGCAGCTTGTTTTTAATACGGTGCGGAATGCGCGGGATGCGGCTATCTCTACGATTCAAAAGGCTTATGCGGCAAATCAACTGATCGCTGGGTGGCAGGCGGATGATGCAGCGCGACATTTGATTCAGGCGGCTGCGTTTGGGGCGCAGTTTACGCATCGGACGGGGCACAACATTGCTACCGAACTGCATGGAAATGGAGCGCATCTGGACAATCTGGAGACGCATGATGAGCGGCTGATTTTGCCTTATACGTGCTTCTCGGTGGAGCCGGGGCTCTATTTTCCTGGGGAATTTGGGGTTCGGAACGAGATTGATATGATTACCCGGCCTGGAAAAGCGGTGGTGACAGGGCCTATGCAAAATGAGCTGGTAAGGCTTTGAGCACTGATAGAATCAACAGCGATGGCTACTGAAGCAGAACAAATCGCGCAACGCGTTCCTGGGGAGAAGTCGAGCTTTCCTGCGCTCGCTTTACTGGTTGGCTGGCTGGTTCCGGGGGCTGGTCATTTGATGGTGGGGAAATGGGTTCGGGGGCTGCTGCTCTTTGGCTCGATCCTTGGTATGTATCTGATTGGATTGGGTTTGCAGGGGAAGATTTATTCGCCTGGGGATATTCAAGGGATTCTGGACATTCTCAACTTCGCTG
>Ga0302316_10003497_pt1 | contig 10686 bp, 10 predicted proteins | sample III_Palsa_N3_2_FD_200456 | JGI IMG/M metagenome (GOLD analysis project Ga0302316, IMG submission 200456) | Peat permafrost microbial communities from Stordalen Mire near Abisko, Sweden - III_Palsa_N3_2 | ecosystem: Environmental > Terrestrial > Soil > Palsa > Peat permafrost | place: Sweden... | reverse complement strand
AAGCGTCATCAACAGCTTTGAAGTTTTCATGTTTCCCCTGAAACGTGGTGTGGTCTGTCTACGTTGAAACGTTTGTTTACTGGCTGAAGGGCAGGCGGAAGCGTCTGACTCGCGACTTCGCAAAGTCTATTAGCAAGTCTTTTGTTTTCTAAACGATTCAAAATTCACGCGCTCGGCGATGCGACGGAGCAGGCGGCGCAACCGACTTCCCGATGAGGCGGCAAACAAGTGCGCGCCGCAGGCGCCCTCAAGCGCTCAAGGCGACCTTGACCCGGATAGGTATCGAGGCCGTCGGCGAAGTGAATTCACGGCAACTGCCCTGCGGTATATTTCAGAATGACAAGTGTGCACGTAATTTCGCATTAAACGATGCTAAAATTGGTGCGTTAACTGATCGGAGGTTCTCATGCGTACTACCATCGCCCTCGATGACGATTTGATCGCCAAGGCCCAAGCCTATACGGGACTGGAGGAAAAAACGGCGCTTGTGCGCGAAGCGCTCAAGGCTTTGATCCAACGTGAAGCCGCGAAACGACTCGCGAATCTTGGCGGTAGCCAACCGGGTATCAAGGGGGCGCCGCGTCGCCGGCAGGACGTCGAATGATTCTCGTCGACACGTCAGTCTGGATCGACCACATCAACGCTTCTGATCCTATGCTCGCTAGCCTGCTTGCCGACGCGCGCGTGCTGGCGCATCCCTATGTGATTGGAGAAATATCGCTCGGCAGTTTGCGCGATCGCGACGTCGTGCTTGGCGCGTTGCTCGATCTACCGAGCGTGCCAACTGCAACGCCGGAGGAGACGTTTTATCTAATAAAATGCGAAAGTTTATTTAATCGTGGGATCGGATATGTCGACACGTCGCTGTTGGCGTCCGCGCGCTTATGTCCCGGCGTTACCATCTGGACGCGCGACAAGCGACTAAAGAAAGTGGCAGATGAACTCCACCTGAGCGCAACGCTTGGGCATTAGCGGGCTGCGGGAATTTAGGTCGATTTTGCTGAGCCATGGAGTCTGGTCGAATCTCCGGAGAGTCGTTTTTTCCTGGTCTGGAATATCAGTCGTCTTGCTTTTCCGATAACGCCGCGAATTCGGGTCGCTCGTTAACTAATAGGTCCGTGGCTGCGCATTTCACCCTTGATATTTCTCGCCCACAAAAATTCTTTCGAATTATTTTCTAATATTTTCTCGACCTGGCACCTCAAAGGGATATTTTTCCGCGTCCGGATTGCGTTTTTTCCACCCTACACTGAGCGTTCGATAATGACGGTCCGCCACTATGAACGCCATAAAGTCCACCCGGTTCGATTTGCTTGACGGCTTGAGAGGTGTTGCTGCAATCGCCGTCATGCTTCACCACTACACGCAGCACACGGGTTGGGACTGGTTCGGCGGAGCATGGGTCGCAGTCGACCTGTTCTTCGTGCTGTCCGGCTTCGTAATCGCGCACAGCTACAGCAAGAAGATCCTGAACGGCATGTCGTTTCGCGAGTTCGCCTTCGTGCGGCTCGTCCGGCTCGCGCCCCTCTACCTCCTGGGGCTGGCGCTCGGCGTGTGCGCCGTGTTGCTGTCGATGGCAAAAACCGGCACGCCGCAAATATCCGGCACGCAGCTCGCGACAGCCACCGTGCTGGGCGCGGCCTGGCTGCCGTACTTTAATAATATCGGCTGGCCTTTTGGCACGGACGCGATCGTAGGCGCGACCTTTCCGTTGAACGATCCATCGTGGTCATTATTCTTCGAGTTATTTGTCAACGTTGTATTTGCCGCTTATCTGTACAAGTTTCGCAAACTCCCGAGTGCCAAATATTCGATACTCGCATTCATCGCGTTTATTGCTTGCACCGTAATCTTTCGGCAAATCAATCCAGGCTGGCGGGCGGAGAGTTTTCTGCTTGGATTTCCGCGCGTTATTGCTGAATTCTTCGCCGGGGTTTTCATCTTTTCGATGGGGCTCCAATATAAAAGGGCGCACCCGGTTTTTACCGCAACTGTCACGATCGCGGCGCTGGCGTGCTTCGCCATCGGCAGTCCCAAGGTGGCATTCGTCAACTCGCTGACGCTCGTGCCGTTGTCGGTCGCGTTGCTGTGCTCAGTGTCCATTGAGGGCATCGGCAAGGGGATTTGCAAGGTGCTGGGCGAGCTCTCGTATCCGCTCTACGTGATTCATTTCCCGATCTATCGGCTGGTGTTCGAGTCGTTCGATATCCGGGTGCTCAACCCGATCGTCCAGACGCTGGTGGTGGCGGGCATCTCGATCGTGCTGGCTTTGCTGCTCGCGCGAGCGGATCAGGAACTCAGGAGGAAGCTGACGAGTTTCATCAAGACCAAGACATCTCCCGCCGCTGTTTGATCGAGACGCTTTCTGCCACAGGAAAAACCGGCGGGTTATTCAAAATTCGCTGAAAACGCGACCCGGGCTAAACTTGCGGTTTCCGCCCACGGCATCGCAAAGTCATGACCGCCTCCCGTTTCAGCAATTCCGCGCGCTATTGGCGCTCGCCGCTTGTGCCTGGCGCGGAGATGCTCACGGCCGAGTATTACGATCATTCCTTCACGCCCCACTGGCACGATGCTTACACCGTTCCCGTCATCGAAGCGGGCGCGGAGCAGTACGACTATCGCGGATCGAACTTCGTGGCCGAGGCGGGTTCGGTGCCGGTCATCAATCCGGGCGAACTGCATACCGGCGCGCGGGCGGTGGATTTGGGCTGGCGGTATCGCGTGTTTTATCTGCCGGTCGATTTCGTGCAGTCTGTCGCCGACGAAGTGGCCGGCCGCGCCCAGCCAATGCCATGGTTCTGCGCCGACGTCATTCGCGACGCCGATCTCGCACAACGCGTGCAGATTGCGCATCAGGCAATGGAAGCCAACCTGGATCCGCTCGGGGCGGAACATGCGTTGCTCGACGCGGTATCCACGCTGCTTGCACGTCACGCCGGACAACGACCGCCGGTACAGCGCATGCGTCAGGACATCACGCGTGTGAACACGATGAAAGCCCGCCTGACGGATGACCTGACTCAGCCGCTATCGCTTGCCGAACTGGCGCAGACGGTGGGGCTCTCGACTTTTCACGCCGCGCGCCTGTTCACCCGCGAGACCGGGCTCGCTCCTCACGCGTGGCGCAACCAGATGCGTGTCAATCGCGCGCTCGATGCCTTGCGTGCGGGCGTTCCGGTAACGGACGTGGCGGCGGCAAGCGGTTTCACCGACCAAAGCCATTTCGCGCGGCACTTTAAAAAGACCTTCGGCGTGTCGCCCGGACGCTGGCGTTAAAGTTAGCAATAGCGCACCGTATCTCGTCGATGTAACCGGACCGCAAGAACGTACAAGCGCATGAACGCGGCGCGTCCTATCCTCGCTATCAACGGAGGAGACATTGAACTCAACGCATCAGGACCGTCAGGACCGTCAGGTCCATCAACCGGGTAACTTCGCCGAATTCGGCGCGGGCGCACGCGACACCATTCCCATGATGGTCGGCGCCGCGCCATTCGGCGTGATCTTCGGCACGCTCGCCGCCACCGGTCCGCTGCATGCGTGGTCGGTGCAGTTCATGTCGCTTGCAGTATTTGCCGGCTCGGCGCAATTTATCGCGCTCGGGCTGATTGCCGGCCACGCGAGTTTTGCCGTGATCTGGGCAACCACGTTCATTGTCAACCTGCGTCATGTCCTGTACTCCGCAACGCTTGCGCCCTACGTCGCGCACTTGCCTGCGCGCTGGCGCTGGACGCTCGGCGCGTTCATGACCGATGAAGTCTTTGCCGTCTCGTACGCGCATTATCAGCGGCGTGCACCGGGTGAAACCGGGCCGTATTACTTCCTTGGCTCCGGCGTATCCATGTATGTGAACTGGCAGATATGGACCGTCGCCGGACTGCTGTTCGGTTCGGCGTTTCCGGGTCTTCAGTCGAAGGGACTCGACTTCGCGATGGTCGCCACCTTCATTGCGATCATCGTGCCGCAGCTTGTTGCGTTGCGTTTTGTGGCGGCGGCGCTGGCAGCCGGGGTGCTGTCGTTTGCGTGGAACGACTGGCCGTACAAGCTCGGCTTGCTTGCGGCGGTCGTGGTGGGGGTGGCGGTGGGCATGCTGCTGTCGATGCGTGCGAAAAACTCCACGGATTCCACGCAAGGCCGCGCACAAAGTCCAAAGCAACGTCCCGTGGAAATGGAGCGCGCCAAATGAAATACGCGCTTCTCATCCTGGGCATGGCGGTGATCACCTATGGCATTCGCTCTGCGGTTTTCGTATTCGGCGAACGGCTGAGCTTTCCACCCATCGTGCGGATGGCGCTTAATTTCGTGCCGGTGACGGTGCTGACGGCGATCATCGTTCCGATGACGTTTGCACCGCACGGCGGTGCTGCCGAGCTTACCTGGCGGAATTCGCAATTGGTCGCGGCGGTGGTGGCCGTTGTTGTGTGCGCGGTTACGCGTAAGCCGTTGCTGACCATTGCGGTTTCGCTGGCGGTGTTCTTTGCCTGGCAAATGATCGTTTAGTTTGTCGCTCGTGCCACGGAGGTGAACGTCTTTCGTGGCAGACCTGAACGCACACCGCTCGCGCAATCGTGCCGTGCCCCACGCTCACTTTCGATCCGCTCGCCGAGCGGCGACGCGAAGGAGCCGTTTGGATAGCGCGGGGCGCAGCGGCAAAGCCTCCGCTATGCATGAAGGCGGGCGGAGGCGTTGGCCGGACCGGGGCTGACGCGTGAATCAGCCCGGCACAGCGGGTTCAGTCTTCGATCGGCGACAACGCTTCGAGCGGCATCTTCTTCTCGTGCCCCAACGTGATCGTAGGGACGAAGAGGAGAAACCCGACGACGAAAATCGCGATCACGAAAATCGACAGGAACGTCAGATGAAGCGACTGATGCAGCACCTGACGGATTGCATCGCTGCTGCCGAGGTTCGTCACCTGATTCTGAAGCAGGGCCTTCAACTGGTCCGATGTAACCGCCGCCGCGCCATTCGAATGACTAAGACCGAAGTTGAGCACAGCGCCGAACAAGGTCGCGCCGATCGTACTGCCGAGATTACGCGAGAACAGATTCGATGCAGTCGCGCTGCCGCGCTGCGCAACATCCACGATCTCCTGGATCAGCACAAGCGAACTGACGCTCGACGTTCCCATGCCGAAGCCCATGATGAGCGAACCAAACGCCGCGATGAGCGGAGAGCTTTCCGGTGACAACACGATCAGGAACACCGCGCCCAACGGGACGAACGCACTGCCGCCAATGAGGATGCGCCGCAGCCCGATTCGATGAAACGACTTGGCGGCCAGCGTCGCGCCGACAGGCCATCCAACCATCATCATGGTCAATGCAAGACCGGCGATTACCGGCGAGCGATGCAGGACACCTTGAACATACATCGGCAGGAACGTGGTTGCGCCCATCAGGATCATGCCGGACAGGACCGTCGATCCATTGCACGCGGCGATCGGCCTGCGGCTCCAGAGCGCGAACGAGATCATGGGTTCAGTTGCCCGTTTCTCCTGCATCAGGAAGAACAGCAGGGCCACGATAAAGAACCCGCCCGCGATCAATGCCTTTGTGACGTCGTCATTGCCTGCATACGTCAGCGACATCATCAGCGCGGCGATCGACACCATGAAAAGCGCCGCCCCCGCAAAGTCGATGGACGGTCGCGCATGCCGCTCGGATTCCTTCAAGAACGCGATAAAACCAGCCGCCGACGCGAGGCCGATCGGCACGTTCATCCAGAAGATCCAGGACCACGAAAAGTCGCGGATGATGAGCCCGCCCACCATTGGCCCGACCACCGCCGATATGGCCCAGACACTCGCCAGATAACCCTGCACCTTGCCGCGTTCGCGGGCGGGATAGAGGTCGGCGACAATGGTCAGCGTGACCGGCTGGATCGCGCCGGCACCCACTCCCTGGATCAGCCGGAACACGATCATGGCGGGCATCGACCAGGCGAAACCGGCGAGTATCGAGCCGATCAGAAAGATCGCGATACCGGCAAGAACGACGGGCTTACGGCCATACAGGTCCGCGAGCTTGCCGAAGATGACCGTCATGGCGGTCTGCGTCAGCAGGAAGGACGAGAAGACCCAGCTATAGAGATGCAGGTCGCCAAGCTGCGAGACGATCTGCGGCATGGCGGTAGAAACGATGGTGGCTTCGATGGCGACCATTGCCATTGAAGCCATGACCGCTGCAATGACAAGAGGACGCGACGATTGCTGGCTGCGGGACATTGATATGGGTGTAATGAGGGGCGCGGACAAAGTCGCAGGTGCTAGGGCGCTGCGACGCGTGATACGGCCGCAGCGGCGCGACCGTTGAAGAGTATGCACCTTGACGGAAATGTTCGCTGAACCCGAGTCGCGTTTGAAGTCTGCTCGATTGGTTGCGTGGCCATGTCTTTAAGGCGCCTTCCTTAGAGACGTGGCGTTATCGAATTGGTACGTAAAGCCTTGTTAGCCGTACGCTTTCGTTCGTTCGGAATCTTGTGACACACTTGGATGCCTGACGCGAACGCTCTCATTTCATCCGTGCGTTCGCTTAAGGCAATATCTTTTAAATCGAGGACCGTCAATGACATCCACGCCCGTTTCAACCAATCCGGATTCGGCCGCCATGCGTCTTGAGGCGCTTGGACTCGTGCTGCCGAAAGTGCCTGTGCCTCGCGGCGCGTTCAAGCCTTTCTCGCGCTCGGGCTCGCTGATCTTCCTCGCGGGACAGATTTGCGAGTGGGAAGGGGCGGTTCGATATGCTGGTCCCGTCGGCACACAACACGATCTTGAAACGGGGCAACGCGCAGCGCAAATTTGCGGACTCAACCTGCTTGCAGCGCTTCACCTAGCACTCGATGGCGACCTCGACCGCGTGGTCAGTTGTCATCGGATGGGCGGATTCGTGTATTGCACGCCGGGTTATCCTGACGTGCCGAAAGTCATCAACGGAGCCTCCGATCTCATGTTCGCGGTGTTCGGCGAACGAGGCCGGCACGCCCGAACCGCGGTGGGTGTTGCGACGCTTCCAGCGGGGGCGTCGGTGGAGGTGGACGCAATCTTTGAAGTGCGTTGATTGCCTTTTTCTGTTTTTAGGAGTTCCAGTGCACGCCAGCTTGTTGATCACCAACGTCCGTCTGCCGGACGGCACCCCTGTCGACATTGCGGTCAACGATGGACGGATAGAAGAAATTGGCCCGAACCTGCAGCGCGGCGCTGACGTCGTGCGCGAAAACGGCCAGGGTGCGCTCGTCCTGCCGGGGTTTGTCGAAGGCCATACGCATCTCGACAAAACGAACTGGGGTTTGCCGTGGTATCGCAACGAAGTGGGTCCGAGACTTATCGACAGGATCGAGAACGAACGATCGTGGCGCGCGAGCACGGGACACGACGCGGGTGCGCAGTCGCTAGCGCTCGCGCGGGCTTTTCTCGCAGCGGGAACGACACGGCTTAGAACGCATGTGGATATAGACACGGACGTCGGGCTCAGGCATTTGCACGGGGTGCTGGCGACGCGCGAAACGCTGGCTGAGGTCATGGAGATACAGGTGGTGGCATTTCCCCAGTCGGGCATGCTGCGTCGTGCAGGGACCGACACGCTGTTAAGCGACGCGCTAATGGCCGGAGCCGATGTGCTCGGTGCGCTGGACCCTGCGCTTATCGATCAGGACCCGGTCGCTTCGCTCGACACCACGTTCGAGATTGCGAACCGCCATCAGAAGCCTATCGATATCCATCTTCACGAACCCGGCGAGATAGGTGCGTTCACCTTCAACCTGCTGCTCGACCGCGTCAAGGCGTTAGGCATGCAGGGGCGCGTTGTGGTCAGTCACGCGTTTTGTCTGGGCATGTTGGCGGATCGTGAGCGCGATGCGTTGTTAGCGAGGATCGCGGATCTCGACGTCGCGCTGCTGACTACGGCGCCGCCATCCGTGCCCGTCCCTTCGATGCGCGCTTGCATCGATGCAGGCGTGACGCTGTTTGCGGGTAACGACGGAATACGCGATACGTGGACGCCTTTTGGCAAGCCCGACATGCTCGAGCGAGCCATGTTCGTTGGCATGCGCTACGACCTCCGGCGCGATGAAGACCTCGCGCTTGCGTTTGACTGCGTCAGTACATTGGGCGCGTTGGCCTGCGGGTTCAAGGACTATGGGCTGCACGACGGCGCGTGGGCCGATCTTGTTTTGGTGGACGCTGAAACAGTGGCTCAAGCGGTAGTTTCGCGCCCGGTCCGCAAGCTCGTGGTCGCACGCGGCAGGATCGTTGCGCGCGATGGGGTTGCATCGATATGAAACTGATTGCGGAGCGTCTTTATCTCAGGGATCTGGATCTGTCCGATATCGACGCAGTGCACGAATACGCAAGCTCGATGGACGTCGTGTTGCATCAGGAATGGGGTCCCAACACGATCGAGCAAACGAGGGAATATGTTGCGGGTTGCGTACTGGGGAATTCGTCGCCGGACAGAACAACCCTGGAACTGGCAGCGGTCCTTAACGACGGCAACCTGATAGGCAGCTACCGGGCAAGTCTCTCGGGGGACGGAACGGAGGCAGAGATCGGCTATTCACTTAATCCCCGCTATTGGCGCAGGGGCTACGCTACCGAAGCGGCGAAGCGGTTGGTCGAGTACCTGGTACGCGAACTCCAGGTGCGGGAAATCTTCGCGACCAGCAGGCCGGAGAATCTCGCGTCTATTCATGTGCTGGAGAAACTCGGGATGCAGCAGGTGGATCTTTATCGCAAGAACGTGCTGATCAGGGGTGAGTGGCGCGACACGCTGGTGTTTTCAGTGAAAGTTTAATGAACAGTGTTAAGCGAGCCGCTCACGCAATGTGAGTTGCTTGCCGCTGCGCCCGGCTATTGCTTCTTCGTGTTCACGCCGCTCGGTGTTTCCCTTACTTCAGATTTCCCCCAGACGGCCGATATGCACACAACGCCGCGCGAAGTCTATGCGCCGGGTCATGAACTGTGCCTTGCATCGGAGAGTAGATTGGACCGTCTCAGTTTGAACACCAAATTATGGTTGGCGCTGCTCATTACCTGGTTGGGACTCGTGTTCCTCGGGGGATGGGCCGCGTGGCAGTCGCGCGAAACCATGACCGCGGAGCGCAAGACTGGCGTCGAAAACGTCGTAGAGTCGGCGTACGGGGTTGTTGCAGACTACGCGAAGCAAGTGGACAGCCATCAACTGACACTGGAGCAGGCTCAGGAGCAGGCCAAGGCGAAGCTCGCCGCCATGCGCTTTTCCGGCAACGGTTTCATGATCATTACGACCGCGCACCCGGTGGTCATCATGCATCCGGTGCTGGCCGACCTGCGCATGAAGGACGTGAGCGACTACAAGGATTCGGACGGCAAGCTTTTGTTCGTCGAGATGGTCAAGGTCGCTCAGGCGAACGGACAGGGCTTCGTGCCGTACATGGCGCGCTTGCCGGGCAAATCGGAACACGTGCCGAAGATCAGCTTCGTCAAGCGGTTCGCGCCGTGGGACTGGTACCTGATCTCGGGCGTCTACGTGAACGATATCAACGACGCGTTCAAGGTCAACCTGCTGCAATACCTGATCGTAATCCTGTTGATTGGAGGCGTGAGCTCGGCGGCGCTGGTGTTGATCATTCGGAATGTGAAGCACAGTCTGGGTGGCGAACCCGCCTATGCCACCGCCGTCGCCGAGGGCATTGCGAACGGCGACCTGTCGCACGAAGTCGCGCTGAGCGCATCGGACGAGAGCAGCATGTTGTCCGCCATGCAACGCATGCAGCATCGGCTCGCCGATACCGTGCGAAGCATTCGCGGCGGCACTGAAACCATTACTGTTGCCGCCCAGCAGATCGCGGCGGGCAACCATGATCTCTCCGCACGCACCGAGCAGCAGGCGTCGTCGATCAGCGAAACCGCGGCGAGCATGGAGCAACTCACCGCGACTGTTAAGCAGAATGCCGAGAACGCGCATCAGGCGAACAAGATGGCGGCGAATGCATCGTTGATCGCCAGCGAAGGCGGGACGGCAGTGCAGCAGGTCGTATTGACGATGCAAAGCATTGCAGCCAGCTCCACGCGCGTGGTCGATATCATCTCTGTGATCGAAGGCATCGCTTTCCAGACGAATATTCTCGCGCTCAACGCAGCCGTTGAGGCGGCGCGCGCGGGCGAGGAAGGGCGCGGTTTTGCCGTAGTGGCGGGCGAAGTACGCAATCTGGCACGCCGTAGCGCGGATGCGGCCAAAGAGATCAAGAGCCTGATCGAAGAGTCCACCGGCAAGGTCGATGACGGCAAAGCGCTGGTGGAGCGGGCCGGCACGACGATGCACTCGCTGGTTCAGGCTGTGAAGCGCGTCACGGATATCATCGGCGAAATTTCAGTGGCGTCCGAGGAGCAGAGCCGTGGTATCGAGCAGGTGAATATTGCCATTGCTCAAATGGACGAAACGACCCAGCAAAATGCCGCGATGGTTGAACAAGCGACGGCTGCGGCTCAGTCGATGCAGGAGCAGGCCCAGATGCTGCGCGATACCGTCAACGTGTTCCAGTTGGCGAGCGTGTGAAGGCATCGCGTGCTTTGATGATGCATCCCGGTAGCTAACACGTTATCTGGCTCGATCAGCCACGATCCTTACCGGCGCATTGGCTTCGAACTTGGCCCGATGCGTCGAAAAGAATGTGCGCACATTGCGGATGTTCGACGAGGTCTTGAAA
>Ga0302316_10003491_pt1 | contig 10701 bp, 9 predicted proteins | sample III_Palsa_N3_2_FD_200456 | JGI IMG/M metagenome (GOLD analysis project Ga0302316, IMG submission 200456) | Peat permafrost microbial communities from Stordalen Mire near Abisko, Sweden - III_Palsa_N3_2 | ecosystem: Environmental > Terrestrial > Soil > Palsa > Peat permafrost | place: Sweden... | reverse complement strand
TTAGCGGTGCGGGCGATCTGCTCGAGCAAGGGGAGCAGGTCCTTCATCGTGGAGATCTTCTTCTCATAGATGAGGATGTAGGGGTTCTCGAGGGCTGCTTCCATGCGCTCTGCGTCGGTGACGAAGTAGGGCGAGAGGTAGCCGCGATCGAACTGCATGCCTTCAACGACGTCGAGCTGGGTCTCCATGGTGCGGGACTCTTCGACGGTGATGACGCCGTCTTTGCCAACTTTCTTCATGGCAGCGGCGATGATGGAACCGATCTGCTCATCCGAGTTAGCCGAGATGGTGCCGACCTGAGCGATCATGTCGCCGGTGACGGGCTTGGAGAACGTGGAGAGAGCACCGCCAGTGACGACGCCGTTCTCATCGCGCTTGCCGATGATGGCTTCGACTGCCTTGTCGATGCCGCGCTTGAGGGCGGCGGGGTTGGCGCCGGCGGCAACAGTCTTGACGCCTTCGCGGAAGATGGACTGGGCGAGGACGGTCGCGGTGGTGGTACCGTCACCGGCGATGTCCGAGGTCTTGGAGGCGACTTCCTTGACGAGCTGCGCGCCTACGTTTTCGATGGGGTCAGAGAGCTCGATCTCCTTGGCGACGGTTACGCCGTCCTTGGTGATGGTGGGGGAACCGAACTTCTTTTCGATGACGACGTTGCGGCCCTTGGGACCGAGCGTCACCTTGACGGCGTTGGCGAGTGTGTTGACGCCACGCAGGATTGCTTGACGGGAATCTTCTCCGTGCAGAATTTGCTTTGCCATTAGTGCTCCTAGTTCGAGAAATCAGAGATTAGAGATCAGAGATTGGTTTGCCACGGATGCGGCGGAGATATAGCTCGCCGTCCGCGCAGGACTACTTTTTGAGGATGCCGAGGACTTCTTCTTCGCGCATGATGAGGAACTCATCGCCGTCGAGCTTGATCTCGGTGCCGGAGTACTTGCCGAAGAGGACGGTGTCGCCTGCTTTGACGTCGAGCGGGAAGACCTTGCCTTCGTCGTTGGACTTGCCCTTGCCTACGGAGATGACTTCGCCGGACTGGGGCTTTTCCTTGGCGGAGTCGGGGATGATGATGCCGCCGCGGATGCTCTCGCCCTCTTCGATACGCTTGACGAGGATGCGGTCGTGCAACGGTGTGAACGTCGTAGATGCCATTTCTTGAGTTCTCCTTAGTGCTGATCGAGAGGCTTTGGCACTCTCAACTGCCGACTGCTAATGTATGCCATTGGACAGTAGAGAGTCAATCTCCGCACGTGAAATGTGAGTGAATTGCGCGCAGGTTCTTAAGGTTGGTTGGCTTTTGGCGTTGTTGGGGGTGGCCCCCCCTCACCGCATTTTCGTGCAAAGTCTTCAGGAATAAAGGTTTAGGCTTGGACTTCGATTGGCAACGATGTTAAATGTGAAAACCCGGCGTTTGGCCGGGTGGAAGTGTTTTCTGTCTCTATTATATCGGTGGTGTCAAGGGGATGAGCTTGTCTGGGGTCGTGGGCAATTTTGCGTGGGACTTGTGAAGGCCGGAACCTCCGGTTTGGGTGGGATGAACAGGTGAGCGAGTTACGCGCTAAAATTGCGGGATGATCTTTGCTTCTGCCAGCCTTCGGGCCCGTGGTTTTGCTACTGCCGGGTTGTTGTTTTCCTTCACGTTTTCGTCTGCCGTGCTTTGCGGCCAACAGGAAGTTCACGGGCGCAAATACACTCCGCCGCCTGCAACGGCACATATTGTCGTGACCGTGGAGAAGAATTTCAACGGCAGGGTGATGGAGAATGCGGCTGTCATCTTCCACGCGACCAAAAATGGAAAAGACACCGGCAACATGGAGGTCAAGACCAACACGCGGGGTGAGGCCACGATGGACTTTATCGAGGCCGGCAGCCATGTGACGGTGCAGGTGATTGCCAGCGGGTACTCCACCTATGCGGAAGAGTTCGATGTAACGTCGGACGACAAGAATCTGTTGGTGAAGTTGAAGCGGCCGCAGGAACAGGTGTCGACGTACCAGGACAATGAGGGTAAGGCGGCGACGGTGCAGCCGGGTGTTCAGGAACATGTGGTGCCGCCGCCGGCGCCGAAGACTCCGCCGTCCCCGGATGCGGGAGCAGGAAGCGGGCCGCAGCCCGCTCAGCCGCCGCAGTGAGCACTGTTGTGGGTACCAGCGCCAAGCCGCTGGCGGGCAAGCGGGCGCTGGTGACGGGCGGCGCGAAGAGGATTGGACGTGGGCTGGCGCTGGCGTTGGCTGAGGCTGGAGCGCAGGTTGCGATTACTTATCGGGGATCTGCGTTTGAAGCTGAGCAGACAGTTACCGATTTGAAGGCAGCGGGAGTGAATGCGTTTGCGCTGGCCTGCGATGTGCGGGATGAGACGAGCGTGCAAGCCGCTGTTGGCGAAGCTGTGGAGCGGATGCATGGGCTCGACATCCTGGTGAACAATGCGGGCGCGTTTGAGACGGTGGCGCTGGAAGAGATTTCTGTAGCGGAGTGGGACGCGATGTTTGAGACAAATACGCGGGGACCATTTCTGGTGGCCAAGGCGGCGCATGCTGCACTGAAGGCGCGGCGGGGCAGGATTGTGAACATCGGGTCGCTGGGTGGGATTCATCCGTGGGCGACGCATGCGCACTACTGCACGTCGAAGGCGGCGTTGCATATGCTGTCGCATACGATGGCGAAGGCCTGGGCACCGGAGATCAGTGTGAACTGCGTGGCTCCGGGGATGATTGTGCATGGTGAGGTGAATGTTGCCTATGAGCACTTTGCGCAGAAGACACCGATGCAACGGAATGGGCGCGTGGAGGATGTAGCCGCGGCGGTTTTATTCTTTGCGACCGCGCCGCACTTTATTACGGGGCAGTTGTTGGCGGTGGATGGTGGGCTGGGACTGTAGGGTCCAAGGTTTAAGGCCCAGGGGTTATGTGGGCTGAGGCATCTGGGATGGGGATCAGCTTGAGGTAGTCGAAGCCGAAGTTGAAGTTGGTGGAGGCTGGGTTCTTGCCGGTGCTGGTGATTTTTAGGATTGGTTGGCCATCGGGGATGGTGACGATGCCGAGGTCGATGGGGTCGGCGGCTTTGAGGACGGGGCTGTAGAGATCGATGGGCAGGCCTATCGGCTGATCGTTGAGCAGAAGCTGGAAGATGCCGTTGGTGGCGTCGTTGGTGAAGCGAACGATGAGGCGATACTTGCCGGCTTTCTGGATGGGAAGATGCAGGCTGAGGGTTTCTGCTGGCTTTACAGCGGTCCAGATTAGCTGGCGATCGGAACTCCAATCCTTGCCGCTGCGGTACATGTCCACGCGTTGGAGCGACCCGGTGGGACGTGGCGCGACGAACTCCAGCGTTTCGGCTTCGATCGCGCCGGGTTCCTGGTAGATCTTGGGGCGAATCCAATAGCCGATGCGATCCTTGATGGGCGTGGGTTCATAGGGATCGAGTCCGCCGGGTTTGAGATACCAGAAGACTTCCGCAGCGTAGAGGGTGGTGCGGTCTTCGGCGAAGTACTTTTCGATGTCGCCTTCGAATGATGTCTGGAAAGGGACTGAGTCGGAGATGTGCCAGCGGTTGTCATCGAAGTGGCCGGCGTTGGCTTCGTTGAGAATTTGATTGTGATAGGGGCGGGAGAAGTGGCCGTCGGAACCCCAGGCGTAGCCGAAGTAGTCTTCGGAACCAGTACCGAAGGTGGAGGGAAACTTTTCACCGTCGATGAAGAACTTTTCGTCGCCTTCTCCCCACCAGGATCCGCGAGGATTCCAACCGTGGAGATGCGTGCCGACGAAGCGGCCTGTGCCGGTGGTGGTGAGGAGCGTCCAATCGATGGCGCGGTCGGGACGGGTGGGCAGGAAGGCGTTGCGGTGCCACTTGGCGTGGAAGCGCATGAAGTCCTGGATGTGGCCGTGGAGGTGGGCGTGGTCGATCTCCCACAGCATACGGATGGGTGTGGGGCCATCGTTTCCGACGACGATGTGGGCGTGAGTGCCGTAGGGCATGTACCAGTAGGCGTAGAAGGTGCCGTCTTCGAGGAGGCCGACGGGGTATGACTGAAAGACATCGGCTCCGCCGACGTAGGCGAAGAAGTCTCCGAGCGGAGACCAGACGGCTGGGGTGGATTCGTTATCCCAGGTGATGGAGAGGGTGAGTTGGCGCAGAAGGATGCGCTGGGCTTCGGAGTCTTTGGGGAGATCGAGCTTGACCTTGATGGCGGTGATCGCGCCTGCGCCTTTGAGGTCGGCGACGGTTTCGGTTGCGTTGGGCTGGGCGAGGATGGATGTCTTTTGAGTTTTCGAAGACGTTTCGCCGGGTGGGGTGTGGCCGGAGTCACCAAGGATTCTGTTGGCGCGGTCGAGTGCGATATTGTCGGCCGGGGAGAGATTCATGGTGAAGGTTGGGAGTGTGGTTCCGGCGGGGAAGAGGGTGTAGTTGAAGTGGAAGTAGCGACGCCAATCTTTGTCGGCGACGATCTTGCAGCCGTTGTTGAAGGAGATCGGAATGTAGTTGTCGAGTCCGCGCCCGGGACCCATAGGAGCGTAGACGAGATTGGGGCGGTTGAAGGGCGGGACCGTGCCGTCGAAGTAGGAGGATGAGGGAAGGTCGATGGTGGGGGTTGTGGCGCCGTCGAGATAGATCCTTACATGGTTGGGGTAGCTATTGGCGGTCCACATGCGCCAGATGACTCCTGGACCCTTGACGTCCATGAGGACGAAGGTGTCGCCTTCCTGGCGGATGTGGCCGGATCCATCGCCGTTGGCAGACCAGTCGATGTACTTGTCGGTAGCCGCGTCGTATTGGCTGCTGCGGTCATAACTGGAGGCGAGCGCGGTCTTCTCTCCGGGTGCAGGGAGCTTCGCGAGGAGTTCGAGGTTGGTCAGGCGGTCGACCAGTTGCGGGTAGGTGTAGGTCGGCTTTTGGGCGTGTGTTGTGGTGAAGACGTTTATGAGAAGGAAAAGAAATAATGAAGAACGCTGTATTGAGGTCATGATGGGTTCTTACAAGACGACAGATCATTGATTGAGAGAGGCTGGTGTGAGCGGTTTTAGAGCAGGGTCTTTTTTGTGGGGAAGGCGATTGTATGAAAGATCAATTTATACTCCGGGCGCGAGTATTGGAATGCCAAAATTGACCCAAGGTTTGGACGAAGTGATCAGAAAGTGAAGAGACATGCTTTCGGCAGACCAGAGGTGCCGGGCACTCATGGCGTACTTGAAACTCACCGTGCGATCAATCCATTTTCCTCCACCGTTTTGATCAGATTGGATAACTCTGACGCCGCGTTCTGAGATGACATGGAATCTGAATTTCAACGGCGGAAGAAGCGCTTCCACCAGGGTAGATCGGTATCGTCGTCGGTGTCGTCGAAGAGGTTTAGGGGGACTTGCTGCTCGGAGAGGGGATCGCCCGCGAAGACGGCGGTGGGGTTGGCGGTGCAGAGGAGGTGGGCGTAGTCGGCGCCGTACTTCTGTGCGACGAGGTCGTGGGCTTCGCGCATGACGGGGGGGCGTGAGGTTGTGTTGTGGGCGTCGGTGGCGAGGAAGTGGACCCAGCGGTTGGCGAGGAGCTGGTGGGCCATGCGTTCGGCCTCTTTGCCCATCGATCCAAGGACAGAGCCTGCGGTGATCTGGACGAGCAAGCCGTTGCGAAGCCAGGCGGTAAGCGGGCCGGGATCGCGTTGGAGGGTTGGGTTGCGCTCAGGGTGGGTGAGGATGGGGATCATGCCAGCGATCTGGAGGTCATGGAGGGTTTCGCCCATGCCGCGGGCGATGCCGTAGTCGGGCAGCTCAACGAGGAGGTACTTGTGGGCGTTGATGGTGTAGCGGGTGGGGTTGGCGTGGGCGTCCTGGATGTTGTCGAAGCTTAGGTGGAAGTCGCAGCCGGAGCCGAGGGTGAGGGGTATGGACTCGGTGGTAAGAGCAGTGCGGAGTTCCGCAATGCGCTCGGCATTGACGGCAGGATCGAAGGTCCAGTGGGCGCTGGCATGGGGCGTGCAGACGACGTGGGTGATACCGTCTTCCGACGCCATGCGGGCCATGGCGACAGAGGTCGCGAGGTCCGGCGAACCGTCATCGAGGGCAGGGAGAAGATGGTGGTGCAGATCAACCATCGCTCGACAAGGGTATCACCGGGAGATTTAAAGACAAAGATAGCGGGCAGGTATTGCAGAAAGCTTACGATAGTGGCGGTTACCGATGCAGCGCGGAGATGCGAGGCTGCATCGAAGCCTAAATACTGTGATTTGCACAAGATGATGCGCATCGTATGATGGATTGAGAGCTGATGCGCTGACGAACGACTTGTGCAGCACGGCGAAGGATAAGGAAAGAAGAGTCAAGGACCTTTCATGCCACAGAACACAACGAATAGCTCAAAGCCTAGGGTGCTCGTCGCCGATGACGAACAGGTGATTGCCAACACGCTCGCGATCATCCTCAACCAGCATGGTTTTGAGGCGCGGGCCGTGTATAGCGGCGAGAAGGCGATCGAAGCGCTGGATACGTTTCATCCGGACATGCTGATCTCCGACGTGATCATGACCGGGATGACCGGGATTGAGGCGGCGATCCAGACACGGGCCAAGCTGCCGAAGTGCAAGATTCTGCTGTTTTCGGGCCAGGCTGCGACGGCTGATCTGCTGGAGCGGGCGCGGTCGCAGGGGCATGAGTTTGAGATTCTGGCCAAGCCCGTGCATCCGACGGATTTGTTGGCGAAACTACGCGGGTAGGGTTGCGGGTGGGATTCTCGGGCGCGTGAATGAAAGGCGCTCACGCAAAGGGCGCGAAGCTGGGCAAAGTTGCGCCACGGCGGTAGAGGCTGCGACTAGAGGGTTTTTCCGGCGCGCTGACGAAGGATTTCGCGGCATTTGATCTCGATCAGGTACTCGTAGATGCTTTGCAGCGTGGCGTACATGATGCCGGCGGGGCCGTCGAGGATGGCGCCGCGGAGAAACATCATATAGAGCCATTTGATGATGGGGCGTCCGGGTAGCTGGTAGAAAATGGCCTTCTGGGCGATGCGGCGGGAATGGAAGTCGGCGCCGAAGAAGGCCTGGCGAAGCGAGGCGTCGCCGATGAAGTCGCGATTGGCGAGCAGTTCGGCTTCGCGAGTGGAATAGTTGTTGTGCTTCGCTACCCAGTGGGTGAGACCCTTTGAAAAGGGCAAGTGATCGAAGGGCTCGGTGAGCTCGGCGGTGTCGCCTGTAATTTCGGCGACTTCGTTGACGTCGCGGGTGTAGTGAACGTGACCGACGCGGATGAGACGGACGTAAAACGAGGACATTTGCGCATGCTTGAGCCATGTGCCCCAGAGGAAGTCGCGACGGCGGATGCGATAGGCAGCGGTGGTATCGGGTGTGGTGGGGAGTGTGCGGGCGATTTCGGCGATGAGAGCGGGAGTTGGGCGTTCGTCGGCGTCGAGGACGAGAAGCCAGGGGTATTTGAATGGGAGCTGGACGGCGGCGTTGCGCTGCTTGGCGTAGCCGTCGAAGTGGCGGACCGTGACATGGGCGCCGCGGGCGTGGGCGATTTCAGCGGTGCGGTCGGTGGATTCGGAGTCGAAGACGTGGATGTCGTCAGAAAAAGCGACGGAGTCGAGGCAGCCGGGGAGGTTTTGCTCCTCGTTTTTGGTGAGGATGAGGATGGAGAGCGGGATGCTCACGCAGGGTCTCCTGGTTCGGTGGGTGTGGCATCGGGATGCCGCTCACGTTCACGAATCGCTATTGCCGGGTTGCCACCGTAAACGGTCCAGGGGGCTAGGTCGCGAGTAGCGACTGAGCCAAGGCCGAGCACGGCGCCTTCGCCAACATTGGCGCCGGGGCCGACCGAAGCGCGGGCGCAGATCCAGGAGTATTGGCCGAAGGACATTTGGTAGGCGAGCAGTGGGAAGGTGGGGTCGTTGTAGTCGTGCGTCGCGCCGCAGAGGTAACAGTCCTGCGAGAGGATGACGTGCGAGCCGAAGTGCATCGGAGACGGGTTATAGATTTCGACGCCATTGCCGGCGGCGACGTGGTCGGCGCAGATGAGGTTCCACGGAGCCCAGATTTTGGCGGCGGGGTAGAAGTGGCAGTCGGAGCCGATGGTTGCACCGAAGAGGCGGAGGAGCATGGCTCGCCAGGCGTGGAAGGGACGCGGTGAGAAGCGGAAGAGGAGCAGCCAAGTGGTGTTCCAGAGCAGGCGCCGGGCGCGGTTGCCTAAGGAGAACGCGGGGCGGGTGTAGGCGTCTTCGCCGGTGCGTGTTTCGGGAACGCGGTAATCGACCTGACGGGGCATTAGCGAGCCTCCGCGAGGGATTGGGATGCGGTGTGCGGGACTTGCTCAAAGACGCGGAGAATGGTCTCGGCGTTCTTACGCATGTCGTAGCGAGTTGCGAAGGTGATGAGGGCTTGTTGGGACATGGCAGCGCGTTGCTCGGGAGTGAGGGTTAGCCAGCGGTGGAGGAGTCGGGTTGCGCCTTCGGATGTGTCGGGTTCGACGAGACCGCAGCCGTCGGATTCTATGTCGGGTGCGATGTTGATCTGGTTGGAGATCAAGACGGGTTTGCCGCAGGCAAGGGCTTCGACTACGGCAATGCCGAAGTTTTCCTGGTGCGAGGTGAGGACGAAGGCTTCGCAGGCGGCGAGTGCTCCCCACTTGGCTTCACCGAGGAGCATGCCGGGCCAGTGGACTCGACCCTCTGCGTAGAAATCAAACGACTGCACTTCCACCTCGCCCTGATACTTCTTGTCGGCGGGACCCGCCATGACGAGATGAAGGCCAGGAGCGTCTCGCGCAACTGCCGCGAACGCTTTCAGAAGTAGGTCGGGACCTTTCTTGGGATGAATCCTGCCGAGGAAAAGCAAGAACTGCTTGCCGCGCACTGTTGGGCAGCGGCTGTAGAAGGCTTCTGTAGAGGATTGAGAGTTGGAGATATGAGGTGCGAGGTGTGGCGGCTCGGCGCCGAGGGCTACGACCATCGGTTGCCATTGGGAGAGCCAAAAGCTTTGGCGGGCGAGGTCGGCTTCGATTTGCGTCGTGAAGAGGACGCGGAAGGCTGAGCGGAGTAGCCAGTAGTCGTTGAGCAGCCAGTAGAGCCACTTTTTGGCGTGCTTGGCGGGGAAGGCGCGCTTAAAGTAGGGGTCGAGCATGCCGTGGGGGAAGACGACGTAGGGTTTGTGGCCGGCGATGGAGCGCAGCACAGCGACGCCGGTGTACTCCCACAGGCCGTGGAGCATGACGCCGTCGAAGCGGTCGCGGTTGGCTTTGAGCCAGCGTGTGAGAGCGGGGACATACCAGCTTTTCTTTGCGCTGCCGAGGGCGGTGATATTGAAGGGGAAGCTGGCGAGGAACGGCTCGGCGGGGTTGTTGAGGGTGACGACTTCGGAGGCGTAGCCGGTGGGTGCATGCTCGATGAGCATGCGGATGGCTTCGGTTGGGCCACCGGCGGCGGGACTGATCGAGCCGACGATGTGCAGGATTCTCATGAAGGCGTCTGAGGCTTCAGGATAGCAGCGTTACTGGATGGTGATGTGGCGGATGACGACGGGTTTGAGGGGCTTGTTGTGGGCGTCGCGGGGGACGCGGGCGATGGCTTCGACGATCTTGACGGAGGCGTCGTCGCACTGGCCGAAGATGGTGTAGTTGGTGTCGAGGCGGTGGACGGGATGTTCGGTGATGAAGAACTCGCTCTCGTTGGTGTTGGGGCCGGCGTTGGCGTAGGCCAGGCGGCCCGGGCGATCGAAGGTGAGCCCGGGGATGGATTCGACACCGAAAACGAAGCCGATGTCCCCGTCGCCACCGGGGTCGCTGGGGAGATCGGCGTTCTGGATCATGAAGTCGGGGATGACGCGGGCGAAACTTAGGCCGTCGTAGAAGCGGCGGTTGTGCTGGACTGCTTGCGTGGTGGGGAGTTTCCAGTCCCTGGTGCCGTTAGCGAGGTTGATGAAGTTGGCGGTGCCGATGGGCGTTTCTTTGAAGAGCTTGCAGGTGAGCTGGCCCATGGTGGTGTCGATGATCGCGGTCGGGCCGGTGGGTTCGGGGGAGGCGATGGGATCGACGGGCATGGGCGAGGGCTGTGGTGTAACCGAGGCGGGCGGGACATTGGCGGCGAGGGGTGGTGTTGGATCGCCAGGGTGGACGACGCTGATGTGGTTGATGGCGATCGGCGTGGCGGGGTGGTTGTCGACGGTGAGCAGCGCGTGTGAGAGCGCGGCGATGGTGGGGAGCGAGGCGTCGTCGCATTGGCCGAAGGCGGTGCCGCTGTTTTCGTGCTCGTAGTCGGAGTGTGCGAAGACGTAAAAGATGGAGCTGCTGGTTAGTGCTGGCTCGGTCTTGTCGTCGGGGTTTGCGGGTGGGTTCTTCTTCATGACCAGCAGGCCGGTGTGGTCGAAGCTGAGGGCGCTTTTTTCGGCGGGGAAGCCAGGGCCGGCGACGCCGATGCCTCCGCCGAAGCGTGCGCCGGCGACGATGCCGTTGCTGACGCCGCCGAGCTCAAGGCCGTCGTAAAAAGGTGTGCTGTGGACGGGTTTGCCGAAGGCGTCGGGCCAGTCTTTGGCGCCGCTGGCCAGGGCGATGAAGTTGGCGGCGGTGACGGGAGTTTGCTGCGAGAAGAGCTTGCAGGTGACACGGCCGAGCGTGGTGTCGATGAGGACGGTTGGGCCGGTAGGGATTGGGTCGGGCTTTGTGGCTGGTGTGATGTGATGCGGACGGGCTTGCGCGATCGCGGCTGTGGGGATCAGGGTGAGCAGAAGGG
>Ga0302316_10003480_pt1 | contig 10725 bp, 9 predicted proteins | sample III_Palsa_N3_2_FD_200456 | JGI IMG/M metagenome (GOLD analysis project Ga0302316, IMG submission 200456) | Peat permafrost microbial communities from Stordalen Mire near Abisko, Sweden - III_Palsa_N3_2 | ecosystem: Environmental > Terrestrial > Soil > Palsa > Peat permafrost | place: Sweden... | reverse complement strand
GAAAACTAAAGCGCATCGAAAACGGCCGTTCAAGCGAGCGGCGAGTCTCACTCATCCGAACCCGACCCCGCCTGGCCCCTCGCCGCATTCGGCAGGGTCAGCTCGAACACCGTCCCATCAGCCCCCGTCGACGCCAGCACAAGGTCGCCGCCATGGCCCTGGGCGAGTTCGCGCGAGATGGCCAGGCCGAGGCCCGCGCCGCCCTGGCGGGTGGTGCCGGAGAAGGGCTGGAACAGCCGTTCGCGCACCCGTTCGGGCACGCCGGGGCCGGTATCGGCGATGCGGATCAGGCAGTCGGCCTCGCGCCGTTCGAAGGTGATTTCGACGCGGCCATGGCCGTCGCCGCCGGGCCTGGAGACGATGGCCTCGCGGGCGTTGCGCAACAGGTTGACCAGGATGCGGTTGAGCTGCTCGGGGTCGGCCAGCACCCGCGCCCGGGTGCCCACCTTGGAGACCAGGCGCACGCCCTGAGGCGTCAGGCCCGCATCCTCGGCGGCTTCAGCTACCGCATCGGCCAGATGCACCGGCGCCAAGCTGGGTTCAGCCTCCTCGCTGCGGCCATAGGCCAGCACGTTGGAGGCCAGGCGGATCGCCCGGTCCAGCGCCCGCTCCAGCCTTGGCAGCGCCTGGGCGACCTTGGGGTCGCCCGATTGCGCCAGCCGTTCGGAGGCGATCTGGGCGCTGGTCAGCATGTTGCGCAGGTCGTGATTGATCTTGGCCACCGCCTCGCCCAACGCCGCCAGCCGGGCCCGCGAGTTCAGCGCCGCGCGCAGGTCCGCCTGCATGCGGTCGAGTTCGGCCTCGGCGCGGCCGATCTCGTCGCGGCGGCCGGACAGATGCGGGCGGGCGAGAGGATCGTCCGGGTCGACCCGGAACCGCTCCATCGACCCGGTGATCCGCTGCATCGGCTGCACGAACAGGGCGTTGAGCAGAAGGTAGATCAGGCCGCCGACCACCGCGGCGACGATCACGGCGATGGCCGATATTCTTAAGAGATAGGCCAGCAGCGCCTTCTGCAGCCGCACGTCGGTGGTGACGATCTCGATGAAGTCGCCCTGGTGGAACCTCGGCTTGGCGACGACGCGCACCAGCCGGTCCTTGCCGCTGAACAGGGTCTCGAACGGCGCGGCCAGAAGGTCGGGCGAAAACCCGCCCCGCAGGTCCACCAGATAGGGCGTGCGTGGGAACCTTGGCGGCGCCAGCACCAGCCGGCGGACGCCCTCGCTCTGCACGGCGATGGACAATACGTCCGCCCCGTTCAGGAGCTGGTCGGTGAGCCGGTTGCTGACCACCTGGTTGGGAGAGGCGTCGAAGGCCAGGGTGGCGATCTCGGCCAGGCGGATACGGTCCTCCAGCCAGTTCTCCTCGAACTGGGCCAGCGACCAGGGCAGCACCAACAGGCCGCCCAGGGTGACGATCAGGACGGTAAGGACGAGCAGGCGAGAGGAAAGGCCGCCGGGCCAGAACAGGCGGCGGGCATAGGGTCGCACATCGGGTTCGCCGCCGCCGTGACCATACGGCCGCTGAGTACCTTCCGGCGCGGAATCGGCAGCGTCCGCCATCCCCTCCCGTTACTGCACCGGGCGCGGTTGAGCAACGCGGCGCGGCATCGGCGCGTCTCAGCCTGTTGGGGGTTCGGCCCGGCTGGCGCCGCGCAGACGCCGGTAAAGGATCGGCGCCAGAGACAGGATGGCCAGGCCGGCCAGGGGCAGGATGAAGTGCGGTTCAAGCAGGACGTGAGGTCCGATGCGCCCGCCGCGCCGCAGCACCGAGTCCAGTCCCGCCCCCAGACCGGCGATGATCAGCGAGACCGGAAGGATGCCGACCAGGCTGGCGGTCACGAAGACGCCCAGGGGAATGTCGATCAGCCCCAGCGCCAGATTGATCAACCAGAACGGCGCGACGGGCAGGAGGCGCAGGAACACGATATAGGAGAAGGCGTCCCGCCGCAGGCCTTGCTCGATCCGCGCCGCCGTAGGTCCGGCGCGCTGGCGGATGAAATCTCCCGCCGCGGCCCGGCAGACCAGGAAGACGATGGTGGCGCCGACCGTGCAGCTGAACGCCGCCGCGCCGCCGCCAAGCCAGGCGCCGAACAGCAGGCCGCCGGTCAGGGTCATCACCAGGGCCGCAGGCAGGGAGAAGGCGACGACAAGGGTGTAGACGCCGACATAGACCGCCAGACTCAGCCAGGGTTGAGCATGGACGGCCGCTTCCAGGGCCTGGCGGCGGTGGGCCAGTTCGTGCAGCGACAGATGCCGGGTCAGGCCGCTGGCGAAGGCGGCGATCACGGCCGCCAGAATCAGCAGCGCGGGACCAAACCGCCGGACCAGCCGCCAGGCGGTCATGAGGCCGACGCCGCTTCGGCGATCGTGCTGAAGCCGTCGGCGCGCAGTCGTCGTGAGAGGTCGCGCTTGATCTGAACGACCAGGCCGGGGCCCTGGTAGATCATCGCCGTATAGAGCTGCACCGCGCTCGCGCCGGCTCTGATCTTGACGTAGGCGTCCGCGCCGGACGCTATGCCGCCGACGCCGATCAGGGCGATCCGGCCGCGCGCCGCCTCACGGAACTGGCTGAGCACGCGGGTGGACAGGTCCATCAATGGCGCCCCCGACAACCCGCCGGTCTCCATCGCATGCGGCGACAACAGGTGCGCCGGGCGCGACAGGGTGGTGTTGCCGACGATCAGGGCGTCGAGGCCATGGGCGATGGCCGCCTCGGCGACCTGCTCGATCTGCGCCCGCTTCAGGTCGGGCGCGACCTTGAGGAACACCGGCCGATGACCTTCTTGCGCCTGCAGGGACCGCCTCGTCTCGGCGATCCGGCCCAGCAGGTCCTTGAGCGCGTCGCCGCTCTGCAGGTCGCGCAGGCCGGGCGTGTTGGGCGAGGAGATGTTGACAGTGAAATAGTCGGCCAGGGGCCAGAGGCGGGTCAGGCCGGTGACATAGTCGCCGATCCGATCGGCGGCATCCTTGTTGGCCCCGACGTTGGCGCCCACCACGCCCTGTCGCGCACGGGCGGCCAGGCGGGCGGCGTAGGGCTCAAGGCCGCCATTGTTGAACCCCAGCCGATTGATCACGCCCAGGTCCTCGGTCAGGCGAAACAGGCGCGGGGTCGGATTGCCAGGCTGGGGCAGGGGGGTGACGGTGCCGCACTCGACGAAGCCGAAGCCCGTGGTCAGCATGGCGTCTGGAACCTCGGCGTTCTTGTCGAATCCGGCGGCCAGGCCGATGGCGTTGGGCAGGCGAAGGCCGGCGATATCCACCGCCAGGTCGGGCGTGGGCGTCTGGCGCGCCTTGGGGCCCAGTCCGGCCTTCAGCGCGGCGATGGTCAGCCGGTGCGCCATCTCCGGGCCCAGCCGCCGCAGCGCCCGCGTGGCGAGACTGTGGGTCAGGCTCATGGCGTAAGCTCGCCCAGGTCGGGCGCGCCGTCCGGGCCCAGAGCCAGCGGCCGGGCCGATACCGCCGCGGTGGTCGGCATGGGGCCATACAGATGGGGAAACAGATCGCCGCCGCGCGACGGCTCCCATCGCAGCGCAGCGCCGAGGCGCTCAGTATCGACCGCGACCAGCATCAGGTCGGACCGGCCGGTGAAATAGCGCCGCGCGGTCTCCGCCGCCTGGCTGGCGCTGGAGAAGTGGATGAAGCCGTCGGCGAGGTCGACCGCCGAGCCCTTGAACACGCCTTCGGCCAGGGCCGCGTCCCAGGCCGGCCGGTCGAGCAGCTTGTAGATCAGGCTCACAGCACTCCGCCGCCGTGGTCGCGTGGGATCATCACCCGCTCCAGCGACCAGCCGCCGTTGTCCTTGCCGGAAAATACCGCCGCCGCCGAGGTGGGGAATGAGTCCAGCATCCCGCTGTCGTCCAGCGCGGCGTCGCCGGCGCAGGCGATCGCCAGCTCGTGCAGGCCGGGATTGTGGCCGACGATCATCAGGCAGCCGGCCTCGTCGCCCGTGGCGTCCACCGCGTGCGCCAGATGATCGCGCGACGCCAGATAAAGCCCGCGGGAAAATTCCACGTTGGCCTTGGGAAAGGCTGGCGCGAGCTCTTCCCAGGTTTCGCGGGTGCGGCGCGCGGAGGAGACCAGCACCAGATCCGGGACAAGTCCGGCTTCCGCGAGCACGCGCCCCATCAAGGCGGCGTCGCGCCGGCCACGATCGGTCAACCCGCGCTCCAGATCCCCGCCCAGGGCCGAGACCGAGTCGGCCTTGCCGTGGCGCAGCAGAATCAGCCGTTGCATTCCATCTCCCGGAGCCCCCGAACCCGTCTTGTGCCTGAACGGGCGGCGGGAAGGAAGCCGGCCGTTGACAGGCGCCGTTGACGGGGGCGGTTGACAGGAGAAGCCCTTGGCGGTCCAAGGCGCGCATGAGCCGAGATGTGGGTCCTTTGCCATTGGTCGGAGCGGACGGCGGCCTGATGCGCTTCGGGCCGGACAAGCCCCTGCGGCTGGACTCCCGCGCACGCCTCGACGGGCTTGAGGTCGCCTACCGCACCTATGGCCGCCTGAACGCCGACCGCTCCAACGCGGTGCTGGTCTGCCATGCCCTGACCGGCGACCAGCATTGCGCTGGCGAGCATCCCTCGACCGGCAAGCCCGGCTGGTGGAACCGGGTGGTGGGTCCCGGCCTGCCGCTGGATCCGGACAAGCATTTCATCATCTGCACCAATGTCGTCGGCGGCTGCATGGGCTCGACCGGGCCGGCGTCGATCAACCCGGCGACGGGACGGGTCTACGGGCTGTCATTCCCGGTGATCACCATCGCCGACATGGTCCGCGCCCAGGCCATGCTGGTGGAGGCCTTGGGCATCGAGACCCTGTTCGCGGTGGTCGGCGGCTCCATGGGCGGGATGCAGGCGTTGCAGTGGGCGGCGGACTATCCGGAGCGCTTGTTTTCGGCGGTCTGCATCGCCAGCGCCCCGCGCCACTCGGCCCAGAACATCGCCTTTCACGAGGTAGGGCGGCAGGCGATCATGGCCGATCCGGACTGGCGCGGCGGCGCCTACGCCGAACAGGGCGCGCGGCCGGAAAAGGGCCTGGCCGTCGCGCGGATGGGCGCCCACATCACCTATCTGTCAGAAGCGGCGCTGCAGCGGAAGTTCGGCCGCGAGCTGCAGCGGGACGGCCTGTCCTGGGGATTTGACGCCGACTTCCAGGTCGAGGGCTATCTGCGCCACCAGGGCGCGGCCTTCGTCGACCGGTTCGACGCCAACAGCTACCTCTATATCACCCGGGCGCTGGACTATTTCGACCTGGGCCAGGCCCACGGGGGCGTGCTGGCCAACGCCTTCGCCCGCGCGCGGGACGTGCGGTTCTGCGTGCTGTCCTTCACCTCCGACTGGCTCTATCCGACGCCGGAGAGTCGCATGATCGTCAAGGCGCTGAATGCGGCGGCGGCGCGGGTCAGCTTCGTCGAGATCGAGACCGACAAGGGCCATGACGCCTTCTTCCTCGATGAGCCGGTGTTCCACGGCGCCCTTCGCGGCTTCCTGGACTCGGCCGCGTCGGCCAGGGGCGCCGGATGACCGCGACCGCCCGCGAGGACTTTCGCGAAATCCTGCGCCTGGTCCGCCCCGGCTCGCGGGTGCTGGAGATCGGTTGCGGCGAGGGCGCCCTGCTGGAGCTGCTTGCCCAGGAAAAGGATGTCGACGGCCGGGGTCTGGAGATCAGCGCCGAGGGGGTGTCGGCCTGCCTGGCGCGGGGCCTGGCCGTGGTGCAGGGGGACGCCGACGGCGATCTGGCCGACTATCCGGCGGACGCCTTCGACTACGCCATCCTGTCCCAGACCTTGCAGCAGATGCGCGATCCCCGGCGGGTGCTGACCGAACTGTTGCGCATCGCCGAGCGGGCGATCGTGTCGGTGCCGAACTTCGGCCACTGGCGGGTGCGCTGGGCCCTGGGCGTCAGCGGCCGGATGCCCGTGACCCGCGACCTGCCCGATCCCTGGTGGCGCACCGCCAACATCCATCTGTGCACCCTGCGCGACTTCACCGACCTCTGCGCCGATCTCGGCGTGCGGATCGAGGCTTCGGCGGCGCTCACGCAAGGCAAGCCCGCGCGGCAGATCGAACCGTTGCGGGCGGTGGAGAATCTGCGCGCGGAGCAGGCGCTGTTTCTGCTCAGTCGCCAGGGGGAACGGGCCACGCCGGTGCGGGCAGGGACGTCCGCGGACGATCTGTTCGGGGGGTAACTCAGATTGATGTCATCCCGGCCGCAGCGCAGCGGAGAGCCGGGATCGCCGCGCGCGCTGGTAGGCTGATCGATCCCGGATCGGCCCTTCGGACCGTCCGGGATGACAGGGCGCCTAGAACAGGAACCTGGCCAACGCCCGGGCGTCGTAGCTCTGGAAGTTGCCGTGGTATTCTTCGCCCGCGTCGGCGGTGAAGTCGGCGAACGGACCGCCGGCGCGCAGCCCAAGACGGGTGAGCAGGCCGCCCTTGTCCTGGAAGTTGGCGTTCAGCGTGAAGTTGGTGGAGCCGCTGGCGAAGTGTGCGGTGGTCGCGCCCGGTCCGCCGTAAACGACTCCCCGCCAGCCGACCATGATCTCAGGCCGGTATTTGATCGCGTCGCCGAAGGTGGCGCCGAACACCATATCAACCTGGGCCGAGGCCTGCTGGCTGGTGCGCGGCGCGACCGCCAGGTTGAAGGCCGATCCGCCGCCGTGCTCGGTGTAGCCTTGCTCGAACAGGGCGATGTAGTCGGCCGAGACTTCGGGCCGCAGATAGAACCGGCCGAACTCGATCGGCGCATTCAGCCCCACCTGGCCGGAAATCAGCCCGCCGACCCACTGCGCCGAGGCGGTTCGCTGCAAGGTGGCGGTGGTGGCCGGCACGTTCGGATTGGTCAGCGACTGCGGGTTGGGCCCGGTGTCCAGAATCTGGCGCTGGCTGTCGAACCAGGTGACGCCGCCGTCCAGGCTGGCGTTGGCGTTGACGCCCGTGCCGCTCGATCGCCAGTAGACCCCGCCTTCCAACAGCGAGCCGGCCATATGGCCATACGAGTTCTGGCCCGCGTCGGTCACCTCGGTGCTGAGGAAGGCGCCGGAAATACCGACGACGCCGTTGCCTCGCGCGCTTTCCACGCCCGCCGACACGCCGAAGCCGCCGGCGTCATAGCCGGCGCTGTCCGCGTCGCCCTGGTGGGTGAGATAGCCGATTTCCTGCACCCAGCCGCGGGTCTGGTCAGTCTCAAGCTTCAGCGGATCGGTTTCCTGCTCGCGGATGATGGCGCGCTGGCCGATGGCCATGCTCTCGAACGGGCCGCCGGCGAAGTCGGGCAGGAACTGGTCGTATAGCTTCTTGAAGCTCGACTCATTGTTCTTGCTGAGCAGATCCGCCTCGATGTCCGGGTCGGTGGAAAAGGCGTTGTAGATGGCGTTGTAGGCGGCGGCCTGATTGCCATTCAAATTGAGTTCGGCGGCGGTGGCGCGGGAGACGTCGAAGGTCAGGGCGTCGGCCTGATAGGTGGTGTCCAGAGTGACGTGGTACAGATACGGGGTCTGGCCGAGGGTGAAGTTGCTGAGCTGACCGGCGTCGGCGGCGTTGGCCAGGAGGACGACAAAGTGGTCCGGTGAGCTGGCGGTAGCCGTACCCGGGACCACCGACAGAAGGTTCAGGCCCACGGTGGCGCCGCTGGTCACCGTCAATGCGCCAGGATTGGCGGAGACGTTGAACTGGGTGTTCTTCAGGGCCTCGGCGTTGGCGGGGTCGGCGGAGAATATCAACTCTCCGGTCGCGCCCACGTTCACTGTCGGCGTGGTGAAGGTGGTTCCGGTGACATTGAGCACGTTGAGCGTGCCGTCGCTCACATCGATCGCGACCGCGCCGCCGCTACCGACGATCAGACCGCCCTTCATGATCGCGCCGCCGGCGATGTTGATCTGGTTGCCGGTCGAGACGCCGGCGGAGGTGCCGAACGAGACGTCGCCCGTCAGCGTGCCGGTGTTCAGGTTCAGGATCCCCGCACCTGAGCCGAAGATCACGTCGCCAGTGATGGACGGCGAAGTCGCGGTCGTTGTTCCATCGGAGGCGGTTACGGTGCCGGGGTTCTGTGTGACCGTCACGCCCACGGTGTTGGCGGCCAGGTTGATGGCCACCGCGGAGCCGGTGACCGTGTCGGTGGCGTTGGCCGGGTTGAATGACGCCGAAATGGTGTTGGTGTTGGTGATCGAGGTGATCGCGCCGGCGTAGTCCAGAATGGCGGTGGCGGTGCCGGCGGTGCCGCCCTGGGCGATAACGACGTTGTTGCTGAGGATGTCAGTGGGCCCGATCGCCGCGGCGATGACGCCGTTGTTGGTGATGGCGATTCCGCCCGTGGCGCCCGCGTCGATCTCGATCGCCGTGACCTTGGGCAGGTTGGTGGTCTGGTTGGTCAGCGAAATCGCCGTGATCGATCCGGTGACGTCGATCTTCGGCACCGTCGCGCCGGCGCCAATGTCCAGGCCGATGGCGCTGCCATTGCCGTAGGTGGTCGGGATGGTGCTGCTGCTGTTGCCATAGGTCGACGCGCTCACCGACCCGCTGATGCTGAGGCCGCCGACGATGTTGACGGGCAGGGTGGCGACGCCGTCATAGGATCCACCGATCTGGACACCGGTGGCGTTGACATTGTCGTAGACGCCGGAACTGCTCACCGCGCCGCCGATAACGACGCCGTGCGTGTCGCCGCTGACCGCCGAAACGTTGGTGGCGGTGGTCCCGTTGCCGATCAGCAGGGCCGGCGCGTCGCCGTAGGAGATCAGCGTCCCGGCGTTGATCGCCGCGACCGTGCTGGTGGCCGCGACTGCGGCGGTGATGTTCAGTCCGCCGCCGACATTGCCGCCAAGCCAGAAGGCCGGGCCGCCCTGCTGCATTTCGGCGGGGGTCTGTTCGATCAGGGCGATGGTGGGGATGCCGAACTCGGTGCGCGGCGTTGTGTTGCGGTAGCCGGTGGTGGTCACCGATCCACTGAAGGTGATCGCGCCGGTGGCGCCGTCCTGAATCGCGACACCTACCGCGTTGCCGCCGGTGGAGGTGAAGGCGCCGGACAGCTTGATGTTGCCGCCGACATTGCCAGTTGTCAGGATGTCGTAGCTGGTGTCGGTGGTCCCGAGGTTGCCGCCGGTGACGGTAATCCCGCCGGTGACGACGATGTCGCCGACCACGCTGGTCAGCACGGCGATGCCCGCGGAGTTCTCGCCGACCACGGTGATCGAGCCGCCGGAATAGAGCGCCGTCACACCGCCGGCGTTGTTGGTGGTGTCGGCGACGCCGGTGAAGGTCCCTGGTCCCGAGATCAGGATGCCGTACCGGCCGGATCCCGAGGCGTACTGGCCCAGCACGCCATTTTCATGGTCGACGACGCCGTCCTGGTTGACGTCCGTGGACGTGTCGGTCTCGCCGATCGTGATGGTGCCGGTGTTGATGATCTCGCCGGTATGGCCGCCGAAGGCCTGGATCCCGATGGCGTTGTTGATCCCGGTCGCCGCGATCGTGCCGTTGTTGGTGACGGTGTTGTTGCTGTTGAGGGTCACCGCGACGGGCGGGGTCGCCGTGCTGGGAAGGGTGATGGAGCCGCTCGTGCCGATGGTCACATCGCCCGCCGCCAAGGTCGCGAGCGGCGTGGTCGAGGCGTCATTGACCGTCGTCTGGGCGTGAGCGAGCGAAGCGGCGAACGCGAGCGGCGCCACGGCGGCGGCGACCCAAACGTATTTCATAAAGCCAACTCCCCTCGGCGACACGCGACATACTCATACACAAGCTGCGCAGACCGATCACTCTTTCGGTCGGGAAAATGTCAGCTTCATGTCGACACTGTTGCACCTCGCCGCGCGAGGCAAGCGTGTCCTTAGAGCGCGATAGCCTTGAGGGGAAGCGAGATTCGCCGGCTAACGCGCCCTAAGGCACGGAATGGAGGCGCTTTTCGCCGCGGAGGGCGGCAAATGCGCCTGACGCGGGAATCAGCCGGCGATCGCCATGGCGTCGCGTTCGCCAGTGCGGATGCGCAGGGCCGACTCCAGGTCGCTCACGAACACCTTGCCGTCGCCGATCTTGCCGGTGTTGGCGGCCTGGACGATGGCTTCCACCACCTTGGAGACCAGGTCGTCCGAGACCGCGGTCTCGACCTTCACCTTGGGCAGCAGCTTCACTTCGTATTCGGCGCCCCGATAGACCTCGGTCTTGCCCTTCTGACGGCCGTAGCCGCGGACTTCGGTGACGGTCAGGCCCGAAGCGCCGGCTTCGGTCGCGGCTTCGACGACGGCGTCGAGGCGGCTGGGTTTCACAACGGCTGTGATCAACTTCATGGCGTGTTCCTCCTTATTGTTCACGAGGCGACACATAGGCCGATCAGCCAAGATGGCAATCAATTTACGATGTAAATAACACAATTTACAGCGTAAATCGAGAATTTCACCGATCCGGCGCGATCTTCTTTGATCGTGAGCTGGAAATCGGCTGCAGCGCGCCGGGGACAAACACCCGCACGGGCATCCGCCGCCCCTTCGGCTTGACCGCGAAGGTCTGCTTCACCGCCTCCAGCAGGATCAGGCCGGAAAGCCCCGGCCACAGCCGCGCGCCGATCTGCTCGAACCCTTCCGCCCAGGGCGCCGTCCACTGCAGGGGCGGCGCGAACAGAGCGCGTGACCAGGCTGTCGGTTCCAGCTCCGCTTCGCGCACCAGGGTTTCCAACTGGCGGCGGGTGAAGGGCTGACCGTGGCCGAAGGGGGTCTGTTCCACATTCGACCAGATCCCGC
>Ga0302316_10003479_pt1 | contig 10727 bp, 10 predicted proteins | sample III_Palsa_N3_2_FD_200456 | JGI IMG/M metagenome (GOLD analysis project Ga0302316, IMG submission 200456) | Peat permafrost microbial communities from Stordalen Mire near Abisko, Sweden - III_Palsa_N3_2 | ecosystem: Environmental > Terrestrial > Soil > Palsa > Peat permafrost | place: Sweden... | reverse complement strand
TGCGCGCATGACCGCCTGCTTGGCGATGCGATAGACGTTATTGCGACGGCCGCGGTAACCCTTGGCCAGCTTGATGATCTTCTTGTGACGGGCCCGTGCGGTAACCCCACGTTTGACTCTAGGCATAGTTAGCTCCTGTGAGTTTTAGTTAAGGGTTAAGCGAACGGCAGCATTGCGCGCACGGAGTTCATGTTTGACTCATGAACTGCCGTGGAACCGCGCAGATGGCGTTTGTTCTTGGTGGTCTTCTTGGTAAGAATGTGGCGCTTGAAGGCTTGACCGCGCTTGACGGTACCACCCGGACGCACCACGAAGCGCTTTGCAGCACTCTTCTTGGTCTTCATCTTCGGCATGACAACTCCATTATTAGATGGATATGGGTGTGCGGTCGGCCTGATGGCCATTACCCGCCCTTCGAAACCCAGTCCACTTGGTATGCAGCCGGCCGGTGCTGCTGGCCGCCGCTTTTCATGAACGGCGCCCATTTATCTGGGCGCTGCTCTGAAACCTGCTGGTCTTCGCCACACATGCGGCAAAGTACGACTCAATCTTTTCACAATGACGGACGCGCACCTTGCAGCGCGCAGCCCTGCAACCCATTTACAACCGCACGAGTTGCTTACTTCTTTTTCTTCGGAGCGAGCACCATGATCATCTGGCGCCCTTCCATTTTCGGCATTTGCTCGACCTGACCGACTTCGTCGAGGTCCGTGCGCAGGCGTTCCAGCATGCGCATACCGATTTCCTGGTGGGCCATTTCGCGGCCGCGGAAACGCAACGTGATTTTCGTCTTGTCACCGTCGTCGAGGAAGCGAATGAGGTTGCGCAGCTTGACGTTGTAATCGCCGTCATCAGTGCCCGGGCGGAATTTGACTTCCTTGACCTGGACAATCTTCTGCTTGAGCTTGGCCTCGTGCTGCTTCTTTGCTTCCGAGTACTTGAACTTGCCGTAATCCATCAAGCGGCAAACCGGTGGCACCGCCTGAGGGGCGATTTCAACCAGATCTACATCTTGCTGTTCCGACATGCGGAAAGCATCGGCAAGTTTCACGATGCCGAGGGGTTCGTTCTCGACTCCGACCAGACGCACCTCGGGTGCAGTGATTTCACCGTTAATGCGGTGCGCAGACTTATCAGTAGCGATGTTACGTTTCCTCTAAAAATTAAAAAAACGAGCCGGGCTGCCAAGTGGTTTACCTGAACGACTGCACGTCCTGACGCAGACGCTCAATGAAGGCGCTGACGGGCATCACACCCAGATCAACACCGCCACGGGCACGCACGGCTACCGTTTGAGCATCACGCTCTTTGTCGCCGACCACAAGGAGGTACGGCACCTTTTCTAGCGTGTGCTCCCGTATTTTATAGCTAATCTTCTCGTTGCGCAAATCGGCCGCTACTCTAACCCCTTGTTTTTGCAACGATTGGGTCAAAGACTGCGCATATTCCATCTGACTTTCCGCGATATTCATTACAACCACCTGCATCGGCGCCAGCCAGGACGGCATTGCACCAGCATGGTGCTCGATCAGAATGCCAATGAAGCGCTCCATTGATCCGACAATTGCCCGGTGCAGCATGATCGGGCGGCGGCGGCTGTTGTCTTCGGCGACGTACTCGGCGCCCAGACGCTCCGGCAACACCATGTCGAGCTGCAACGTACCACATTGCCACGAGCGACCCAGCGCGTCCTTGATGTGGTATTCGACCTTCGGACCGTAGAACGCGCCTTCACCCGGTAGCTCCTCCCACGTCACACCGCAGGCCGTCAGCGCGTCGCGCAGACCCTGTTCGGCGCGATCCCACGTCTCGTCAGTGCCGGCACGCGCGTCCGGACGCAAGGACAGCTTGATGTCGACATTATCAAAGCCAAAGTCCTTGTACACGCTCATCGCCAGCGTATTGAACGCGATCGATTCGCTGATGAACTGGTCTTCAGTACAGAAAATGTGTGCGTCGTCCTGCACGAAGCCGCGCACGCGCATCAGACCATGCAGCGAGCCCGACGATTCGTTGCGATGGCACGAGCCGAACTCCGCATAACGCAGCGGCAGATCCCGATACGAGCGCAGACCGTGATTGAACACCTGCACGTGACCGGGGCAATTCATCGGCTTGATCGCGTAGTCGCGCTTTTCCGATTCGGTCGTGAACATGTTTTCGCGATAATTCTGCCAATGGCCAGACGCTTCCCAGAGCGAACGGTCCATGATCATCGGCGTCTTGATTTCGAGGTAGCCCGCATCGTTCACGCGGCGGCGCATGTATTGCTCGACCTGCTGCCACAACGTCCAGCCACGCGGATGCCAGAACACCATGCCCGGCGACTCGTCCTGCATGTGGAACAGGTCAAGTTGCTTGCCGAGCTTGCGGTGATCGCGCTTCTCCGCCTCTTCGAGCATGTGCAGATACGCGTCCTGGTCTTCCTTCTTCGTCCAGGCCGTGCCGTATATACGCTGCAACTGCTCGTTCTTCGAATCGCCGCGCCAGTAAGCACCCGCGAGCTTCATCAGCTTGAAAACCTTCAGCTTGCCGGTAGACGGCACGTGCGGGCCGCGGCACAGATCCGTGAAGCCGCCGTGCGAATACAGCTTGATTTCGTCGGTCGAGGGAATCGACTCGATGATCTCGGCCTTGTACTTTTCGCCGATGCTCTTGAAGTAGTCCACCGCTTCGTCGCGCGACACCACGCGACGCGAAACCGGCTCGTCTTTCTTCGCCAGTTCCTGCATGCGCTTTTCGATCTTCTCGAGATCTTCCGGCGTGAAAGGACGGTTGTACGCGAAGTCGTAGTAGAAGCCGTTGTCGATCACCGGGCCGATCGTCACCTGAGCTTCCGGGTACAGGTCTTTCACCGCGTACGCGAGCAAGTGCGCCGTGGAGTGGCGAATGATGTCGAGGCCATCGGCGTCTTTTTCCGTGACGATCGCGAGCGACACATCGTGATCGATCAACGCGGACGTATCGACCAGCTCACCATCGATCTTGCCGCCGAGGGCGGCTTTCGCGAGGCCAGGGCCGATCGACGCGGCCACTTCCGCGACCGTCACCGGATGCTCGTATTGACGAACAGAACCGTCAGGCAGACGTATCGAAACCATTGCGTTCTCCGAAATGCCGACCGGCGGCGGCACATACAACCATCAAATAAGCCAAAAAAAATGCGGCCCCGCTTTCGAGGGGCCGCATTCACATTTCCTGCAAACTACATTGGCGAAAGTGGTCCTCGACTAGCGTCGCTCCGAAGTGGTTTCGGTCAACGTTCGCGGTGTCATAACCGTATTCGCCTTTTGCGCCAAGGCGCTTACTGCAGCTTGCGAAACCCCGGCAAACCGGAATTTCTCTTTCGTTGGTAGGCTCGATTGGACTCGAACCAACGACCCCCACCATGTCAAGGTGGTGCTCTAACCAGCTGAGCTACGAGCCTGAAGAAACGAGATTATATGGAGCGCCACATCGCTTGGCAAGTACTTTTGTACACCGACACTGAAAAACCCCTGCGGCCGTTTCCGCGCGTGTGAATGACGGCACGCGGCCCCGCGGGCATCAAACCTTGCGTCAACTTTTGCGACCCGCCCTCAACACGCCTGTGACCTCGCCAAGCAGCGAACAAGCACGCTGAATCTGCGCAGCGCTCGACACCTCGACCGTGAACTGCATGAAAGCTGCGTTACGACGCGTCTGTGTCTTCACACCGATCACGTTCATCTTCTCGCGCGCAAACACTTCGGAGATATCGCGCAGCAGACCTTGACGATCCGTCGCGTCGATCGTCAGGTCCACTGGGTACACCGACTGTCCGCGACCGTTCATCACGTCGGCGGACCACGCAGTTTCAAGTACACGTTCGGGCGCGCGCTCGGCCATGCGCAGGAACGTCGGGCAATCGCTGCGGTGGATCGACATGCCCTTGCCGCGCGTGACAAAACCACTAATGCCATCAGGCGGCGCCGGACGGCAGCAACGTGCAAGCTGTGTGAGCAATGCGTCGACACCGACCACCAGCACGCCCGTCGATGCACCATGCGCCACGCTCGAGCCGCTGCTGCGCTTCTCGAACTGCTCGGGTACTTCGACCTCCGGTTCGGGCGGTGGCGCATCCTGCAGTGCCTGCTCGACATGACGCAGGCTGAACTCTTCCTTGCCGACCACCGAGAACAGGTCTTCAGTGGCCTTGAAGCCGAGCTTCGCCGCAAGCTGATCGAGATTGACCGAGGTCTTGCCTTCGCGCTGCAACGTCTTTTCGACCATCGCCCGACCGCTGGCGATGGTCTCCTGATACTCGACCGCGTTGAACCATGCGCGCACCTTCTGCCGTGCACGCGGGCTATGCAGATAGCCAAGCTGCGGGTTGAGCCAGTCGCGTGACGGACCGCCCTCTTTCACCGCGACGATCTCAACCGTCTGACCGTTCTGCAATGCCGTGTTGAGCGGCACCATCGCGCCATCGACGCGCGCACCGCGGCAACGATGGCCCAACTCGCTATGCAGGTGATAAGCAAAGTCGAGCGGAGTCGCGCCTTGCGGCAACGGAATCACGCGTGCCTGCGGCGTCAGCACATAGATGTGGTCGTCGTCGAAAGTGGCCTGACGCAGTTGTTCCCACGGCTGCGCCGCGCGCTTTTCGCCATGCTCGCCCTCGGACACTTCGTCCTTCCACGCCAGCAACTGACGCAACCACGCAATCTTCTCGTCGTACTTCTCGCTCGCCGTGACCTGGCCGCCATAACCGCGCGCGCCGGCTTCCTTGTAGCGCCAGTGGGCCGCTACGCCGTACTCGGCAAACTGATGCATCTCCTGGGTACGGATCTGCACTTCGAACGCACGCCCGTCATCGCCGACAACCACCGTATGCAACGACTTGTAGCCGTTCGGCTTGGGTCGCGAAATGTAATCGTCGAATTCCTTCGGCACCGGTTGCCACAGGTTGTGCACCATACCGAGCACGGTGTAGCAGTCCTTGATGTCCGGTACGATCACGCGAAACGCGCGCACATCGTAGAGCTCGGAGAAATCGAGATCCTTGCCGCGCATCTTGCGCCAGATGCTGTAGATGTGCTTTGGCCGCCCGCTGACTTCGGCGCGAATATGTGCGGCAGCCAATTCCTCCTGCAAGCGTGCGATGGCAGCAGCCACATAGCTTTCACGCTCCACGCGTTTCTCGTCGAGCAGCTTCGCGATACGCTTGTACGTAGCAGGCTCTTCGAAGCGCAGCGCGAGGTCTTCGAGCTCCCACTTCACTTGCCAGATACCGAGACGGTTCGCGAGCGGCGCGTAAATATCGAGCGTCTCGCGCGCCACGTCAGGCGATGGCGTCATCTTGTTCGCTGCGTAGTAACGCATTGACTGCAATCGCGACGCGAGCCGGATCAGTACGACACGAATGTCCTGCGCGAATGCGAGCAGCATCTTACGCAGTGCCTCGACCTGCGCACGCCGCGCCGCCTGAGCGTCGCGCCCCGCTTCGGGAATGGCGTTCTGCGCCGCGCGCAGACTGACGGTGCCTAGACGCAGCAGCTTGCGCACGTCGCTTACGAGTTGCGCAACCTCTTCGCCGAAGTTGTCGGCAATCACGCGCTCCGGATCCTGCAGATGCGGTGTCAGTGCGAACAGAGCCGCCGCCAGCACCGCCGGTGGGTCGACATTGAGCGTACGCATGATCGCCGCAGTGCCTGCTGCGTGATCGGCCAGCAATTCGCCCGACGACAGCCGCACTTCGCCCGCGTGCTCCCGCACGAACACCATTGCCTCTTCGAAGGAAGGCAGCGGAATCGGGACGGTCGTAACGGTATCGGTATTCATGGTGCGACAGCCCAACGGGCCAGACGGATCAACAGGGATTCAACAACGGTTCCGGGTGCAGACTTAGCTGCGCTGCGCGGCCACGACGACCACTTCAACCAGGCACTTCGGGTTCGCAAGCTTCGCTTCGACCGTCGCGCGCGGCGGCGTGGCGTCCTGCTCAACCCACTCGTCCCACACCGCGTTCATGCCGGCGAAGTGAACCATGTCCGAGATGTAAATCTGCACCGACAGCAGATGCGACTTGTCGCTATTCACTTCAGCGAGCAGACGGTCGATATGGCCGAGCACTTCGCGGGTCTGGCCGGTGATGTCCTGCTCTGCGTCCTCGGCGATCTGGCCGGCAAGGTACACGGTACCGTTGTGCACGGCGATTTCGGAGAGTCGCTTGCCGACGTGGTGACGGATGACTGCCATGAAGATTCCTGATGATGGTTAAGATTGAACAATGCGGTTGAACGATCACACGTTCCGCGACACGTCCCTCGAAGAGGCGCGCCGCACAACCCCATATTATGACGCGTCAGCGCCAGGCCCGATAAAGAAGCGGCGCGCAATCCCGATCTGCTCGGCACTGAGAAACGCTGGCGCATGGCCCACACCGGGGATTTCCACGCTCGACACCGCGTTGGCCTCGGCAACCATCTTCTCGACCGTTTCACGCGACAGCAGGTCCGATCTTTCTCCGCGCACCACCAGCACCGGCCCTTGAATCGCCTTTAGCGCGCCCCACAACGCAACCTCCCCGGCCGCGGCCATTTCGTCTGTAATGGCAGCGAACGGCTGGGCGATGCGGGGGTCGTAGCGGAAATACCAGGCGCCGTCGCGCTCCTGCAGCAGCGGCGTGTTGATCTCGCGCCATTCTTCCGGGGTCAGCGGTCCGAACGATTGCGCCAGCAACGCAGCGTAATCGATGCCCTGCTGCAGCGTTTCGAACTGCACGGGCTTGCCGAGATAATCGCCGATTCGCTTCACCGCGGCCGGCTCGAGGTGTGGCCCGACGTCGTTCAGCAACAGCTTCTCGATCGGCGATCCCGGCAGGCCTCCGAGACCCAGCCCGATCAGACCACCCATTGAGGTGCCGAACCAGTCCACCTTTTCCACGTCGAGCCGCGCGATCAGCGTGACCATGTCCGCAACGTAGTGTGGCACGGAGTAGTAGTTGGGGACGTTCAGCCACGATGAAAGACCGCGGCCGACCACATCCGGACAAATGACGCGGTACGTGTCCGCGAACGAAGCCGCCAGCCGGTCGAAGTCGCGCCCTGAGCGCGTGAGACCATGCACGCACACCAGCACCCGCGGATTCGCGGGGTCCCCCCATTCCGTGTAGGCGACGCGATGCAAGCCTCCGGGGCTCGCGCACTGCACGAAACGTTGACGGGGCGTGGCCGTGCCGGCGGCAGTATGCAAAGCGGGAGACGTGACAGTCATCAGATTTCCTTGGCGAGCACGAACTAGTGAAGACGATTGTAAACCGCTTTGCCGTGTGCCAAGGATCATCCGGAAGACATAGGCAAATGCTCAAACCAAGGCCCAAAACAAAGCGGGCGAAGACTCAACCAGTCTCGCCCGCTTTGCGGCATTCTTCGCACCGGTCGAGCTGCAGCGGCCCTCAACTACGCCGCCGCTTCCGCTCAACCGTGCCTTACACTCTGTCCCATCAGATCACAGCGCTCACATCGAGCGGCGCACCGGTCTTGGCCTTGATCTCATCCACCGTCACGCCCGGCGCCAGTTCCGTCAGCTTCAGACCATCCGCTGTCACTTCGATCACGCCGAGGTCGGTAATGATCTGATCAACCACGCCCACGCCCGTCAATGGCAACGTGCATTCTTCGAGGATCTTGTGCTGGTCGCCCTTCGCGACGTGTTCCATCAGCACGACAACGCGCTTGACGCCCGCCACCAGATCCATCGCACCGCCCATGCCCTTGATCATCTTGCCCGGGATCATCCAGTTCGCCAGATCACCCGTCTTGCTGATCTGCATGGCGCCCAGAATGGCAAGGTTGATGTGGCCGCCACGAATCATCGCAAACGAGTCCGCCGACGAGAAAATCGACGAACCCGGCAACGTCGTCACCGTCTGCTTGCCGGCGTTGATCAGATCGGCATCCACCTCCTCTTCGGTCGGCGACGGGCCAATGCCGAGCAGGCCGTTTTCCGACTGCAGCCACACTTCGACGCCTGCCGGCACGTGGTTCGCCACCAGCGTCGGCAAGCCGATGCCGAGGTTCACATAGAAGCCGTCCTGCAGTTCCTTCGCCGCGCGCGCGGCCATTTCGTCACGAGTCCATGCCATGATTACGCTCCTTTCGCGCGGACGATGCGTTGTTCGATGCGTTTCTCCGGATGCGCATTGAGCACAATGCGCTGCACGAAGATGCCCGGCGTATGGATGGCGTCCGGATCGAGCTCGCCCACTTCCACGATTTCCTCGACCTCCACCACCGTGATCTTGCCCGCCATCGCGCACATCGGGTTGAAGTTGCGCGCGGTGCGGCGATAGATCAGGTTGCCCGACTTGTCGGCCTTCCACGCCTTGACGAGCGCGACGTCGGCCGTCAGCGAATGTTCGAGCACGTAATGGTTCTCGCCGAACTGGCGGGTTTCCTTGCCTTCGGCGATCAGCGTCCCGTAGCCCGTATTGGTGAAGAACGCCGGAATGCCCGAGCCGCCCGCGCGCAGCTTTTCGGCGAGCGTGCCTTGCGGCGTGAATTCGAGCTCGAGTTCGCCGGCCAGGTACTGGCGTTCGAACTCCTTGTTTTCGCCCACATACGACGAGATCATCTTCTTGACCTGGCGTGTTTCGAGCAGCAGGCCAAGGCCGAAACCGTCGACACCGGCGTTGTTGCTGATGCAGGTGATGCCTTTGACCGCCGAATCGCGCAGCGCCGCGATCAGCGCCTCAGGGATGCCGCACAGGCCAAAGCCGCCGACGGCGAATGTCTGGCCGTCCTTGACGATGTCCTTGAGCGCGGTAGCCGCGTCTGGATAGACCTTGTTCATCAGTGTGTCCCTTCCTTTATGGAAACCCGAAAATCCGGTACACCGGCCGCCGGATCGGTGCGATGCGTGGTGATGCGGGGCGAGCCCAGAACGTCATTCTAGTCATCCGCAGCCGGCCTTGCGTCGACATTGCCCAGCCGACGCGGCAGACCCTTCACCCGCGGCTTCGCTGCAGCCGTGTGATTTGCCCGAAAGGGTACGATGCTCGCGCCATACGGCACAATACGCAAAAATACATAAGTGATTGTCCGCTTTCGCACCTGCCTCCGCACCTTTCATGCCCGCACTGGATTACCAAACCGCCTTCCATCTTGCGCCGATCGGCCTCGTGCTGTCGCGCGAGCGCTTCATCGAAGACTGCAACGACCAGTTGGCGTCGATCTTCGGCTATCCGCGCGAGTCGCTGCTGGGGCAGTCGTTTCAGGTGCTGTACCCGTCGGCGGACGAGTTCGAGCGGATCGGCACACGCATTCCGCCCATCATGACCGCGCACGGCAGCTACGCCGACGACCGGATCATGAGGCGCGCCAATGGAGAATTATTCTGGTGTCACGTGACAGGCCGCTCGCTCGAGCGCGCCAACCCGCATGCTGCGGGCGTGTGGACTTTCGAGGACCTGAGCGCGACGCGGCGGGTCGCTATCGAGCTGACTCCGCGCGAGCGGGAAATCGCAGCCCAACTCGTGACGGGCAAGACCAGCAAGCAGATCGGCCGGGTGCTGGACATCAGCTCACGCACGGTGGACGTCTACCGGGCGCGACTGATGCGTAAATACGGTACGGGTAATGCGACGGAGCTGCTGCAGAGGCTGCTCGGGCATTGACGATTGCGAAAGAGCTTGCGGCAAGTTCGCTGCATGGAGTCGCACTCCGTGGAACCAGAGTAACGCACCAAAGCGCGAACGCTGGTCGACGGCAGGACCGCCTCAAGCCGGCTTGACGAGCACCGCGTTTTCGATAGTCGAGCGCAGCAGGTCGGGAATCGGCGCCGACTTGCCCGCCGCGTAGTCGATCCACACGCAACGCGCGGCGCCCCGTGCATAGACGGTCGACGGATCGTCGGCCCGCGTCAGTTCAAAGCCGGTATCGAAACTGCTGCGGCCGGGCGTGCCGACCGACATCCGGCCAATCACATCGCCGGGGTAATGGAGTTGCTTGAGGAATTCCATCGACGCGTTGACGATCACCGGTCCCTGCCCTTCTTCATTGCCGCCGAGAATACCCAGTTGCTCGAACCACGAAATCCGTACCTGCTCCATGTAACGGAAATAGACCGTGTTGTTCACATGGCCGAATGCGTCCATGTCGCCCCAACGGATCGGCATGGACATTTCAAAAACCGGGTGGTGTTCGCTCATCGCACTTCTTCTACAGGTTGAAACGGGGCGCCGTTTTTAGGCTCAACTCAGGCTCAATCAGGAAAGTCCAAAGCCGTCGTCCGCGGAAATGATCGAGCCGTTGATGAATTGCGATTCGTCAGCGGCCAGCAACAGCAGCAAGCCGTCGAGATCTTCAGGTTGACCGACACGGTGACGCGGCAACATCGAAACCAGCTTCTGCCCCTGGTCAGTCGACCAGTGGTGATGATTGATTTCGGTGTCGATGTAGCCCGGACAGATCGCGTTCACATTGATACCGTGACGCCCCCATTCCTGCGCCATCGCCTTCGTCATATGAACGACCGCAGCCTTGCTCATCGAGTACAGGCCGATCTGCGGCAATACACGCAGCCCCGCCACCGAGGCGATATTGATGATCCGATACGACGGCTTCTGGCCGCCGTTGCCGCGCATGATCATGCGCTTGGCAACTTCCTGGGCCACGAAGAACGCGCCGCGGGTGTTCGTGTCGAACACGTATTCGAAATCGGCGGGCGTGACTTCCGCGAGCTTTTGCGTTGTCGACACGCCCGAG
>Ga0302316_10003472_pt1 | contig 10741 bp, 7 predicted proteins | sample III_Palsa_N3_2_FD_200456 | JGI IMG/M metagenome (GOLD analysis project Ga0302316, IMG submission 200456) | Peat permafrost microbial communities from Stordalen Mire near Abisko, Sweden - III_Palsa_N3_2 | ecosystem: Environmental > Terrestrial > Soil > Palsa > Peat permafrost | place: Sweden... | reverse complement strand
GCAAAATCCCCTCGCTATGGAAGTTCTCAATCAGCGGATAGAACACAGTCTCGCCCGTTAGGCCGCGAGCCGCAATCATCGACACTTCCGTATCGAACTCAAGCATCTTCTCCAGAATGCAAGGCACCCCGCTGGGAACACCGCCCACATGCTCCCACGCCGTAGCCGCATCTTCAGCCTTATATAACCGGGCCTGGCCCTTGCCGTCATACCCCAGCCGCCGTGTCTTCAAAATCGCCGGCAGCCCAATCGCTTCAACAGCTCGCTCCAGATCCTCCAGGCTGTTCACCGGCGCAAAGGGCGCCACAGCAATGCCACAACTCTCAAAGAACCGCTTCTCCACTAAACGATCCTGCGCCACACCCACCGCACGTGCATTTGGATGGACATTCACCCCGCCCAGCACATCCACTTCAATGTTCTCGCTCTCAATGGTCACCACATCTACCGTCGCCGCAAACGCAGCGACAGCCGCAGCACTCTGCAGGTCCACCGCGACCACCGGCGTAACTTGCCCCGCGCAATCACCCGCTCGCCCCGCGCAGATCACATCCACACCAAGGCGTTCCCCGGCCTGCGCCAGCATAAGCGCCAGCTGCCCAGCTCCAAGAACCCCCACACGCTTGCGAGAAGAAGTTGTCATGCGCGTGGGTCAGGCCCCTTCAAAACGCTTGTAGTCTGTGCCTTCCGAAACCTCTCCAACTTACTCCCCAGCGCCTTATCTTCCAGCGCCAGAACAGACACCGCAAATAACCCCGCATTCTTCGCTCCAGCCATGCCAATCGCAAACGTAGCCACCGGTATTCCCGCCGGCATCTGCGCAATCGATAGCAGCGAATCAAGCCCATCCAGCGCCTTCGACTTCACCGGTACGCCCAGCACCGGCAGCGCAGTCTTCGCCGCAACCATCCCCGGCAGATGCGCCGATCCGCCTGCGCCCGCGATGATAATCCGTAGTCCGCGTTCCTTCGCGCTCTCCGCATACTTCATCATCTTGTCCGGTGTCCGGTGCGCAGAGACCACCTCAACCTCATAGCTGACACCGAACTCATCCAACACCTTCGCGGCCTCTTCCATAGTCGGCCAGTCTGACTTCGATCCCATAATGATGCCAACGCTAACCACCTTCGTCTTCGCCATCACACGCTCCATCCCTGCAGCACTTCCACAAACGCCGTCTGTTCCAGCCTCTGCACGCGATCCTTCAACGTCTCCACCGTATCACCCGGCAGCACCGCGCATCTCTTCTGCAACACAATGGGCCCTGCATCAACGTCTTCCGTAACCTGGTGGATCGTACAGCCCGTCTCTGCCACACCGGCCTCCAGCACAGCCTCATGAACGCTCTTATTCATAAGCCCACCAAACGCCGGCAGCAATGAAGGATGTACATTCAACAACCGCCCTCGCCACGCCTCAACAAACGTCGCCGAAACAATCCGCATATAGCCAATCATCAACACCAACTGCGCACCAGCTTCAACCAACGCAGCCGTCACGCGTTCATCATAGGCGTCACGCGTAAGCCCCTTCGCGTCAAGATGCACAGTGCGAATCCCATGCTCCGCCGCTCGCTGCAAGATAGGAGCTGTCGCACGATCGGAAACTACCAACACAATCTCAACATCCAACGAGCCCGCGGCAACGGCATCCAGCACACCCTGCAGCGCCGTTCCACGCGTCGACCCAAGCACTCCAACCTTCAACCTCATGCATGCCTCAACGACTTCATATGCTCAACCCGCCGGGCCACAAGCGCCGCCGTCCCAATATCCGTACGATGAAAGAAAGGCCCGGGAATCTCCCTCACAACCGCCTCGCACACCGCCTCTGCCTCCGCAGTCGTTGCTGCTGAAACCACAACTGCAACCGTTCGCGAGCCCGTAGAAACCAGCTCACCCTCTCTCAAATCAACCGCCCCAAGATAGAGCGTCGCGTCCGTCGGCAACTCCGTAGGCAGCTTCACAGCATCGCCCTTCCGTGGCGCATCAGGATACCCCTCCGGCACAACGTACTTGCAAACACTGGCCTTCGCGGCGAACGCAACCTCAAGCTCATGCAGCGTTCCATCCACAATTGCGCGACACACTCGTACAAAATCCGTCTCCAGCAGCGTCAACAAATTCAAACACTCCGGATCTCCAAACCGCGCGTTGTACTCAATCAACCGCACACCATCTCGCGTAGCCATAAAACCGCCATACAAAATCCCCTGGTACGGTCGTCCACACTCTTTGGCCACAGCCTCGGCGACAAGCGTGTTGATCTCCCCAGCCTTCCGCAGATCATCCTCGGTTACAAACGGTAGCTTGTGATCGGCGCTCGTATACGAGCCCATCCCACCCGTATTAGGTCCCGTATTCCCTTCATACGCACGCTTGTGGTCCTGCACCAGCGGCATATGCCGCAGCGTCTTACCATCGCAAAAACTGAGCAGCGAAAACTCCTCGCCCTCTAGCTTCTCTTCCATCACAAACGAGTGCCCATGATCCACCAGTTCACGACAGAACGCCAGCGACTCGTCCATCGAATGCAGATGGTCTCCACAAACCTTCACACCCTTGCCACCGGCCAATCCATCATCCTTGATCACATGCTGCATGGGAAATCGCGCCAACACTGCCTCAACGCCATCCATAGATGTAAACCGCTGAAAAAAAGGATTCCCCTCAATCCCATATTTCGCCAGCAACTCCCGTGTAAAACTCTTGCTCGACTCAAGCCTCGCCAGCGATTGCGTAGGCCCGACAACAGCAATCCCCAGCTTCCACAATGCATCCGCAACCCCAGCAGCCAGCGGCGCCTCCGGCCCAACAACAGCAAGGGTAGCCTTATGCATCACCCCAAACTCCGCAACCATTGCAGCATCCGTAATGTCGCCAACAGCATACGCAACACACAACGAGTCAATCCCAGGATTGCGCGCCGACCCAAAACACACCAACTCAGGCTTCTGTGGACTGCGTGCCAGCGCCACGGCAATCGCATGTTCTCGCGCGCCCGATCCTATAACAAGAATCCGCTCCATCACGACTTCAGGCTCTCCATCACAGTAGCTTCCAGCGGCCTCAAATCCGGCGCAAACTCCGTACCCGTGATCTTCTCAAATAGCTGAATGTATCGCCCCGCCAACTCCGCGATAAGCTCATCCGGAGGCACCGGCAGCTCCGCATCCGTATAAGGATCGCAACGCTCTCGAAACCACAACCGAAAGAACTCTTTGTCGATCATGTCCGGCTCCATCCCCGCCGCCAGCCGCTCCGCATAGCTATCAGACAGCCAATAGCGGCTCGAGTCCGGCGTATGAATCTCATCGATCAGCAGGATCTCACCCTCGCTCGACACACCAAACTCATACTTGGTATCCACCAGAATCAACCCACGCTCCGCCGCCACCTTCTGCCCAAACGCAAACAACTCCAGCGCCTTCTTCGAAGCCAGCTCCCACTCACCCGCCGTCAACCAGCCTTCCACAACTATCTCCTCCGCCGTAATCGGACGATCATGCTCCTTCTCTTTCGTCGTCGGCGTAATCATGTTCTCGGACAGCTTCTCGTTCTTCTTCATCCCATCCGGCAGCGCATACCCGCCAACCGATCGCACACCCTTCGCATACTGCGTCCAGATCGAAGTATCCGTCGACCCCGTCAGATACCCACGCACCACAAACTCAATCGGTAGCACCCGACACTTCCGCGCCACCAGCGCATTCGCATGCGGCGACCCCAGCACATGGTTCCCAATAATGTGCTTCGTCGCCTCAAACCAATTCAACGACGTCCGATTCAGCACCTGCCCCTTGAACGGAACCGCCCCCAGCATCCTGTCAAAGCCACTCTGCCGGTCCGTAGTAATCAACAGCAGCCGCCCATCGCCCAGGTCATACGTATCCCGCACCTTGCCCGGATACTTCTGCGCCAGCGGCAGATTCGTCTCCGTCAAACAATACGGCATCGCCGCAATCAACTCCGCCCGTTCAATCATGCGCCCACCCCATCCAACAGCACACCCTCAACACCAGCCTTCACCCGCCCCAACTCCCAAACCCGAAACGGCTTCATCGCCTCAGTCAGTTCCTGCTGCAAGCCAGCCTTCGCAATCACCACCAACCCCACACCCATATTGAACGCCCGATTCATCTCCACCGTCTCAATCGAACCCAACCGCTGCATCAATCCAAAGATCGGTTGCGGCATCCAGCTAGCCATATCAATCACCGCCCCCAACCCCTCCGGAAAAACTCGCGGCACATTCTCTACCAACCCACCGCCGGTAATATGCGCCATCCCTTTGATAGCAATCCCCGCATCCAGCGCTCGCCGAATCGGCTTCACATAGTTCCCGTGCGGCTCCAACAGCACATCCGCCAGCGTAGCTCCACCCAGCTCCTCCATCGCATCATGGATCGCAAACCCATTCATCTCAAACAGCAGCTTCCTCGCCAGCGACCACCCATTCGTATGCAGCCCCGTCGAGCTCACCCCATACAGCACATCCTCCTCACCAATCCCCGCACCAGTAATCACCTCCGAGCGCTCCACCACACCCGTCACAAACCCCACCACATCCAGCTCACCCTCTGAATACACCGCCGGCATCTCAGCCGTCTCACCGCCGACCAGCGCAATCCCCGCCTCAGCACAGGCCTCGCTCATCCCCTTAACCAGCCGCTCCACAATTGCCGGCTCTGTCTTATGTAGCCCAAGATAGTCCAGAAACGTCAACGGACGCGCGCCCATCACCGCAATATCCCCCGCAACCGCCGCCACCAAATCTCGCCCCAACAGCTCGTAATACTTCCCCGCATCATCCGGCGCAGCCTGCGCCGCCATCACGGTCACCTTCGTCTTTGTGCCCACGCCATCCGTGCTCTGCACCATCACGGGATCGCTCATCCCCCTCAACGCATCACCCAATGAGTACATCGTCCCAAACGATCCCAACCCCGTCAGCACCGCCGCCGAATGCGTCTTCGTCACATGCGACTTCATACGCCGCACGGCCTCATTCCCCGCCTCAATATCAACACCCGCCGACTTGTAATCCACCGCCATCTATCCAACCCACTTTCGAGCATTATCAAAAATTCGTTGCCACGGACTATGCTTCAACTCCCGCGTCCATGTGTGCTGCGTACCCAGCGCAATCCGCTCCGGATGCGGCATCAAAATCAGCGCTCGACCATCCTCACTGCTCAACCCACAAACCCCATCAGCCGACCCGCTAGGATTTAACGGATAGTGCTCCGTCACCTTGCCATACGTGTCGATATATCGCACCGCCGCCACCGCATCCTCACCCGCATCCGTGGCATGCCCTTCGCCATGCGCCACAACAATCGGCATCTTCGCCCCGGCCATCCCCTCCAGAAACAACGAAGGAGACTCCTGCACCTCCACCATGCAAAGCCGCGCCTCATACCGCGACGAAGCATTCCTCACAAACTTCGGCCAAGCCTTGGCACCCGGCACAATCTCCCGTAGCTGGGACATCATCTGGCACCCATTGCAAACGCCCAGCGAAAACGTATCGCTCCGCTCAAAGAACTCCGTAAAGCTATCCTTCAACCGCTCATTGAACAAAATCGTCCGCGCCCATCCACTCCCGGCTCCCAGCACATCGCCATAACTAAAGCCCCCACAAGCCGCCAACCCCGTAAAGTCCTTCAACGCGGTACTCCCCGCCAGCAAATCACTCATGTGCATATCGACAGCCGCAAACCCCGCACGATCAAACGCCGCCGCCATCTCAATCTGCCCATTCACACCCTGCTCTCGCAGAATCGCAACCCGCGGCCGCGTCTTATGCACAAACGGCGCGCTCACTCGCTCAGTAACATCAAACGGCACGTCCACAAACATCCCAGGCCGCGCCGCATCGTCCAGCAACGCAAACTCCTGCGCCGCGCAAGCTGGATTATCCCGCAGCGATTGAATATGAAAGCTCGTCTCACTCCACATCTTCTGTAACGCGGATCGGCTCGTCGTATAGATGTCGTCGGTGTTTTCGCTTAGCGCGATGAAGTCGCCTTGAATCACATTGGCGACAACGTGCACCGTAAGCCCGGCGGATGTCAGCGATCCTTGCACAAACTGCATATCTTCGTTCCGCACTTGCACGACTGCGCCGAGTTCTTCATTGAAGAGCAGCTTTAGGTTTTCTTCCGCACTTTGATTCTTCGGACGCCAGCCCTCTGCAAAGACGACCTCAAGTCCGCAATGTCCTGCGAACGCCATCTCCGCAAGCGTCACAAAAAGTCCACCATCACTGCGGTCATGATAGGCAAGCAACTTTTCTGCTCGGTTCAATGCCTGAATCTCGCGGAAAAAACTCCTCAACACCGCTGGCTCCGGAGTGTCCGGCGTTTCGCCTCCATCGCGGTTGAAAACCTGCGCGAGCGCCGAGCCACCCACACGATTACGGCCTTCACCAAGATCCACCAGCAGGAGACAGCTACCCTTAACTGCCTTCAACTCCGGCGTCAGCGTCTTCCGCACATCCACCACCGGCGCAAATCCACTCACAATCAGCGACAGCGGCGACACAACAGACTTCTCTTCCCACTTCATCCGCATCGACATCGAATCCTTGCCCACCGGAATCGTCATCCCCAGCGCCGGACAAAGCTCCATCCCCACCGCGTGTACCGCGTCGTACAACGCCTCACTCTGCCCCGGCTCATTCGCCGCCGCCATCCAGTTCGCCGACAACTTAATATCAGCCAGCGCACCAATCGCCGCCCCAGCCATATTCATAATCACTTCCCCAACAGCCATCCGCGCCGAAGCCGCCGCATCGATCACCGCCAGCGGCGTCCGCTCCCCGACAGCCATTGCCTCACCAGTCGTCACATCGAACGACGTCATCGTCACCGCGCAATCGGCCACCGGAACCTGCCACGGCCCCACCATCTGATCCTGCACCACCAGCCCACCCACGCTACGATCGCCAATCGTAATCAGGAACGATTTCGAAGCCACAGCCGGCAGCCGCAACACACGCTCCACGGCATATGCGATAGTGATGCCCGAAAGATCCAGCTCCTCCGCTTCAATCGAACTCCGCTCAAAGCTCCGTTCCATCTTCGGCGGCTTCCCAAACAACAACTGCAGCGGCAGATCAATCGCCTTCTCATCGCCATCGCTCAACTCAAGCTGCAGCTTCTCCGTAGCCCACCCCACCACCGCATGGGGACACCGCTCCCGCTCACAAATCTCTTCAAACACCACCAACTCTTCCGGAGCGATTGCCATCACATACCGCTCTTGCGACTCATTGCACCAGGCCTCCAGCGGACTCAACCCAGCCTCGCCCCGCGGTATCGCATTCAAATCAAACGCCCCGCCGCACCCACCATCCTTCACCAGCTCCGGAAACGCATTCGACAACCCACCCGCACCCACGTCATGGATAAACGCAATCGGATTCGCCTCACCCCGCTGCCAGCACGCGTCGATCACCTCTTGCGCCCGCCGCTCCATCTCCGCGTTGTCCCGCTGCACGCTAGCGAAATCCAACTCCGCATTGCCACCACCAGCACTGCTCGAAGCCGCACCACCACCCAGCCCAATCAACATCGCCGGCCCACCCAGCACCACCAGCGCATACCCCGGCTTCATCGCGCCCTTCTCCACATGCTCCGCGCGAATATTCCCCAACCCACCCGCCAGCATAATCGGCTTGTGATATCCGTACACTTGGCCGTTGCTGCTCTGCTCATACGTTCTGAAGTAGCCACACAAGTTCGGCCGTCCAAACTCATTGTTGAACGCCGCCGCGCCCAACGGCCCTTCGATCATGATCTCCAACGGCGAAGCAATCCCCGCCGGCCGCCCATAGGGCTTCTCCCAAGGTTGCGGAGCCTGCGGCAGATTCAGATTCGAAACCGTAAACCCACCCAACCCGGCCTTCGGCTTCCCACCGCGTCCTGTCGCCCCTTCATCGCGAATCTCACCCCCTGCACCAGTAGCCGCACCCGGCCACGGAGAGATCGCCGTCGGATGATTATGCGTCTCCACCTTCAGCAAAATATGTATCTCTTCCTCATGCGCCGCATACTCATGCGTCTCTGGATCGGCAAAGAACCGCCCACCCTTCGACCCGCGAATCACCGCCGCATTATCGCGATACGCCGAGAGGACATCCCCACCACCCACCTCATTCGTATTCCGAATCATCGCAAACAGCGACTTCGGCTGCTTCACTCCATCCACAGTCCACGAAGCATTGAAAATCTTATGCCTGCAGTGCTCACTGTTTGCCTGCGCAAACATATAGAGCTCAACATCCGTAGGATTCCGCCCCAGCTTTCCAAACTCCGCAACCAGATAATCGATCTCATCCGCAGCCAGCGAAAGCCCAAGCTCGCGATCAGCCTCCGCAATCGCAGCCGCTCCACGCCCCAGCACATCAATGTGCTTCATCGGCGCCTGCTCCCGCGCAGCAAACAACCCCATCAGTTCATCAGCGCCATCAAAGAAAACACTCTCGGTCATCCGATCATGCAGCGCCCCAGCCAGAGCCTTCACATCCTTCACACCGGCAATCTTCACCACACGCGCACGCTCAATGCGCGCCACATTCGCGAACCCGGTATTGTGCAGAATGTCTGTAGCTTTACTCGACCACGGCGACTGCGTCCCCACCCGCGGTGCAATCCAGACATCCGCATCCGCCGGCATCTCCGCACCAAGCTCAAGCAGGTCAGCGAGCTTCGCCTCATCGCCAAAATCCGTCGCGCCCTCACGCAACTGCAGCACGTAAAGATACTGCGCGACAACGTCCGTAACGCCCGCATCCAGCGATCGCAAACGATCGGCAAGTCGAGCGGCTTCAAACGTCGTCAACGCCGCCGGACCCGCAAGGATCCGCACCGGCGCCTCCGCGCTAGAGACGGGCTGAGAGATTTCTCGTGATATGGCTGGCGACATCTTCTGTTCGTTTGGCGGCGTCGTTGCGTTGTTTTTCAAGTGTGGCTAAATACTCTTCCGTCACGTCTCCGGTCACATACTTGCCGTCGAACACCGACGTATCGAACGTCGAAAGCTCCGGCGCAATCTCCGTGATCGAATCCTTGAGGTCCTGCAAATCCTGAAAAATAAGCTCATCCGCGCCGATATTCTTCGCAAGCTCTGCAATCGTCTTGCCCGTAGCAATCAGCTCCGACCGCGCCGGCATATCGATGCCATACACATTCGGAAACCGCACCGGCGGCGCGGCGGAACAAACATAAACCTTCTTCGCACCCTGCTCGCGAACCATCGCAACAATCTCGCGAATCGTCGTTCCCCGCACAATCGAATCATCCACCAGCAACACGTTCTTGCCTTCAAAAACCTGCGGAATCGGATTCAGCTTCCTCCGAATCGACCGCTTACGCTGCGCCTGCCCCGGCATGATGAACGTCCGCCCCACATAGCGATTCCTCACCAGCGCATCCCGATACGGCAAGCTCAGCCGCGTCGCAATCTCCTGCGCCGCAATCCGGCTCGTCGAAGGAATCGGCACCACCACATCGATCGGCAGGTCCGGCCACTCGCGCTTGATCTTCTCCGCCAGCTTCGTCCCCATGTTGATCCGCGCCTGGTACACACTCGCGCCATCCAGCACCGAGTCCGGCCGCGCCAGGTACACAAACTCAAACAGGCACGGCGCCTTCTCACGCGCCAGCACGCTCTGGTGCGTAAACAACTCACCACTCATGTCGACAAAGATAGTCTCGCCCGGCGCAACATCCCGCGTCGTCTTGAAGCCGCTAACCTGCAGCGCCACACTCTCCGACGCCACCATGTACTCCGTGTTGCCGTTCTCGCCACGCGACCCAAACACCAGCGGCCGAATCCCATTCAGATCGCGGAACGCCACCATGCCCACACCGGCAATCTGCGCAATCACCGCATACCCGCCCTTGCATCGCCGGTGTACTTCCTCCACCGCCGCAAAGATGTCGAACTCATTCGGCTTCACCGCCCCGCGTCGCGTCAGCGCATGCGCAAACACATTCAACATCACCTCGCTGTCCGAAGTCGTATTCAGATGCCGCATGTCCGTATGAAACAGGCCTTCAATAATGTCCGGCACATTCGTCAGGTTGCCGTTGTGCGCAAACACAATCCCATAAGGTGAGTTCACATAAAACGGCTGCGCCTCCGCCACACTCGCGCATCCCGCCGTCGGATACCGCACATGCCCAATCCCCATATTGCCCAGCAACCGTGCCATGTTCGTGTTATCGAACACCTCGGTCATCAGCCCGTTGCCTTTTTCCAGGTAGAAGCGGTCTTCAAAACAAGTAGCAATCCCCGCCGCATCCTGCCCACGGTGCTGCAGCATCGACAACGACTCATAGAGCGTCTGGCTGACGGGGTTATGTCCGAAGACTCCGACGATACCGCACATAGTTCCTCGCTGCCGTTATGACCCGTTAGAGTCCGAAAGATGCTGCGTCAGAAGTGCGTGAGAGTCGAGCGAAATCCACTTGCCAGACCCATCACAAACCGGGCTCAAACAAGGACCGCCTAGGCCATTATCGCTGATTTCCATGAGGAAAAGGAACTACCCACCACCGCGAAGCCTTCCTGGATCGAACATCGGCCAACCTCGCACTTGATTTGTGCAACATACCCGAACCTTGTCATTTCGACCGTAGCGGAGCGAAGTGGAGAAACCCCCATATTTTGCCCGCAGTTGCACAATCCGGGTGCCCTACCCTTTCCCGCTTTTGGGAAAGGGTGGGGTATCG
>Ga0302316_10003464_pt1 | contig 10748 bp, 8 predicted proteins | sample III_Palsa_N3_2_FD_200456 | JGI IMG/M metagenome (GOLD analysis project Ga0302316, IMG submission 200456) | Peat permafrost microbial communities from Stordalen Mire near Abisko, Sweden - III_Palsa_N3_2 | ecosystem: Environmental > Terrestrial > Soil > Palsa > Peat permafrost | place: Sweden... | reverse complement strand
CCCGTGCGTTCGCCCTTGTGCCAGCCGTTGAGCATCGGGCCGACCGACAGCGCGATGGCCGGGATGTTCACCGTCGCGGCTCCCATCAGGCACGCGGGCGTGGTCTTGTCGCAGCCGATGGTGAGCACCACGCCATCGATCGGATAGCCGTACAGCACCTCGACCAGCGACAGATAGGCGAGGTTGCGGTCGAGGCCGGCGGTCGGGCGCTTGCCGGTTTCCTGGATCGGGTGCACCGGGAACTCGAGCGGAATCCCGCCCGCCTCGCGGATACCGTCGCGCACGCGCTCGGCCAGCACCATGTGGTGGCGATTGCAGGGAGAAAGATCGCTGCCGGTCTGGGCGATGCCGATGATCGGCTTGCCCGAGCGCAATTCTTCCATCGACAGGCCGAAGTTGAGGTAACGCTCCAGATAGAGCGCCGTCATGTCGATATTGTCGGAATTATTGAACCAGGCGCGCGAACGAAGCTTGGGTTGGGCGGGATTGTTCATGGCAGGCTGCGGATTACTCAGGAAGCGTGGAAAGGCGATAAATCATGGTGTGCACATAGGGCTTGCCCGGATCGAGGCGAGCCGAGACGAAGCTTGGCTCGTTCGGCGCGTCGGGGAATTTCTGCGGCTCCAGCGCCACGCCATCGCCCATTCGGTAGACGTGGCTGTGCTTGCCGATAAAGGTGCCGTCGAGAAAGTTTCCGGTATAGAACTGCACGCCGGGTTCGGTACTCAATACTTCAAGCACGCGACCGGAGGCTGGATCTTCCAAACGAGCGGCCAGCTGTGGCGTCTTGGTAACGCCTTTGTCGAGTGCGAAATTGTGGTCGTAGCCGCGGCCAAAAACGATTTGCTCGTCGCGCCCGTCGCGAAGGCCGTCGGCAATCACACGAGGGGTACGGAAATCGAAAACGGTACCGGCAACCGGACGCAGCTGGCCGGTTGGTATCAGTGTGGCGTTGACCGGCGTGATCGCGCTCGCCGGGATCGTGAGGCGCTGATTCATCGCGCCGCCGGGCGAACCCTCGCCGGCAAGATTGAAAATGCCGTGGTTGGTCATGTTGACGATGGTCGGCTTGTCCGTTTTCGCCTCGAACCGGATGCCGAGGTTGCCGCTCTCGTCGAGCGTGTAGGTGACGGTGGCATCGAGATTGCCGGGGTAGCCCGAATCACCGTCCGCGCTGTGATGCGAAAGAACGACACTGGCCACGGGGCCGCTCTTCACCGAGACGACTTTCCAGAGAACTTTATCGAAACCGTTGCCACCGCCGTGCAGGCTGTTGGTCTTGTCGTTGAGCGGCAGCTGGAACGTCTTGCCGTCGAGCGCAAATCGCCCGCCAGCGATGCGGTTGGCATAGCGTCCCACGGTCACACCAAAAAAGTTGGGATGATCGACGTACGAACTCAGATCGTCGTAGCCCAGAATGACGTCCGCCGGTTTGCCATGGCGGTCTGGTGCGATAAGCGATTGCAGCGTGGCGCCATAGGCGAGGATCCTGGCTTTGACGCCATGCGAATTACTCAGTGTAATTGCGTCGACACTAGTGCCGTCTTTCAGCTGTCCTGCTGCAGCGCGACTTGCTTCTGCTGCGAAAACGTGTCCACTACACGCCATTAATGTGGTCAAAACGCCTAGAGATGTGATTTTAAGCGACATGCTCCTATCTGCTCCTGTTTGGCTTCGCCAGTGGTCGTTGACGCATGAGGATTGCGTCGATAGTCTATTACTCAGACAAGATAAGCGATGACGCGCGTCGCAGTAAAGAACATTCCGTCCATCGAAAGGCAATCTCAATGGGGCGCGCTGCGTTCCCACGGAGCCAGGCTGGGGGGATAAAAAAACGCGGTTGCTGCCGTCGGTGATCAGGCGCTAGCGCTACGGAATATCAGAGTGGCTTCGATGATTCTGGCTTATTAGACGATTTAGAAGAAAACTGGCCGCCTGTTTCCAGGGCAGCGCACGGCTCCGCACCCGGACAATGTGGACCGATCAGCACCACACCGATGAAGATGTCCTGAAATCAACTGAAAGGTACTCACCGTGAAGGCACAAAAATTATTAATCGGCATCGCAACGATGGGTTTGGCATTTTCGCTCGCCGCCTGCTCGGGCGGGCGCGAAGGCTCGGATAGCGCGGCTGCCTCGTCCGATAACAAGGGCGCGCTGGTCGGCGTTGCTATGCCAACCAAGGTGTCCGAGCGCTGGATCAAGGACGGCAATGCCGTGAAGGAAGACCTCGAAAAGCTTGGCTACAAGGTCGACCTCGAGTACGCCGACAACAAGATTCCGCAGCAGGTTCTTCAGGTGAGCAACATGATCACCAAGGGCGCGAAAATTCTAATCGTCGCGTCGATCGACGGTGGCTCGCTCAGCGATCAGCTCGACGCGGCAGCCAAGGCGGGTATCAAGGTCATCTCGTATGACCGCCTGCTTACCGGCAGCAAGAACGTCGACTATTACGTCTCGTTCGACAACTATAAGGTAGGCGTCGATCAGGCCAACAGCCTGCTGACCGGCCTCGGACTTCTCGATGCGGATGGCAAGAAGACCAACAAGAAGGGCCCGTTGAATGTCGAGTTGTTCGCCGGTAGTCCGGATGACAACAACGCCACGTTCTTCTTCAATGGTGCGATGGACACGCTCAAGCCGTACATCGCCGACGGTTCCATTGTCGTCAAGAGCGGCCAGACCGGCTTCACCCAGGTCGCCACGCTGCAGTGGGATCCGGCAACCGCCAAGGCCCGCATGCAGAACCTGATCGCGAAGTCGTATTCGGACGGCGCCACCCTCGACGGCGTCCTTTCGCCGTACGACGGTCTGTCGATCGGCATTATCTCGGCTCTGCAGGGTGCGGGTTACGGCACGTCCGCCAAGCCGCTGCCGATCATCACCGGACAGGACGCCGAGGCAGCGTCGGTCAAGTCGATCATCGCCGGCCAGCAGTACTCCACCATCTACAAGGACACGCGCAAGCTTGCTGACCAGGCATCGGTCATGGCCAACGACATCCTGACCGGCAAGAAGCCGGAGACGAATGACGACAAGACCTATAACAACAAGGTCATCACCGTGCCGACCTATCTGTTCCAGCCGACCGTGGTTACCAAGGCTAACTACAAGCAGGTGCTCATCGACAGCGGTTATTACACGCCGGCGCAGCTGCAGTAAGGGTCGCTCGCCGAAGCGCTGGCCGTCGGCTTGCCCGACCAGCGTTTCGGCTCCTCATCATTCTTCTCATGCAGGAAGAAGTAGAAAACGTGACGACAAACATTCTCGAGATGCAGGGCATCACGAAGACGTTTCCAGGCGTCAAGGCTTTGCAAAATGTCTCGCTCGGCGTCAAGCGCGGTCATGTTCACGCCATTTGCGGCGAGAACGGCGCGGGTAAGTCGACCCTGATGAAGGTGCTCAGCGGCGTGTATCCCGCGGGCAGCTTCGACGGCCAGATCGTCTTTGAAGGCGCGCAGGTCGATTTCAAGAACATCAACGATTCCGAGGCCGCCGGTGTCGTCATCATTCATCAGGAGCTCGCGCTCAGTCCGTATCTTTCGATTGCCGAGAACATCTTTCTCGGCAACGAGCAGCAGACGAGGGGCTGGATCGACTGGAACAAGACCAATCTCGAGGCCTCCAAACTGCTCGCGCGGGTCGGCCTGAAAGACAATCCGATCACCAAGATCACCGACATCGGCGTGGGCAAGCAGCAGCTGGTCGAGATCGCGAAAGCGCTATCCAAGCGCGTGAAGCTGCTCATTCTCGATGAGCCGACGGCCGCTCTCAACGACGAGGATTCGGCGCATCTGCTCGAACTGATCAAGCAGCTGCAGAGCCAGGGTATTACCTCGATCATCATTAGCCACAAATTGAATGAGATCAAGGCGATCGCCGATGCCGTGACGATCATCCGGGACGGGCGTGCGATCGAGACGCTCGATATGCATGCCGATGAAATCACTGAAGAGCGGATCATCCGGGGCATGGTCGGGCGCGAGCTCGAAAGCCGCTATCCGGACCACTCGCCAACGATCGGTGAGGAGCTGCTTCGCGTCGAAAACTGGAACGTGTTTCATCCGATCGACACGACGCGGCAGATCGTCAAGGACGCATCGATCTCCGTTCGCGCCGGCGAGATTGTCGGCATCGCCGGACTGATGGGGGCGGGGCGCACCGAGCTTGCGATGAGCCTGTTCGGCAAGAGCTACGGCGTGAAGATCAGCGGCAAGGTTTTCAAGCGTGGCGTGGAAATCGATACCGGCACGGTATCGAAGGCAATCGAGCACGGCATTGCCTACGCCACGGAAGATCGTAAACGCTACGGGCTCAACCTGATCGACGACATCACCCGTAACGTCTCCGGGTCGGCGTTGGGCAAGCTGGCGGGCCTGTTCGGTTTCGTCGACGACCACAAGGAATCGACGGTCGCCCGAAAATATCTCAAGAGCCTCAACATCAAGGCGCCAAGCGTCGACTCGATCACCGGAAAACTGTCGGGCGGAAATCAGCAGAAAGTCGTGCTGTCGAAATGGATGTACGCCGACCCGGATGTGCTGATCCTCGACGAGCCGACGCGCGGTATCGATGTCGGCGCCAAGTACGAGATTTACACCATCATCAATCGGCTCGCAGACGAGGGCAAAGGCGTGATCATGATCTCGTCGGAGCTCCCGGAACTGCTCGGCGTCTGCGATCGTATCTATACCCTCGCCGAGGGACGCATCACAGCCGATGTTCCGCGCTCGCAGGCGACCGCCGAATTCCTTATGCAGCACATGACACGAGAGCGGGAGAGAGTCACCAGTGACAACGTCTAACGAAGTGACGAAACCCGTCAGCGAGGCAAGGAGGATACTGAGTTATCTCACTGGCCAGCTTCGCCAGGTTGGCCTGTTTACCGCTCTGATCGCGATCGTGCTGTTTTTTCAGGTCACGACGCACGGCATCACGCTGCGCCCGATCAACGTCTCCAACCTCGTCATTCAGAACAGCTACATCCTGATTCTGGCGATCGGCATGGTGATGGTGATCATTGCCGGCCACATCGATCTGTCCGTCGGTTCGGTGGTGGCTTTCGTCGGCGCCATGGCCGGCGTCATGATTACCGAATGGCATATCCCTTGGCCGATTGCGATCGTGCTGTGCCTGATTCTCGGCGCGCTGGTCGGTGCCTGGCAGGGCTTCTGGATCGCATACTTTCGAATACCGGCCTTCATCGTCACCCTGGCCGGCATGCTGGTGTTTCGCGGCGCCGCGCAGATCGCCCTGCAAAACCAGCAGATATCGCCGTTCCCGGAGGCCTTCCGCCGGTTGGGTTCCGGTTTTCTGCCTAGTTTTGGCACCAGTGGCTATGAGCCGCTGACGCTCAGTCTTGGTGTTCTCGCCTCGATCGTGCTGATTTTCGGCTCACTTCGACAGCGCTGGGCGCGCCATAAGTACGGGCTGGAGTCCGAGCCGCTGTGGTGGTTTGTTCTCAAGCTGGCTTTCGGTGCTTTCCTGATTTTGTATATTGCCTTTTTGCTGGCGAGCTACAACGGCACGCCGATAGTATTGGTGATCCTGGGCTTGCTCATCGTCGTGTATGCGGCAGTGATGGCGCGCTCCGTCTTTGGCCGTCACGTGTATGCCATCGGCGGCAACCTGCACGCGGCGGCGCTCTCGGGTGTGAAGACCAAGCGGGTCACCTTCCTGCTGTTCGTCAATATGGGCGTGATCTCGGCGTTGGCCGGGCTGGTGTTCACCGCTCAGCTCAATCTGGCCAGCCCTAGCGCCGGCTCGGGTTTCGAGCTCGACTCGATCGCTGCCGTCTTCATCGGTGGTGCGGCGGTTACGGGTGGCATCGGTACGGTCACCGGTGCGATCGTCGGCGGCCTCATCATCGGATTGCTCAATAACGGCATGTCGATTCTCGGCGTCGGCACGGAATACCAGTCGCTGATTAAAGGACTCGTGCTGCTGGCCGCCGTGGCCTTCGACGTTTACAACAAGCGTCGCACCGGCGGTCGTTGAGGAAAATCGCCCGATGGTTCGTGCGCAACCTCATTGAGGTTGCGTATTTCGACGCGGTCTTTTGAAAGATCGCGTCGATGGCGCTACGGAGGTGTCCTTCGCTGCGAACGACCGCGATACTGAGGGTGTTGTGGTTTAGCGACGTCGTCTACGCCTGCATCGACTGACGCGTATCTTCCAGCGCCAGTTCCACCAGCACCCGCATGGCGTCGCTTGCCGCTGCCGGGTCGCTGGCCGCAATGGCATCCAGTACCCGACGATGGTCGGGAATAGGATTGCGCGGCAGGTCGCGTTGACGGTGCTTGAACTGCGTTGTCCAGCTCACGGCTGCACATACGCTGGCGCTCAGAACGATCAGCGCATCATTGCCGGTGGCGTGCAAAATGGCGTTGTGAAAATCACGATCTGCCATGCGACCGGCTTCGCTGGCCAGCGTGTGCCGCGTCATGCCGGCCAGCGCGTCGCGCATGCTCCTCAGCGCGGCCTTGTCGCGCCGCTCGGCGGCCAGCGCAGCGGCGGCAGGCTCGACGATGGCGCGAAGTTCGAACAGGCTGCGGACAAAGGCGACATCCGGTTGCCCTGCAAAAGCCCAGCCCAGTACCTCCGGGTCGAGCAGATTCCAGCGGTTTCTTGGCAGAACACGCGTGCCCGCCTTGGGCCGGCTTTCGACCAGACCCTTGGCGGCAAGCACCTGGATCGCTTCGCGGTACGCGCTGCGCGATACATCCAGCAATTCGGCGAACACGATTTCTCCGGAAAGCACCTCGCCCGGAAGATATTCCCCGGCCAGGATCGCAGCACCCAGCTTGTGGGCAATCGCGCCATACAGGCGTCGACCGGTACCGCGGGGCTCTCGCGCGCGCTTGATCGGTTCTGCTGGCGTGGTTGTCTTGCTCAAGCGCTCACCCCTCCATACCAATGTTAACGAGCAGTCGGCCGTTCGCCGCAGGTTTCAAGAAAGCGGACCGCCATTGCAAAACCAGCATACGCGCCTTAACCTAATTGTCTGAGTAATTAATGGTGGTGAAGCATAATGTCGAACGACGGCGAGACCAAACTGATGGATGACGCGAAACGTGATTTCCGCTCGATCGATGCCGCTACCGGTCAGTCTTTTGGCCCGCGTTTTGAAACAGACGGCATCGCCCAAGTGAACGCGACCTGCTCGGCGGCCGAGGCCGCATTCGACGCGTACCGTGCGACGGGTGCCGAAGCCAGGGCGGTTTTCCTCGAACGTATCGGCGCTGAAATTCTAGCATTGGGCGACGATCTGATCGTGACCGCGATGCGCGAAAGCGGCCTGCCGCGCGCACGTCTGGAGGGGGAACGCGGCCGCACCGTCAATCAGCTGAAGCTTTTCGCCGGTGTGCTGCGGCGCGGCGACTGGATGGGCCTGCGCATCGACCCGGCGACCCAGGGCACGACAGCGCCTGCGCGAGCCGATCTGCGCTTGCGACGGATTCCGCTGGGACCGGTGGCCGTGTTCGGCGCGTCGAATTTTCCGCTCGCATTCTCCACGGCCGGTGGCGACACCGCTTCGGCGCTCGCCGCGGGCTGCACGGTCGTGGTCAAAGCCCATCCGGCGCATCCAGCGACGGGCGCCATGGTTGCCCAAGCCATTCATGCGGCGGTGAAGGCCAGCGGCCTGCCGGCGGGCGTGTTTTCGCACCTGGTCGGTCCGGGCATCGAACTCGGTGCGGCGCTGGTCAAGCATTCCGCTATCACGGCGGTGGGCTTTACCGGGTCGCGCGCTGGTGGCCTGGCGCTGGTCAAACTGGCGCAAGGGCGCGAGGTTCCCATTCCCGTTTATGCCGAGATGTCGAGCATCAATCCCGTGCTGTTGTTGCCGGAGGCATTGCGTGCGCGCGGTAGGGAGCTTGGTAAGGCTTTTGTTGGATCACTGACCATGGGCGCCGGCCAGTTTTGCACCAACCCCGGCCTGCTGCTGGCGATCGAGGGCGACGGGCTCGATACCTTCGTGTCGGCGGCCGCCGAAGCGGTTTCGGGCGCCGTCGCGCAGACGATGCTGACCGGCGCGATTCACTCGGCCTACGAACAATCGATCGACGCGCTTCGGGAGCATGGCCAGGTGCAGACCATCGCTCAGGGCCCGGTGGGCGACGCTGGTAACGCCGGACGCGCTGCGTTGTTCTCGACCAGCGGCCAGACGTTTTTGTCCGACAAGGCGCTGGGGCAGGAAATTTTCGGCGCGTCGTCCTTGCTGGTTCGCTGCGCCAATGAGGCCGAGCTGCAGTCGGTACTCGCGGCGGCGGAAGGCCAGCTGACCACCACGCTGCAGATGGACGATGCCGATGTCGATATGGCCGCCAGGTTCCTACCGCTGCTGGAACGCCGCAGCGGACGCATCGTTGTCAATGGTTGGCCGACCGGCGTCGAGGTGACGCATGCGATGGTGCACGGCGGACCGTATCCGGCCACCTCCGATGGACGATCCACTTCCGTCGGCAGCCTGGCCATCGATCGTTTTCTGCGGCCGGTGTCCTACCAGAATTTCCCGTCCCGCCTGTTGCCCGACGCATTGCGTGACGACACCGGCTTGCCGCGATTGCTGGACGGCGTTGCCACGCACTGATGGTCGCCGCGCGTCATCCGCGCCCACCGCACCCCGAAAACCGGCGAGTGCCGCATCCCCATGAAGAGAGGAACGACATGACCTTGCGCCTTCTGCAACATCGTGACGCGAGCGGCCAGCGCTCCGTCATCGCCTCCACCGGCAACGGTGACGCCTTCGTGGCCGGCGTCGACAGCGTGAGAGCGCTGGCGCAACTGGCGATAACGATGGGCACGGATCTCGCCGGTGCGGTGGCGGATTGCGGTTTCGGCGAAACCGTTGACGTCGCCGCCGAGCTTGCCGCCGGCCGGCTGCTGGCGCCGATCGATCACCCGGATCCGGCGCATCTGTTCATGACCGGCACGGGCCTCACTCATCTGGGATCTGCCGAAGGCCGCGACAAGATGCATCGCGAAGCGGCAGCGGCGGAAAAGCAGACCGATTCGATGCGGATATTTCTCGAAGGTGTGGAAGGCGGCAAGCCGGCCGCTGGGCAAGTTGGCAGCCAGCCGGAATGGTTCTACAAGGGCAATGGTTTCGGCCTGGTCGGTCCTGGCCAGCCGCTGACGTCGCCATCCTTCGCGAAAGACGGCGGCGAAGAGCCCGAACTGGCAGGCATATATCTGATTGACGAAGACGGCACGCCGTTTCGCCTCGGCGTGTGCCTGGCCAACGAGTTCAGCGATCACGTCACCGAGCGCCATAACTATCTCTGGCTGGCGCACTCCAAGCTGAGGCAGGCGGCGCTGGGACCAGAGTTGCTGGTCGGTCCGATGCCGGTGCGGATTGAAGGTACCAGCCGCATCCGTCGCGGTGACACAGTGCTGTGGGAAAAGCCGTTTCTCTCCGGCGAAGAAAATATGTCGCACAGTTTCGCCAACCTTGAGGCGCATCATTTCAAGTACGACGTATTTCGCCAGCCGGGCGATGTCCACGTACATTTCTTTGGCACCGCCACACTCTCTTTCTCCGAGGGCATAAAAACCGAGGTGGGCGATCAGTTCGAGATCGAGGCGGCGCCGTTTACGTTGCCGTTGCGCAATCCACTCGCGGTCGCGTCGGAACAGACTTTCAGCATCAAGGCGCTTTGAGATGAATCCCATACGAGTGGCGGTAATCGGCTTGGGCAAAATCGCCCGCGATCAGCATCTTCCTGCCATCGCAGGCAATGACGCTTTTCGCCTCACCGCCTTGGTCGACCCTCGCGGAACCTCGGACCTCGGGGGCGTCGCCCGTTTCGACACCCTCGAAGCGCTGTTCGACGATGGCCCGGCGGTAGACGCCGTAATCCTTTGCACGCCGCCGCAGGTCCGCTATGAGCTCGCTGCGAAAGCGCTGGCCAAGGGCGCACACGTCTTTCTCGAAAAGCCCCCTGGCGCGACGCTGGCCGAAGTAGCGGCACTGGAAGAGCAGGCCAGCCCCACAGGCCTGACACTTTTTGCCGGCTGGCATTCGCGTTACGCCGCAGGCGTGGAGCCTGCGCGCGCGTGGCTCGCCGATCAGCGCATCGAGCGCGTCTCGATCATCTGGCGCGAGGACGTTCGCGTGTGGCATCCGGGGCAAGCGTGGATCTGGGAACCGGGTGGTCTGGGCGTGTTCGATCCCGGTATCAATGCCTTGTCGATCGCCACGCGCATCCTGCCGCGCGCGTTTTTTCTGCGCTCCGCCGTTCTCTCGACGCCGTCCAATCGCGCGGCGCCGATCGCGGCCGAAATGACGTTCACGGATACCGCCGGCGTCGAGATAACGATGGATCTGGACTGGCGCCAGACCGGCCCGCAGAGTTGGGACATCGTGGTCGAGACAGATGCCGGCACGTTGACACTCGCCAACGGTGGCGCGGTTCTTGAGCTGCCGAATGGCGTCGAGCGCGCCGAGGATCGTGAATACGCGGGTTTGTACGCACGCTTTGCGGCGCTGATCCAGAGCGGTCGTAGCGATGTGGATACGGCTCCGCTGCGCCTGGTCGCTGACGCATTTCTACTCGGGCATCGCAAAACCGTCGAGGCGTTTGACGAGTGACCTATCCGAGGCAACTAATTTTGGCTGCGCGCAGTCCGGGTAGGCCGTCATGTCGAGCCAAACCATGGCGCTGCCGAGTGCTCGGGCGAAGCCGGCAGCGCTGATCGGCGGTCGTCGTCTGCTATTATGGTGGGTCGAAAAACCGGTAAGAGCGAAC
>Ga0302316_10003458_pt1 | contig 10756 bp, 10 predicted proteins | sample III_Palsa_N3_2_FD_200456 | JGI IMG/M metagenome (GOLD analysis project Ga0302316, IMG submission 200456) | Peat permafrost microbial communities from Stordalen Mire near Abisko, Sweden - III_Palsa_N3_2 | ecosystem: Environmental > Terrestrial > Soil > Palsa > Peat permafrost | place: Sweden... | reverse complement strand
AAGGTGATGGCGATCTGGTACTCGCCGCCGGCGGAGAAGCCCTGCAGCAGGCGGGCGGCGACGATGAGCAATGGCGCGGCAATGCCGATCTGGGCATAGGTCGGGCACAGCGCCATGGCGAGGCTGCCGAGCCCGGCCATGATGATCGTCGCGGACAGCATGACACGGCGGCCGTACCGGTCGGCGAGCGGCGACAGCACGATGGCGCCGATCGGCCGTCCGATGAAGCCGATGGCGAAGGCCGCGAAGCTGGCGATCAGGGACGCGGTCGGGTCGTTCGCCGGAAACATCTGGCTGGCAAAGATCCCGGCAAGGAAGCCGTAGATCGACCAGTCGTACCATTCGACGAAATGTCCGATGGCGCCGCCGACGAGAGTGCGCGCCCTGCCGCTGCCGGCGGCAGCCGGGCGAGCCGATGCCTGAAATCCAACCCCGTCGCTCATCCGCCACTCCCTAAGTTGTGAAGATCGGCAGACGAGGGATACCCGGCCAGCCTTTGACCGACCATTTCCGCCAGCAGATCGAGGTTGCGCTCGAAATAGGCCTGGTCCTTGTCGAGGAACCGTTCGAGGCTGAGGCCGCGGATGGCGACGAGCATGAACTCGAACAGCGCCAGCATGTCCGGCTCGGCCGTGCTGGCGAGGACATGGCGTCTGATCCAGGGATGCAGCACGCTCCGCATGGTTTCCAGGCGATGCTCGACGATGCGCCGATGGAACCTCTCGTCTGCCCGGGTACCGATGATGATCTCCCAGATCGCCCAATAATCCGGGTCGCCGTAGATTTCCCAGAGATGGGCGACCAGGCTCTTGACGTCGATGCGCCCGGTCGCCGTCAGGTGATCCTGCTGCTCGAGCCGCTGCAGGACGCGTTCCGAGGACCGGTCGAGCACGCCCAGCATCAGGTCTTCCTTGCTCGCGAAATGATGGTGAAGCGCGCCGGTCGTGAGGTTGGCGCCCTTCGCGATCAAGGCCGTGGACGTGCCGGAGAAGCCGTTTGTCCGCAGCAGATCTGTCGCGGCGCCAAGCAGCAGGGCGCGCGTCTCGGTCCGCCGATCGACCTGCTTGCGCCTGATGCCTTGAGCCACTCTCCGTCCGCCCGAAGAAAGTTACATATCAATTGAGATGTAACTTGCGTGACTCTGTCAAACATTGATTTTTGCAGTGCGGTACCGGCATGGCGTGCCCGTGCGCCGTTACGCGCTCTAACGCTTCGGTCGGCGCAACTGGTCCAGATAGACGATGGCGACGATCAAGCCGCCGGTGACGATCCGCTGCCAGAACGGATTGATGTTCAGCAGATTGGCGCCGTTGTTGATGGTGGTCAGCAGCATGGCACCGAGCAGCGGGCCCGGCACGCTGCCGACCGCGCCGAACAGGCTGGCGCCGCCGATGACGGAAGAGGCGATCGCCTGCAGCTCCCAGCCGTCGCCGGTCGTCGCCACGCCGATGCCGATGCGCGCCGTGGTCAGGATTCCGGCCAAGGCCGACAGGGTCGCCGACAGGATGTAGGCGAGATAGAGCACGCGGTTGACCCGAATCCCGCTTAGCCGTGCCGCCTCGCGGTTGGAGCCGACGGCGTAGAGATGGCGGCCCCAGCGCGAATGATGCAGCAGCAGATGGCAGGGGACCGCGACCGCGATCACCGCCAGGAACAGGTTGGGAATACCCAAGGTGCTGTCGCGGGCGAGAGCGCTGAACGCCGCCGGCAGCCCGGCGATGGTCTGGCCGTTCGTCATCAGCAGCCCGATGCCGCGCAATGCCGTCAACGACGCCAGCGTCATGATGAAGGGCGGCAGGCCCAGGCGCACGATGCCGAAGGCATGCACCCAGCCGACCGCGACGCCAAAGCCCAAGGTCGCCAAAATCGCGAGCGGTACCGGCACGCCCGACTTCATCAGCAGCGCCACGACCGTGCCGGCGACGCCGACCACGGCGCCGGCGGAGAGGTCGATGCCGGCGGTAATGATGACGAAGGTCTGGCCGACCGCCATGATCGCCCAGATCGAGCCCTGGCGCAGCAGGTTGGCAAAATTGCCGAGGGTGGCGAAACTGTCGGTGCCGAGCGACAGGCCGAGCCACATCAGGCCCAAGAGACCGAGCAGCGTGAGGTTCAGCAGAAAGCCGAAGCGCAGCCGCGGGCGCGGCGCAAGGGGTGGGACGTCGAGGGCGACCAGGGGCTCAGGCACCGATCGCCTCCGTTAGGATCGTCTCGACCTCGGCCGTCTTCCAGCCATGCTCAGCGACGGCCCGGCCGCCACGGAATACAATGAGGCGATCGCTCAAGTCATAGACCTCCGGCAGATAGGATGAGATGAGGATGATGCCCGCGCCGGCATCGAGCAGGTCGGCGAAGACCCGGTAGATCTCGCTCTTGGTGCCGACATCGACGCCGACGGTCGGCTCGTCGAAGATGAAGAGCCGGGCTCCGCGCGCCAGCCATTTGCCGACGACGATCTTCTGCTGATTGCCGCCTGAGAGCGTCTCGGCATGGACGCCGGGACCGGCCGCCACGATGGTGAGACGGTCCATCTGGCGGCGGGCCAACGCGCGCTCGGCGCCGCGGTCGACCCAACCGAAGCGGCTGAGACGCGCGTAGCTCGGCAGCGCCAGATTGAAGCCGACTCCCAGATTGAGGCAGAGGCCCTGGTCGCGCCGGCTCTCCGGCACCAGCGCCATGCCGAGCGCCATGGCGTCGACCTCGCGCCGGATGGCGACCGGCGCGCCTTGCCAGCGGATCTCGCCGCCGGTGCTGCGATGCCGGCCGAACAGGGTGGTGACGAATTCGCTGCGCCCGGCGCCGATCAGGCCATAGAGCCCGACGATCTCGCCGCGCCGCACCGTGAGCGAGACGTCGGCGAAGCCGGGACCGGACAGCGACCGCGTCTCCAGCAGCGTCTCGCCTCGGGGTACCACGCGTTTGTAATGCAGTTCTTCGATCGGGCGGGCGACCATGTCGCGGATCAGGTCGCGCTCGCTGGTTTCCGCCGTTCGCCGGGTCGAGACCAGCCTGCCGTCGCGCAGCACCGTAACCCGGTCCGCCAGCTCGAAGATCTCCTCCAGACGATGGCTGATATAGACGATGGTGACGCCGTCGGCATTGAGCGCGCGGATCAGCCGGAACAGCTGCTCGGTCTCCTGGCGGGTCAGGTAGCCGGTCGGCTCGTCGAAGATCAGGAAGCGGACGCCACGGTGCGCGGCGCGGGCGGTCGCGACCAGCTGCTGCTGGCCGATGGTGAGATCGCCCAGCGTCGCCTCCGCCCGGATCGCGAATCCCAGGCCGTCGAGCAGGTGCTGCCCGGCGCGCAGCATGGCGCGCTTGCGTAGGAAGCCGTGCCGCACCCGTTCGTCGCCCAGATAGAGATTGGCGGCGACGGAAAGGTGCGGGCAGGCGACGACTTCCTGATGGACCGCATTGATGCCGAGCGCCAGCGCGTCGCCGGGCCCGCGGAACGCGACCGGCCGTCCCTCCCAGCGCAGGCCGCCGGCGCTCGGCTGGTGGGCCCCGGTCAGGAGCTTGATCAGGGTCGATTTACCGGCGCCGTTCTCGCCGGCGATCGCATGGACCTCGCCCGGCGCGAACGCGAGGTCGATGCCTTTCAAGGCATAGGTGCCGGTAAAGCGCTTCTCGATCCCGACCAGCTCGAACAGCGGGCCGCCGTCCGCCACGCCCGGCGCCTCAATCCAGCTTTGGATTGAGCAGCGCTTGCGCCCGCGCCGTCTGCAGCGATGATTTGTCGATCAGCACGACGCCGGTATCGATCGATTTCTCGACCTTCCGACCTTTGGCCAGCGCATCGGCGGTCTTCACGCCCTCGTAGCCCATGCGGTAGGGATCCTGAACGACGAGACCGGCAATGACGCCGTCGCCCAGAAGCTTGACCAGTTTTTCGTCGCTGTCGAAACCGATCATGACGACCTTGGCATCCTTGTTCTCGGCCAGGGCCTCGCCGGCGCCCTGGGCCATCGGCAGGTTGCTGGCGAACACGCCCTTGAGATTTGGGTTGGCGGTGATGAGGTCGGTCATGGTGTTGAGGCCGCTCGTTGCCTGACCATCGCCGACCCGTTCGGCGACCAGCTTCAGATCCGGCCATTTTGCCTTGAGTTCGTCCTTGAAGCCCTTGCTCCGCTGGTCGAGCGAACCCACGCCCGGCAAGGCGACCAGCAAGGCCACGTCGCCCTTGGCGGCGCCGAACTTCGCCTTGATCGCTTCGCCCAGCGCGTCGGCCGCGACCTGGCCGCCCTTGGTATTGTCGGTCGAGAGAAAGGCGCTGAACGCGTCCGTGTCGGCCGGGCTGTCGATGCCGACGATCTTCACCTGCTTGGCCGCTTCCGCGATCGGCTCGGCCAACGCGGCCGCCTGGGTCGGCGCGATGACGATCGCTGCGGGCTTGCCCGAGACCGCGTTCTCCAGTGCCGAGATCTGGCCGGAGATATCGCTTTCCGCCTGGGCGCCCATCGCCGGCACGTCGATCTTCAGATCCTTGCCGGCGGCCCGCGCGCCGGCCAGCACGATCTGCCAATATTGCGAGGTCGTATCCTTGACGATGACGGGAATGGTCTCCGCCCCGGCAACGGCCGGCACGAGGATACCGAACAGCGCGGCCCATGCCGCCTTGCGGAATGCGAGCTTCATGCTTCCTCCCTGTGCACGTTCTGCGGGTATGTCCCCGCATTGTTCGCGCTTTGTCCCCGGACGGGGCCGTCATGACGATCCGTAAGCCCGCATCTTGGAAAGGCGCGGTCGACGGACGACGAAAGGAACTGCGATAGGTATGAGTTTATCGACAGATCGTCGAGGCGGCAACCCCTGGCTGCTCGGAACTGGGCGGGCTCACGTCCGCAGGATCGCCGAGCGCCCGTAGAGCAGCAGCATCAGAATGATCGTCAGACCATAGACGATCTGGCGGATCGACTCATCGATCTGCATGATCGAGAGGATCGACTGGAGCAGCGTGATGAGAATGACGCCGGCGACGGTGCCGAGATAGGTGCCGCGTCCGCCGAGGATCGAGGTGCCGCCGAGGACGACCGCCGCGATGGCCGGCAGGAGATAGGGATCGCCCATCCCCTGGTAGGCCTTGATCGAATAGCCGGCGAGCAGCACGCCGCCGAACGCGGAGAGCGCGCCCGACATCACGAAGGCGAGGACGATGACCCGCCGCGTCGGGCTGCCGGACAGATAGGCGGCGCGCTCGCTGTTGCCGATGGCATAGACCGAGCGGCCGAAGGTCGTCCGTTTGAGCAGGAAAATGGTCGCGGCACCGATCAGCACCCAGATCCAGAGCGCGTTCGGAATGTCGGCGACGATGCGTCCGGTCGCGAGCGTGCGCATCGCGGTGGTCGCCATGTCCTGCGGTGCGGCACCGCCGGTGCGCATGATCATCAGCCCCTGCGCCACGGCGTTGGTCCCGAGCGTGAAGATCATCGACGGCACGCGCAGATAGGCGACGCCGATACCGTTCACCAGGCCGAAAATCATGCCGCACAGGATGCCGATCGGGATCGCGCACCAGGAACCGACGGGCCCCCAGCCGGCGGCGGCGGTAGACATCATGGCGCCGACGGTGATGACCCAGGGCACCGACAGGTCGATCTGGCCCAGCAGCACCACAATCATCATGCCGGTCGCCGCCATGGCCAGAAACGATCCGACCTGCAGCTGCTGCAGCAGATAGTCCGCCGACAGGAAATTGGACGAATACAGGCTGCCGACCAGGAGCAGGGCGACGATGCAGGCAAACGCCGTCGCGACGGCAGGGTCGATGCGCCGCAAGACCTTCGGCAGTCGAAACGGGGCGGGCTTGGCTTGGTCCTGGCTCATGGTCTCATCCGAACAGGTCGAGGCGGTTGCGGATCCGCAGCAGGCGGACAGAGCCGATGCAAACCGAGATCAGCAGGACGATGCCGAGGAACAAAGGTTGCCACAGCGGGTCGAGATCGAAGACGAACAGAAGGTCGTTGATGGTGCGGAAGATGAGCGCGCCGAAGATCGCCCCGACCGCGCTGCCGGTGCCGCCGAACAGCGAGACGCCGCCCAGCACCACGGCGGCGATGGAATTGAGCGTATAGGTCGACGCGTTCGCCGACGATGCTTCCCCCGAATAGGTGAAGAAGGTCAGCATGAGCCCGCCCATCGCGGCGAACAGGCCCGAGAGCGTATAGGACGCGAATTTGGCGCGGCGGGTGTCCAGGCCCGACATGTAGGCCGCGACCTCCGACGAGCCGACGGCATAGACCGCCCGCCCGAGCGCCGAGCGGCGGAAGGGCAGCCAGATCGTGAGAACGACCGCCAGCAGCACGACGAGGCTGGCCGGAATGCCGCCCCAGAGCTGCCCGGTCAGCAAATCGGCGAGGTCGGAATTGACATCGCCGCCCGGATTGGGGCGCAGCGCGAGGGCGATGCCGAAATAGACCGCGCCTGAGGCGATCGTGGCTACGATCGGCTGCAGCCGGCCGAAGATGACGATGGCGCCATTGACGGCGCCGCAGGCGAGCCCCGCAAGGAGCACGCCGGCAACGCCGAGGGCGGTCATGCCGGCAGACCCGACGACGATCCAGGATGCGAGGCAATTCGTCAGTATGAACATCGCGCCGACCGACAGGTCGATGCCCGACGTCAGCACCACGAACGTCTGGGCGATCGCGAGAAACGCCAGCAGGACGCCCTTGTTCGCCGCGGTCTGTACCACGTTGGCGCTGAATCCCGCCGAATGGTTGCCGACATAGATGGCGAACATCGCGACGAAGACCAGGGCCGCGAGCAGCGTGCTCCGAAGCTCGGCAACCCGATAGCGCCAATCGCTCATGCGCCGATCGCCGGCGCATGGCCGGCCTCCCCGGTCTCGGTGGCGATATTGAGCGCGCTGCCGACGAGCACCCGCTCGGTGAGTTCGTTCCCGGCAAGCTCACGGCTGACGCGGCCGTCATAAAGCACCAGGACACGCTCGCAGCAGCCGATGAGCTCGTCGTAATCCGTCGAATAGAACAGGATCGCGACGCCCTGATCCGCGAGCCGGCGCAGCAGCTGATAGATTTCCTGCTTGGTGCCGACGTCGATGCCGCGCGTCGGGTCGTTGAGCAGGATGATGCGCGGTGCCATCATCAGCCATTTGGCGATGACGACCTTCTGCTGGTTGCCGCCAGACAGCGTGGCGACGGGAACGTCGATGCCCTCCGTCTTGATCGCCAGCAGCCGCAGCATGTCGTCGACGGCCCGTGCTTCCGCCGCCTGATCGATGAAGCCGCCGTTCGACAAGGTGCCGAGAGCCGCGAACGACAGATTGTCGCGCACGGACATCGGCAGCATCAGGCCTTCGGTCTTCCGATCTTCCGGGATGAGGGCCATGCCGATCCGGGCGGCCTTGGCGGCGCTCGGCCCGCCGATCGCGACGGGGCTGCCGTCGATGCGGATTTCGCCGGCGACGCCGCGCAGCACGCCGAACAGCGCCAGCAGAAGCTCACGCTGGCCCTGGCCGTCCAGCCCGCCGAGCCCGACGATCTCGCCAGGCCGGACGGCGAGCGAGATGTCGCTCAGGCGGTTTGTCCAGGTCAGGCCCCGCGCCTCCAGGACCGGCGGCATCGCAGCCGGGACCGGCGGCGGTTTCGGTGGAAAGACATGGCTATATTCGCGGCCGATCATCAGCTCGACGACGTCGCCGTGCGACTTGGTGCCGGCCGGATAGCTTGCGACGTTGCTGCCGTTGCGGAATATCGTGCAGTCGTCGGCCAGTTCCTCGATCTCCTGCATGCGATGCGAGATGTAGAGCAGCGCCAGGCCCTCGCCACGCAGGCGCTTCAGGACGGCGAGGATCTTGCCGACGTCGGCGGCGGTCAGCGCCGAGGTCGCTTCATCGAGGATGAGAATGCGGGGCCTGCGGGCGAGCGCCTTGGCGATCTCGACCATCTGGCGACGGGACAGGGGTAGATCCTTAACCGGTGCCAAGGGGTGCACGTCTTCGGCCCCGGCCAAAGCCAGCCATTCCTCCGCCATGCGCCGTTGCGCCTTGCGATCGATCAGACCGAAGCGGCGCGGCGGCGTGGCGATGAAGATATTGTCGGCGACCGACAGATCGGGAATGAGCGACAATTCCTGAAAGATGCAGACGATGCCGGCATCGTTGGCAGCAGCCGGGGTCGGGAAGCGCACCGTGCGGCCGTCGAATTCGAGGCTGCCTTCATCAGGCTGGACCACGCCGGACATGATCTTGATCAGCGTGGACTTGCCTGCGCCGTTTTCGCCGAGCAAGGCATGGATGCGGCCGGCATGGAGGGTCAGCGACGCCTTGTCGAGCGCTTTGACGCCGCCGTAGCGTTTGGAAATACCGGTCATGGCGAACAGAGGGACGGGAGCATCCATGGGCGAACCTCCTGGCATGCGCAGCGGGCGCGCCGGTGGAAATCCCGACGCGTCCGGCTGCGGCCGTTCCTATTGGTTGGCTTCGGACTGTCCCATGATCTCCTGGGCCGTGAAGTTGATCCCGCAGGTCGGGAAGGAGTTGCCGACGAAGAAATTGTCGGTCTGCTGCGAGAAGAAATTTTCGCCGTCCTTGAAGCCCGGATCCTCGACATGCGCGAGCGGCAGCTTCACCGACTGGGGCACGATTTCGCCTTTGAGCGCGGCGATGGCGGTCTTCACCGCGACCGCGACCTGGGCCGGGCCGGTCCCGCCGGAGGCGCATTTGAGCCCCTCGCCGGCATGGGCGGCACAGAGTTTCCGGAAGCCGTTCTCGGTCTCGGCCCCGGCCGGAACGAACGGCTGGTGGGCATCCATGAAGGCGCGGACCATGCCGGTCGAGCCGCCCTGGGCAGTCATGCCGTCGAAATGTTTATGCACGGCGATCGCGTCGGCCGTCACCTTCTGCGCCGTGCCGTCGTCCCACTTGCCGACGACCTCGACGGTTTGGAACGGCTTGCCCGAGGCCTTCAGGACCTCCTGGATGCCATTGTGCCGGTCGGTATCGACCGAGGTGCCGGCGACGCCGCGGACCTCGAGGATGGTCCCGCCGCCCGGGACGTTCTGGACCAGCCAGTGGCCCCAATATTCGCCCAGCCCCTTCTGGTCGACGTTGACGTTGATCGCCTCGTCGCTGTCGAGCGTATTGTCGAAGGCGACCAGCACCACGCCCGCGGCGTTGGCGCGCTTGATCACGGACTTGAAAGCCGTCGGGTTCTGCGCGTCGATCACCACCGCGTCATAGCCGGAATCGATGAAGTTGTTGACGGCCGCGATCTGTGCCGCGATGTCCTCGCCGGTCGAGACGACCTTGAATTCCTTGAGATCCGCCTTGACCGCCGGCTGATCGGCATAGGCCTTGGCGGTCTTGATCATCTGGATCCGCCAGGTATTGCCGATGAAGCCGTTGGCGAGAGCGATGCGATAGGGACCCTTCTTGGCCGGATAGCGGAAGAATTTCGTCTGGTCGGCCCAGGGGACGAAGCAGGCTGGTTCTTTGCTCGGCCCGGCAACGGTCTCGGGCCCGGCCGCCCGGGCGTGGCTGGCGCCAAGCAGGAGCCCGGCAAAGGCAATGGTCGCGGCGATACGGAGTTTCGGCATGTCTTCCTCCCGTGCATTCGCTTTTTTGGATCTGAAGGTGCGACCGATTCCGGTTCCTATCATCAGACCTTTCGCCAGGGTTCCTTGCTTTGAGGCCCGAGTCCATAGAAGTGTTGCCGCAGGTGGCGCGGCAAATTCCACGCGACCGGGAAATCAGGTGCTGATTTCTCTCTGCGGAAGTGGCTGTAAACATCTTCACCGGGGAGCCCGAGCTTGCGGCCTACGTCGACTGCGCCAAATGGCAGCATGCGCGGGGCCAATGCAGCAACGCCGAGCCCGGCCATGACGGCCGCAGCGACCGCTGCAACGCCGCCGACGAAAACTTCTGTCCAGGGCACGCCCGCCGCATCGAGAAGCTGCCCGGCCATTACACGCACGACCCGCAGCGTCGCCCCGGCTGAGGCGGGCCATCAGCTGATCGCCCAGTTGGAACCGGCCTTCGGGCACGGCGCGCTTGTCGGTCGGCCGCTCGTTGGCCGAGCTCTACCTGGTGCCGATCCTTGCGGACTTCACAACACTCTGTCCGGGCGTCGTCGTCGAGATCGCCGCGGAAGACGGCTTCGTCGATATCGTCGCCGCCCGCTTCGATGCCGGCGTTCGGTTGGGAACCCGACCTGGAGCTTGTCCATGTCGGCGAGGTGGAGATGATCTCGGTCGCGGCCCCGAACCATCCGCTTGCCCGGAGCCGACCGATCGCGCCTGGCGCCGCACGCCGTCATCGGCAGCTGATCCTGACGGTGCGGATGCCCTTCTCCGAGGGGCCCGATGTCGGCGTCTTCGCGGCCGAGACTTGGCGCGCCGCCGACCTTGGCGCCAAGCATGCGCTGCTGCTCGCCGGCGTCGGCTGGGGCAACATGCCGGAACCGAACATTCGGGCCGATCTCGCTGCCGGCCGGCTCGTGCGGCTCTTCATGGAATTCGTATCCCGCAGGCTCGCCGCTTACGCGCCACTTCTGGCGGGACTAAGCGAGGGACATGATCATTGCCCCGAGCGGCCGACGTGAGTGGCGAGCATCCGCCATCGCGTGGTACATGCTCTCCTGCTTTCCGGCGTTTTGCCGGGGGATGCGAAAGCCGGTAGGTCCGATGCCGAGATCGATGCGCCGAACGCCGTCTCTGAGTCGCTGTTGGCGGCATTTTATCGCCTGGTCACCGTTCGGTCGGCTGCTGCGCTTAATCTCTGTGGTCTGCCTGGTCGCGC
>Ga0302316_10003455_pt1 | contig 10760 bp, 9 predicted proteins | sample III_Palsa_N3_2_FD_200456 | JGI IMG/M metagenome (GOLD analysis project Ga0302316, IMG submission 200456) | Peat permafrost microbial communities from Stordalen Mire near Abisko, Sweden - III_Palsa_N3_2 | ecosystem: Environmental > Terrestrial > Soil > Palsa > Peat permafrost | place: Sweden... | reverse complement strand
GATGCCATAGATTCCTCCGCAGTTCTACAACTTATTTCTTACTTCCGATTTCCTTGACGATCTCTTCCACAATCACGTTCGGTGGCCGGTCGTTCACCACGCACAACGCATCTTTCGGCGTCTCCAGCGTCGCGAACTGACTTTCCAAAAGCTTTGCATTCATGAATTCATGCTTTCGTGCCGCCAGCCGTTCCGCAATCATCTCCTTCGATCCGCCCAGCAGCACAAACGATACCGCACCCGCAGGCATTCCGTCAGCCAGTGTCTGCCGATATTTTTCCTTTAGCGCCGAGCAGGCCAGCACGCCGCCCTTCCCACTCTGATACCAGCCGATCATCAGCTTGTTCAGCGTCTCAAGCCATGGTTGGCGGTCGTCATCATTCAGCGGCTGTCCGGACGCCATCTTCTGCTTATTCGCGGGCGGATGATAGTCGTCCGCATCGGCAAATACCGTGCCCTCGCGTTTCGCCAACAGCGTGCCGATGGTCGTCTTCCCCGAACCGCTCACACCCATCAACACAACAATCATCAATGCCTCTCCAGCCGCGCAAAACCGAATGAACTCTACGATAACAGCCCAACAAAGCACAAGGCGCGAGCTCTATGCCCGCGCCTTTGTCCTTATCCTCTTACTTACCCAGAAAAACGGGGCTGATATGGCGGTCGAACAAGTTGGTCGTTACGTTCTTTGCAACAACATCCTCATTCGCTTCAAGCGCGTTCAGATACTTATCACCCATCTTCGCGGCAATCTTGAAGCCCACATGCAACAACTGCCGGAAGCTCGAGTTATAAGCCGGGTTACTCTGGTCATGGCGCAGTGCATCGGTGAACTGCTTGCTCGTCCAGCCGTCCACTTCTTCGGGCTTCGGCAACTTTGCATCGTCGATATCGATCACCGTCGCATAAGGCCCGCGCAGCTCATCCGAGTGCGCGTACGCCTCGCGATACACTTCCTTCGCAATCTCCAGACCCGATCCGCCAGCCTCAGCCAGCCCGATCAACTCCTCAAGCCAAGTCGTGCCTGCGGTCTTCAAATGCACACCCGCATCGAACTTCACGATCGCATCATGGATCGCCTTGTAGATGGAAAACTTGTCCGATCCGGAGTGCACGCTCAGCTTCAGATTCGCCGGCAGGCCGTAGCGCTTGATCGCGAATGCGATCGCGGCGAGGTCTTCCTCGAACTCCTTGGTGAATTGCGCTACGTCGCCCACATAATCCACACCCTTGTTGAAGCGGCCGGTAAACTTTGGCGCAATCGTCTGGATAGGAATCTGCTCATCGGCGATCGCAGCAAGAATAATCAGCAGCTCGACGGGGGTCTGCGGAGAATCGGTCTCATCCATCGAAACCTCAGGCACAAACTTGCCCGCGCCTTTCTTCTCGACGACATAACGATAGATCTTGCCCGCATCCTGTACAGCTGCCAGGAACTTGTTCGCCACACCTTTCACAAAGGCCACATCTGTCTTGAAAGGCTCGGCGATACGCGGAATCGTCACCGTCCCAATCAGCTCCGGGTGCCGCGCGACGAATGCGTCAACGTCCTCAGGCTTGGCTGCTTTGCCAATCTCGTCCGCAACATCGAGCGTGAAAAAATCGCACGGCTCGATAAAGCGATCGACCGTCTTTAGATTGATGTGATCGGCATCGAGGAAGTAAGGCTTTGTCCAGCCCAGTTCCTTCACTGCGGCATCCGCAGCCTTGCGTGTCTGGTTCGGATCGGTTCCGATGATCGTGTGCTCGCGGTTGGACTTGTTCCACACCGGCACAACCTCAACACCCGCTTCACCCGCCTTGATGCAAGCTGCCAACTGCGCCTTCGCCTGATGCGCAAAACGATCTCCAACGCCTACCGAAAACTTCGGCAGTACCAAACCTTCACTCATGTCGTCTCCACTCAATTGGCAAACACCTCAGTGCCCGCCGCCGTCTGTCAGAATACCGTCATGCAGTCAGACAGCGCAAATTCTCCGTCTGACAGGCTATCGCGAGCCTTTATGCCCAGCCATTCTAAGCATACTTCTGCGCGACAGTAAACAGGTTTTATTTCCCTATAGAAATTCGCGCACTTCGAGCACGTCTAATCGACAAACCGCCCTTTATACGCCCACAATCCCAACCCCGGGTTCGAGATATAAAAAATCTCTTCCCCGTCCACCACATTCCATCCGTCGGTCAACTTTTCGGGATCATACTTCGCCGTGTACTCGGCCAGATCTCCATACTCGAAGTGCACGCCTTCGATCTCAGCCTGCGTGAGGTGTCCCGGGCAGTAGCGAATGGTAAACCGCCCTTCGCTCGACCCATGAATCAAATGCGCTGCGGCACTCAGATTCCCCGCCAGGTCCGCATCGTTCTTCACAGCCTCAAGTGTTGCCGGCGTTCCGCAGTATCCGTACTTACGGATCAGCACATCGATCTGCTTGTCTTCACCGAACTCCTTCACACCCGGCGCGAGAACGATCAACTCCGCTCCATCGGCGAGCGCCATCCGCGTGCGATAGACACTCTTGTTGCCCAGCCACGTCGAATGAAACTCGTGCGGATCGAGAAACACCACTGCCTTCTTGATCTCGCGATCCATCATCAGGAAATTGCACTTCAGGCTGAGTTCGGCAGCCTTCTCAAAGCACTCGGTATCGTCGCCGATGTACATTCCGCGCATTACCAGTTCGCCCGCGGCGTTTTTATTCACAACGGTCTGCACGTAAACGATCTGCGGCAGCATCGGTCCAAAGTGTTCGCTCGCGTAGTTCAGCACGCGGCGCACGGGGGTATCCGCACGTCCCATCATGCGCTCCATGCCGTACACCGCGCCAAGAAAGTGTGAGCGATGGATTCCCATCACGCCGCCCGTGCCGATGAAAATGTTCTTGCTGCCATTGGCCATGCCGACGACTTCGTGCGGCACCACCTGTCCAATCGACAGAATCAGATCGTGCCTGCCCCCCGTCTCTGGAGACCCGACCAACAGCTTGTTCACCTGCGCCGGCCACGTGTAGTCGAGCTTGCCTTCGCTCACTTCCAGCATGAACTCACCCGGAATCTCACCCAGCGTCACGATGTCGTTGCGCCAGTCGTGAACGCGGAACAACTCGCGCGGCGTCTTGCCGAACATGGTCGCAATCTGGTGGTCGGGCATCGCGGTGTGCGTGCCGAGCGCGGGGAGCACATCGGTCAGCTTGTCGCCATAAAACTCCCACGCCATTTCAGTAAGCTCACCGGCCTTCGAGTGAAACCGTGTAAAGTCCGGTGGCACAGCCAGCACTTTCTTACGATCACCCAACTTGGTTAGCGCTTCAAACAACCCCGCCTTGATCTCGGCGTGAGACATTTCAGTGGTCGGCGATCCGGTGGCAAAAAAGAGACTCATAGACTCACCATTTTATGCCCACGCCTCCCGCAAACTCCTATAATCCACAACATGAAGCGCCAGCGCACCCTCTCAGCGTCGCAACTGGTTCTACTCTTCATCGCGGGCAGCCTCATCGCGGCTGCCACGTTCCTGCTCATCGGAGTTCTCAATCTCCACGGATCAACCGGCGCTGCCTTCTGGATGCGCGCACTCCTCAGCCTCAGCCCCCTCACTCTCGGTTTCTACATCTCCGTCAGCGCGGAAAGTCGCCTCAAGGCCGGCATCGCAACCCTTGATTTCACGCGGGACGATATCAACTCCCTCCGCGGCAGCTTCGAGTCCGTCATTTGGGGGGCCTTTTCTATGGGCATCATGTTCGCAGGCATCTTCATCATGTTTCGCAACGAGCATCCTCACACCTTCGGATGGTTCCTCTTCGCCCTCGGCCAATCCCTAACCCGCCTGCCGTCGATCATCCGCGAAAAGCCTGCCGACCGGCAGCCGTCATCCACATGGAATAATGCGCTGCCCCTCCGCTCCGACCAGTGGGGCAGCCGCTAGCCCACCACTCGAAACCGCATCGCCCGAAAGGGCTTCCCTGCCAGCCGAATTCTCGCCTTCCCACTGAACGTCCCCGGCAGCGCCGTCACAGTCATCGCCACGGGATCAATCGCCTCCGCCTTGAACGTCCCTTCCGGCAGCGGGAACTCGTACCAGATCGGCTGGTGGTCGTCGAGGTAGTACAGAATCGTCTTCGCGTGCTTCCCATCCACCGCATACACCGTGGCATTCAGGTAGTAAGGCGAAGCCTGCGCCTCCAACCCGAACCGCACATCCGCGCCCGCGCCGCTTTCTTCCACAAGCTTTCGCAGGAATGCAATCTTCGCTGGGCTGCTCCCATGCAGCACACCGCCGTGCGACCACCATAGGGTCGGCGTTGCGTTTTCATCGAGTGCAGCCGCCGGGTCGAGCAGCGTCTCGCCATGTGTCACATAGCAGCCCTCGATCACGCCCAGCCAGAACCGCCGCGCCATCTCATCGCCTGACAGATTCCCCCACCGCCGGTTCAGGTTTCCCTCATACTGCACTTCGTCGAACAGCACCGGCTTGCGCCAGTCCGCCAGGTACATCGGCGCTGCGTCGAACTTCGCCGACTGCATGCACCCATGCGTTACCCACGGACGCGAGTAGTCGTACGCCACATTTGAATAATGAATCGAACGAAGATGCGCATAGGGATCGCTGCGCTCGACGATATGAAACAGGCGGTCGAAGTCGCTCGTCTTCTTGGCCTTCATCAGATCGTATTCATTCGCCATCGACCACCAGATGTTCCTGTACGCCGACATCCTCGCCAGCACGTAGCGCAGATAGCGGTCATCCTCTTCCGCGGTCATCGTCGCGTAGCCCCAGCGGTCATACGGATGAAACAGGATCAAATCCGCCTCGAGCCCCAGCGCCCGCATGTCGCCTATCCGCTTCTCAATATGCGCGAAGTAAGCCGGATTGAACCGCGTAAAGTCATTCTTCCAATTCGCATCTCCGGGCTTTGTGCCGGTATGCGGGAACGGATAAAGAGCCGGCTCGTTGTGGTTGTACTCATAGCTCTTCGGAAAAACACACATGCGCACTTTATTGAACGGTGCACTCCTCAGTGTGTTCAGAGTCTGCTCCTGTAACGCTTCACTCTGATGCACCCACGCATAGCAAGTCGTCCCAAACGGATAGAACGCCGTGCCATCGGCATAGGCGAAGTGATGCGTGTTCGCCACACGCACCGGCCCATGCGCCCCGGCCAATGGCGCCGTTGCAACAAAGCTGCCTTGCCTGCTATCGAGCGCGGCCGCGCTGCTGCTCGTCCGATAGCTCCACGCGCCTTCGCTATCGGGCATGAAGCGCACTTTGTAGACGCCCTCGCCATCGTAAAACCCGTCAACGCGTACCTCGCGATGCTCCAGCCGGAACACCGCACCAAACGTCACATCTGCAAACGGATTGCCCTCGTGTGGCCCGTCGAGTTTTATCTCGAAGACCTCCCAGACAGGAACGCTCCCATGCAACTGCGCACTTGTCACCGCTGCGGCGCCACGCGCGAGCGCGCCCACACCGGCAGCAGAAGCCAGCTTGAGCGCACCCCGTCGAGAGATTGTCGTCATCGCGAAAACCTAAAGTTTGTAAGCTTTGCGAACCAGGTTCACGGTTAAATCCTGCGCCACTTCAAACGCCTCGTCCTCATCCAGCCGGTGTTCCGCCACCAGCCGCCCAAGGAACGCGCAATCCACCCGGCGCGCCACATCATGCCGCGCCGGAATCGACAGGAACGCCCGCGTATCGTCGTTGAATCCGACCGTGTTGTAGAAGCCAGCCGTCTCAGTTGCCTGCTCACGGAACCGCATCATGCCCTCAGGCGAGTCGTGGAACCACCACGGTGGCCCGAGACGCAGGCAAGGATAGTGCCCAGCCAGCGGCGCGAGCTCGCGGCTGATCGTGGACTCATCGAGCATGAACAGGATGAACGTGAAGTTAGGATCATTCCCATACTTGTCCAGCAGCGGTTTCAAACTGCGCACGTACTCGGTAGGCGAAGGAATATCCGCTCCCTTATCGCGACCGAACTTCTCGTAAACCTTCCGGTTGTGGTTTCGGATCGACCCTGGATGAAGCTGCATCGTCAGTCCATCCTCGACGCTCATCCCGGCCAGCTCGGTCAGCATCTGTGCCTGGAAAAGCTCCACGTCCGCATGGCTGAACTTGCCCGTATAGATCCGCTCATAAAGCGCAGTCGCTTCACTCAACGGCAGGTCCGCAGTCATCGCGGTCAGGTGCCCATGGTCGGTAGCCGTCGCGCCGTTCTCGATAAAGTAAGCGCGCCGCTTTCTAAGCGCGTTCAGGTATCCCTTCCACGACGAAACATCCTCGCCGCCCACCTCGCCCAGCTTCTCCAGGTTTTCCTTGAAGCCGAGATACTCCGCATCCACCACCGCATCCGGGCGGAATGTTGGCAACACGCGACCCTTCCATCCGCTGGCCTTGATCTTCTTGTGAAATTCGAGCGAGTCCGTCGCTGTGTCGGTCGTCGAGAGCACTTCGATATTGAATTGCTCAAACAAGGCACGCGGCAGGAACTCCGGCGTCTGCAGCTTCTTGTCGATCAGATCGTAATACTCGTCTGCATTCCCCGGCGAGAGACGGTCCTTCAGCCCAAACTGCTCCTGGAACGCATAATCAATCCACAACCGCGTTGGTGTGCCGCGAAACAGATAATAATTTTTCGCAAAAATTCGCCAGACCTCACGCGGATCGGCTGACTGCTTGCCGTCCACCTGCGGAACGCCCAGCGACTCCAGCGTGATTCCCTGCGAATAAAGCATCCGGAAGATGTAGTGATCCGGCTGAATAAACAGCGCCGCAGGATTCGGAAACGGCTTGTTGTCCGCAAACCATTGCGGATCGGTATGCCCGTGCGGGCTGATGATTGGCAGGTCACGCACCACTTCATAAAGCTTCGCGGCAACCGAGCGTGCCGCGCCTTCAGCAGGAAAAAGTCGATTCTTATCCAACATTCTTTTAAAGTCCCTTCAGCGAATCTCTTTCAAAAAAATACAAATGTAACCCACGCTGGAAGCCTACCAAACTCGGCACACTTCCTGTCCGACAGCTCACTATACAACCGGATTTCTTCAGGCTTGGCATTGACCGCCGATGCTGCTTTACTAAAAGCTGACCGTTTTGCAACCCTGGAGCGCTCTTGTCCGATCCGAATCCTCAGCCGTCCGCCAGCGCCGCCGTTCTCACTACGGAGCAGTTCCACGCCCGCGTGCATGATCTCTCGCCTAAAATCGCCGTTTTCGACTGCGATGGCACCCTCTGGTCCGGCGATGCCGGCTCCGCCTTCATGCGCTGGACCATGGATACCGGCCTGCTTTCCCGCGAGGCCACCGAGTGGCTCAACAATCGCTACGAAGGCTACAAACGCGGCGACGTGTCTGAGCTGGCCATCTGCGGCGAAATGGTGCAGATCTACCACGGCCTTCGCGAATCCGAACTTCGCCGCGCCGCAGCAGAGTTCTTCCGCAATCATGTCGAGCGCAACATCTTCCCTGAGATGCTCCAGCTCGTTACCGACCTCCAGAAGTCCGGCGTCGATATCTGGGCCGTCAGCTCCACCTGCGATTGGGTCATCGAGGAGGGCGTGAAGCGCTTCAATATCCCCGCCAATCGCGTTCTCTCGGCCCGCGTCGCCATCGAAGCCGGCTTCGCCACCGAGCGTTTGCTCGATGTCCCTACCGACGAAGGCAAGGTCGTTTCCCTTCGAAATTCAGGCATCACTGCTCCTGACGCGGTCTTCGGCAACTCCGTCCACGATGCCGCGATGCTCTCCATCGCCTCTGGCGCGTTCCCCGTCAATCCCACCGCCGACCTGCTGCGCTATAGCGCCGGCGCCGGTTGGCCTGTGTACTATCCAGCTTCTGTTGCCCCGCTCAAACGCTGAATCCCCCGCGCTCCGAATCTAAGTAACCGCCCCCAACGTCTACACTGGTGGGTGACAGACGTGAAAGAGCCGATCCGCAAACTGAACGGGCACCGTCCCCCACCTCCCGCCAAGCCTCTCCGGCATGTCGTCGCAGCCCTGATCCTTCGCGACACTGGCCTGGAACGCGAAATTTTCATCTGTCAGCGCCGTCCCGACCAGCCTATGGGCCTCAAATGGGAGTTCCCGGGCGGCAAAATCGAGCTCGGCGAAACACCTCAAATTGCGCTTGCCCGCGAACTTTCGGAAGAGCTTGGTATCGCCGCCGAAATCGGCGAGCACATCACCACCGTGCTCCACACCTACCGCAACGGCGGAGCCATCGAAATCCAGTTCTTCCGCGTTACGGACTTCAGCGGCGACCTTGACAACCGCATCTTCCAGTCCATGCTCTGGACTCCGCTGGAGCGCCTGCCCGATTACGATTTCCTCGCCGCCGATCTGACTCTTATCCGCGATCTGGCAGCCGGAAAGCTGCTCTAGCTCGCGGCGCCTGGATGCAGGCTCTGCCACATCATCACCAGCGATAAACCCACCACAATCACCGTCGTCGCCCAGGCAATGACATTGAACCACCGCGTATTCGTATGTTTGCCCATCAACTCTTTCTTGTTGATCAGCTTCAGCATGAAATAAAGCACGAACGGCAGCAGGACGCCGTTGAGCACCTGCGACAGAATCGTCATCGTCACCAGCGGGAAGTTCGGGATGAGCACGACGGCCGCGCCTGCCACGATCAACAGTGTGTACAACCAATAGAAAAACGGCGCCTGCTTGAACCGTTTATCCACTCCGCTCTCGAATCCCAATCCTTCGCACACGCTGTAAGCCGTAGAGATCGGCAGTACTGAAGCGGCAAAGAACGAAGCATTGAACAGGCCGGCCGCAAACAAAATCGATGCAAACCGCGCCGCCAGAGGCTTCATCGCCTCCGCCGCATCGGCCGGCACATTGATGTTGCGAATCCCATGTGTATACAGCGTCGCCGCGCAGGCTACGATGATGAACCAGGCCACCACATCGGAAAAAATCGACCCAACAATCACGTCCAGCCGCGTCGCCTTGTACTGCCGTATCGTAACGCCCTTTTCCACCACGGATGCCTGCATATAAAACTGCATCCACGGCGAAATCGTCGTCCCGATCACACCCACCACCATGTAGATGTAGTTGTGATCGCTCCAGATCGCGCGCTCCGGTATTTTCACTGTCTCCACCAGCGCCTGGTGCCATGCAGGCTGCGCCATCACGCCCGCAACGATGTAGCAGACATAGAACACACTCGCGACAAGAAAGATCTTCTCAACGCTTTTGTAATTCCCTTTCACCACAAGGAACCACACCGCCAGCGCGCATAACGGCACGCTGATGTATTTCGAAATTCCAAAGAGTTGTATCGAGCCTGCAATGCCGGAAAACTCTGCGATTACATTGCCGAAGTTCACCAGCACCAGCAGCATCATGATGACGAACGTCATCCGCAACCCGAACTCTTCGCGAATCAGGTCGCTCAGACCTTTGCCGGTAACCACGCCCATGCGTGCGCACATTTCCTGCACCACGATCAGCGCGATCGTAATCGGAATCAGCGTCCACAGCAGCTTATAGCCGTACTGCGCACCAGCCTGCGAGTAGGTAAGAATTCCACCCGCATCGTTGTCCACGTTGGCGGTAATGAACCCGGGCCCCAGCACCGCGAAAAAAAGAAAGATGCTGGTCCGCCAGCGTTTCCAGAAACTCATCCGTTCACCGCCGGCGACAGGTCTGCCCGTGCGTCAGCACGGCGCACACCAGCGGCGATGAAATGAATCTGCATGCAGTCTCCTGAGATGCCTGGGGCTGCCGGAACGGCTCGCCATCGGGGCTGCCTTCTAGAGTACCCTGCGCCAACGCCTTACGGTACCCTCAGATGGCACTTCGAGCGTGGAATATCGATCGCACCCGCTCCACAATCGCGCCCACCTGCGCATCGTTGCCATATCCATCGCGCACAGCCCGCGCACGGCCTGCCGCGGCAATGCGTTCCCGCGCCGCCTCATCCGGAAGATACTTCCGGATTTTCTCCACGCATTCATCAAAGCCGGTAAAAAAGACTGCCTCTTCATCCTCGACAAACCGTGCCGTATGGCCCGGCGACCGCTCTGCCAGCAAAAAACCCTGGCAGGCAGCAATCTCGAAGCTTTTATGCACAAACTCATCCTGGTTCGAGTGTGTCAGAAAGCTGAGATTAATCTTCGACCGCCAGATCCCCTCGCGGTAGTCCTTCAAATAAAGCTCGCTGTTGGTATAAAGCGCCGCCACAGCCTCAGGCGTAAGGCGCCGCTTCCACTGTGAATCTCCTGAGATCACCACCGGAAATCCGTACTCTTTCCACAACCGCGTCAGGAACTCCGGCCGGTCATCGTATGAGGTTCCAATAAACGAAACGCCACGGTCCCGATTCTTATCGCTCCATCCATCCGGCGGCGGGAAGTGGACTGTTGGCTCATAAGCCGTCTGAATCTTGATCACATCGCGCGCTCCGCGCTCGCGATAGTCCGCAATATTTTTGTCCCGCTGCACCACATGCAGATCGAAGTACGGAATGTCCTGCATGTACAGCCGCCAGCCCGGATCGCGTCTCGGTCCGAATGCATTGTCGATCATGTAGCTCACGCTCACGATTCCCATCGTGCGCAGCTTTTCGAGTGTTTTGGGCTGAAGCGAAAGCAGCTTGTCGGCCCAGAAGACGTCCGGTCTTTCACGCTCGGCCATCGCCAGAATATCGCGATTCAGACGCGCCACCCACGGCCCCGCTTGCATGCGAAAAAACACCTTCCGCGCCAGAGCATTCCGCGACTCGTACTCGTATGCATTCAGGAAAACGAC
>Ga0302316_10003449_pt1 | contig 10770 bp, 6 predicted proteins | sample III_Palsa_N3_2_FD_200456 | JGI IMG/M metagenome (GOLD analysis project Ga0302316, IMG submission 200456) | Peat permafrost microbial communities from Stordalen Mire near Abisko, Sweden - III_Palsa_N3_2 | ecosystem: Environmental > Terrestrial > Soil > Palsa > Peat permafrost | place: Sweden... | reverse complement strand
TTTATGACGGTCATCGTCATGAATGGGGAGCGCCGTCGCCAACTCGCCCAAAATCCTGTCAGCCCCACTCCACCGGAAAACCACTAAAAATCCCGTAAAAACTGGCGATTGATCTTCCAAAAACTCGGCATAGTTACCCCACAAGCCGGCGCCAACCGCCGCGCGCGTCGAGGCTTCCAGCTCGCCGCTTCCACCAGCCAGCGAACCCTCCAGCACGCCCTCGGCGAAGTCATCACCCGTCTCGCCCCCAACAAGCTCGACGTCCACCGCGCCGACCTGCTCCTCTATAGCCTCCAGATCGCCAGCCAAACCCTCCCCACAAACGTCCCGTAAGACAGGTAAAAGACAACGGCGAAGGGGACCATGTCAATAGATGCTCTAAAATTTAATCTCTTCGATCAGGACGCTACCGATTTTCTGTGGGATTCGTCTACAGCGCATCGGCCCAGTTTCTAAATAGCACCGCGTACGATCGGCAATCTATCGCCAAACAGAAGATAGTGAGAATACGTTCAGGAGGCTCTGTGAAAAGACTGATGCTGTGCTTGATGGCGCTTGTCGCGCTAATGGGTGTAAGCCTGCGTGCTCAGGGAACTACCGACATAACTGGCAACTGGCAGGGAACTCTCACCACGCCCAACGGCAAAGAGCTTCGCATCATCATGGCCCTCGCCAAGGATGACGGCCGCCTGAAGGCCACCATGTACAGCATCGACCAGGGCGGACAGCCCATCAAGGCCAACTCCGCCTCCCTCGATGGCGCCTCCATCAAGTTCGCCATCGACATGATCGGCGGAACATACGACGGCAAGCTGAGCGCCGACGGCAAGACCATCACCGGAACCTGGACCCAGGGCACTCCTGCACCTCTGAATCTAGTCCGCGCCACCAAAGAAACAGCCTGGGAGATTCCCGCGCCGCCTCCACCTCCGAAGCTTATGGCCCCCGATGCCGACCCCTCCTTCGACGTTGCTACCATTAAGCCAAACGACACCGGCGCCACCAGCATGCAGGGCCTCACCATCCGCGGCCGCAACTTTGCAACCCGCGCTTCGTCCCTCGGTGATCTGATCGGCTTTGCCTACAACGTCCAGATCAAGCAGATTGCCGGCGGTCCCGACTGGATGACAAAAGACCGCTACGACATCGCCGCGGTTCCTGACATCGAAGGCATGCCCAACGATAAACAGCTAAAAAGCATGATCCGCAAACTTTTAGCCGAGCGCTTCAAGTTGACCCTTCACATCGAGAAGAAAGAGTTCCCAGCCTTCGTTCTATCCGTCGCCAAAGACGGCCCGAAGCTGACCGTCAGCGAATCCAAGAGTCCGCTTCCCGGCCTCGGCTTCGGTCCTGGAAAGGGCGGCCTGGGCTGCCGCGTGAATAACGGAACGATGAGCGAATTCACCGGTTTCCTTCAGCAACTCGTTCTGGACCGTCCTGTCGTCGACGAAACCGGTCTAACCGCTCGATACGACTTCAACTTCGTCTTTACACCGGACGATTCGCAGTTCAACGGCCACCCGCCACAGCTTCCCAAGCCAGCCGATAACGTCGAAGTCGCGCCCTCGCTCTTTGAGGCCGTGCAGCAAACACTCGGCCTTAAGCTGGAGGCCAAAAAGGCCATGGTCGACGTCATCGCTATCGACCACGTGGAAAAGCCCTCGGCAAACTAACCAATCCAACAACCGCCGGAAAGAGCTCACGACCTCATGATCAACCGGGTTGCGCCCAGACTATATCTCCTAAGCAGAATGTTGCTGCTCTTTGCCGCCACATCGATGCTCACGATGCCGCTCGTCGCCTACGGGCAGCAGGGAAGTACAGCCACTCCACCGTCCACTACGCTTCCCGTCTACGATGTCGTTTCCGTCAAGCCCAACAAATCCAACGGCAACAACATTCGCATCTCCTTCAACGACGACAGCTTCGAAGCCACGAACGCCCCTCTCAAGGTGATCCTGCAAATCGCTTACGGCATCCGCCAGGATCTCATCTCCGGTGGACCGGAGTGGGTTGGCTCAGATCGCTTCGACATAAAGGCAAAAGTCCTCGACCCCAACACAGCCCAGTTGAAGAAGCTAAGCAGGGAACAGCGCGCTGCCATGCTACTCCCGCTTCTGGCCGACCGCTTTCAGGTCAAAGCACACAAAGAAACGAAGGAGCTTCCTGTCTACGATCTGGTCCAGTTGAAGAGCGGTTCCATGCTCAAGGAAGCTTCGCCCGAACCAACACCTGCTCCTGATACTCCTGATGCTCCGAAGCCTGGCATGGGTCGCGGAAGCACGTGGATCCAGAACGATGGCCACAGCCTGAAACTTACCGCAACCGCTGTCCAGTTGGAGAGCCTGACTAACGTCCTCGCCCAGGAACTAAACCGCACGGTCATAGACCAGACCGGCCTCACCGGCAACTACGACATCTCCCTCAAGTTCGCCCCGGAGAACGCACCGCCTCAAGACACAGCCGGCGATGACGCCGCACCCTCGCTCTTCACAGCATTGCAGGAGCAACTGGGCCTGAAGTTACAACCCTCCAAAGGTCCCGTAGAAACCCTCGTCGTCGATCACGTCGAGCCTCCATCGGAAGATTGACCTCAGAAGAAATGGAACTAGCCAACGCCAACGAACGTAATCACCACAACAAGCCTTGGAGCATAAACAGCAGATGAAGGGTTCGATATCGTGGCGGCACAGCATCGGTCGTTGTCTAGCCTGCGTTCTCGCGTGCCTCGTGCTCTCGATTCCCGCAAGAGCTTCTGAGTACCACGGCCAGGTCGCCTTCGGCGACCTGCCGCTTCCTGGCGCAACGGTCACCGCTACGCAAGGCTCCAAAAAGTTCATCGCAATCTCCGACGATCAAGGCAACTACTTCTTCCCCGATCTTTCCGACGGTGTATGGAAGATCGAAGTCCAGATGTCTTGCTTCGCCACGGTTAATCAGGACGTCACGATCACGCCGAGCATGCCTTCCATCCGCTTCGATCTCAAGCTCCTCCCGCTCGCCGAGATCATCGCGCAGACAAAGATCGTCAAGGCCGCACCCATCCCGCAGGTGGCCGCCGCACTGCCAGAAGCTCCCGCCAAAATCACCAAGCCAGCCGGCGCACCAGCGGAGATGCCCAAACCTGCCGAGGAGTCCGCCCAGTCCTCCTCCTCCGACGGTTTCCTCGTCAACGGTAGTGTCAATAACGCCGCAACTTCGCAATACACGCTCGCTCCGGCTTTCGGAAACAACCGCAAGGGCAGCAAGAGCCTCTACAGCACTGGCCTCGCTGTGATCCTCGACAACTCCGTGCTGGACGCCCGTCCCTACTCCGTCAGCGGCTACAACCTCCCAAAGTCGGCGGTTAACAAAATTACAGGCGTCGCCACGTTTGGCGGTCCCATCAATATCCCACACGTTCTCGCTCACGGCCCGAACTTCTTCGTCGCCTATGAATGGACACGCGATAGCCTCGCTACAGCCCAACCCGGCCTCATGCCCACCGCCGAGCAACGCACCAGTCTCACCCCCATTGATCCCGTAGCGCAAGCGTTGCTCGCCCTATATCCCTTGCCCAACTTCACCGAAAACCCGCAGTACAACTACGAGGCATCAATCCTCAGCCACACTCATCAGGACGCCCTGCAAACACGCCTGGACAAAACCTTCGGCCACAAAGACGAGGTCTATGGTAACTTCGCCATTCAAAGTACACGCGCCGACAGCGCCAACCTCTTTAACTTCGTCGATACAACCGACACCCTTGGCCTTAGGGGCAACATCAACTGGGACCACCGCTTCAACCACACTCTCTACGAGAACCTTGGCTTCCAATTCAGCCGCTTGCGTACCACAGTCACACCCTTTTTCGAAAACCGCATCAACGTCTCAGGCGATGCAGGCATCTCAGGCAGCGCCGACATCACCAAAGTGGGGTACGGCAACCTTCAGGACCCCGCCAATTGGGGCCCGCCAACCCTCAACTTCTCCAGCGGCATCTCCGGCCTGTCCGATGGCATCAGTTCCTTCGATCGGAATCGCACTGACGGAGTATCAGCTTCGACGAAGTACTATCGTGGCCACCATAACGTCACTGCTGGCGGCGACTTCCGCCGGCAGGAGTTCAACTATCTTGCCCAGCAGAACCCACGCGGCACCTATACCTTCAATGGCGACGCAAGCGGTGTATCGGACTTCACCGATTTCCTCTCCGGCATCCCCGACACTAGCCAGATCGCCTACGGCAACGCCGATAAATACTTCCGCCAATCCGTCTACGATCTCTACGCTACCGACGACTGGCGCATCCGTCCCGAACTCACCATCAATGCCGGGCTCCGCTGGGAGTACGGTGCACCTATCACCGAGTTGTACAACCGCCTCGTAAATCTCGATGTAGTGCCGGACTTCTCCTCTGTCGCTCCGGTGCTCGGCACCAGCCCAACCGGTTCTCTCACCGGAGAACACTATCCCACCTCGCTCGTCCGTCCGGACAAGCTTGGCATTGAGCCGCGCATCGGCGTCTCCTGGCGTCCCATCCCGGGCTCGTCCATTGTCATCCGCGGTGGCTATGGCATCTACGACGACACCTCCGTCTACCAGTCAACTGCCCTGCAGATGGCTCAGCAGTCTCCGCTCTCCACAAGCCTCAGCGTGCAGTACAACAGCGCCACCTGCCAGCTCACTCTCGAGAACGGTTTCAGGCCCTGTCCGCCGACCACACCGAATACCTTCGCCGTCGACCCCAACTTCCGCGTAGGCTACGCACAAACCTGGCAGCTGGCGGTGCAGCGCGATCTTCCTGTAGCCCTGCAGATGACTGCAACCTATCTCGGCATCAAGGGAATCCACGGCGTGCAGGAGTTCCTCCCCAACACCAATCCCATCGGTGCCACCACTGTCTGTGTCACCTGCCAATCCGGCTTCATCTATCGAGCGTCCAACGGCAACTCAGACCGCGAATCCTTCAGCCTCCAGCTTCGCCGCAGACTACGCAGCGGCTTCACAGCTACGGCACAGTACACCTACTCCAAATCCACCGATGACGACTCTGTTCTCGGCGGTCAGGGCCCCGTCGCTGCGGGGGCCGTCAGCCAGACACTTGCCACGCCTTCCATCGCACAAGACTGGCGTAACCTCAACGCCGAGCGTGGCCCATCTACCTTTGATCAGCGCCATCTACTCAACGCCAGTTTCCAATACACCACCGGCATGGGCCTTGGGGGCGGCACGCTGCTCACCGGCTGGCGCGGTCGCGTCTACAAAGAATGGACGGTCCTCGGCCAGATCGTAGCTGGCAGCGGCTTGCCGGAGACACCCTCCTATCTAGCCACCGTCAGCGGCACCGGCCAGACTGGTCCCATCCGCCCCGACCGCACCGCGGCATCCCTCTACTCCGGCTCTCCGGGCCGCTTCCTGAATCCCGCCGCCTACGCACCACCGCTGCCCGGACAATGGGGCAACGCAGGTCGCGACTCCATCAGCGGTCCCGGCCAATTCACCTTTAACGCCTCACTGGCGCGCACCTTCCGCCTCACCCAGCGCTTCAACCTCGACATCCACGTCGACGCGAACAACGTGCTTAATCACGTCGTCTTCACCAACTGGAACGCCACCCTCACTCCCGTGCTCCCTAATTCTATGTTTCCCTCCAACCCACTCTTCGGGTTGCCGACATCGGCTAACACCATGCGTAGCCTCCAAACCACCGCACGGCTGAGGTTCTGACCATGCGATCCTTCCTAACACTCCTGCTTCTCGTCACCCTCAGCGCCGACGCGCAAACCATCGGCCAGAACAAGACCCCCGGCGCGAGCGATACCTACACACTCTCCGTTCGGTCGCAGCTCGTAATCGAAACCGTCGTTGCTAAAGACAAGCAGGGCAAACCCATCCAGGGTCTCACCGCCAAAGACTTCACCATTACAGAAGACGGCGTAGAGCAGAAGATCCGCTTCTGCGAGCATCAAACGCTCCCTGAAACCGCCGTCCCGCTTCCACGCACGCCATCGGACAAAGAAGACATCAAGCTCTACAAGCGCCTAACCCGCACCCAACTCGCTCCCGAAGACCCCGAGAAGCTCCGCTACAAAGACCATCGTCTACTCGCGCTCTACTTCGATATGACGGCCATGCGCCCTGATGATCAGCTGCGCGCCCTCAACGCCGCCGAAACCTTCATCCGAACCCAGATGACCGCCGCGGACTATGTCTCTATCCTCCGCTACCAGGGCGGCTCGGTGGACGTGCTGCAGGATTTCACCGCAGACCGCAACCGTCTTCTCAGCATCCTCGCCACCATGGTCGTCGGTGAAGGTCAGGGCGATGTCGAATCCCCCGGCGACGCCAGTGGTGCCGACACCGGCGCTGCCTTCGGCCAGGATGATAGCGAGTTCAACGTCTTCAATACCGATCGCCAGCTCTCCGCTCTGCAAACTGCTGCCAAGATGCTTGGCAATCTCAACGAGAAAAAGTCCCTCATCTATTTCGCCGACGGCCTCCGCCTCAACGGCGTCGACAACCAGGCCCAACTCCACGCCACCATCGACGACGCCATCCGTGCCGGCGTCTCCTTCTGGCCCATCGACGCCCGCGGCCTCGTCGCTGGAGCCCCTCTGGGTGACGCTACCCAGGGCTCTCCCGGCAACGCCGGCATGTACACCGGCGCAGCGGCTTTGGCCGTTACCTCTAACTTTCAGCAATCGCAGGACACCCTCTACGCTCTCGCAGGAGACACCGGCGGCAAGGCTCTATTCGACACCAACGATCTCGGCAAGGGAATCGTCCAGGCTCAGCAGGCCATCTCCGACTACTACATCCTCGAGTACTACACCACCAACCCCGCCCTCAACGGGCGCTTCCGCCGCATCAAGGTCGCCGTCAACGTCGCCGACGCCAAGCTCGACTATCGCCAGGGCTACTACGCCGGCAAAGAGTTCAGCAAGTTCACCATCGCCGATAAGGAGCGCCAGCTCGAAGACGCCCTTTCGCTCGAAGACCCCGTCACCGACCTCACTGTAGCCATGGAGATCAACTACTTCCAGCTCAACCGCGCCGAGTACTTCGTCCCTATCGTCGTCAAGATCCCCGGACGCGAGCTCGCACTTGCCAAACGTGGCGGTGCCGAACACACCCTCATCGACTTCATCTACGAGATAAAAGACATCTATGGCGGGGTTACCGTCAGCAACAACCGCGATCACGTCAGCATCAAGCTCTCCGATGCTACAGCGACCGAGCTTGCCCACCGCCCCATCGAATACGACTCCGGTTTCACCCTCCTGCCTGGCAAGTACACCATCAAGTTTCTCGCCCGAGATGATGAAACCGGCCGTATCGGCACCTTTCAGACCACCTTCACTATTCCCAATCTAAATAAAGAAGACAAGCGTGTTCCCATCAGCTCTGTCGTCTTGAGCAGTCAGCGCGTCGAGATGAAAGACGCCCTCTACGACGCCATGAAAGGCAAGGATCAGGCTAAGGCCATCGCCGCCAATCCCTTGGTGCAAGATGGCAAAAAGTTAGTCCCCAGCGTCACTCGCGTCTTCAGCGCCGCCCGCGACCTCTACGTCTACTTCCAGGCCTACGAGCCGGCCGCGACTACCCCAAATCCTGTCATCGCCTTCGTCACTTTCTATCAGGGTCAGAAAAAAATCTACGAAACCCAGCCCACTGCCATCACCCCGGCGGCGCTTAGCCATCTTGGCACCGTACCTATAAATTTCACCATAAGCCTACAGTCCTTACCGCCTGGCCAATACGACTGCCAGGTCACGGTTCTCGATCCCACAACCACCAAAGCCACCTTCTGGCGCTCGCAGATCGCCGTCGTCCCTTAACCCGCAAACCCGTGAGCCGAACAGACTCTTCGTGCATCCAACAGATCGTGCCGTGGTTTCCACGACATTCCTGACACTTTAAAGTTTCATACAAGGGCCTGAGCCAAAGTGGGAGAATAGAACATGGTTACCGCTGAGGATCTGAAGCAAGTCCGCATCTTTGCCTGTCTTGAGGAGCCTGAGCGCCAGCGTCTGGCACAACGCGCCGCCGACATCCGTCTCGCCCCCGGCGATTGGCTCATCCGCGAAGGCGAAACTCCTTGGTTCTTCGTCATTCTCGAAGGCCGCCTATCCATGTCCAAGGATCTTCTTGGCCGTGCTCAGGAGTTGCGCGACTATGACTATAAGGCCGGCGACTTTTTCGGTGAGCTCCCCATCCTCCTCGGTACCAACTCCCTCGTCTCCCTGCGTGCCGAGACTCCCTGCCGTGCCGTGCGTTTCGATCGGCAACAGTTCCAGGAGCTCATCCGCGACTCCGCAAAGTGCAGTGCGACCATCATGCAGACCATGAATGAACGCCTCATGCGCGTCCAAAAGATTGCCACCTCCACACCGTCCTCCCGTGTGCTTATTGTCGGCTCGCAGTACGACATCGATTGTCGCGATATTCGCACCTTCCTTTCTATGAATCGCATCCCCTACGAGTGGCTGGACCGCGACAACGAGTTCGATCGCATCCCTACCTGCATGCCCGCGAACATCTCCGGCCCAGCTGTAGTCGTGGACCGTGCTTATTGGGTTCCGCAGCCCCCGACCGTCCGCAAAGTCGCCGAGGCTCTTGGTATCCGCACCACGCCTACCAAGGAAAACTACGATGTAGTCGTAATCGGCGGTGGCCCCGCCGGCCTCGCTGCAGCCGTCTATGGAGCCAGCGAAGGCCTCTGCGTCCTCCTCGTTGAGCGAAACGCCGCCGGCGGTCAGGCCGGAACCTCCTCCCGCATCGAAAACTACCTCGGCTTCCCCAACGGCATATCCGGCGATGAGCTCAGTGAGCGCGCCCTCCGTCAGGCCGGTCAGTTTGGCGCAGAGATGGTGCTTACCCGCGAGGTCAAGAACGTTGAAACGATTAATGGCGGATACTGCGTCGAGCTTGACGGCGGAGATCGCGTCAGCAGCAAGACTGTTATTCTCGCCACTGGAGTCGACTGGCGCCGTCTTGAGGCCGACAACATCGACCGCCTCATAGGGCGCGGCGTCCTCTACGGTGCCGCCCGGACGGAGTCACCCACGGTGATCGGCAAGGACGTCTTCATCGTTGGCGGCGGCAACTCCGCCGGCCAGGCAGCGATGTTCTTCTCCAACTACGCGCGGTCGGTCACCATCATCGTCCGTGGCTCTGGCCTTCACATGAGCATGTCGCAATATCTGATCGGCCAGATCGACAAGAAGGAAAACATCAAGGTCGAACCCTTCACCCACGTCGTCTCCGTAAATGGCGAAGACCACCTGGAGTCCATCTGCACTAGCACCAACGATGAGCCTCCGGTCACCCGCAAGGCCGACGCACTGTTTGTTCTGATCGGTGCGGATGCAAGCACCGACTGGTTGCCGAAAAACCTCCAGCGCGACGAGCGCGGCTATATCTGCACCGGCCGCGACGTCTCGGATCTCCCGCATTGGAACGGTCAACGCACGCCCTTTCTGCTCGAAACCAATCTTCCCGGTTTCTTCTGCGCGGGCGACGTGCGACACGACTCCATCAAGCGCGTCTCCAGCGGCGTAGGCGAAGGTAGTATGGCCATCGCCTTCGTCCACCAGTACCTCGCCCTGGAGGCACTCGGAACACGCTCTAACTGAGGAAGCCTGAGTTTTTGTCTCTCTTGCCTGTCTTCTCAACCCAAAACTCTTCTCTCGATCGCAGGCGTATCTTCCGTCTGCCGCTCACCTCTTGCGAGCTAACGGCATCAGAGAGGGACAGACCTCAATGAATTTTGGAGGAACGAATGTCAGGTAGACGATGGATAGCCAGCGCATTGGGATTGGCCCTGATCTCGGCTGCAGGCATGGCTCAGGATGTTGTGTCGATAAGCAATGGCCGCTCCAAGTTGATGATGTGCTCGGATATCCCTTGTGTCGAAGCGATAGTAGATGGCAAGAAGCTGCATCTGGCAATCGATACTGGTAACCCCAGATCGGTTGTGGACGTAGATTTGGTAAGAGACGAAGGGCTGGACACGACACCTTATGTGGGTCGCGATGGGAAGCCAGTCGCGAGCCTAAGCGAGAGCGCGTTACCGGTCATCAAGGTCGGAACCATCGAGATCAAGAATCTTCCAGTGATCGTAGCCCATCTGCAACACATGGTAGCCGGAAACCAGATGCCTGAAGTGAACGGCACACTGGGCTACGGAGCCTTCAAAGGCAAGGTCCTGCGAATGGATTTGCACAAAAACACCGTCGAGATAACAAGTGGCGGCGGATGCGAAGGCGGCACGATCTCGTTCAAGACCTTCGGCAAAACCGGTCCGCTAATCGTGACGACCACGGGCTTCAGCGTGAATGCCAAACCAGTGGTCGCGCAGGTGGACACAATGTTTACAGGCAGCATGGTTGTTTATCCGGACGCGGTGGAAGCGCTGGGGCTGACCTCAGCCACCAAGACCAAAGAGCGGGAGCACTTCCCGTTTACTGATGGTGGCGTGGATATGCTGAAGTCGACGGCGCCCCAGGCGTTTGTGGGCAAACCACTCGGAGACCACCCGGTCTACTTTGCGATGCCCGGCGTGCACACTCCAGACGGCTTGTTTGAGGCAACCGTTGGCATGAAGCTCCTTGCCGGACGTATAGTCACATTCGATTTCGCCGGAAGCTGCTTTGACCTCGGTGCCTGAAGACCGTCCTCGTGGACTACCCTAACCTCGCTCCTGTATACAGGAGTGGCACCCTGTCTGATAGGTTTATGGGTCTCGGAGGCATAGCTTTGAAGCGTATCGGATTTGCAGCGGTTCTA
>Ga0302316_10003442_pt1 | contig 10782 bp, 7 predicted proteins | sample III_Palsa_N3_2_FD_200456 | JGI IMG/M metagenome (GOLD analysis project Ga0302316, IMG submission 200456) | Peat permafrost microbial communities from Stordalen Mire near Abisko, Sweden - III_Palsa_N3_2 | ecosystem: Environmental > Terrestrial > Soil > Palsa > Peat permafrost | place: Sweden... | reverse complement strand
ATTATCGTGACGTGGGCCGAGGAGGCCGACGCGAGCGTGCCAGAGAATCCATCGCCGATTGTGTACGGCGCGATCAATCTGCCGCTGCGCGGCGAGACGCTGTGCGGCGACGCGTGGACGTGCGGCTACGCGGACGGCGAATTCCAGGTGCTGGTTGTCGACGGCCTGGGGCACGGCCCGCTTGCGAACACAGCAGCGCTCGCCGCTACGGAGACGTTTGCGCGGCGCGGCGGCGCGAGCGTGACAGAGATTGTCGCGGCGTCGCATGAAGCGCTGCGGCCAACGCGCGGCGCCGCGCTCGGCGTCGCGAGCATCCCGGCGCCCGAGGCGGGAGAAGATGCCGGCGGCAGCGCACGCTTTTGCGGCGTGGGCAATATTGCGGCGAGCGTGTGGACGTCGTCGAGTCATCGCCATCTGGTGTCGCATGCGGGCATCGTGGGTCATCAGATGCGCAAGACCCAGGAGTTTCAGGTCGACTGGCCTCATGACGGAATACTGATTCTCCATTCCGATGGCCTCGCAACGCGCTGGGACCTGGGCCACTACCCGGGTCTGGCGCAGCGTCATCCCGCGTTGATTGCGGCGGTACTCTATCGCGACTTCACGCGCGGTCGCGACGACGTGACGGTGTTTGCCGCGCGCGCGCGGCGCAGCGGGGACGCATGATGGCCGAGTCGCTGCAAGTTCTTCCGCTCGACAGCGAACTCTCAGTGGTCGCCGCACGCCGGCGTGCCCGCGAACTCAGCGAAGCGCTCGCTTTCACAAAGCATGATCAGATCCGCATCGCAACCTCCGTGCTCGAGGTTGCACGGGTCGTATTCCTCGCGACCTCCGGCGGCCGTGCCGAATTTTTGCTTGAGAGGGCGGATCAACCGCCAGGTCTGTTGATCCGTCTGGTGGCGCCTTCAACGTCTGTCGCAAAGCTGCTAGAAAGGCCGGCCGGCGCCGAACACACCGACAGCGGCGAGGTTCCGGGTCCGCTCGGGGTACTCGCGGCTCAACGGCTGATGGATGCGTGTTCGATCGACGACGTGGCAGGCGACGCCATCGTCACGCTGGTGAAACACCTGTCGGCACAGGCGCCGCTCGCTGTCGATAAAGGTGCTGCAGTGCTCGCCCAGCAAACCGTTACACCGGGCGCAGGAGGTTCGTTCGACGAAATGCAGTGGCAAAGTCGCGAGCTGGCTGCGGCGCTCGATGAACTGCAGGAACGTCAGGAAGAACTCACGCGGCTCACCCGCGAACTGGAAGACACCAATCGCGGCGTGGTCGCGCTCTACGCGGAACTGGACGAGCGCGCAGACCATCTGCGCCGCGCCGACGACGCCAAGTCGCGCTTCCTGTCGAACATGAGTCACGAGTTCCGTTCGCCGCTGTATTCCATCCGCGCGCTGTCGAAACTGCTGATGGATCGCACCGACGGCGAATTGACGGACGAGCAGGCCAAACAGGTTCGCTTCATCCGCAAGGCGGCAGAAGAGCTCTCCGAGACCGTCGACGACCTGCTCGATCTCGCCAAGATCGAAGCGGGCAAAGTCGAATTGCGCCCGGCCGAGTTCGAGGTCGCTAATCTCTTTTCGGCGTTGCGTGGCATGCTACGCCCGCTCTTGCCGACGGCGGACGTCGAACTGGTGTTCGAGCCGTGCGACGAGATTCCACCGGTCTACACCGACGAAGGCAAGGTTTCGCAGATTCTCCGCAATTTTGTATCCAATGCATTAAAGTTTACCGAGCACGGCGAAGTCCGTGTGCGGGCGCAATACGACGCTGACCAGCAGTTGTTGACGTTCGCGGTTTCGGATACGGGCATCGGAATTGCTCCTGAGCATCAGCAAAGCATTTTCGAAGAATTCGAGCAGGTGGAAAACCGGCTGCAGACCTATGTAAAAGGCACCGGGCTCGGACTTCCGCTGTGTAGCAAGCTCTGCAAGCTGTTGGGCGGCACGGTGGGTGTGGTGAGCGAGTTCGGCAACGGCTCGACTTTCACGGCGACCATTCCGGCGTATCTACCGCAGATCGCCGGGCAGGAGTCTCGTCCGTCTCTCGCTAGCGATGCCGATACCGGGCGCGATATGGTGCTCTTTGTGTCGACCAGTCTGAATGACCGGCTGCGTTATGAGGCGTCCTTGCACAACACGCGCTACCGGTCTGCCACCGCGGCCACCGTGCGGGAAGCCAGGTCGACGCTGGCGATGACGGCAGCGTGTGCCGTGCTGATCGATATGGAATCCGGACGCGAAGACGGTTGGTCCTGGTTAGGCGAATTGCGCGAGCATGACTCGCTTCTAAGCCGGGTCGAAGGCGCGGTGAGAGCGGCCAGCGACTCACGCAAACGGCACGTGCCGGTGATTGTTTTGAGCGATGTGGACCAGCGTGGCCGCGCCGAGTCTCTTGGCGCAGACGCTTTTTTTATCAAGCCGCTGTCGGGCAACGAACTGCTCACTTCGCTGGACGCGATGTTGAGCGCCCCATGACCGATCCACGGACAAGTATCTTCCATGAATGACGCGACCGCCAACCTGATACTGAACGTCGACGACAACGACGGCGCCCGCTATGCGAAGAGTCGAATCCTCTCACGTGCCGGCTTCGAAGTGATCGAGGCCGCCAATGGCACGCAGGCCCTTGAGCTTGCGCGGGCCTCACTGCCCGACCTGATTCTGCTCGACGTCAAGCTGCCGGACATCAACGGCTTCGAGGTATGCCGGCAGATCAAGGCCTCTCCAGAGACGGCGGCCATTCTGGTGCTGCAGACCTCCGCTGCTGCGGTGCAGAGTATCGACCGGATCAGAGGGCTCGATGGAGGCGCGGACAGCTACCTGGTTGAGCCGATCGAACCCGCCGAACTCATCGCGCACGTGCGCGCGCTGCTGCGCGTGCGTCGCGCGGAGGGTGCCTTGCGCGAAAGCGAGGAGCGCTTTCGGCAGATGGCGGAAAACATCGACGACGTGTTCTGGATGCTCGACCCGGCGACGGATCAGTTGCTTTACGTCAGTCCTGCTTATCATCATTTGTGGGGAGACTCGGCGATCCTGCCGCAGCCAGGACCGGCGCACTGGGCAGGCAGCGTTCACCAGGAGGACGAAGCCACGGTCGAGGCGGCGTACCGGGCGCTTGCCAGCGGCACGCCGTACGAGATCGAATACCGGATCGTGCGTCCCAACGGCACGACACGCTGGGTTGCCGAGCGCGCCTTTCCGGTGCGCGATTCGCGTGACTCGATCTATCGGCTAGCCGGTATCGTCAACGATATCTCCGAGCGCAAGGCCAACGAAATGGTGTTGCGTGACGCGGATCGACGCAAGGACGAGTTTCTCGCCATGCTCGCGCATGAGTTGCGCAATCCGCTTGCCCCGATCCGCAACGCGATTGAGTTGCTCGATCCGAGCCGCGCGCCCACCACACAGAATTTCGAAACGATGCGCGAGGTGATCGGACGCCAGGTGAGGCATCTGAGCCGGCTCGTCGACGACCTGCTCGATGTGGCGCGTATCACGCAGGGCAAAATCACGCTACGCCAGGAGAACGTCAGTCTTGTCGCAGCGATCGAAGCGGCCATCGAAACCGTCGCGCCTGCGCTAACCAAAAAAGCGCATACGCTGAGAACCGAGATGCCGGACGACTCGGTGTACATCGTCGGCGATGGTGTACGGATTGCGCAGGTGCTCGGCAACATCCTCTCGAACGCGGTGAAATATACGCCGCAAGAAGGCGAAATTCTGGTCGACGTGCACGAGTCGGATGAAGACGTGCAAATTACCGTTCGCGATAACGGGGTTGGGATGAGTGCTGAGACGATCCCGCATATCTTCGATCTGTTCGTGCAATCGCAGAACTCGCTGGAACGCTCTGAGGGTGGCCTCGGTATCGGCCTGCCTTTGGCGCGCACGCTGGTGGAATTGCACGGCGGCCAGATCCAGGTATTCTCGGCTGGCGCCGGGCAGGGCAGCGAGTTCGTGGTGCGCTTGCCGCTCACGCGCCGCGTGCAGTCGGGGCAACCGGCGGTGCCGGACGAGCCCGTCGCGGCATTACCCGTCGAACCAGGTACAGGACCGGCGTTGCGCCTGCTACTGGTGGACGACAGCGTGGACGCGGCGACTCTTCTGTCGATGGTTCTCGAAGCGGACGGCTACGACGTACGCATTGCGCACGAGTCAACGCAGGCGCTGGAAATCGCGGCGCGGTTCAAGCCTGAGGTTGTCTTGCTGGATCTGGGCCTGCCGGGTATGGACGGCTTTCAGCTCGCACAGGAAATGCGCAAGCTGGATAGCACCGCCAGCGCGCTGTTAGTGGCCGTCACCGGTTACGGTCAGGCGGGCGACCGTCAGCGATCCCACGACGCGGGTTTCGACTATCACCTGGTCAAACCGGTGGCAGTGGACGAGATCCACCGTGTGATCGAGACTCGCTTCCCTAAGACCTCGAGTCTGTCCGGAAGCGGAGTGTCGGAGGCCTAAGCATTCGTTCTTGCGAACGCTATTGGATTTTCGCGGGACGTCGCGCTGCGGCTGGCCGGTTATTGATCTGGGTCGGTTCGCGCCAGTTCGGCTCGAGTCCCATGAACTTGTCGAAGAACGCGATGGCAAGGCCCGGCTCCTCGATCATATTCTCGCGAAACGATTGCCATACCGCCGGGTGGGAAATCGCGTCGGACGCTTGCACTTCCACCGCGCACTGTTCGCGCAGGGTGGCTTTGAGCGTGCCGATGCAAAAGTGGGTCAGTACGTAACCGGTCGGCCACCAGTCGGCGATGTTCCCCGGCGACGGCCGCAACTGCGTCGACGCGTCTTTCTTCAGGTGAATCGCTTTCTCGCGCAGCAAATCTCGCAGCAGCACGCCGAACACGAACTGGAAGTAGTCCTGTTCGTTCTGACGGCGATAGTCTGCACTGCGCTCGACGACATCGATCCACGCAAAAAACGCTGTGGTGAAATTCCGGTCATCGATTTCGACCGGCAACGCGTGCCGTTCGCGGTACTCGTCGCAGCACCGTTGCAAAAGCTGGCGGCATAACGTGAGCTTCTGCACACGCTTCCACGTCGCTATTTCCTGTCCTTCGATGCTACAGATCGGTTGGCTCATTCGCACAACTCCTCGCAGACACGCAGCGCCAGCCTCAACAAAGATGGGCGATCGCGTACTCGATTTCGTGACTCAACGCATGCAGCGGTTCGGGGCCCTTGAGTGCCTGCTTGAACGCTGTTTCGCGCGCACCCACTACGTCGGAGAAAAATCGCACTGCCGCATCGGGTTCGGTAGGGATGCCTGAAGTACAGGTGTCCTTCGCGAGCGACACTAACGACAGCATCAGGAACACATAGGCGTTCGGTTCGGTGACGAGCCACCACGGTGCATTGACATCCGGTAGGACTTCGAAGCGGGTGCTGCGGATCGGTTGCGTATCGAGCAGCGACAACACGAGCTGTGCGCATGCGAGGCATAGCGCGCTGCGCGAGGACATCGCACGGGCCGCTTGCGGCGCCGACAACGCCGCGCCCATGCGTTCGAGCGTCGTGCAGATGCGGTGCTCGAAAATCAGCACGTCGGTTGCGCCGCTTTGCATGATCATCCGCTTTGCCGCCGCGTAATACGACATCGAAAATTTGCGCAGCGTCTTTGCCGGGCCACTGGCCATCTCGAGGTAAGTCGTGAGCGGTTCCAGCAGAACCGGCGATTTCCAGTGATCCTGCAGGGTCGGTACAGCGTGACCCGCAAACGATTCGGCGGTTTCGATCAGGCCGTCCGCAAGATGAGCGACCGATTCCAGCGATAGATGGGGGGACGGTTTGAGCGGTGTCGCGGAAGACGCGAGCGGCGCCACGGGCCGGTCGCTTCTGAGCGGTCCGGGCACATTGCGTGCCGCGTAACGCAGTTGACGCGCACAATCGCGCAGCGCGAGCCCGAGCTGGTTGATGTCGCGGCTGAGATGCTGCGGCAAGGGCGATTTTGACTCCATGGGCGTCTCAATGTTGCAACATTTGAAGTTAAGATAGCACAAGTGTTCAGTGCGTAGATTGCCTTTTTTCATCATAGGAGCCGAGGTTGCAGAAAGCGAGTGTTGCCCCGGAAAGCGTCGAGAACGACGAACAGAATCCCGCGCGGCGTCTGCGTTTGCGGGCCGCGTGGATGTATTTCGTCGAGGAAATGACCCAGAACGAAATCGCCCTGAAGCTGGGAGTGGGACGCGTGACCGTCGTGCGCCTGCTGGCGGCTGCGCGCGAGCGCAACGAAGTGAAGATCACGATCGGCGATCGGCTGGCGGAGTGCGTCGAGGCAGAGCGTCTGCTCGAAGGCCGCTTCGGCATCGACGAGGCGATCGTCGTGCCGCTCTCGGCGCGCGGCGCCGACGCAACCGGTCCGATCGCAGCGGCGACTGGCGCCTATGTGTCGTCGCTGGTGCGCGCCGACATGCGGATTGGCGTGGCCTGGGGCCGGACCCTGGTCAGCTCGCTCGCCTTCATGAGCGAGCGCACGGTGGAGAATGTCTCCGTGGTGTCGCTGCTCGGCGGCATCATGAAAGCGCGCAAGTTCAACCCGGCTGAATTCGCCTGGCGTTTTGCTTCGTTGTTTCAGGCGGATTGCTATCTGATGACCGCACCGCTGGTGGTGGATAGTGCGGCCACGCGTCAGACCCTGATCGAACGCTGCGGCCTTGGTGATATTTTCGAACTCGCGAAGGCGCTTGACGCGGTCGTGCTCGGCGCCGCGGGCATGGGGGCGGATGCGACGGCGCACGTGTCGAAATTTATCTCCAACGCCGACCGGGCGTCGCTGCTGAAGGCCGGTGCAGTGGGCGACGTGCTGTTCAACTTCTTCGATGCCGGCGGCAAGCTGGTCGATCATCCGATCAATGAACGCGTGATGTCGGTGCCGCTCGATATCATCAAGAAGGTGCCCGTACGCGTGATGGCCGCGGGCGGGGCCAGCAAGGTGCCGGCGCTCGCGGCCGCGTTGAAGATTATCAAGCCGACCGTCCTTATCACGGACGAGTACACCGCGAAAGACGTGCTCAAACTTGCCGGTCCCGGCTGAGTAGCACGTTCCCGAAAACGGTGGGGGTGGCGTGCGCTGGTTGACCTGCGCGCGCCGCCTGACCGGCATCTACCCAAATTTCTCCTCCCTCCGCATTAATCAGCGCGCGCTTGCGCATGCGTGCGCTCGTTCGTTCTCCTCTGAACTTTCAGGCTCCAGATAAACCTTGGACGTCGCCATCGGCGCGTCGTAGGCACGCGTCCGCGTACGGGTAAATACCGAGCCTGAAAACGCGGTTCGGGCAAAATTCGATCTTGTCCCTTGCGTGAACAAAGTGCTATTCTGAAATACAGAAGTTCTGTTCGATTTAGGAACGAGTAAGCGCCTGCCGATCCGTCTTCGCGCGTTCGTGCGCTGAATTTCAGGAGCAATGCCCATGCATAACATCACTCCCAGTGGCCTCGCGGCCGACCTCGAAAAGCGTGCCGCCTCCGGACGTCCGATTCGCATTGGTCTGATTGGCAGCGGCGAGATGGGCACGGATATCGTGACCCAGGTGCGGCAGATGCACGGCCTGGCAATCGGCGCGATCGCCGATCTGCGGCCCGAGGCTGCGCGCGCCGCCGTGCGTGTCGCCAACGGCGCGGACACGGGTTACCGGATGGTCGACACGCGCAGTGCGCTCGAACAGGCGATCGAGGCCGGCGAGATTGCGATTACGCAGGACGTCAACGCGGTCTGCACGAGCGACCTGATCGACGTAGTGATCGACGCCACCGGCAAGCCCGCGGTCGGCGCGCAGATCGGCCTGCTGGCGATGGAGCACGGCAAGCACCTGGTGATGATGAACGTGGAAGCGGACGTGACCATCGGCGCCTATCTGCGGCGCGAGGCGGAGCGGCTAGGCGTGGTGTATTCGCTGGGCGCCGGCGACGAACCGAGCTCGACTATTGAACTGATCCAGTTCGTGAGCGCGCTCGGTTATCCGATCGTCGCAGCGGGCAAGGGCAAGAACAACCCGCTCAATATCGACGCGACGCCCGATGTCTATATGGACGAGGCCAAACGCCGCAACATGAATCCGCGCATGCTGGTGGAGTTCGTCGACGGTTCGAAGACGGCGGTCGAGATGGCGGCAATCGGTAACGCCACCGGCCTCACGCCGGACGTGCCCGGCATGCATGGGCCGTCGGCGACGCTCGAGGAACTGCACAAGGTGCTGTGCCCGGTGGCCGATGGCGGCATCCTGTCGCGCAAGGGTGTGGTCGATTACACGATAGGCAAGGGCGTGGCGCCCGGCGTGTTCGTCGTCGCGGAACTGGCGCATCCGCGCCTGCGTGAGCGGATGGAGGACCTGAAGCTCGGCGCGGGGCCGTACTACACGTTCTATCGCCCGTATCACTTGACCAGTCTTGAAGTGCCGCTCACCTGCGCGCGCTCGGTGCTGTACCGCCGCGCGGATATGGAGCCGTTGCCGGTGCCGGTCGTCGAGGTCTGCGCCGTCGCCAAGAAAGACCTGCAGCCGGGCGAACGGCTCGACGCGATTGGTGAATACACCTATCGAGCGTGGGCCATGACCGTGGGCGACGCGCGCGCGCAGCATGCCGTGCCGTGCGGGCTGATCGAAAACGGCCGCGTCACGCAGCCGATTCGCCGCGGCGAACTGCTGACCTATCGCAACTGCGCCGTGGACAGCGACTCGCCGATCGTCGCGCTACGCCGCCTGCAGGACGAGATGGTGTACGGCAAGCCGCTCGCCGTCGCGTAACGAACGGGTGCACCGCCCCGTCAAGGAGGATGGACATGCAGGAGATCGTAGAAGCATTACCCACCAGGCCGGCCATGGCGCTGCGTGGGGTATTGTTCCGGCACGATGCCGCGACGCTGCGCGAAGCCTTGCGCAAGATGATTCTTGTGCGGCGTTTCGAAGAGAGCGCCGAGCAGGCGTATATGCGTGGCCTGATCCACGGCACCATGCACCTTTCCATCGGCCAGGAAGCGAGCGCGATTGGCGCGACGCTGCCGCTCACCGACGACGACTACATTACCTCCACGCACCGCGGCCACGGCCATTGCATCGGCAAAGGCGCGGACCCGAAGCGCATGTTCGCGGAGTTTTTCGGCAAGGAGACCGGCTATTGCCGTGGCCGCGGCGGCTCGATGCATATCGCCGACGTGAGCCGGGGCAACCTGGGGGCGAACGGTATCGTGGGCGGCGGCATGCCGATCGCGGTGGGCGCCGCGCTATCCATCAAGCGGCAGCGCAAGGACAGCGTGGTGATGTGTTTCTTCGGCGACGGCGCCAATAACGAGGGCGCCTTCCACGAATCGCTGAACTTCGCTTCGATCTGGAAACTGCCGGTGATCTTCGTGTGCGAGAACAACCGCTACGGGATGTCGATGTCGGTGGAGCGTTCCACTGCGGTCGCGCACATCGCACAGCGCGCCTTGGCTTACGACATGCCAGGCGTGACCGTCGACGGCAACAGCTTCGTCGAGGTGCTCAACGCCAGCGAAGAGGCCGTTGCCCATGCTCGCAAGGGCAACGGGCCTACGCTGCTCGAATGCGAGACCTACCGTCTGCGTGGCCACTCGAAAAGCGACCGCAACCGCTACCGCACGCGCGAGGAAATCGACGCGTGGAGTGCGCGCGACCCAATCGTGCGATTCGAGAACGAATTGCTGCAGTGCGGCTTGCTCGATGCCGCAAGTATCGCCACGCTGCGGGAAGAAGTCGAAGCGCAGATCGAGGCCGGCCTCGAGTTTGCACAGAACAGTCCGTCGCCGGCGCGGGCCGAACTGACCCGTTACGTGTATGCGTCGACCACTGGGAGCGAGCAATGACAGCGGACGTGCTTGAACACACGCATACGGTGCAAGCAGAGAAGACACACGACGCAGTGCGCGAACTGACCTACGCCCAGGCGATTCAGGAAGCGATGGCCATTGCGATGGAGCGCGACGAGCGCGTGTTCCTGATGGGCGAGGACATTGGCGTCTATGGCGGCGCGTTTCAGGTCACCGGTGACCTCTACCAGCGCTTTGGACCGGAGCGGGTGATGGACACGCCCATTTCGGAACTGGGCGGCGCGGGCGTCGCAGTGGGCGCGGCCATGACCGGCTCGCGGCCGATCTACGAATTCCAGTTCTCCGACTTCGCCACGCTGGCGATGGAGCAGATCGTCAACCAGGCGGCCAAGATGCGCTTCATGCTGGGCGGGGAAGCGTCGGTGCCGTTGGTGATGCGCTTTCCGGCGGGCTCGGGAACCGGTGCGGCCGCGCAGCATAGCCAGAGCCTCGAAGCCTGGTTTGCTCATGTGCCGGGCCTGAAGGTGGTCCAGCCAAGCACACCGCACGATGCGAAGGGCCTGCTGCTGGCCGCGCTCGAAGACCCGGACCCGGTGATGATCTTCGAGCACAAGCTGCTGTACAAGAGCAAAGGACCGGTGCCCGAGGGCTACTACACCGTGCCGATCGGCAAGGCGGCTGTGCGTCGCGCGGGACGCGACGTCACGATCGTGGCGACCTCGATTATGGCGATCCGCTCGCTGGAAGCCGCAACGCAGCTCGAACAGGAAGGTGTGGATGCCGAAGTGATCGACCTGCGTAGCATCCGGCCGATCGACCGCCAAGCGATCATCGCGAGCATTCGCAAGACCTCGCGGCTGATCTGCGTGTACGAGGGCGTGCAGCAGCTCGGCATAGGTGCGGAGATCGCTGCCATTGCGTGCGAGAGTGAGGCCTTCGATTACCTCGACGCGCCGGTGATTCGGCTGGGCGGCGCCGATTGTCCACTGCCGTACAACCCCG
>Ga0302316_10003436_pt1 | contig 10803 bp, 10 predicted proteins | sample III_Palsa_N3_2_FD_200456 | JGI IMG/M metagenome (GOLD analysis project Ga0302316, IMG submission 200456) | Peat permafrost microbial communities from Stordalen Mire near Abisko, Sweden - III_Palsa_N3_2 | ecosystem: Environmental > Terrestrial > Soil > Palsa > Peat permafrost | place: Sweden... | reverse complement strand
GCAAAAAGACTCAACGCGACCGTAGTCGGGCCATTCGTCGATAACGCGTCGCACAGCGCGTGAGCATCGCGTAAGCCCAGATTGAGCCCTTGCCCTGCAACCGGATGTAGCGTCTGCGCCGCGTTGCCGATAGCGACCGTGCGCCTGTCGACCAGTGCATTCAGCGCATTCAGTCCGAGCGGGAACATCGCCCGTCCGGTGATTCGCGTGAAGCGGCCCATGCGCTCACCGAAGGCCGAGCCGAGTTCGGCGAGGAATTCAGCGTCGGGGAGTTGCGAGCGGCGTGCCGCTTCTTCAGGGTCACAGCACCAGACGAGCGCGTAGTCCGCTTGACGCGCCCCGCCGCATGGCAGTAGCGCGATCGGCCCTTCGGGTGTGAAGCGTTCCCACGCGACGCCGGGTTGTGGCGACGATACGCTCACCGTTCCGACGATAGCCGTCTGACCATAATCGCGCGTGTTCTTGACGTCGGCGGAAAGAGCGGAGGAGGCGTCCGCTTCCTTGTACAAACCGCCTTCGGCATTCACCAGAATGCGCGCGCGGATCGTGCGGTCCCCGGTGGCCGAATGGATAGAGAGCGTGACGCCCTCGTGGTCGTGCAGGGGTGTCGATGCGGTGGTTTCCGTGAACCAGTGCACGCCGGTTTTGCTGACCGCTTGCGCGAGCGTTGTAACCAGCGAGCCATAGCGCACGACGTAGCCTAGCGCGGGCAAACCGTGTTCATCGTGGTCGATCAGCGTGCGGCCGAACTGCCCACGTTGCGAAACGTGAATGCGTTTGATTGGCGTGGCATCGGCGGGAAAACCGAGCGACGATTCGAGCATCGCGCGGCTGCCGTGCGACACCGCGATGGCACGCGGATCAGCCGACGCCGCCCCGGGCTCGCGTGCATCAATCAACGCTACCGAGAAGCGCGATGTTGCGCTTCGTTTCGCCAGCCAGCCGGCGAGCGCGAGCCCGACCGGACCTGCGCCGACGATGGCGATATCAAAGTGATAATCGGCAGGCGGAGCATGGCCGAGTGTTTCCGCGGTTTCAATTTGCATCTGGCGTTTGCGCGTCGCGCATCAAGGCTTCGATTTCGTCGGCATCCACCGGTACTTCGCGCGTCATCAATTCGCAGCCAACGGCTGTGACGATGGCGTCGTCCTCGATCCGGATACCGATGTTCGCATACCGTTCGGGCACGTCTTCCGCTGCGCGAATGTACAAACCCGGCTCGATGGTCAGCGTCATGCCCGCCTTCAACGTGCGCCACGCGCGGGCGCCCTGGTCGTCGAGTTGCGCGTGGGCGTCGCGATAATCGCCGGCATCGTGCACGTCCATGCCGAGCCAGTGGCTCGTCCGATGCATGTAGAAACGCTGATAAGCCCGCTCGGCGATGACATCGTCCACGGTTGCAAACTTGTTGCGGTCGATAATCCCCGTGTCCAGCAAACCCTGCGCCAATACGCGGACGGCAGCTTCGTGCGGTGCGTCGAAACTGACGCCCTCGCGGGTTGCCTCGACGGCGGCATATTGCGCGGCCAGCACGATGTCGTAGATTTCCCTTTGCGCCGATGTGAACCGCCCGCTTGCCGGAAACGTGCGCGTGATGTCAGACGCGTAGCCGTCGAGCTCGCACGCGGCGTCGATCAGGATCAGGTCGCCCTCGCGCACGATTGTGTTGCCCGCCGGGTAATGCAGCGTGCAGGCATTCGCGCCGGCGGCGACGATCGTGCCGTACGCGGGCGCTTGCGCGCCGCGTCGGCGAAACGTGTAAAGCAGCTCGGCTTCGATCTCGTATTCGTGCATGCCGGAACGACAGGTTTGCATCGCGCGCCGGTGCGCTTCGGCTGAGATCGTGCCTGCGCGCCGCATGATATCGAGTTCGTGCGTGTCTTTGATGAGGCGCATTTCGTCGAGCACAGGCAGCAAATCGATCGCTGTCGTTGGCGCTTTCACGCCGATCCGGCTCTGTGCCCGAATCGCCGCGAGCCAGCCGCGGACCTGCTCGTCGAGCTCGGCGGAACTGCCGAGCGCGTAGTGCAACGCGGGGTTATCGGCGAGGAGGCGGGGCATTTCCGTATCGAGTTGATCGATGGGGAACGCCGCGTCGACACCAAACGCCAAGCGTGCACCTTCAGGTCCGTAGCGGAAACCTTCCCAGGTTTCGCGCTCGACGTTTTTTTCGCGGCAGAACAGGATGGCTGCGGGATCGGCGGCGTCGGCGCTGGCGTTGAGGACCAGCGTTGCTTCCGGTTCCGTGAAGCCCGTCAGGTAATAGAAATAGCTGTCGTGACGGAACGGGTAATCGGCGTCGCGGTTGCGCATGACTTCGCGCGCCGTGGGAATGATTGCCACACCGCCGCCCGATTCCCGCAGCGCCGCGAGGACGCGGTCACGGCGGCTGCGATAGACGTCGATGGCTAATAAGGATTGGGCTTCAGTCGATGAGTTCATTCAGCGATTGTAGCGCCGGTTTAGGATCCTTTACTCCGTCGCGTCAGGCGCTTGATCGGCGGCGGGTTCCGCTGCTGCCGGCCGATTGCGCACGCTGCCGGCGATCATGTCGAAGCGGAACAACCGGCATTCGAGCGCGCCGTTAAAAAGCGGCGTTTTCGTCGATTCACGCAGTCGCAGCATGCCCGGCAGTTTTCGATCCGATGTCAGCACATACGCGCGCCAGCCAGGAAACCGCTGTTTCATCGCGTTGCCGAACGAGATAAAAAACTCCTGGTCGGCGGGATCGGGTTGCGCGCGGATGAACGCGTCCTCGTCCTCATCGTGACCACGGTTCTTCGGTTCGCGAAGTTCGCCGCGCGGGCCGCGTCCGCGCACCTCGATCCGTTCACCGTACGGCGGATTCGCGACCAGGATCCCGGGGGTGTCCGACGGCGGCGTCATGTGGCGGGCATCGAGTTGTTTCAACGATAGTTCCGGCAAACCCGCGCGTTCCAGATTTGCGTAGGCCTTGTCGAGCATATCGCCCGAAATGTCGCTGCCGTAAATCTGGATGTCGGCACGCGATGACTGCGCGGTATGTTTGGCATCGACGGCTGCGCCTTTCAGCTTTTGCCACGCGTTCACATCGTATTGCTTCAGCTTTTCGAAGCCGAAACTGCGGTCGACACCCGGCGCAATGTTCAGCGCGACCTGCGCGGCTTCGGCGAGGAAGGTGCCGCTGCCGCACATCGGATCGAACAGCGGTATGCCCGGCGTCCAGCCGGTCAGGCGCAAGATTCCCGCCGCGAGGTTTTCACGCAAGGGCGCAGCGCCCTTGTCGAGTCGCCAGCCGCGTTTGAAGAGCGGATCGCCGGAGGTGTCGAGGTAGAGCGTGCATTCGTTCAGCGTGAGGAACGCGAAGACGCGGACGTCGGGTTGCGCGGTGTCGACGCTCGGACGGTTGCCCGTTAATTCGCGCAAGCGGTCACAGACGGCGTCTTTCACGCGCAAGGTCGCGAATTCGAGGCTGCGCAAAGGGGATTTGATCGCGGTGATATCGACGCGAATGGTTTCATTCGGCGAGAACCATTTTTCCCATTGCTGCTGATACGCGAGTTCGTAGATGTCGTGTTCGCTGCGGTACGGGCCTTGGGCCAGTTTCAGCAACACGCGGCTCGCGATGCGCGAATGGAGGTTGGCAGCCATGCCGGCGGCCCAGGAGCCGCGGAAATGCACGCCACCGGGGACTTCCTTACCGGTTCTGAACTGGGAGCCCTCAATGTGCTTCGCTCCGATTTCGGCGAGTTCGGCGGCCAGCGGGGCCTCGAGACCACGCGGGCAAGGGGCAAACCAGTCGAAAAGGAAAGTAGTGGCCATGGGGCGGTGCTTTTTTGGGAATCGAAGGGGGATATTGTACGCGGGGGAGGGGAAGCGAACACTTGAACGGCATGGATGCCACAGGTTCATACGGTGCAGGCAAGAGAATCGGTGACCCCTGTCTCAGGCAATAGAGAAGGCTTTAACAGATGCCCCTTGATACTCGATCATTCGACGCAGCTGGTCGCGGCATCATAAATTTCGTTGTCCCGACGCATTCCGACCGCGATGATAAGAACCTCGACCCGATCCCCGTTCACACGATAAACGATGCGAGTCTGTCCGGTTCTCATGCGGCGGCATCCTGCGAGCTGCCCACTGAGCGGCTTACCGGCTTTGTCCGGCACACCATGAACGATGCGCTCATCGATGACTTTAAGGATCGCAGCGGCTTCGACACGCCCAAGGCCGATTAAATCGCGTTTCACGGCAGGGTGATACTCAACCGTCCATATCATCAGTCAGGTTTTCCAAAGTAGGCCAGCATGTCAGCGTGAGAGATGCTAGTTGCCTTTTCCAACGTAGCGAGCCGATCTCGCGCTAAAGCTTCGACCCGAAGGTCTTCGAGTTCATTCATGATCGCCTCGTAACGTTCAGTAGGCATCAAAACGGCGGCTGGACGGTTGTCGCGAATCACAACATAACGGTCCTGTTCGCCGGAGGCGATGCGGTCCAAAAGAGTCTTGGTGTTCTTCTGCAAGTCAGTGGACGAGATCGCTTGGTCTGCTCGATCGAGTAGCATTATACGATTCCAATCGGATCAAAATCGTATTGTAAATGGATATGCATTGACAATCTAGACAAAATAAGTCGAAAGTAAAACGCCGGTGGCTCGAAAGAGCGCACCGGCGTCCGGGTTCACGCAAAAGCGAACCTCACTCCACCGCCTTCACCATATCCTCAATAACCTTCTTCGCGTCGCCGAAAACCATCATCGTCTTGTCCATATAGAACAGCTCGTTATCCAGCCCGGCATACCCTGCCGCCATGGAACGCTTGTTCACGATAATCGTCTTCGCCCGATAAGCCTCCAGAATCGGCATGCCCGCGATCACCGACTTCGGATCGGTCTTAGCCGCCGGGTTCACCACATCATTCGCCCCCAGCACCAAAACCACGTCCGTCTGCTGAAACTCACCGTTGATATCTTCCATCTCGTGGACCAGTTCATAGTCCACTTCGGCCTCAGCCAGCAATACGTTCATGTGCCCAGGCATACGCCCCGCCACCGGGTGAATCGCGTACTTCACGTCGATGCCTTTCTCGATCAGCTTATCGGTGAGTTCCTTCAACGCATGCTGCGCGCGCGCCACGGCCAGTCCATACCCCGGCACGATCACGACCGTTTCAGCGTTGCCGAGCATGAACGCGGCGTCATCGGCGGAACCGGATTTCACCGGACGCTGCTCTTGCGTACCGCCCGTTGCCACCGCACCGCCTTCATTACCAAACCCGCCCAGCAGCACGTTGAAGAACGAGCGGTTCATCGCGCGGCACATGATGTACGACAGAATCGCACCCGACGAACCAACCAGCGATCCGGCAATGATCAGCATCGGGTTATTCAGCGAGAAGCCGATGCCCGCCGCCGCCCATCCCGAGTACGAATTCAGCATCGACACGACCACCGGCATATCCGCGCCGCCGATCGGGATGATGATCAGCACGCCGAGCGCGAAGGCGATCAGCGTCATGATCACGAACGGCAGCCAAGACTGCGTCAGCATGAAGATGATGCCAAACCCGAGCATCGCGATAGCGAGCAGCAGGTTGATCATGTGCTGGCCGGGATACACGACCGGCGCGCCCTTGAACAAGCGGAACTGATACTTACCCGAGAGCTTGCCGAACGCGATAACCGAGCCGGAAAACGTGATCGCACCCACAAACGTGCCGATAAACAATTCCACGCGATTGCCCACGGGAATCGGGTCACCCAACGCAGCAAGACCAAACGCTGAGGGTTCCGAAACAACCGCATACGCAATACACACTGCCGCCAGACCGATCAGCGAGTGCATCGCGGCGACGAGTTCGGGCATCTTCGTCATCTCGACTTTCGCCGCGACATACGCGCCAACCGCGCCGCCGACCACGAGCGCCCCGAACAGCAGGCCAAGCCCCAGTGACAGATCTGATCCCAGCGCCGAAGCCTGCTTCACGATCAACGCGATGGTCGTCAGAATCGCGATCGCCATACCGGCCATACCGAACGTATTGCCGATGCGCGCCGTCTTCGGATTCGACAGCCCCTTAAGCGCCTGGATGAAGCACACCGAGGCGATGAGATACAGGAGAGTGACAACGCTCATGCTCATTGCGCTGCCCCTTTCGAAGCGTGGGTGACCTGCTTGGGCGCTTTCTTCTTGAACATCTCGAGCATTCGCCGCGTCACTAAGAACCCGCCGAACACATTGACCGCTGCCAATAACACTGCGAGCGTGCCGAAGAACTTGCCTGCATCGCCAATCGTCAAGCCAGCCGCAAGCATCGCGCCGACAATTACGATCGCCGAAATTGCGTTGGTCACCGCCATCAAAGGCGTGTGCAACGCGGGCGTGACATTCCACACCACGTGATAGCCAACATAGATCGCCAGCACGAAGATGATCAGGTTGATGACCGTGTGATTTACCAGTTCCATGTCAGTCTCCTTTTATCCCGCGCGTGACCTGGCCGTCGCGGCACAGGAGCGTCGCGGCGACGATATCGTCGGCCATATCGATGTTCAGCGTCCCTTCCTTCGTCACAATCAGCTTGATGAAATCAAGCAGGTTGCGGGCGTAAAGGGCGGAGGCATCGGTGGCGACCATCGAGGCGAGATTGGTGTAGCCGACCAGATGCACACCATGTTTCATCACGACCTGATCGACTTCGGTGAGCGGACAATTGCCGCCGCGCCGACCTTCGAATTCAGGACCGCGTCCCGCCGCCAGATCGACGATGACCGAGCCCGGTTTCATCTGCTGCACGGTTTCCGCCGCAATCAACGTAGGCGCGGGGCGGCCGGGAATCAGCGCGGTCGCGATGACGATATCGGCGTTTTTTGCACGTTCGGCCACCAGCACGGATTGCCGCGCGAGCCAGCTTGGCGGCATGGGGCGAGCGTAACCACCGACGCCGACCGCAGCTTCGCGTTCTTCATCGGTTTCGTAGGGGACTTCGAGGAACTTCGCGCCCAGCGATTCGATCTGTTCCTTCACGGCCGGACGCACATCGGAGGCTTCGATCACCGCGCCAAGCCGCTTGGCCGTGGCGATAGCCTGCAAGCCTGCCACGCCCGCTCCGAGCACAAGCACGCGTGCCGCTTTCACGGTGCCGGCGGCGGTCATCAGCATCGGCATGAAGCGCTGATAGATATTGCTCGCGACCAGCACGGCCTTGTACCCGGCGATATTCGCCTGCGACGACAACACGTCCAGGCTCTGCGCACGCGTAGTCCGCGGTGCGGCTTCCAACGCAAACGCGGTGACGCCGGAAGCGGCCAGACGCGCGTTGTTCTCGGCGTTGAAGGGATCGAGCATGCCGGCAATCACCGCGCCGGACTTCAGCAGCAGCAATTCGGCTTCATTGGGCGAATGAACCTTGAGGACGAGATCAGCGGCAAACGCGGTATTGGCATCGACTAGCTCGGCGCCGGCAGCGGCGAAGGCATCGTCGATATAACTCGCTGGCACACCCGCGCCGCGCTGCACCGTGACCCGGTGACCTTGCGACACGAGCTTCTTGACCGTCTCCGGCGTGGCGGCGACGCGCGCCTCGTTCGCCCGCGTTTCGGCAGGCACTCCGATATGCATCTTCAATCCTCCTCACGTTCTAGTTTTTGATTTGGCCGTGTGCAGTCGCTCGCGTGTTGTCAGCAATCATCTTGCGAGACGCCTGTGCACTTGATTAAGCGGTTATTTAAGCTGTTATTTGCGACTGATCGTCACTGTAACCGAAACATTCACGAAAAATGACACGATCGGGCAACAACGTGCACGAACCTCGCCGGCGGCGGAAAAACGCGCAAAACGGTAAAATACGGTCCCATGAAACCAGAACGATGGACTCCGCGCGTGACGGTCGCGGCAATTGTGGAACGGGACGGGCGCTTTCTCGTGATCGAGGAACACACCTCCGACGGGCTCAAGATTAATCAGCCCGCCGGGCATCTGGAAGCGGGAGAAACACTCGTCGACGCCGTGAAGCGCGAGACGCTCGAGGAAACCGCTCACCATTTCGAGCCGGAGGCGCTTGTCGGCACGTATCTCACGCACTTCGAGCGGCCGGGAAGGTCGGTCACGTATTTGCGGTTTACGTTCTGCGGCACGACGTCGGGAGAGGTGGCGGGAATGGCGCTGGACTCGGGCATCGTGCGGGCCATGTGGCTGACGGCGGACGAATTGCGCGCATGCGCTGACCGGCACCGGTCGCCGGCCGTGCTGGAATGTCTCGATCATTACCTCGCCGGGCGCCGCGTGCCGCTCGACTTCATTCATACGCATTCGGTCGCGCCGGTGCAGGCTGGGACCCAGGCTGACGCCGGGTAACTTAGTTTCAGGCAAGTAACGTAGAGAGCAAAATGAGCAAGGCCGGAAAACAGAAAGTCGTGGTGGGCATGTCGGGCGGCGTGGATTCGTCGGTGACCGCATGGCTGCTCAAGGAGCAGGGCTACGACGTGATAGGCCTGTTCATGAAGAACTGGGAAGATGACGACGACAGCGAATATTGCTCGACGCGGCAGGACTGGATCGACGTGGTGTCGGTGGCGGACCTGATCGGTATCGACGTGGAAGCGGTCAACTTCGCCGCCGAATACAAGGACCGCGTGTTCGCCGAATTCCTGCGGGAATATTCGGCCGGCCGTACGCCGAATCCGGACGTGTTGTGCAACGCCGAGATCAAGTTCAAAGCCTTCCTCGACCACGCGATGTCCCTTGGCGGCGAGACCATCGCTACGGGACACTACGCCCGCGTGCGGGAACGCGACGGGCTGTTCGAGCTGCTGAAAGCCACCGATTCGACCAAGGATCAGTCGTACTTCCTGCATCGATTGAACCAGGGGCAGTTGTCGAAGACGCTGTTTCCTCTCGGCGAGATGCCCAAGACGAAGGTGCGTGAAATCGCGGCGCAGATCGGCTTGCCGAATGCGGCCAAGAAGGATTCCACCGGCATTTGTTTTATCGGCGAACGGCCGTTTCGCGAGTTCCTGAACCGCTATCTGCCGACGCAACCCGGTCCGATGAAAACGCCCGATAGGAAAGTGATCGGCGAGCATGTCGGGTTGGCGTTTTATACGTTCGGTCAGCGTAAAGGCATCGGGCTCGGCGGCAGCAAGGACGGTAGCGGCGACCCGTGGTTTGTCGCGGGCAAGGACATGGCATCGAACACGCTGTACGTAGTGCAGGGGCATGACCATCCGTGGCTGCTGTCGCACTCGCTCGTGGCCGGCAATACCAGTTGGGTCGCGGGCGCCGCGCCGCTCGAAGGCACCGTTTGCGCGGCCAAAACGCGGTATCGGCAGTCGGATGCGCCTTGCGTGATCGGGGCGTCGGGACCGGCGGATGGTCGCTTCGAACTTCGTTTCGACGACGCTCAATGGGCCGTCACGCCAGGACAATCGGCCGTGCTTTATCAAGGCGATGTGTGCCTGGGCGGCGGGATCATTGAATCGGCCGCGACTGCCCAGCCTGTACGACGCGACGCAGGAGCCGCCCTGCTCACGGCAAGGTAGGTTTCTTCAGATCATTACGCTGGTTGGGAGCGGGCTGCGGCCCGCTTTTTGTTGCGGTGAGTTCGCCAGGAAATACGCACAAAACAGTAATTCACAAAAAATCGGTACATACCCGGTGGGGTTTTGGGCCCCTTCTGAGCAGTCCAGCGGGAAAAAATTGGAGCATCGGGGTGAAAAACGTCCGAAAAAATCGTACAAAGATCTTGACTATCTATCTTCTAGTAGATAAATTGCGTGTGTGGATGACGATGTGGATGACGATGTAATTCGCAATGTGAGTGATGATGTGCCCGAGACTGATGCGGCGAGACGGACTGAATTGATTCGGTCGTAACTCTGCGCAACGAGACGGCACGAGCGCAACAACCTGTGGATGTAGCGACCCAAAGCCAAAATGAATACCGACAAAAACCCCGACAAAAATACGGTGCGCGAGCAATTGCTCGATCACGCTCAGGTTTTGCTGATGACCCGCGGCTACAACGGTTTCAGTTATCGGGATTTGTCGACGCTGGTCGGCGTGAAGACGTCGAGCATTCATTATTACTTCCCGTCGAAGGAAGATCTGGTGCTCGAAGCGGTGAACACGTACAGCGCGGACGTGATGTCGTCTATTTACGCCATCGATAGCTCCGCCTCGGCCGAGAAAAAGCTAGACCGGTATGTAAAGCTGTTCGGCAAAATCGTGGGTGAGGGCGATCAGGTTTGTCTTTGCGGAATGCTTGCCGCCGATATTGAATCGCTTCCCGAAGGCGTCCGCCATGCGGTTCAGGCTTTCTTTAAAGCTAACGAAACTTGGCTGGCAAAGGTGCTGGCCGAGGGCGAGAAGCAAGAAACCCTGAGGGTGAACGGAAAGCCTGACGTGGCGGCGCGTGCGTTGTTCGCGGCGTACCAGGGAAGTTTGCTGGCTTGTCGGTTATTTCACACGAAGGTACGTTTGGACGAAGTCACCCAAACTGTGAAACGTTAATTCACGATGTGAGTAAAAACGCGTCGTCTGGAGTTTGGGTTATTCGACGCCGCCGCGAACCAATTTGAGTACTGTGCGATGGGCTTCCGAATAGGGGCAGATATCCAGCACAGAGCGTTGAAAAGAGGGGGCGTTCGCGCGCGCCTTGCAGGCATCGTTGGGAATATTGTTAATAATGATTTAGCGTGTATCAAAATTCACATTTATAAAGTTATCTATCTTCAGATAGGTAGATTTTGATTGCCGATTTTTCATATCTTTAAGTTATTTGGAAGTTATTTTTACCGTCATCAGAAAAGCAGCGACGAAGATAACC
>Ga0302316_10003434_pt1 | contig 10806 bp, 7 predicted proteins | sample III_Palsa_N3_2_FD_200456 | JGI IMG/M metagenome (GOLD analysis project Ga0302316, IMG submission 200456) | Peat permafrost microbial communities from Stordalen Mire near Abisko, Sweden - III_Palsa_N3_2 | ecosystem: Environmental > Terrestrial > Soil > Palsa > Peat permafrost | place: Sweden... | reverse complement strand
CAGTTCCCTCACGTGACGGGCCGCCAGAACCGCCAGCAGCTGCTCCCCTTTTGCCGTCATGGCCACCAGCACGCTGCGGCGATCGGTGGGCGAATCTTGCCGTTCAGCCAACCCGGCGCTGACTAGCCGGTCGATCAGCTGAACCGCACCGTGGTGCTGGAGCAGCATCTGGTCGGCCACCTCTTTGACCATAATCCTGCCGCCAGGGTGGGTTTTGATCACCAGCAAGGCCTGGTACTGCTGTGACGTCATCCCGGCATCGCTGGCGGCAGCCTCGCTGAAAGCGAGAAATTGACGTAGCGCGGAGCGAAACCCGGCCAGCCCCAGATAGAGGCGCGGATCAAGCGCCGCGCTCTCATCACCGACCGTGACCACCCCCCCGTCCGCTTCCGCCGTCATCACTTCAGAAGCCTCTCTGCTGCCGGTCGAAAAATGGCGGAACCGAGGTTTTGGTCCCTTCTCAGCCGCTCCGAGTTATGTCATGCTATGATATATATGCGGGTGGTTGCAAGTCGCGATGACTCGCCCGGCACCCACCCTCGGCAAAATGACAGCAGAGCGCGAATTGGCGAGTCCCAGCAGCCTTTCTCCAGATCAACTCGACACCGGCACGATCAGGCAAGACGAAAGCCGCAGGCTGAGCTTGTTGTCGCTGACGCTTCTCGCCCTGACATTGGGGATCGTGACCGGGTTGGGTGCCGTTCTCTTCCGCGATCTGATCGGCCTGCTCCATAATTTGTTTTTCGCCGGCCAGTTTGCCGTGCCTTACAACGCCAACGTCTTCACCCCGCCCAGCCGGTGGGGCGCCTGGGTGATCCTGGCTCCGGTCCTTGGTGCTGTGATAGTCACCTTCCTGGTCAGTAATTTCGCTCCGGAGGCCAAGGGCCACGGCGTGCCCGAGGTGATGGACGCGATCTATTACCGCGAGGGCGTGATCCGGCCGATCGTGGCGGTGGTGAAATCGCTCGCCTCCGCCATCGCCATCGGCAGCGGTTCATCGGTCGGGCGCGAGGGCCCGATCATTCAGATCGGCTCGGCGATGGCCTCGACCTTGGGCCAGATCATCCGTATGCCTCCCAGCCAGCGGATCGCGCTGGTCGCCGCCGGCGCCGGCGCGGGCATTGCCGCGACCTTCAACACCCCGATCGGCGGGGTGATGTTCGCGATCGAGCTGATGATGCCGGAGGTGAGCGTCAACACTTTCCTGCCCGTGGCGATCGCGACGGGGGCCGCGACCTTTGTCGGACGCTGGTTCTTCGGCGAGCAACCGGCGTTTCTGGTGCCCGCGATGCAGCCCCTGACCACGAACGCCAGCGCGGTGCTGTTGCTGGTGCTCTATGCGGTTCTGGGTGCTCTCACCGGCGTGGCCGCGGCGGGCTTCATTCGCGGCCTGCATCTGGTCGAGGACCTGTTCGACCGGATTCCCGGGCGCTACGCGCGGCACATGCTGGGCATGCTGCTGGTCGGCGTGCTGATGTATGTGCTCTTGCGTGCATTTGGACAATATTACGTCGATGGCGTCGGCTACGCGACCATCGAGAGCATTCTCGCCGGTCGGACGCAGACGGCATGGCTGTTGGGACTTCTGTTTCTTTGCAAGGCACTGGCGACATCAACCAGCCTTGGGTCAGGTTCGTCGGGGGGTATTTTTTCGCCATCGCTGTTCATGGGCGCCACCCTCGGCGGCGGCTTCGCGGCGTTGTTGTCCGCGATCGGCGTGCCCTTTCCAGTCAGCATTCCGGCATTCGCGATGGTGGGGATGGGCGCCATGGTCGGCGGGGGCACCGGCGCGGTGATGACCGCCGTCACCATGACGTTCGAGATGACCCGCGACTATGAAATCGTCATGCCGATGATCCTGGCTGTCGCCACCAGCGTCGGCGTGCGTCGGCTGCTGTCGCGGGAGAATATCTACACCCTCAAGCTGGCCCGCCGCGGGCAATCCATTCCCAAGGCGCTCCACGCCAACATGTTCCTGGTGCGCCACGCGCGCGAGGTGATGGACCCCGACGTGATGATCCTGCCGGCCGAATATAGTTTCGATGCCTTCCTGCGCGAACATGCCGAGGAAGAACGGTTGCGCCATGTGGTGGTTACCCGCAACGACCGCCTCTACGGCGTGCTGCGCGTCAATCTAGGCCTGCAGCGTGGCCTTGAGGGCACACACACCGGCGTGACCCTGGGCGACGTCGCCAGCCGCGATTTCACCATCGTCGACGAGGATGCGATCGCGGCCGACATCATCGAACGAATGTGGCGGAAGAAGGCGTTCATGGCGGTGGTGGTGCGCGGGCGGCACACACCGTCGGGCAGCGATGTCGCCGGCGTCATCACCAAGGAGCATGTCGCTGATTCGGTGGCGAGCAGCATGAATGTCTTTCCGCGGTAAGGGCGCAGGTGGCGGCCTAGGGATTCTGGTTGGATGGAGATTTCCATGGAGGCTCTGGCGGCAGCGGATACGAAACCGGTAGCATCGCCGCTTTGGCGCGGCACCATCGCGATCGTGCTGATCGGGCTGATCTTGCAGTGGCTCGTCCGCGATCATACCGCCGATTTGCCGGCCATCGCACCTTGGGATTTCTTCTGGAGCGAGTATCTCGCGATTGCGCTCGCCGGCCTGTGGTACGCCCGTGGTGTCAATAGCCTGGCCGCGGGCCATCGCCCGGCGCTCTGGCGTCAGATCTTCTTCTGGATCGGCATCGCGCTGATCTACGCAGTGCTGCTCACCCGTTTTGAATATATGGCGCAGCACATGTTCTTCCTCAATCGGCTGCAACACATGGTGATGCACCATCTGGCGCCCTTTCTGATCGCCTTGGCGTGGCCTGGGGAAGCCATCCTGCAAGGCATGCCGGCGTCTTTGCGGCAGATGCTTCGCGCCGCTTGGCTGCGCCATGCAATGCGCGTGCTGCAGCATCCAATCGTCGCGGGCCTTTTGTTCGTCGGTCTGATCAATTTGTGGCTGATCCCCGCGGTGCATTTTCGCGCCATGCTCAACACTACGCTTTATGAATTGATGAATTGGAGCATGGTGGCCGATGGGCTGTTGTTTTGGTGTCTGGTGCTCGACCCGCGCAACCGACCGGCCGCGCGGATCTCTCTCGGCATCCGTATGCTCGTGGTCATCCTGGTGATGTTTCCGCAGATCCTGTCGGGGTCGTGGCTCGCCTTCAGCACCCGCATGATCTATCCTTATTACGATCTATGCGGCCGCCTCTACCCCTCGATCGGCGCGCTGAGCGACCAGCATTATGGCGGTCTGATCGTGTGGATTCCCAGCGCGATGATGAGTTCGCTCGCCTTCATGCTGATCCTCAATCATCTGCGCATCGAAGATGAGCGGATGGCAGCGCTTGGCCCTCCAGCGGGGACCGGCCCCTTGATTTCCTCCAGTGCCTGGACAGGGAGATAGCAATGTGGTGGTTCAAGTTCCCTACCGTCATTTCGCTTTGTATGGCGATCGGTTTGGTTTTGAGTGTTTCTCGCGATGCCAAGGCTGATCAGGGTTGGCATAACTTCGATGTCACCGGCACCTCGCCCGACTTGAGCTTTACCGCGGCGCGCGCCCGTACCGATCAAACCGTGTCGCAGGAGGATTTCCGCGGCAAGATCGTGCTGCTCTATTTCGGCTACACCAACTGCCCGGACATTTGCCCCTTTACCTTGAGCCATGCCGCAAACATCCTCGACGACCTCGGCTCCACGGCATCGCAAATCCGGTTCCTGTTTGTTACCGTCGACCCGGATCGGGACACACCTAAAATCCTTGCTGAATATATGCAAGATTTCGGTCCCGACTTCATCGGGCTGCGCCCCACGCCGGACCAACTCGCCGCCTTGGCGCGGCGGTATCGCATTGCCTACTCAGTCACGCCCGCTTCGGCCGGGCACGACGAGGAGGTCGTTCACAGCTCAGCGATCTACGCCTTCGATAAATCCGGAGCTGCTCGCCTATTGATCCCGTCGCTTGGTTCGACCACCCCCGACATCGCCGGCACCGAGGCCGATCTCAAGCGCCTAGCCAACGAGAGCGCGACTGATGGCCTCCTCGCCCATGTGCGCGCGTGGTTTAGTTTTGGTTCATAAATACTTGCTCACGCCGAAGCATGATCTTCGCCGTGTCGGGTGACGGGCGCAGGAATGCTGACCTTGGCGCCGCTGGCGCCGGGAATGTCGGCGGTGGTCTCGATCGACCGGACGCGTGGGCACCAATGACTTCGCAAACGCCAACGAGCACCTCGACTGACGTTGGGGCTGGAATGTGAAGACTGGCCAGCACCTTTATTTCCGCGGGTTCCCGGCGAAACTTGCTTAGTGCGCTAATTCCAAACATGATCGCGAGGCAGCATCGCCCTATGTTCGGTCTGAACGCCGGTGCAGTGGATCGCCGCAATTCGATTGCTGTTCACTCCCGCTCATGGCAATATTCGCACATATGTTCGATAATAGAACTATCCGATCCCCGACGCCGGCTTGGACAATGGACGGCGGGGGCGGTTAGTCTCCGATTTTACGCCACAGGGTACCGGTCAGATGAACACCAAAGAGTCCATTCTTCCCAGCAGCGTGATGTCGTTGGGGCGGCGCGAATTAATCGACCACATGGCGCGCGCCGGAATGGGCATGGTGTCGCTCGCGATGCTGTGTGAAGGTTTTGCTGGCAAATCCGCCCGGGCAGCCACACCAGATCTGGTGACGCACCAGCTGGGCTGGGTGAAGGGCGTGCAGTTTGGCGGTGATTTCATGGCCCAGGAGCAGGGCTATTTCGCGGCGGAAAATCTTCGGGTGGAATATACCGCGGGGGGAATCTCCACCGATTACCGCACGCTGGTGTCGGCCGGGCGCACCATGGTGAGCGAAAGCAATGTCGCCGGCATGATGTATGGCGCGATCGAACAGCAGCCGATCGTCGCATTTGCCGCGGTGATGCAAAAAGACCCCGGCTGCTTCATGAGCAATCCGAAGAAGCCGGTGGCGTCACTGAGCGATATGGTGGGCAGAACGATTGGCGTTCCCAACAATATCCGCAACCAGATCACCGTGTTGCTGAAACGCGCGAAGATCGATCCCGCCACGGTCCGGTTCGTGCCGATCGGCTCCGATCCTTCGATGCTGGTGGTGGGCCAGGTGGATGCTTATTGGGGGTGGGCGACCAATAGTGTGCCGGCATTGCGGCGCGTCGGATTCGATCCATATATTTTGTCGATGGCCGACATCGGCATTCCCGGCTACGCCGAACTGCTGATCGCCCGGCGTGACACGCTGGCAGCACAGCACGATTTGTTCGTGCGCTACACACGTGCTTTGGTGAAGGGCTGGCAGTGGATGGTGGATCACACCGAGGATTGCGCCCGAATCGTAACCGAAAAATACGCGGCCCCCGGCACCAATCTCGCCGACCAAATCGCGGAGGCTCGGATGATGATTGATTACATCACCGCCGGCGACGCCAAGACCGAGGGTCTGCTGTGGATAAAGCCGGAGCCGTTCGAGCAAGGCGTGAAGCTCGCCCAGGAAATGGGCATGCTGACCGATGGCAGAACTATCGACGTATCCCAAATCATGACCCAAAGCGTCATCAGGTCGGCGTTGGGGAAATAATTGACAAAGGCTTTTTCAAACGGGAAGTCTTCTTTTTGTGAACAAAAAGAAGCAAAAAAACTTTGTTACTGGTTTGGGGCGCGGTTCGTGCCCCTGCAATCCCTCGGCCGGTACTGGCCGAATACCCTCTAGTTGTTGTAGGGCACGCCGCTGTTCGGTCGTTGGATCGGGCCCGGCGCAGAGACTTCGGCGCAGTCGCTGGTGGGCTTGATGCCGGACATCAATTGTCGCACGAACGGCAAAGAGTCCCGCAGCGACCAATTCACCGCGCCATTGTGGGTGATCCCCGGATAACGATGCCACTGCACGTCGGTGCCCGCGCGGCACATCGCAATGACTGCGATGTATTGCCCCGCCGTGCCGGCCTCGCTGTCGGCAAGCCCGGTGCCGGCGAAGATCGGAACCGTCAACTTCGCCGATGGCAGCTCGAAATTGTCCTCCATGTCGGAATCGATCGGTTTGAGATCCGAGACAAATATCTTGGCGCCGGTTAGCCCCTCGCGGCGGCTGAGATCGAACATATCATGCAAGCACGAGGTCCGCGCCGCGTGCAGCAGATCGCGCCCTTGCGCGGTGACGAAATTCTCGGTGGCGAGCTCGGGATGCAAGCTGCGATCGGTGCCGGCAATCCGCAGCATGGCGAACGAAGGGTCCATCTGCGCGGGATCGGTGTAGGCGGCCGGTTTTGCCGGCAGGCCCGGCAATGTGGCCGCCCCGCGGAACGTCAGCACCAAACCGGTCGCCACGGTGCCGAGCAAATGCAGCTCGGGCGCATAGAGCGGCGCGAGGTAGGTGGCGCCCAAGGCCGCACCAGACCCCTGAGATTGACCGACGATGATCAACCGATTTTGCAATTGCCCGGAATGGCGCTGCAATGCCGCGCGTACCGCATCCAGCACGCTGGTGCCTTCGGGGCGCCACAGCAAATAAGGATGCACGCCCGGCGTGCCCAGCCCTTGGTAATCGGTCGCTACCACGGCGAAACCCTGGCTCAGCCAGGCGTTAAGATAGGCCTGGTCGCGGTCGGTGCGGCCGCGCCACGACGGCGCGCAGACATCGGCGATGCCCGTGGTGCCGTGCGCCCAGGCCACCATCGGCCAGCCTCGCTTGGGCATTTGGCCTTTTGGAAAATACAGCGCGCCAGACACGGCGATCCGTTCGCGACCGCCCACACCGTCGGTCGAGCTGTACAAGATACGGATGTTGGCGACAGCACCGGACAGACTCTGCGACGGGTCGAGAGGCTCCTCGCGCAGCATCTCACCCGCCGCCGGCAGCGGCGCGGTCCACCGATAGAATGCCGACACACCACCATCGCTCGGATCGGGCGTGGATGCCGCCGCCGCAAACTGCCAGACGGCTGTCAGGGTAAACGCTGCAAACCAAGAGCCCACTCGCATAGCATTCGATCCTTCGGCGGCGATCTGGATCAGCGACTTGTGTTCAATTAACGAACAAAATATATGATACTTGGCGAATGGCGGCTGGCGTGGTGCTTTTATCGCATGCCGTTCGTGATCGAATGCGTGGCTCGCTTCCGGTGACGGTTGTTCATCAGACCGGCGCGAAAAAAACACTCCGTGCGGATCCAAAACTTCCGATAGGTTGCGGCGATGGACGATGACGTCTCTCTTCAGGATCCGGCGGCGGCGCGGTTGGCGATCCGCTCCGGGCAGCTTCGCGGCTTTACCAATCATCTGGCTCCCGGTTTCGTTCAGGGCAATCTGATGATCGTGCCGGCGGCGCACGCCGAGGCCTTCGCGGCGTTTGCGCTATCCAATCCGGCCGCCTTGCCCGTGCTCGCGCGATCCGCGCCGGGCGATCCCAGGGTCCCAGCCTTGGGCGCGGATCTCGATATCCGAACCGACGTCGGCGGCTACATGGTGTTCCGTGATGGGGTGCTGAGCGAAACCAGACGCGACATCACCGCATTGTGGCGTGACGATTTCGTAACATTCGTGCTGGGCTGTTCGTTTTCCTTCGAACCCGTGCTGCTGGCGGCCGGGGTCAGGTTGCGGCATTTGGAGGAGCGCAACGTATCGGCGATGTATGTGACCAACCGGCCGACGGTGCAGGTGGATCGGTTCGGCGGTCCGCTCGTAGTATCAATGCGCGCCCTGGCACCTGCCGATGCGATCACGGCCACGCTGTTGTCAGCCGGCTACCCGGAATTTCATGGCGCCCCGGTACACATCGGCTGGCCCGAGCAGATCGGCGTCGAGGATCTGGCAATGTCCTACGGCGGACACGGGCTGACCAAGCTGCTGCCGGGCGAACTGCCGGTGTTCTGGGCCTGCGGTGCCACTGCGCAACTGGCGGCGCTGCAAGCGTGCCTGCCGATCTGCATCACCCATTACAAGGCCCATATGGTGCTGACCGATCTCAAGGTGCGGGCGCCGGGGGTGCTGACTTCGTGACACACGGAGCGCACGCATTTTGCATCGGGGTTCCGCCCCCAAGGGCCGTTAAGCTGCTGGCATCTGGTGATAGGAGACCGTTATGAGCCGTAGCGACGTGTCGCTTGATGATTTGACGGCGGCCCGCTCCGTCGATATCGCGGAAATCCCGCTGATCGACTTCGCGCCTTTCGTGGAAGGCTCGCCATCCGGCCGGCAGAAAGTGGCCGATGAGATCGCCGAGGCCTGCCAGCGCATCGGATTTTTCTATTTGAAGAATCACGGGGTTCCACAACGTCTGATCGATGCCGCGTTCGAACATTCGCGGTCATTTTTCGAGTTGCCGGATGACCGCAAAGCCGAGTGCGGCATCAGCGACGACAATCATCGTGGTTGGTTGCGGCCGCAGCCGGGGCCGACGCTTTCGCGCAACAGCAGGGTCTACGAACAATTCCGCATCCAGTTGGAACTGCTGGAGCCTGCGGCGGGTGTTCCGGAGAACTCGTTCTTGTACCGGCCCAATCGCTGGCCTTCGCTGCTGCCGGGATTTCGCAGCACCTGCGAAGCCTATTACGCCGAGATGCTGAAGCTGTCGGCAACCCTGATGCACGCCTTCGCGTTGGGCGTCGGACTGCCGCCGGACCGCTTCGACGGGTATTTCAACCAGCCGATGTGCCAGATCAGCCTGTTGTATTATCCATCGTTGCCCGACGACGTGGACATCGACGTCACCAACACGGTGTCGCACACCGATGAAGGACCGCTGACCATTTTGGCCCAGGACAACATCGGCGGGTTGGAAGTGAAGCGGCGCGACGGAACCTGGATCGCGGCACCGCCGATCGAGGGCGCCTATACCATCAATGTCGGCGACATGATGATGAATTGGACCAATGGCCGCTACAAGTCGAATTTGCATCGCGTGCGCAACAAGTCGCACCGCAAACGCTATTCGATTCCGTTTTTCCTCAATCCCGACTACGCCACCGTGGTGGAACCGTTGCCCGAATTCCATGCCGCCGATGGTGAGGCGCGCTATCAGCCACTGCACGTGGGCAATCATATGTCGCGCTTCTACACCGCCGTCCTCAAGGAGCCGGTTGGCAAAGCTTCATGACCGGCGCGCGGATTGGGGCCGACATCGGCGGCACTTTTACCGACGTGGTGCTCGAGTCGGGCGCGGAGCGCTACGCTGCGAAGATACTCACCACTTATGATGCGCCGGAACGTGCGTTGCTCGCGGGCGTCAGGCAATTGCTCGGGCAAGCGGGGATCGGGCCGGGAGACGTGCAATTGTTCATCCACGGCACCACGCTCGCCACCAACGCGTTGATCGAGCGGCGTGGCGCGCGCACCGGATTTGTCACCACCGCGGGTTTTCGCGACGTGCTGGAAATGGGCACCGAGAGCCGGTTCGATCAATATGACATCGGTATGCAGAAGCCGCCGCCGCTGGTGCCGCGGCATTTGCGTTTCACCGTGCCGGAACGCCTGGCGGCCGATGGTTCGGTGAAAATACCGCTCGATCTCGCCAGTCTTGCCAAGGTCGCCGAGCAACTGCGCGTGGCCGAAGTCGCCAGTGTGGCGATCGGGTTCATGCACAGCTATCAGAATCCACGCCACGAAGAGCAGGCGGCCGAGTTTCTCGCAGCCTGCCTGACCGGGGTCCCGATTTCGCTGTCTTCGCAGGTGTCGCCGGAAATGCGCGAATATGAGCGCTTTTCGACCACCGTCGCCAACGCCTATGTGCAGCCGGTGATGGCAGATTATTTGCGGCGGCTGGATCAGGCTTTGGCCGCCGGCGGGTTTTGTTGCCCGCTGTATCTGATGCTGTCTTCGGGCGGTATCACCACGGTAGACATCGCGATCCGGTTTCCGGTGCGACTGGTGGAATCCGGGCCGGCGGGAGGGGCAATTTTCGCGGCCCAGATCGGCCGGCGCATGGCGGCCGATCAAATCCTGGCCTTCGACATGGGCGGCACTACTGCGAAGATTTGCTTCATCGATGATGGCAAGCCGCACACGTCACATAGTTTCGAGGTGGCGCGCACGCATCGTTTCCGCAAAGGCAGTGGGCTGCCGTTGCGCATTCCGGTGGTCGAAATGGTGGAAATCGGCGCCGGCGGCGGTTCGATCGCCGCGGTCGATCGCGTCGGGCGCCTGGCGGTGGGGCCACACAGTGCCGGTTCGGAACCCGGACCGGCGTGTTACGGGCGCGGCGGCACCGAGCCCACGGTGACCGACGCAGATCTCGTGCTCGGCAAGATCGAACCTTTGGGCTTCGCCGGCGGGCAATTTCCGCTCGATCGCGGGCGGGCCGAAGTGGCGCTCGCAGGTTTGGGCAGGCAGGAAACCGCCGCTGCATGGGCGTTGGCGGTGTGCGAAATCGTCGATGAAATGATGGCCAGCGCGGCGCGTGTGCATGGCGTGGAGCAAGGCCTCGCGGTGGAGCGCCGCACCATGGTGGCGTTCGGCGGTGCGGCGCCGTTGCACGCGGCGCGGCTGGCTTTGAAGCTGGGGATCGCCCGCGTGGTGGTGCCGCCGGCGGCGGGGGTGGGGTCGGCGGTTGGGTTCCTGCGTGCGCCGATCGCCTATGAAATTTCGCAAAGCCATTATGTGCGCTTGGAGTTTGACGATCTAGCCAAGGTGAACGCCTTGCTCGATCGCATCACCGCCGCGGCGCGCGCGGTGGTGGGACGCGGCGCGCCAGACGCAGTTTTGGAAGAACGCCGGCTGGCGTTCGCGCGTTACTGCGGACAAGGCCACGAACTGGCGATCGAACTCCCGGCGCGCGATTTGTGTGCCGGTG
>Ga0302316_10003431_pt1 | contig 10814 bp, 6 predicted proteins | sample III_Palsa_N3_2_FD_200456 | JGI IMG/M metagenome (GOLD analysis project Ga0302316, IMG submission 200456) | Peat permafrost microbial communities from Stordalen Mire near Abisko, Sweden - III_Palsa_N3_2 | ecosystem: Environmental > Terrestrial > Soil > Palsa > Peat permafrost | place: Sweden... | reverse complement strand
CGAAGGCATGACCAGCTCCACCTCCACCCACGGCATCGTCCCCTTGCGTGACTGCATCCGCGTACTCGACGGCTTCGGCCGCTCGCTCGAAGTCATCCTCCCCAAGCTCCGCGAAGGCTTCATCGCCCCCGACAACGCCACCGCCCGCTCCCTCGCCCTCGCCAACCCGCAGAGCTTCTTCCTCTCCCCGAGCGGCGAAACCTTCAACTCCGTCACCGTCACCGGCGGCCGCCCTCGCGAGCAAGGCCCACTAGCCCTCAAGCGCGAACTCGCCGAGGTCCAGACCAAGCTCGAAGCCATCGAAGCCGAGCTCTCCAAAAACGAACTCGCCACGCTCTCCCTCACCCGCGAGATCGCCGACCTCACCATCGCCCTCGACGCAAAAAACCACGAACGCCGCGACGCCGAGCGCGACACCGCCAACTCCGGCGCTGCTCTCCGCCAGATGGAGTCCGAAACCGCCCGCATCGCCCGCCGCCTTCAAGAGTGGCAACTGGCCCTCGAGCGCAACAAGGACAGCCGCCGCCAAAAACACGAACTCATCGCCGCCAAGCAGGAAGAAGCAGCCCGCCTCGAAGCCGAACGCGCCGCCATCGAGCAGCAGGTCGCCCAACTTACCGAAAAGATCGCCACCCTCCGCCTCAACCGCGAAGAACTCCAACTCGCCGCGTCCACGGCAGCCGCAGCGTTGGCTGGTTTAGAAGAACGCCGCCGCAACGCCAACGCCAACTTCGAGCAGACCAACCGCCTCTTCGAATCGCAGTCCACCCGCATCGCCCAGCTCGAAGCCCAGCTCGAAGCCGCCGCCTCCGAACGCCAACGCCGCGAAGAAGAGACCGCAGCCCTCGCCACGCAGCACACCGAGCTCACAGAGATGCGCGCCAACGCCATCGCCGAAGGCGAAACCCTCTCCGCCGAAGCCGCCGCCCTCCGCGCCGCCACGCACGATCTCGACACCAAACTCCGCGCCCTCCGCCACGAAACCGAAGACCTCCGCGAGCAGCGCGCCGCACTCTACGCCCGCGCCGCCAAGCTCACCTCAGACCTCGAACACCTCGAAGCCACCTGCCTCAACGACCTCTCTGTTGAAGCCTCAGCCCTCCGCGCTGACGAGAGTATCGCCCGCATCGAAGCCGAAGCCCTCCACGAAGAAGACGAAGCCGCCCGCGCCCTCAAGCAGCGCCTCGAAGCCATGGGCCCCGTCAACAGCTTGGCCCTCGAGGAGTACACCGAAATCGCTCAGCGTCACAGCTTCCTCGAAACCCAGCGCCAGGACCTCCTCGACTCCATCGAAAACACCCAGGCCTCCATCAAGGAGATCGACGACGTCTCCCGCATCAAGTTCGACGAAGCCTACAAGATCATCAACGAAAACTTCGCCGCCACCTTCACCAAGCTCTTCGGCGGCGGCGCAGCCATGATGCGTCTCACCGACGAGGCCAACTCCGCCGAGTCCGGCATCGACATCATCGCCTCACCCCCGGGCAAAAAACTCCAAAACGTCCTTCTCCTCTCCGGCGGAGAAAAAGCCCTCACCGCGCTCTCGCTCCTCGTCGGCATCTTCCAGTTCCAGCCCGCGCCCTTCTGCGTCCTCGACGAAGTCGACGCTCCCCTCGACGAGACCAACGTAGGCCGCTTCGCCCGTCTCATCGCCGAAATGTCCGAATCCACCCAGTTCGTCGTCATCACCCACTCCAAGCGCACCATGGAGCAGGCCGACGTCATGTACGGCGTCACCATGCAGGAGCCCGGCGTCAGCAAAATCGTCAGCGTCTCCCTCGGCGGACGCTCCAAAGGCCGAGAAGCCCGCGCCGCCGCCTGACTATGAAGCGCTACAAATTCTCCGCCATCATCCAGCGCAGCACCGGGTGGGGAGCCTTTGTCATCTTCCCCCACGACGTCCTCACCGAATTCGGCATCAAGGGCCGCGTGCCCGTGCAGGCCACGCTCGACGGCCTTCCCTACACCGGCTCGCTCATGACCTGCGCCACGCCCTGGCACCTGCTCGCCGTCCCCAAAGACATTCGCGCCCAGCTCAACAAAGAACCCGGTGACCCTATCGCCGTCGAACTATGGAAAGACGACGCACCCCGCACCGTCGAGCTTCCAGAAGACTTCCTCAAGCTCCTCAAAAAAGAAAAGCTGCTCGCAGACTTCGAAACCCTGAGCATGACGCGCCGCAAGGAGTACCGCAACTGGCTCACCTCCGCCAAAAAAGAAGAAACCCGCCAACGCCGTTTATCCAAAGCAATCGATATCCTCAAATCGGAGCTAAAACCACGCCCATAGCATCCACCGTCCTCTTCCCCTGAACCCTAACCCCTACTCCCTATTCCCTACTCCTTACTCTCTACTCTCTACTTCCTGCCTCTATGAACCCACTCGACTGGCTCCTCGCCGCTCTCCTCCTTTACTCCATCGTCCGTGCGGCCTTCCGCGGCTTCATCCGCGAATCGTTCGCCCTCGCCGGCCTCATCCTCGGCTTCCTGCTCGCCTGCTGGACCTACCTCACCCTCGCCAACCACCTCGCCGGCCTCATCAGTTCCCCGCAACTGGCCCAGTTCGCTGCCTTCCTCCTCGTCCTCATCGCGACCATGCTCGCGGCCACGCTCGTCGGCCATCTGCTCAAAAAAACCGCCTCCGCAATTGGCCTCGGCTTCTTCGACCGCCTCCTCGGCGCCCTCTTCGGCCTCTTCAAAGGCTGCATCCTGGGCGTCGCTCTTCTGCTCGCCTTCACCGCTTTTTTGCCCACCGCCCCCTGGATAATTAATTCATTCCTCGCTCCATATTTCCTTCGGGCCGCTCATGCTGTATCCTTCGTCATGCCTTCCGACTTGAAGTCCCGGCTCCGCGAAGGCGCACAACACATCAAGCACACAACTCCCGATTGGATCAAATCCGGTTCTATGCCCCACACTGAATAGCAACGCGTTTCACAACAACATCGCAACACGCTTCACAACAACGCACCGGCCCTATACCATCACTGCATCGAAGCTCATCACCTAATCCCTTCTCCCCAAGGAACCCAGCGAGTGAAACGCGATCTCGATAACCTCGTTCTTCAAATGCACGCTGCCGGTCTGCCTTACGCCGACGCTGTGCGCGAGTTCAAAAAGCGTTTCATCCTCGAAGTCCTCGCCCGCCATCGCGGCAACCAGTGCAAGGCCGCCGAAGAACTCGGCATGCATCGCAACACCCTCAGCCGCACCCTCACCGAGCTCGACATGGACTCCGCCCAGATCAAGAAGGGCCTGCGCCGTCCGCCCACCTCGGTGCGTCCAGGCCGCCCTGTCCGCCCAAATCTGCAAATCGTCTCCAGCGGACGCTAGTCTGCTTCGTCTAACCCTCATCATGTCCGGCCCACGCCACAGCCGCGGATCGCGCCTCCTCCTGCTCGCGACAGCATTCGCCCTCGCTGTACCCTTGGGCCTCGCGCAAACCCAGCAAGATAAGCAAGACAACTCCGCCACGCCCGCCAGCGTTCCCGCCGGCGCCTTGGCAGCCAGGCCCCCCGCAACCACCGCTGCCATCCGCCCAGCCATCTCCGCCCACCAGGCCCGCGAGGCCGACGACGCCTATCTCGATGGCGCAAAGCAGATGCAGCGCAACGATCTCGCCGCCGCCGAAAAAAGCTTCGCCCACGCCGTCGAGCTCGACCCAGGCAAGCCCGAGTACGCTCTCTCCCTCGCCGTCGTCCGCGAGCATCGCCTCACCGAGCTCGTGCAGCAAGCCGCCAAGGCCCGCCTCCTCGGCGAAGACGCACGCGCCGACAGCCTGCTCGCCGAAGCCCGCACCCTCGATCCCAACAACAACATCGTCACCCAGCATCTCGGCGTCGACGCCAGTCCCCTCCCCACCTTCATCGACACCGCAAACCTCCACGCCAACCCGCCCTCCTTCGAGGGCGCCATCGAGTTCGCCCCCACCCCAGGCATAAAAGATCTCCACCACACCGGCGGCGCGCAGGACATCATCCGCGCCGTCTACAAGGACTTCGGCATCACCGTCACCTTCGACGCCAGCGTCACCGGCAACCAGCAGCTCAAGTTCGATCTCAACGCCGTAGACTTCGCCGCCGCCACCCGCGTCCTCGCGCAGATCACCCACACCTTCGCCGTCCCCGTCCAGCCCAACTCCGCCATCATCGCCAAAGACTCCCAGGAGAACCGAGACCGCCTTGCCCCGCTCATCGAAGAGACCGTCTATCTCCCCGGCCTCGGCCAGGATGCCATGACTGACATGGCCAACATCGCCCGCAACATCTTCGATCTCAAGCAGGTCACCGCCAGTCCAACCGGCGGAGACATCCTCCTGCGCGGCGACGAAAAAAACCTCCGCATCCTCAACGCCACCTGGGCCGACATGCTCGACGGCGGCTCCGACGTCCTCCTCGACATCCGCATGTACGAGATAGACAAGACCCACATGGTCAACATCGGCGCCTCCCTGCCCACCGGCGCCGGCGTCTTCCCCGTTGCATCCGAGTTACTGAACATCCTCAACTCCAACCAGTCCGTCATCACACAGGCTGTTCAAGCCGGCATCATCACCCTTACCGGCAATCCCGCCATCGATATCCCCGTGGAACTCGGCGTCCTCTCCGCCGCCGGAGACCTCAACATCCCCCAGCTCACCGGTCTTCTCGGCGTCTTCGGCAAGTTCAGCTCCCTGCCCCTCGCCGGCCTCTACCTCGCCAGCGGCTCCACCTTCAACCTCCTGCTCAACTCCTCCGACGTCCGCCTGCTCGACGACGTACAGATTCGCGCCGGCGACAACCAGCCCGCCAACTTCCGCGCCGGTACCCGCTATCCCATCACCACCGCGACCTACAGCTCCGGCATCAGCAGTTCGCTCGCCTCCTCGCTCTCCGGCCTCAAGATCAACGGCACCAGCGTCTCCAGCCTGCTCTCCGCAGCCTCCTCCACCGTCCCTCAGGTGCAATACGAAGACCTCGGCATCACCATCAAGGCCACCCCAAAAATCCAGCGCTCCGGCAACATCACTCTCGCCCTCGACATGAAGATTGAAGCCCTGGGCAGCGGCTCCCTCAACGGCATCCCCGTCCTCAACAGCCGCGCCCTTACCTCCACCATCGCCATCCCAGCCGGCCAGACGGCCTTGCTCGCCAGCGAGCTCACCCGCAACGAGTCCCGCGACATCACCGGCGTCCCCGGCCTCAGCGAGCTCCCCGGCTTCCAGGGCACAGACAAGGACAACGAGATTGACTCCAGCGAACTCCTCATCACCATCACCCCCCACGTCGTCCGCGCCGGCAGCATGAGAATCGCCAGCCACCGCCTCGCTCTCGACCACCCCTCCACCTCCTCCCCCTAACCACTACTCATTACTCACTGTCTTTTGATATACTCACAAAGGCAGGGCGGGAGTAGCTCAGTGGTAGAGTGCTTCCTTGCCAAGGAAGATGTCGCCGGTTCGACCCCGGTCTCCCGCTCCAATCACCCCCACAATCTGCGATACACTTGCTCAGGAAGCTCTATGTCCTGCGCCTGAAATACCGGTGTAGGTTGAGGCGCGGTACCCAAGTGGTAAGGGAGAGGTCTGCAAAACCTTTATGCGTCGGTTCGATCCCGACCCGCGCCTCCAACAACTTCAATGAGATAGCCCCCGCGAGGGGGCTTCTCTCTTTGTAGGGTGTGGGGACTTTTGTGCGCTGCGTCATGGCTTTGCTCCCAGCGTTGAATCGGTTACAGCCGTAGCGGTCGGCGTCGTCACCGGCGTGGCCACACCGTTCACCGCCACGACCTCCTTCACAGCATTGTTGCCATAGTCCGCGACGAAGACGTCCCCGCTCTCGTCCACCGCCGCGCCATAGGCTCGCTGAAGCCGCTGCCCACGACGCTGACGGCGGTGCTGCCCGGGAAGGTCGCCAGCGGACCTGTCCCTATGCCGAAAACCAGTGTGCTCACGATCAGGGCACCGCTGGAGTTCAGCAGATTGACCGCCCCACGCCGCGGGCCCGGGACCTTTGGAGTAAAGGTCACCACCACCGTGCAGGTGTTTCCCGAGGAATAGGTGTGGCTCGTCCCGTTGGTCGTACAGGTGCCGTTACCCGCATCGGTAAAGTCGAGGCCCGTTGCTCCCTGCGTCAACACGACCGGCACTTTGATGGTTCCGCTGCTGCCGGAGAAGGTGTATGTCAGCGTCAGGGTCGTGCTGCACGGCGTGGGTGTGCCCCCGGAACACACATTCGCTGTGCCAAGATTCAGCGCGCCAAGCTGTAGCACCCAGGTATCGTTCACAGCCGCGAAGGAATTGTTAACACCCCCGAACACAACAATCTGCCCCGTCGCCGCATCGTACGCCATCGTCGAGATGTATCTTGCCACAGGGCTGGTGGCCGGGCTCTGCTGCACCCAGGTCGGCGTAAAGGTCGCCGTCTGCGCATGGATCGCGGACCGCAGACAAGCAGCGACTACGACGAGCCCGGGGACGAGGCGCACGTCAGGGACGAACCCAATGCATCGAAAGCCCAAGTGAAATCAGCTAGATAGCAAAATGCGAAATCGCAACGCCATCATACAACTCTGACTCGTTAAAACTCCATCCTGCCGGATTTGCAAGGCACCTCTCTTGAGAGCTGTACCTCACCAAAATCCCTTCTAATGGTCGGGGCGGAGAGATTCGAACTCCCGGCCCTCTACTCCCAAAACAGGTTCCCGCATTTCGGCTAAATCATTGAAAAATGGACTAAATAAGCCATTTAGAATCAGTGGACCTTGCGGTTTTGTGAGCTTCCATCTACATCGGTGAGGTTTTGAAGTACACAATTTTGACTCCAGTGCCCAATTCACGGGCGATGAACCGATTCGCGGTTATGTTAGCTCCAGAATTGCCTTGCGGTCCCACGATCAGTGCGTCTGGCAAGTCGCCGCATCTTGAAAGAAACGGCGAATCAGTCTCACTTCGGGTCAATCGCAATCGCCGCCGGCGAAGCAATCCCTGCGCCGGTGTAGTTCGTCAAAACTCCACCACTAGTGATCGTTGTCACCGAACCATTGCCCGCATTGGAGACCCACGCGCTCCCCAGAGCATCGATCGCCACGCTCACCGGCGAGTTCAGCCCCCCACCGCTATACACCGTCCCCGAACTCCCGCTCGCATTCAGCATCGTCACGGTGTTGTTCCCATTCGTGACCCATGCGTTGCCGCTTGTATCCAGGGCTATCGCGCTGGGCGCATTCAGTGGGCCCGCCGTAAACCCACCCGCACCCGAGATTGCCGTGCCCGTATTGTCCAGCTTCGTCACGCTATTGTTACCCGCATCCGGCACCCAGATGTTCCCGGAGGGATCCATAGCAATCCCCGTCGGCGACGATAGGCCGCCACCCACATAGCTGATCACGATGCTGTAGTCCGTCGGCGCCGTTATCAGTGAGGGCTGAAACGGCGCTGACGACGACGCCAGGTTTGTCAGAGACATCGTCTGCGTATTCGGATGCTGCGCAAGATTCAGCATCGCGCCCACCGTATCCGTAGGGGCCACGCCACCTACCGTAGTGTCTGCGAACAAAGTGCCACACACGCTGCCGTCGCCTGCCACTCCTCCAGCGCTGTTCACGCACGCCGCCAGAATATTCGCCAGCGTGTTGATCTTCGCCACCGGCAACGTCGCGCCCGCGGGCAACGCGGGCCCGGATGCACTCCCCGTAGAGATATCGGCCAGCTTGTTCACCGTCGCGAAAGCATGCGCAAGCCCCTGCGCATTCGTCGCCGATGTGCCTACATTCGCCACGCTCGTCATGAACTGCGACAACGCATACACCGTCGCCACGGTCGTGACTTCATTCATTGAGATAAATGTCGACGGCGTAAGATTCCCGCAAGCTCCCAGCGCTGCCATCAAGCTGATATTCACGTTATTTTGCGAATTCCCTGGGTTGCCGCCAATCGCCGCCAGGTACACCGGCGTCGACGCTGAAGGGCACGTATAGTCCCCTGTGATGTTGAAGTTCCCATTCACATCGGTCGTCACCACGTTGTTTCCGAGCAAGTCTGTCCCGGTGCTGTACCCATACGCCGACCCATACCCGCTCGATCCCGCGGCATACAACTTAATGCTTGAACCCGAGATCGGCTGCTGGCCGCCATGTACGGAACCATGCAGAGCAGCTCCGTTGACGGCAATCGGAGCCGTCTGCTTGAGCTCGCAGCCCATCAAACCAAGCGCACTCATCGACACACCAGACGCAAGTATCCAACGCAAATAATTCCTCATGGCTTCGCTCCTGGATTCCCTGTCTGCACCGAAACCGCCAGCGGTGCCAACGGTCCCGCGCCGCCAATCACCTCGTCCACCGTACTGTTCGCCCCATTCGACACCCACACATTCCCGGCATCGTCGACAGCCACGCCCGTGGGCCCGCTGATCGTGGAATCCGTGGTGGTCGACAGCGGCACACCGGCATTGGACAACACAACAACGCTGTTCCCATTCGTCACCACTAGGTTGCTATTGCCGTCGATCGCCAGGGCCGTCGCTCCACTCAGCCCCACGCCCGTATACGTCGCCGCCAGGGCGCCCGTGTCCGCAAACTTCCATAAGCTGCTGCCGTCAACTCCAATGGACCATACGAAGCCCTCGGAATCCACCGCCGCACCAATCCCGCCGCCACTTATCGCTCCACTCTGCTCCGTTCCGTTGTTGAACAGAGAGGCCATACTGCCGCTGCTGTTGGCCACGAAGGCATTCATGTTCTGCACCGTAAACACTTGCGTGCTCTGAAGACTTTGATAGCTCGGCAATGTTGGGGCAACAGTCGCGGTCAAATCATAGCTGCCGGCCGTAAGGACGGTAGCTGCCGTCGCCGCCACCGGCGCGCCGGAAGGCAGTAGTGTGCTCGTATAGGTAATCGTGCCCGGCTCGTTGCTCGACGCGTCGAATACGTCAGCGCCAATCGCAGCCCCCGCGTAAATACTCAGCATCGAGGGCAGCCATGTCAAAGAGTCGGCACTCACCGTCACTGTGGCCGTAACCTCTGTCGCTGCGGCATACGTACTCGTTGCGGCGGAGTCAGCCGCAATCGTCACTGTCCCCGCGGCCGTATAGGTAATCGCCGAGCCGGCAATCGTCGCCGTTCCGGAGACCACTGTATATGTCACCGGATCGCCGTTGCTGGCCGTCGCGGTCAGCGTCGCCGAGCCGCCCATCACTGCCGGCGTCAGCGGCTGCGGGAACGTAATAGCCTTCGACCCCAGTGTTGACGCCCCGCTCAACACCACGGTCTGCATCGTGGAACTTGCATTCAGCGTATTGTCCACAAGCGGCATCGAGCCCGTTAGCAACGAACTCACCGTCGTCGGCTCAAACACCACGCCCAGCCCGCAGCTTCCTCCCGCAGCGATGGTAGAGCTGTTGCTGCACGTTGTTCCCGCGCCGCCCAGGTTGAAGTTCGCTGTCGTAGAGAAGGAGTCAAGGGTCAGCGGCGTATTGCCGTTGTTGCCCAGCGTCACCACCTGCTGCGCGCTGCTCGCTCCCACCGCCGTGCTGCTGAAGCTCAGGCTCGGTGCATTCTCGACGTTGATCTCTTTGACCAGGCTATGTGTCGTATCGGCGATGTAGACATTCCCGCTCCCATCTACGGCTACGCCTCCCGGTAAAGAGAATCCGCTGCCCAGCGTAGTCACCGTTGCACCTGTAGTGGGAACGGCGCCGCCGACCGCCATAATCTCCTTGATCGCATTGTGGCTGGAGTCCGCTACATATACGTTGCCGCTGCCGTCCACAGCCACGCCCCTCGGTCCAGAGAACCCGCTGCCAATCTTAGTCGCCGTCCCGCCGATCACTTCCTTGACCATGTTATTTGTCGTATCGCCGATATACACGTTGCCGTTGCCATCCACCGCGACACCACTGGGAAAGTCGTACCCGCTGCCCACGGATGAGAGCGCCGGATTCGTCGGGATCACTCCATCGATCGTACCCATCTCCTTCACCGTGTTATTGCCTGCATCGGCAACATAGACATTCCCTCGCCCATCCACCGCAACCCCATACGGCGCACTGAAAGGAAGCTCACTGCTACCCAGCGCCCTGATGGTTGGACTCGCCGGAATCACGCCTCCTACCGCAACCAACTCGGTAATGGTGTGGCTCGTCGCGCTGGCGACGTAGACATTCCCACTTCCATCCACCGCCACGGACTCAACCGAGCCAAGGCCGGAAGCCAGCGTCAATATCGTTGGACTCGCCGGGATAGAACCATTGACTGCGACCAACTCTTTCACTGCATGGTTATTCGTGTCGGCAACAATGACATCCCCGTAGCCGTCCACTGCAATACCACCGGGAAAGGCAAAGCCGCTACCCAGCGTGATCGGCACCAGAGGTGTTGTAGAAAAAGTGGCCTGCGGCCCAGTACCCACGCCGTTCAGGAAGACATTCCCCAACAGGTTCCCGGACGCATCGCTCAGCGAAATGCCGCCAAGTCGCACCCACGGATGCGCCGGCGTAAAGCTGAACAGCACAGTGCAAGCCTGGCCGGAGGTATAGGCCGTCTGGTAAGCGCACGTTCCGCCTGAGACCATGTTGAAGTCCAGCCCAGTCGCCCCTTGGGTCAGCACTGAGATCGTGTGCAGCGTCCCATTCGTGGTTATCTGCACATACGCCGTCTGCGTTGCGCTGGTTGTGCCTACCGCCGTAGCCGGGGCCGCATAGGAGTTCGACGACGCAATCACCATCACGCTCTGCGAAACTGTCGGCGCCGCGCTGTAGTTGGCGGTCGCTGCGGAGTCCGCCGCAATGGTCACGGTTCCCGCGGTCGTATAACCTATCGCCGAGCCCACCAGATTCG
>Ga0302316_10003412_pt1 | contig 10846 bp, 12 predicted proteins | sample III_Palsa_N3_2_FD_200456 | JGI IMG/M metagenome (GOLD analysis project Ga0302316, IMG submission 200456) | Peat permafrost microbial communities from Stordalen Mire near Abisko, Sweden - III_Palsa_N3_2 | ecosystem: Environmental > Terrestrial > Soil > Palsa > Peat permafrost | place: Sweden... | reverse complement strand
CGCGACCCTGGTTCGAATTGTGATCGGTCCCGCGCTCCTCCGTATCGCGGGCGACTGGAACTGGTGGCCAGGCGGGCTGGCCACGCCATGCAAGCCGACCATGACAGCGAACCTCGAATGATGCATGCGAATAGAGACGCGGTGGAGAACGACATGCGTCGCAAAGGAAGCAAAGAACAAGAGCGTTACCTGACAAAGAGAAAACTAAGATAGCTGTCGATAACCCGCGACCGTCTCATAGAAGGCGGACTCTCAGCCCAAGTGGGCATGCGCATTTTCTACCTGCAGATCACTGGCATATAGGGCGTGGTCGTATGTTCTAATTCACCGATAGGGAAAGACTATCGGATGGAATCTATCGCATGGAGCTCTGTCGTATGGAGCTAAGACATCTTCGCTACTTTGCCGCGGTTGTCCAGTGGAAAGGCTATCGGGAAGCCTCCCGACACCTCTATGTCGCGCAACCTTCGATCAGTCAAGCTGTATCTGACTTGGAGAGCGAGCTGGGCATCAAGCTCTTCTCAAGAGATGGAAGAGCCGCGCGGCTCACGCCCGAAGGCGAGGCGTTTTACGAGGAAGCGATCAAGACCCTGGCTCAGGCAGCCAGGACAATTGCCACAGCACAGCGAGCAGCCAAGGGGGAGTTTGGAAGGCTAGGTATTGGCTTCATGGGATTTTCCAGTTCTCCCTTTCTTCCCAATCTCCTGCGGAAATACAAGGCTCGTCATCCAGGGGTCGCATTGCGGCTTGTTGAAGATGTACCTCATGGACAGGATGTAGCGTTTGATGGCGGGGAGATCGACATTGCCTTCACGCGGCCTCCTTCCGCAGATCGAAGCTCGTCGTATGAGTCCCGTCTGCTTTTTCGGGAACCGCTCGTCGCCGCTCTTCCCAAGGCCCGCAAAGTGACGACCAGGCGCGTTCGCATTTCAGATCTCGCGGGTGAGCGCTTCGTAACTTTTCAGCGCACCAGTTCGCCCGAGACCTTCGACACGATTGTGCGCTTGTGCAATGACAACGGCTTCTCCCCGCGCCTGTACCACGAACTGAACAACATGAACTCGGTGCTGGCCACAGTGGAAGCTGGCGAAGGAGTCGCCATCGTCCCCGCGACAGCCGAAAACCTGCGCCCCGACAATATCTCCTTCTTTCGCCTTCAGCCGGACGAAGTCCGGATCGACTTCGTCGCGGCATGGCAGAAGAAAGAGCCTTCCGTAGCCCTCAGATCATTTCTTGAATTGCTCGACGCAGAGCTGCCTGCCATTCGGGAAAAAATGAAGTTCGCCTGAGCCTCTAAGCGTCCTTACGATAGACATCACCTATCGGGTGATAGAAACATACGACGAATCCCTATCGGCCTGGAATGAGTCTCTTCTTGTGTACGGCGGCAGAAGCCGTCGCAGCAGGAGGCCGAAATGGCAAGCAAGCAGAAGACAATCATCGTAACGGGCGCATCGCAGGGTATTGGCGCGAGCGTAGCACAGGCTTTCCTCGATCGCGGATACAACGTGGTCGCGAACTCACGCAACATCAGCAAGGCGGAAACGTTCAAGGCGTCGGAGCAGCTCGCGCTCGTCGACGGCCATATCGGCGACAGTGCCGTGGCCGCGAAGGTCGTGGAGACCGCCATCACCAAGTTTGGCTCGATCGACGGAGTCGTCAACAACGCAGGCATCTTCTTCGCAAAGCCGTTCACCGAGTACACCGCCGAAGATTTCAAGAACTTGTCTTCGGTCAACCTCGAAGGCTTCCTCTATGTCACTCAGGGCGCGGTGAAACAGATGCTCGCACAGAAGTCCGGCGGCAGCGTTGTGACCATCACGACCTCACTGGTAGTGAATCCGATTGCCGGCGTCACCGCCTCCGTGCCAATGATCACCAAAGGCGGACTCGAAGCCGTGACCAGCAGCCTGGCAAGCGAATACGCGAAAGAACACATTCGCTTCAACGTGGTCGCGCCCGGCATGGTCGACACACCGATGCATGCAAACGATCCCAAGGACTTCCTCAAGAGCCTGTCGCCGATGGGTACCATTTCGAGCTCGGAGGAGATCGCGGACGCTACGGTGTATCTCACCGAAGCCCGCAATGTGACTGGCGAAGTGTTGCACGTGGACGGTGGTTCGCACACCGGCAAATGGTGAGCACTCCGGTGAGCAACAAAGGCTCGCAGCCGGCAAGCGCGGAGCGCCGGCTGCAGGAGCTCGACATTCAGCTCACGCCCCCACCGACTCCGTTTGGCGCTTATGTTACGAGCGTCCAAACGGGCAACTTGCTCTACCTCAGCGGGATGCTTCCTGTAGTCGGCCACGAACCAAAGTTCGTGGGCCGGCTGGGGAAGGAGTTCGACGTGGAACAGGGCCGCGAGGCCGCTCGAATCGCCGCGTTGAACGTACTCTCAACAGCAAGAGAGCACCTCGGCTCACTCGACAAGGTGGCTAAGGTGGTCAAGCTTGCGGTGTATCTGGCGACAGAAGGGGAATTCTTCGCGCATCCAAAGGTGGCCGATGCCGCGTCGGAGTTGCTTCGCGATGTCTTTGGAGCCGACAAGCTTCCCGTTCGCGTAATTCTCGGTGCAGCCAGCCTCCCCTTGGGAGTGCCGGTAGCGCTGGAAGTCGTATTCGAAACCGAAGCGTGAAATAGGCGGGAACATCCCGCCTCCTCTTCCTGTGAGGTCGTTAAGTCGAAGACTCGGAACTAGTCGCGCGATACATCAGCACTTCGCGTTGAGTACTTGCGTCGGTACCGATGACAAAAATGCCGGCAGATGGAAAACCGGCATCGATAAGTCCCCAGAAGCGCCGTAGGGTCCGGGGTCTTCCTGGAATGATGCGAAATCGCCAAGGCAGGTTTCCAAGCGCTGAAGGTCTGGAAACGCGCCTTGGGCCGTTCGCAATAGCTTAGAACTAGCCGCCATTTAGGCCGCCGGGCGAATCAGTGTCAAGCGGCCGTAATCGCCGGGCCTTTAACACCTCGCAGGACTTTAATATCACGCATTGGCGGCTGACCGAAGAAGCGGCTGTACTCGCGGTTGAACTGGCTGACACTCTCGTAACCGACTTCGTATGCAGCGCTCGTCGCGTCAATCCCATCCATGAGCATGCGTTGCCTGGCGGTCTGCAACCGAAGCTGCTTCTGGTATTGAAGCGGACTCATCGCGGTCAATGCACGGAACTGATGGTGGAGCGTTGACACTCCCATTCGTGCAATTTCGGCGAGTTCCTCCATATGCAAGGGCTTGAAGTAGTTGGCGCGAAGCCAGGATATCGCTCGTGCCGTTCTGTGGCTCACGTCGCCCGTCGTAGCGATGGCGCGGAGGCGCTCTCCTTGAGGCGTCCGGAGGATGCGGTAGACGATTTCACGCTGGATCAAGGGGTTGAGGAAGGGGATATCCTCGGGAGTTTCTAGAAGTTCGATGAGCCGAGCGCATACGCCCAGCAGACCGACGGTCGTCTCACCAACGGCAAGTCCATGCGGTTGGACAGAGATTTCGCGGGTTTCAGGCTCCGGATGATCGTCCCGGCTAAGAACCTCCCGCACGGTCGGCATATCGAGCCGGAGAAACATGGAGAGCAGCGGTACCTGCTCTGAGGCCTCGACGATTTGGCTTTGAACGGGAACATCGATCGACGACAAGAGAAAGGACGATTCGTCGCAAAGGTATTCGGTTCCTCCGAGGCTGATGCGCTTTCGCCCCTGCGCGAAAACTGAAAGGCTCGGCTCGCAGGTGGCTCGATAGCACGCCGTGGGCGTGGTTCGACGGAAAAGCACGAGATCAGGTATCGCTGTACGATGCTCACCGGGCAATTGCGCATGCCTTGCAATCTTACGGGCCAATTCCCGATGAATTTCGATCGCCGCCGCGTTCCGATGCTTGCGCTTCTCTACCGGTCTCGCCACTTTCTTTGCAATTCCTCCTACCCCAGCCTACTGCTGGAATGCTGCGCTTGTGCACAAAATTCGAGATCCAAACAGGATCAGGCAAAGAATCGGCAGGATCGGGAAAGCGTTCTCAATCCATCTCTCCGTAATATCCGAATTGAAATAGGTACCGGCGCACCGGGGAGAATTCAGAGTGCAGAAGCGTAAACTCGGCAAGTGCGATCTCGAAGTATCCGCCCTCGGCCTCGGCTGTATGGGAATGAGTTGGTCCTACGGGCCTCCCAAAGATAAGCAGGAGATGATTTCACTGCTCCACGCTGCCGTGGAACGAGGTGTGACGTTCTTCGATACTGCTGAGGTATATGGCCCGCTCCTGAATGAAGAGTTGCTAGGCGAGGCGCTTGCCCCGTTTCGCGGGACGGCTGTCATAGCGACGAAGTTCGGGTGGGAGGCCAATCCCAGCGACGAGGGCAAGTGGAGCGCTCTGAATAGTCGGCCCGAGAAGATCAAACAGGCCGCGGAGGGTTCGCTCAGGCGGCTGAGGGTCGATGCGATCGATCTGTTCTACCAGCATCGTGTCGACCTAAACGTTCGGATCGAAGATGTGGCGGGTGCTGTCAGAGATCTGATTCAGGAGGGCAAGGTGAAGCACTTCGGTCTCTCTGAAGCGAGCGCGCCGACAATCCGCCGCGCTCATGCAGTTCAGCCCGTCGCTGCGCTGCAGAGCGAGTACTCGCTTTTCTGGCGAGAGCCGGAAGAGACAGTCATCCCCACGCTCGAAGAGCTAGGGATCGGCTTTGTTCCTTTCAGCCCACTTGGCAAAGGCTTCCTGACCGGCAAGATCGACGCGGACACGAAGTTTGACAGTACGGATTTCCGCAGCAGCGTGCCCAGGTTCAGCGTGGAGAATCGAAAAGCGAATCAGGCTTTGGTTGATTTGGTAACCTCGTTCGCGGAACAGAAGAAGGTGACGCCTGCCCAGATCGCACTCGCCTGGCTCCTCGCGAAGAAGCCGTGGATCGTTCCGATCCCAGGCACAACGAAGCTGGCCCGACTGGATGAAAATCTTGCAGCGGCGGAAATTGAACTAAACCCCGGCGACGTCCTCGCCCTCGAAGACGCCTCCTCAAAGATCAAACTCGAAGGGGCTCGTTATTCGAAGTTCCATGAGCAGCTGGTCGGCCGATGAGCACCAATCAGAGGGAGAAATCAAGAAGGAAAGCTCTGTATTGTGGCGTACTGATTGTTCTTGTGTCTGTCACTTGTTCCTCCCAGGCTCAATCTGCAAAGAAGCAACTCAGCGACCACGAGAGGCTGATCGGAGCGTGGCATCTGACGAGCATCGACGTACCCGGTCCCGATGGCAAAACGATCGATGTTCCTCAGCCGAAGGGAATGCTCATCTATACGCTGGATGGCCATATGTCGGTGCAGCTTATGTACCGCAAGTCGGCAAATGCTCAATCGAATGAGTATGTTCAAGATGGGTACGAGGCATCCTTCGGGACCTACGATGTAGATGAAGCGACGCACATGCTGACCCATCACGTACAGGGATCTGTCACCCGCGACCTCCTCGTCGGCAAGGACCTTCCACGCGTTTACAAGTTCACCGGAGACGGGCGCCTGGTCATCAAGTCGGCACGGTCCGATGAACACTGGTCGGTCACCTGGGAGCACTACTAGGCGGCCTCAAAGATCGAAACACAAATCGCCCGCTATCGCGAAGACGCGGAGCGGGTGAGCGCACTCATGCTTGTCGAAAAGAAAACATGAAAAAGACTATTAGAAAAGTGAGGAGCAGATTGTGAACATATCTTTCGCAAACAAAGTTGCACTCGTTACCGGCGCCGCGTCCGGATTGGGACTCGCGACAGCCGGGGCTTTTGCCGAATCAGGCGCTTCCGTGGTGCTGGCAGACTGGAATGAGAACGCAGTGCATTCTGCAGCCGACGAATTGGCGGCCAGGGGTTACAAGACCTTGGCGATCCGTTGCGACGTAGCGGATGATGCACAGGTAGAAGCAATGGTGGAGCAAACCGTCGCCACTTTCGGACGGCTCGACGCAGCTTACAACAACGCCGGCGTTCAGAACGTCCTTGCAGAAACCGCGGATTCTCCACGCGACGATTACGACCGGGTGATGGCAATCAATCTCCGCGGTGTATGGAGTTGCATGAAATTCGAGCTGCAGCAGATGCGCAGGCAAGGAAGCGGAGCCATCGTGAATTGTTCTTCGCTTGGAGGGCGGATAGGCGGCCCACGGCGTGGGACCTACCATGCTGCAAAGCATGGTGTCATTGGATTCACCAGGAGCGCGGCTCTCGAATATGCAACGCGTGGCATTCGCATCAACGCCGTGTGCCCGGGCATGATTCAGACGCCTATGTCTGACCAAATGATTGCCGCAGGTCAGGGCGAAGAACTGGACGCGATGCTCAGGACCTACGTGCCAATGGGACGGTTCGGCCGGCCCGAGGAGATTGCCGATGCTGTCCTGTGGCTGTGCAGCTCAGCCGCGAGCTATGTCACCGGTCAGTCAATCTCGGTCGACGGTGGCTTCGTCATGCAGTAAGGAGATGAGATAAGCCGCGCGAGAAACATCAAGGCAGCCCTCGAGCAACGGCAGAAATTGCAGTCTGCCCAAGAGACAAGGAGTGGATGAAATGAGCTTGTGGCCCGAAGAGGAATTGCGCAAAATCTCAGAAGCCGATGACCTGCACATCGCGCCGTTTCGCGACGACGGCGTCACCTTCGGCACCCCGACGTGGATCTGGTCCGTCGCGGTCGATAACGCACTCTACGTGCGCGCATACAACGGTCAGAGCTCTCGCTGGTATCAGGCGGCAGTGCGGCAAAAGGCGGGGCGCATCCTCTCAGCCAGCATTGCGAGAGAAGTCACCTTCGAGCCGCTGGATGGCCCGGTCAATGACAGTATCAACGACCGGATCGACGAGGCTTACAGGGCCAAGTACCGGAGCAGCCCGTACCTCAAACCGATGATCGGCACGCGCGCCCGTTCCGCTACCATCAGGATCGTGCCGCGTGAGATCCTTGCTTGCCAAGGATCGTTATGAATTGGCGTCATGCCACTAACTCGCTTTACAACCAATTTCACTCGAAGTCTAAGTCTCATTGCAATGGGCGCTGCATGATCAACAGGCGCAGCCATTCTCCAAATTTGTAGCCCGCTTCAGGCAGCAGGCCCACCTGCTGAAATCCGAGCGACTCATGAAGAGCGACCGAGAGAACATTCACCCCACAGATGCAGGCGACCATTGAGTGACAGCCTTTCGCCTGGCATTCCGAGATCAGCTCAGCCAGAAGCATCTTACCCACCCCGTGGCCGATACAATCAGGCCGCACGTAAATGGAATCTTCGACTGTAAAACGATATCCCTGGCGCGGGCGGAATTGCGACGCGTAGCAAAAGCCCACGATGTAACCCTCGAGCTCTGCCACCAGATGAGGGAGGCCGCGATCCAGAACGGCCTGCCGTCTTCTCAGCATCTCGGGCTCATCCGGAGCTTCGGTCTCGAATGTCGCCGTGCTGGTTGCGACGAACTGGGCATATATTGCGGTGACGTAAGGTATGTCTGCAGCGATTGAGGAACGAACCAGGCACTTCGACCCATGGGGAATGTCGCTTACGCGACGGGTGGCGCCAGTTTCAGATCCCCTTTCGCTTGGACTCGAAATAGCTTTCCCGTGGATTGGATTGCTTATTCCCACTTGAGCTGGATCAGGCCCTCACTTCTCCCTCTAGTACACTCCGAATCGTATAAAGGAGGGATAAGACTCCTAACTCCATTTCGCTGTATGTTATAAAGCTGTCCTCACGCCACAAGGCGAGGAACTGCTGAAAGGACCCTTCGTTTGCAGGCTTGGAACGGCTAATCGAATAGGCCTGTCCACTGACAGATTTGGCGGATGTTCCGCTTCTGTTTATTCCTAGAACAATCTGCCATATCGCCTTGACTATACCCTATGGGGGTATGGTATAAAGGGATTGCGGGGATTCCCTTTCTTTGCAGGAGAACTATGGACATCGAATGCGCACAAGAACCTCCGGGTAACTGGAAGTCCTTCCTGTGCAGCTGCGAGCGATCCGCAAACCGCCTCTAGCTTTGCTTTAGACGATTTTCGCCGCGCTCTTCACTGCACCATCCTGTGAATTGAGCGTGTGAGCCGCCGGTCGATAAAGCCTGACTCACCCTCCCGAACAAACAGTCCATCGCAAGCTGCCGGATTACGCCTGTGCGTGCCCGAATGGAGCACTCGCGCTTGGACTGCTCGAGGAGGAACCATGATCAAGAAAGTGCAATTGATTCATAAGACCCTTCGCCTCACTTGCACCTGGGTACAGACTGGCGATGAGAAGCATCCCCTGGCATGCGTCTGGGTGGAAACTCGGACGCCGCGATCGATTGCCCAGGCACCTGCTGATCAATAAACCGGGAGATTAAACCCGGAGATTGCATCTGTGCCATAACGGAGCGCTGGGCCCGAGGCTGGTTCGGGTTGCGCTCGATCACCCTTTAATTTTGTTTCTTTTCACTGATTTAAACTGTTGTTGTACAACTCGCAATCCGTGGGTTCCTGATTCAAGTCCTGGCAGGCCCATCAGCTCTTGCAAGTTCTGTAACGTCCGGTTCTACTCCTGAGGAATTCATGGCTGCACTGCTCGAAGCAATCAACGTCAAGCGCAAGATGTATTTCGAATTTGAAAATGCCCCGTTCTATTGTTTGGAATCGGAGATCTCGACTCCTACGGCGAGGGGTGGGCAGACACTGGTTCGCCTGAAGATGCGCAATCTGCTTACGCGGGCTGTCTTCGACAAGACGTTCAAGGCCAGCGACAAGTTCAAGGAGCCGGATCTGCAAATGGTGGATGCTTCGTATCTTTACAGCGATGCCGATGGCTCTTACTTTCTGGACCAGGAGACCTTTGAGACGCTTACGCTTAACGGCGACATGGTTGGGGATGCGCTGGACTTTCTGCTCGAAGGGGCCATGCTGCAGATTCACAAGTTCAATGGCAACCCGATTGGATTGCAGTTGCCCGGGCAGGTGGAGCTTGAGGTCACCTACACCGAGCCTGGAGTGCGCGGGAACACGGCCAGTGGCGCGGTGACCAAGCCGGCGAAACTCGAGACAGGCATGGAGATTCGCGTGCCGTTCTTTGTGGAATCGGGCGAGAAGATCAAGGTATATACCGAGACTCGCGAGTTTGCCGGGCGAGCTTGACAACGCAACCGCAAAGCCCCGTTAATCGTCGTCTGAAGCGGCAGTGAAGCGGGATTCACCGAAATCCAATTCGCGTTCCAGGCGGCGAAGAACCTGGTCGTTGATGCGGCCTTCATTGCGTAGGCGAACTGCGGTGTCGCGTTCGACGGCGGCCGTTTCGCGCGAGATCTCGGTGAAGCTCAGAAGGTGGGTTACGTGCTCGGGATCTGCCGCCGCCGGGTCAAGGCCGGCCAGCCGATGACGATAGTGGCCAATCAAATCTTCCAGGATTTCTTCGGCTACGTCGCGCCCTTCCACGCGAATGGATTCGAGATGAGATAAGGCGGCTTCGGCTACGAGGCGGCGGGCTTCTTTCTCTTCGCAGGATGGACCTGCGGAGCCTTCCAGGCCCAGCGCGCGCACCAGCGGCGGCAGTGTGACGCCTTGCAGGACAAGCGTGACCAGAATGACGCAGAAGGTCAGAAATACCAGGAAATCTCTTTGCGGGAAGGGGCTGCCGTCGGCGAGGACGGTGGGCAGGGCGAGTACGGCGGCGAGGGAGACAACACCGCGCATGCCGGTCCAGCCGACGACGAAGACCTCTCGAGGGCGAGGAGGCTTCTCGCGAATGTGGCGGATGCGGCAGCGCACGAAGTTGGCCAGCCAGTAGCCGGGAAAGACCCAGATGAGTCGAAGAACGATGAGTACGACGCTGAAGATGACCCCGTCGGCGATCATCTTGACGCGGCTCAAGTCATGAATTGACGCCCATATCCAGGGAAGCTGGAGCCCCATGAGAACGAAAACCAGGCCATTCAGTACGAAGGTGAAGGATTCCCAGAAAGACCAGAGCTGGATGCGCGCAGCAGGCGAGAACATGCGCGCGCTGCGACGGCTCAGAAACCATCCCGCGGCGATGACGGCGAGCACTCCGGAGGTGTGGATCTCGTCGGCGATCAAGTAGGCGGCATAGGGCACGAGGATGCTGATGGCGATCTCGATGGGGCCGTCGTCGATGCGGCGTTCGAGCAGGTAAACGATCCAGCCTACGAGCAGTCCGATGCCGATGCCGGCGACGATCAACCAGAGCAAGGTCAGGATCCCCTCCAGAGGACTGGGTATAGCGCGGCTGACGATGATGGCGATGGCGAATTGCAGGGCGAGGAGGCCAGTGGCGTCGTTGATCAGGCTCTCGCCTTCGAGCACGTCAACGATGCGGCTGGGAAGCCCGATGCGCTTGGCGATGGCGGTTGCGGCAATGGCGTCGGTAGGCGCGACGACTGCTCCCAGGACGAGGCCGAGCCGCCAGTCAAAGCCGAGAAGGACCCGGGGAGTGACCAGAGCTACTCCAAGGACAGTGAAGACGACCAGACCGAAGGCGAGGAAGAGAATGCTGACGATGTTGAAGCGGAAGTCGCGCCAGGAGGTGGTCCACGCGGCGGAGTAAAGCAAGGGTGGCAGAACTACGAGGAAGATGAGATCAGGTTCGAGCGTGACGTGCGGAACGGATGGGACGAAGCCCAGGATGAGCCCGCCGATGATCATGACGATAGGGTAGGGAGTGCCGATCTTGCGTGCGAGTTGACCGAAGGCGATGATGAAGAGCAGCAGGAGAAGGAAGATCAGCTCGACCGCTCGAATATTGGTCACGGGGCACGCTCCGGTTCGACCCTCTCGAAATTTTACCGGAGGAGCGAAGGGTCTGCTTCACGGTTTGCGCCACGGGATGACTTAGCAT
>Ga0302316_10003411_pt1 | contig 10847 bp, 13 predicted proteins | sample III_Palsa_N3_2_FD_200456 | JGI IMG/M metagenome (GOLD analysis project Ga0302316, IMG submission 200456) | Peat permafrost microbial communities from Stordalen Mire near Abisko, Sweden - III_Palsa_N3_2 | ecosystem: Environmental > Terrestrial > Soil > Palsa > Peat permafrost | place: Sweden... | reverse complement strand
ATCGGACCTGCGCGAGGCCTTGCTGGGCCCGCTGATGATCAGCGCCGACCGGGTGCTGCCGGCGGACCTGACCCGGATGATCGCCAAGGGAACCGATTTCTCGGGCGCCGACATGCGCCAGGTGGTCATGACCTTCGCAGACGTGTCCCGCGCCAACTTCTCCGGGGCGATCCTCAAACAGGCGGACATGACCGGCGCCCATCGTCAGGGCGCTAAGGGACTCTCCGAACCGGCGGTCTCAGACGGTTAACGGATCGACCATCGTTATCCCACTAAGGTGACGCTTCAACGGACGAGGGGATCTTTGGGTGGCGGTCGGACTTCAGGCTCAGAACGCACGGCGGCGATTGAGTCAGGGCGAGCTCGACCTGATTGTGTCGGCTCACGAGCGGTTCATCGAGGGACGGCCCGGCGGCAAGCGCGCCTCGCTCCGATTCGTCGACCTGGCGGGTCTGAACCTTACTGATCGCAATCTCAGCGACGCCGATCTTTCCGGATCGGTGTTCGACAACTGCAAGATGGCCCGCGCCAAGCTGGAACGGGCCAACCTGTTCGGCTGCGACCTGCGGCGCGCGGACTTGCGCGAAGCGGTGATGCGGCGGGCGGACCTGCGTGGCGCCTGCCTGCGCGGCGCCAACGTGGCCCTGGCGGACCTGAGCGGCGCGGATTTTCGCGAAGGCCAGATCGGCGTCGCCCACCCCACCAAAGGACTGGACCTGCTGCGCACCGAGGCCCGCTATGGCCAGCTCGATCAGGTCAATTTCGCCGGCGCCAAGCTGGACGGCTCGAAGATGGAGCAGGTCTCCGCCTGCGCCTCCGACTTCACCGATTGTTCGATGAAGGGGACGATCCTGTCCGGCGCAAACCTGAAGGACGCCAACCTGAGCGGCGCCAACCTCGAAGGCGCGGACATCGGCGGCGCCATCCTGGAAAACGCCAACTTCGGCGGCGCGGTCCTGACTGGCGTCGACGTTCGCCGCGCGCGGTCGAGCACCGGCGCGAACATGGCCGGCAGCCTCGGCGCGCCCACGGACGTCGCGGTGGGGCGCACGCTCGAACTGCTGGAACGGGCCAAGGCCAATCAGATGTGGTGCGACACCGGGGGCAAGCACGGCTCGCCGGCGAAGATGGACGGCGAGGATCTGCGACCGGTGGACCTTCGGCTGCGCGGCTTTCGACTGACGGCGATGTCAGCCAAGGGCGCCTGCCTGGTGGGCCTGGACTTGACCGGCTGCCAGCTGCAGGGCTGCAATTTCGAGGGCGCGGACCTGCGCTCGGTCTGCTTCAATGGCGCCGACCTGCGCGGCGCGCGGATGGTTGGGGCCAATCTCACTCGGGCCGATTTCACCGACGCGGTCCTGGCGCCGTTACCGCTGGGCGGCGGGCGCGAGACCCCGGTCAACCTGCGCGCGGCCAAGCTGCGTTACGTCGTGGGGTTCGGCGCTGACCTCACCAACGCTGTGCTCGACGACGCTGACCTGCGCGGAGCGGACTTCACCGGCGCCGTCATCGAGGGAATCAGTCTGAGCGGCGCCAACGTGATGCAGGCCAACGGCCTGGCGTCCCGACATGCAAAATCCCTCCTCCACGGGGATGGAGGAGGGACCGGGACCAACGTCGCCTAGCGATTGCTTAGGCGGCTTGTTGCGGTTCGATCAGCTCGGGCTGGGCTGGCTCGGCGCCGGTCTTGATGTCGATCCGGCGAGGCTTCAGCTGTTCCGGCAATTCGCGGACCAGGGAGATGGACAACAATCCATCCGATAGCGCCGCGTCGGTCACCACCACATAGTCGGCCAACTGGAAGCGGCGTTCGAAGTTCCGCTCCGCAAGACCGCGGTGCAGGAACCGGCGGACATCGTCGTTGGCCGGCTTGCGACCTTGAACGGTGAGGACATTTTCCTTCACCTCGATGGAGAGTTCTTCCGGCTTGAAGCCGGCCACCGCGATCTCGACGCGGTAGGCGTTCTGGTCGGTGCGTTCGATGTTGTAGGGCGGGTAGCCGTTGGCGGCGTCCGCGCTGGCGGAATCCAGCAGGTCGGCCAGCCGGTCGAAACCGACGACGGAACGATAGAGGGGGGAAAAATCGACAGTACGCATGAGTGCATCCTCCTGGCGTGAAGCAAGGTTGCGAGTTCAAGGACGGGATCGTTGCGCGAGCCGTATGTCTGGCCTCGTGCTGACCCGGGAGGCCCGGACATCCAGCGCCTCCGGGCTAAAGGTGGGATGCGGCGCCCGGCGTTCAAGGGGGGCGTTCAAGACGTCGATTTCACCGCGTGTTTTGACCTGGCTGCACAGCCGCGCTAAGCCATCAGCCTCGGACGAAAGCGGGGGCGATCGTCGGGTGAACGAGGCGTGAGCATCCTTACAACAGACCTTTCCAGACGCGGGCTGCTGCTGAGCGGCGGCGCGTTGGCGCTTGCCGGCTGCAAGCCGAAGGCGGGACCGGAGGCGCCGTCGTCGGCTACGGCGACCGGGCCGATGACCCTGGCCGCGGCCGTCGCCGGCGACTGGCGCTCGGCCCAGGACAAGGCCCGCGACGCCTGGCGCCACCCGGCGCAGAGCCTGGCCTTCTGGGGCGTGAAGCCCGGGGCTGTGGTGGTGGAGTTCTGGCCCGGCGCCGGCTGGTACACCAACATCATCGCGCCCTTCCTGGCCGCGACCGGCGGCGCCTACTACGCCGCCGACGTGCAGGCGACGACGCCCGCGGCGGTGGCCCTGACAGGTGCGTTGCGGCAGAGACTCGAAGCCAACGCCAAGCTCTACGGCCAGGTCAAGTTCACCGAATTCGGCCCGACCTCGGGACCCGTCGCGCCGGCGGGCTCGGCGGACGTGGCGCTGTTCCTGCGCAACCTGCATGACTGGATGGCCGGCGACATCGCCGAGAAGGCCTTCCACGACGCCTTCCAGGCGCTGAAGCCCGGCGGCGTCCTGGGGATCGAGGAGCACCGCGCCGCGCCCGGCGGCCTGCAGGATCTGCTGGCCAAGACCGGCTACGTCCAGGAAGCCTACGTCAAACAGATGGCCAAGGAAGCCGGTTTCACCTTCGACAAGACCAGCGAGATCAACGCCAACCCGAAGGACGACCGCAACCACCCCTTCGGCGTCTGGACCCTGCCGCCGACCCGGCGCAGCGCGCCCCCGGGCAAGCCGCCCAACCCCGCTTTCGACCACGCCAAGTACGACGCCATCGGCGAGAGCGACCGGATGACGTTGCGGTTCGTTAAGCCGGGTTGATGGGGTTGCGTAGCGCAGGGGATGCGCTATCTTCCTAGGCAGATATTTTCAACCCGTCTGCCAATCCATGCCCCTAAATATCAAGGATCTAGCCACCGAGCGTTCCGTACGCGCCCTCGCCGCGGAAACCGGCGAAGGTATTACGGTGACCATTCGCAAAGCCGTGGAGGACCGACTCGAGCGCGTTCGTCGAGACAAGCGCTCCAGCCGAATGAAGAGCGACATCATCGCCATCGCCAAACGATGCTCGTCTCTGCCTGACCTCGACAAGCGCTCCGCCGATGAAATTCTCGGCTACGACGAGAACGGCCTGCCTAGCTGATGGTGGTCGATACATCGGCCCTTGCCGCCATCCTGTTTACTGAGCAGGGCTATGAGGACTTAGCCGAGAGGTTAGAGGGCGCGGAAAGGCTGCTGCTGTCCGCTGCGAGCCTTGTCGAACTTTCCATGGTGGTGGAGTCCCGCAAGGGCGAGGAAGGGGCTCGGCAGATCGACCTCCTCCTCTATCGAACGCAAATCGAGATCGTTCCGGTCGACGCCGAACAGGCCGAAATTGCGCGCGAGGCTTGGCGGCGGTTTGGCAAAGGCCGTCACCCCGCCGGGCTGAACTACGGCGACTGCTTTGCCTATGCGCTGGCGAAGAAGACCGGCCTTCCGCTCCTCTACAAGGGCGATGACTTCAGCTTAACCGACCTAGCCTAAGGTCAACCCGCGTCAGAACATTGTTGTCGCTGACGGCTTGGAGCGTGAGGACCATTGGTCTATCGGTCTGATCGACGCTGACGGAGAGACAAGGGTCACCATGGCGCTGCTCGACCAGTCTGATGTTGCGGAACCCGCGAGCGCGGGCGTCATAGCGCCGCTCGTCCGCCTGCCCGGCGCGCCGGCGCCGAAGGTTGGCGCGGCCGAGTGGTTTACCGGCGCGGGTGGCGCCAAGCTGCGCGCGGCGCTGTTTCCCGCGGCCAAGCCGATCGGGTCGGTGGTCATCAGCAGCGGCCGCACCGAGTTCATCGAGAAATACCTCGAGGTCTGCGCAGAACTGGTCGACCGCGGCTACACGGTGCTGATCCACGACTGGCGCGGACAGGGGCTGTCGCAGCGCCTGCTGCCGGAGCCGCTGATGGGGCATGCGGCCGGCTACGCCGACTTCGTCGCCGACCACGCCGCCCTGCTGGAAACATTCGAAACCCGTCTGCCCAAGCCCTGGTTCAGCCTCAGCCACTCCATGGGCGGCTGCCTGTCCATGCTGGTGCTGGCGCACGGCGAGACGCGGTATTCGGCGGCGATCTTCTCCGCGCCCATGCTGGGCATCAAAGGCTTCAAACCCTGGCTTGGCCGGATGATCGGCGGGACCATGACGACCTTGGGCCTCTCGAACAGCTACGGCCTCGGCGGCGCCGCCGACCCCTTCACGGCCACCTTCGAGAGCGACATCCTGACCCACGACCGGACGCGGTACGACCGCTCCAGAGCCTACATCCTGGCCGACCGCGACCTGGCCCTGGGCGCCCCGACCTGGGGCTGGATCAAGAGCGCGTTCGAGTCGGTGCACTGGCTGCACACCGCGCCGGACGTGACCCGGATCAAGACGCCGATCACCATCGTCGGGGCGGCGGAGGAGAAGCTGGTCGACAATGAAGGCCAGAAGATCGTCGCCGGCCGCATTCCCGGCGCCCGCTATCTGGAGATCGCCGGCGCCTATCATGAGATCCTGATGGAAACCGACGACATCCGCGCCCAGTTCTGGGCGGAGTTCGAGGCGCTGGTTAAGCGGGCTTAGGCTGCGCCCATAACAAGCGCTTTAGTGATGTGCAAAAGCAGACACCGCTAAGGTCGCAGATGGATGGAAACCGGCTTTCTACAGGGAGCCTTCATCATGAAACGGCCCGTCTGGCGCCTCGCGCTCGTCCTTACCGGCTTCTTCTGGGCAGGGTCGGGCCAAGCTGAGCCCGATCAGCAGAGCGAAACCGTATCCTACGCCTGCGGCGATGTAGTGCTGATTGGCAGGGTTGCTGATCAGACCTTTGAGCTGTTGCCGAACGACGGAGACATTCTAGGCCACGGCCGGATCACATTTTCGATCAAAGTGAAGCAGGTTTTGAAAGGGCGCTCGCCGGGACCCATCATATCGGCCTCAGTTGTTGCCCACACGTTTCTCAACGACAGGCTGGATTTTCTTTTTGTGCTGCCACCCCCTGAGCAGGGGCGCTACAACGCCCAACATGCCTGGGCTTTGCCTAAGGGCGAAATTCCGCCCATCGCGGATCATTGCACCTGAAGCGCGCCCTTACGCCGCCCCAAGCAGCGCCAACGCCTCATCCAGCACCCGGCGGTCCCCGGCGATGGCGACCCTGCCGCCGTGCTGTCCCACCGCCTCGCCGCTCCAGTCGGTGATCACCCCACCGGCGCCCGCCAGCACCGGGATCGCGGACTCGATGTCCCAGGACTTGAGCCCCGTCTCCACAACCAGGTCCAGCGCTCCCATCGCCACCATGGCGTAGGCGTAGGCGTCGCAGCCGTAGCGGGCGAGGCGTACGGCGGCGTGGAGCCTGCTCCAGGCCTCCGCTTGTGCACCCTTGAAGAGGTAGGGGTCGGTCGAACCGATCACCGCGTCCGCCAAGCTGGCGCAGGCGCGGACCTTGAGCGGACGCTCGCCACCCGGACTGATCAGCCGCGAGCCGCCGGCGTGGCCGATGAAAATCTCGCCCAGGAAGGACTGGCCGATCGAGCCCAACACCGGCTCGCCCTGAAACCTGAGACCGATCAATGTGGTCCAGACCGGCAGGCCGGCGATGAAGGCGCGGGTGCCGTCGACCGGGTCCAGCACCCAGACGAACTCGGCGTCGGGCCGGTCCTCGCCCCACTCCTCGCCGATCACCCCGTGGTCGGGATAGTGTTCGGCGATCAGCTTGCGGATCTCGCTTTCGGCGTTCTTGTCGGCGAGGGTGACGGGGTCGAAGGCGCCGGGACCCGCCTTGTTCTCAAGGCCATGGTCGGCGCGGAACAGCGGCAGGATGACGCCCCCCGCGGCGCGGTTGAGCGCGATCAGAAAGGCGTCGAGCGCCTCAAGACGGTTCGCGCCAAGCGCGGAAATCGGCGACAAAGCGGCCATGGCTTTCGCCATAGCCGCTCGTCGTGGACACGGGAAGTAAAGTTACGCGGCTTCGACCTCGGTGTGCAGAGACTTGGCGAGATCGAGCAGGCGGCGGCGCGGCCGTTCGCCCAACTGGTAATAGGCGCGGATCAGATCCAGCGTCTCCTTGCGGGCGAGAATCTCGCCGCCCTCGGCGCGTTCGCCCATGGTGTCGCGGGCTTCGGTCGCCGACAGGCCGTCGTAGAAATAGCCGACCGGAACCTCCAGGGCTTCGGACAGGCGCCACAGACGGGCGGCGGAGATGCGGTTCGCGCCGCACTCGTACTTTTGGATTTGTTGAAAACGGACGCCAACCGCATCGGCCAGTTGTTGTTGGGTCAGACCCAGCAGCCGGCGGCGACGACGCAAACGCTTACCAAGATGAAGGTCGATATCGTTGCCCACTTCAGTCCCTTTCAATACCGTACGTCCCAATGCGGGACGGTTGGGTGAATTGAGGGCAAGCCACATGCCGCGACAGGCGATCTCCCAGAAGCAGAGCGATCTCGCGTCGCAAGAGTCCTTTTCGCTCCGAAGTGTGTAACTGATGCGTCAATCCAAAATCGGCTGGGCGGAACGGCTGCAATGGCGGCTCGAAGCGTTTGGCGTCGACCTGCTGATCGCCCTGCTGCGCGCCCTGCCGGTGGACACGGCGTCCGCCTGGGGCGGGGCCGTGCTGCGCCGGATCGGACCCCTGACCGGCTCTCACCGCACCGCCCGGCGCAATCTGACGCTCGCCTTTCCCGATATGGGCGAGGCGGAGCGCGTACGCGTGCTGGACGGCCAGTGGGAGAATTTCGGCCGCTATGTCGCCGAGATGGCGTTCATGGACCGGCTGACCTACGACAGCGGCCGGGTCGAGGTGGTCGGCATGGAAAGGCTGCGGGCCCTTGGCCAGGCAGGGAGCCCCAGCGTCTTCATCTCGGGACACTTCTCCAACATGGAAATCATGTCCTCGGTGATTCTGGCGGCGGGGGTGGATTGCGTGATCACCGGCCGGGCGACCAACAACCCCTACGTCAACGATCGCATCATCGAGAGCCGGCGCCGCTATGGCGTCGACCTGTACGCCCCCAAGGGCTCGGACGGCACGCGTGAGCTGCTCGCGGCGCTCAAGCGCGGCCAGTCGGTGGCGCTGATGAACGACCAGAAATTCAACCAGGGGGTCGCCGCGCCCTTCTTCGGCCACCTGTGCCACACCGCCGCTGGGCCGACCAAGATGGCGCTGCGGTCGAGCGGCAAGCTGCAGCCGCTGTCCGTGCATCGCCTGAAGGGCGCCCGCTTCCGCGTGGTGGTGCACGAGCCGATCGTCCTGGCCAGGACCGACGATCGCAATGCGGACATCGACGCCGGCATCCGCCAGATCAACGCCTTTGTCGAAGCTCGCGTGCGCGAGCATCCTGAGGAATGGTGGTGGATGCACAAACGCTGGGCCAACTCGGTCTATGACCAGCTGAAGAAGGACTGACGGAGAAATCGGCGCGAGCCGCACCACCGGCGCTGGTCCCGCGCGCAAGTATTTTCAACACGCTCTAACTTTCATCGTTCCCTCGCCCTTGTGGCGAGGGCCTATTGGACTCGAAAGGCAGGAAGTTGAGCGCGGCAGCGCCGTCTGCACCCCTATTGCTTTTGCCGCGGCGCTCAATGGACCCTCGCCACAGGGGCGAGGGAACGGGGTTAAATTGGGCAGTGGACGTTTCATCCCGCCGCCGCGACGCCGTACGCCGCCAGCCAACGCCGCGCGCACATAATTTCAACGCGCCTTAAACCGGCGCGCGCTGCCCGACCATCAGCATCGGATCGAGGTTGCGGCCGCGCCATTTCATGCGCCAGCACAGGTGCGGGCCGGTGGCCCGGCCCTCCATACCCACTGCGCCGACCATCTCGCCGCGTTCGATGCGTCGGCCGGCGACGGCGTCCACGCGCGACAGGTGCAGGTAGCAGCTGATCAGGCCCTGGCCGTGGTCGATCATTACCAGGGCGCCGTCGAAGTGCAGGTTGCTCTCGGCGAAACAGACCTGACCGCCGGCGGGCGCGCGCACCGGCGTTCCGATCGGCGCGGCGAGGTCGGAGCCATAATGGGGCCGGCTGGGCACGCCGTTCAGGATCCGCTGGCCGCCGAACCGCGCCGACAGCCGCGCGCCCTGGACCGGCAGCACGAAGCCGTCCTTGAAATCGTCGGCGTCGACGTTGCTGGCGAAACCGATCGCCTTGCGGCGAGCCTCGGCCTTGATCCGCTCAAGCAGCGCCGGATCGGTGGGTTCGACCTGGTCGTTGGGCAGGCCGTCGATGCGCTGGATGTCGTAGTTGACCGGGGCGACGTCGATCTTACGGCTTTCGTCGCCGTTGGCGGTAAGGACCTCGAGCCGGGCGGCCGGCGGGCTGTCGCGATCGAAGCCGATGACGAACAGGCCGTCGCGGGACGCCTTGCCCACCGGGACCCCATCGACCGCCAGCGCAGCGCGCGGCGCCGTACGACCGAACGCGAACCCACCCTGCTCGTAGCGGCCATCGAGGGCAAAGGCCGGCGTATCGGCGCGCGTGGCCGAGGCGGCCAGCGCCGCCGCGCCGCTTAGGATCAGCGAACGGCGATCAGGACTTGCCGTCGCCGCCTCCATTGAGTTCGCGCCAACGCCGCAGCGCCTGTTCGGGACCGGCGTAGGCCTCCTGGGCGACCGGGCTCCAGTAGCGCAGGGATTCCAGCGGAATGCGCACGCCGGTGACGGCGCAGAGCACATATTTGCCGGGCTTCAGCACGACGAACTCGCCGTCGCCGTAATGCAGCAGGGCCAGGTCGGCCTTCAGATAGGGGTCGTGGGCGTTCATGAGCGGAAGATACGCTCTCGCGGCCGCCGCTCCAAGTCTGGCTAGAACAGATCGCCCTGCGCGGCGCCTGGGGCGGCGGGCGGCTTGCGAGTTGGCATGCGTTTGACCGGCGCCTCGCCGTCGACGATCGCGCCGCGATCGCCGTCGCCGAACTCGAGCCGCACGGCGTCGCCCGCGTGCAACTGACCGGCCGAGCGGACCAGGCTCCCGTCCGGGCCATGCACAAAGGCGTAGCCGCGCTTCAGCGGGCCCTTGGGGTCGAAGGACTGGCGCAGCTTGTCCAGGGCGACCAGGCCCTCGGCGGCCCGCGCCAGCCGCCGGTCGATCGCCGGGCGCATCCGTGAAGACAGGTCGGCGCAACGATCCGCCTTGGTCCGCAACGGCCGCTCGAGCAGGCCGGGGCCCAGCCGGGCGCCGACCCGGGTCAGGTCGCGCTCATGCGCCGAGGCGTTCTTCTCCAGCGCCGCGTTCAGGCGGCCGGCCACAAGATCGAACCGCTGCTGGGCGACGCCCAAGAGGTCGGCTGGCCGTGGCAGTCCGCGTGCGGCGGCGGCCAGCTGGTTGCGGCGATCCTCGCGCAGGCGCTGGACGGCGCGGACCAGCCGCGCCTGGCGATCGGCGATCGCAGCCTTCAGTTCGGCCAGCACGGGGGTGGCGATCTCGGCGGCGGCGGTGGGCGTCGGCGCGCGGCGGTCGGAAACGAAGTCGATCAATGTGGTGTCGGTCTCGTGCCCCACCGCCGAGATCAGCGGGATGTCGCTGGCCGCCGCGGCGCGAGCCAGGGCCTCGTCGTTGAAGGCCCAGAGGTCCTCCACCGATCCGCCGCCGCGGGCGATGATCAGCACGTCCGGGCGCGCGACGGTCCCGTCCGGGGCCAGGGCGTTGAACCCGGCGATGGCGGCGCGGACCTGGGCGGCTGCGGCGTCGCCCTGCACCACCACCGGCCAGACCAGCACATGGCAGGGCCAGCGATCGGCGATGCGATGCAGGATGTCGCGGATGACGGCGCCGGTGGGGCTGGTGATGACGCCGATCACCGAAGGACTGGCCGGCAGCGGGCGTTTGCGCGCGGCGTCGAACAAACCCTCGGCGGCCAGTTTGGCCTTCAGCCGCTCAAGTTGCGCCAACAGGGCGCCGACTCCGGCCGGCTCCATCGAGTCGATGACGATCTGGTATTTGGAGGACGCCGGATAGGTGGTGATCCGGCCGGTGACGATCACCTCCAGCCCCTGCTCCGGCTGACAGGCCAAGCCGCGCACCTGGCCTTTCCAGACCACGCCGTCGATGGCCGCCTTGTCATCCTTGATGGTCAGATAGACGTGGCCGGAGGCATGACGGGTGACCTTTGACAGCTCGCCGCGCAGACGCACATGGCCATAGGCGTCCTCCAGCGTGCGCTTGAGCGCAAACGCCAGTTCGGACACCGAATAGGCGGCGGCGTTGCCGGCCTCGGCGGGAGGTGAATCGATCTCGCTCACTGCGCCACCCTAGCCGAGCCGGCCAGTGATGGGCAGGCCGTTGATCCATGCGTCGCGCGGGACCGTACCGACCAAGGTCATGCGAGCCTCAACCCCCCTCATCCTCGCCGCCGTGATGCTGGTTTCAGGTGGACCGACCGCGGCCGCCGAAGACCCCCTGACCGGCGCCTGGGCGG
>Ga0302316_10003408_pt1 | contig 10857 bp, 10 predicted proteins | sample III_Palsa_N3_2_FD_200456 | JGI IMG/M metagenome (GOLD analysis project Ga0302316, IMG submission 200456) | Peat permafrost microbial communities from Stordalen Mire near Abisko, Sweden - III_Palsa_N3_2 | ecosystem: Environmental > Terrestrial > Soil > Palsa > Peat permafrost | place: Sweden... | reverse complement strand
CGAGCAGGTCCATGGCGTGGTGCTCGGAGTACCAGAGACGCGTGTAGCCGAGGGTGTCGACGTGCTGGGCGAGCGAGAGCGAGTTCGCGAGGGCGTCGGATGGCGTGAAGCCGGCGGGGACGGGCGACTGGTCGAGAACGGAGAGGCGAAGCTTGGGCGACGTGCTCATGGAGATTGGATGAGGGCCGCGAGGAATGGACGCGGATTGCGGACGTTTAGGCGTGGCGAACGTCCAAAGGGCAGCCGGCGAAAAGATTCAGGAATTGTTGAAGCGTTCAAGACGTAGACTGGCAAACATGGCGGAGACGAGCATGCGGGCGGAACGACGAGGGCGCGTAGTGCGAGGGGTTGCGGCGGTAGCGCTGCTGGTGTGTGGCGCGTGCTGGGCGCAGTCTGACGAGCAGCTCGATCTGCTGGGTGGCTTGCGGCATGGCAACCTGGTGGTGTGGATGGTGCGGGCGCCTTCGGGGCGTGCACCGAGGGTTCCGGGGACACCGCTGTACCGGTCGCCGACGCCGGGGTTTAGCCAGTCGACGACGGGAAGTTTTGGGCAGAGTGCGAGCAGCGTTGGAACGAACGCCGGGGATTATGGTGTCGATTCCAGCAGCGCGACGATCAGCGCGCCGAGTTCGCCTACGGTTGCGCGGAGGGATCCAAGCGCGAATACGGCGGATGGTTCGGGGTACAAGGAGCAGACCTCGGGAAGTTATGGTCAGACGTCGAGCAGCTACGGCACGGCGGCCAGCAACCATGGTCAGACGGCGAGCAGCCTGGGGCAGAACGCATCTACGGCAGGGCAGACTGCCAGCAGTTATGGGCAGACGGCGGGCAGCTTTGGGAACTCGCTGAGCACGATTGCGCAGGCCGGCGTGAAGGAGAAGACCGCGCAGAGCAATGAGGTTGATCCGCTGCGGGATGAGCTGCGGGCGCGGCTGCAAAGCTCGTTTCCGCAGTTGACGGTGACCACGCGCGAGGTTCCGGCCGATGAGTTGGGCGATGATCTGAGATCGACGAAGGGGACGGCTGCTTATCCGGATGTGTTGGTTGGCGCGTTGCCGCAGGCTTGGACTCGGGGACTGCAAAGCGAGCTGGGGCTGGCAGTGCTGCCGCTGGCCGGTTTCTATGACGATGGCGTGACCAGCGATCGGCCGTTTGTGCCGGAGTTCGCGATTCTTTCGGGTGCTCCTCATCCGAGCGCGGCGCGGGCCTTTGCGATGTGGATGGGCGAGGTGGGTGAGTCTTGCGAAGGCTGCGTTGCCGATGGGCTGGAGAAGGAGAAGGCCGCGGTTGCGGCTGTTGCTACCGATGCCGTGAAGCGGCTGTTGCGTGGCGAAGCACTGGGGGATGAGGGCGACCCGGAGATGGCGGCGTTTCCGCCTACGCTGGGACGACTGGTGTTGACGGCTAGCGACAACCACGTGGCCGGCGATGGCTCGACGCAGGTGCAGGTGCTGCAGGCTTCGGCGAATGGGAAGCTGGCGGGGGTGACGCTGCGGGTGGTGGCGTCATCGGATAGGGTGTTTGGCGTGGCGCATCCGCTGGTGGTGTTGCGCAAGGGCGATGACGGCAAGTGGCGGGTGCTGCATGTGTCTCTGAATCTGCCGGCGGTGGAGGCGGAGCGCGAGCGCGAGACGCTGATGGAGCCGTGTACGGAGACGATCTGCTCCAGCGACGGCGCGGAGGGTGTGACGCTGGCTGCGCCGGCTAATGGAGAGGTGCGGCAGCCGATGCCGGACCTCTGGTGGGACAACGGTGGTGGCGCGCGCTTGCAGGTGGTGGAGTGGCAGACGGTGCGCGATGGTTCGTGGTCGGATGCGCGGCTGTTCCTGGTGCCGGACCGTGGTGCGAAGCTGCGGACGCAGGTGACGGCGAGGTTTGCGACGGTGCCGACGAAGTATCGCTGGCGGGTGTGGAGCGTAGGGGCTGGCGGAGTGATGAAGCTCAGCGGCTGGCGGACGATGGTGATCGAGAAGTAGGGGTATCCGCTATGCTCGAAGAGTGAGCGTTGAGAGACAGGATGAGGGGTCGTTGTTGCTGGAGGTGCGCGATCTGCGGATTGCGTTTTCGGGCAAGGAAGCGGTGCGTGGGATCTCGTTTGAGCTGAGGCGCGGCGAGACGCTGGGGCTGGTGGGTGAGTCGGGGTCGGGGAAGTCGGCTACGAGCCTGGCGATGATGCGGCTGCTGCCGCCGAGTGCGGCGGTGAGTGGGTCGATTGCGGTCGCTGGGAGCGAGACGCTGACGCTGCCGGAAGACGCGATGCGGCGGCGGCGTGGGCAGGAGATCGCGATGATCTTCCAGGAGCCGATGACGGCGCTGAATCCGGTGATGAAGGTCGGGCGGCAGATTGGCGAGGCGCTGTTGGCGCATGCTCCGAAGATGGGGCGGAAGGAAGTGCGGCAGCGGGTGCTGGGGGCGATGCGCGAGGTTGGATTGCCTGATCCGGAGCGGCGCTGCGACGACTATCCGCACCAGTTTTCGGGCGGACAGCGGCAGCGGGTGGTGATTGCGATGGCATTGATCAACAAGCCGAAGCTGCTGATCGCCGATGAGCCGACGACGGCGCTCGATGTGACGGTGCAGGCGCAGATTCTGGCGCTGCTGAAGGGGTTGCGCGTGGAGCATGATCTGTCGATGCTGTTCATCTCACACGACCTGGCGGTGGTGGCGCAAGTGGCCGATCGGGTGGCCGTGATGCGGCACGGAGAGATCGTGGAACAGGGCACCGTGGCGGAGATATTCCGCAACCCGCAGCACCCGTATACGAGGAGCCTGCTGGCTTCGGCGCCTTCGATGACGACGGACAGGGAAAAGCCGCTGGCGACTGTATAAAGCAGGTTCTGTAGCCGATGGGATAGACTGACCCTCGGCCCATGCGCGCACTTGTTATTTCGGACATTCACGGAAATCTTCAGGCTATCGAGGCTGTACTCGCTGCGGTGGGGACGGTCGATCAGCTATGGAACCTCGGCGATATAGTGGGGTATGGCGCGAACCCGAATGAGGTGATCGACCTTATACGGCCACTGGCGCTGGTGAATGTGCGGGGGAATCATGATCGCGTGTGCTGCGGATTGACGAGCTCGCAGGGGTTCAATCCAGTGGCGGCCGAGGCGGCGGAGTGGACACGCCATCAACTGACAGAAGAGAACCTGGAGTGGCTGCGCCACATGCCGAAGGGGCCGATAGCCGCAACAGAGCGGGCGATGTGCGCGCATGGCTCGCCGCTGCATGAGGACCACTACATTGTGTCGATGCGCGATGCCTGGACGCCGCTACAGCGGATGCAGACGGAGATTACGTTCTTCGGGCATACGCATGTGCAGGGCGGCTTCTCACAGCGGGAGCACGAGTGGGAAGAAGACCGGCCCGAGTATCACGAACAGAACGTGGCGGAGCATGGCACCATCGGTGTGCCGGTGGGGACGCGGCATCTGATCAATCCGGGATCGGTAGGTCAGCCGCGAGACATGGACTGGCGTGCGGCGTTTGCTATCTATGACGACGAGCTGGAGGAGGTTACGTTCTTTCGTATCCCCTACGATGTCGAGACGGCACAGGCTGCGATTCGTGCAGCGCGGTTGCCGGAGCGGTTGGCGGCGAGATTGGGCGTAGGACGGTAAGGCAGTGAATCGTGGCAGTGAATAGTGAATCAAAGCGTCGCTGCTTTGTCTTTATTCACTATTCACCGCTTCTAAAAGAGCTTGCCCAGGGTGAAGATGAATTTTCGTTCGCCGTCGTTGCCTATCGCTGGGGCAACGGTGATGACTCCGAAGGGCGTTTCGGCGATGACGCCGAAGTAGACGTCCTGGCGGAAGATGGGGTTGGCGGTGGGGGAACGCATCTCTCCTACTTCATAGGTGGCGCCGACGTAGATGCTGCTGTTAAGGGGAGCCGGCAGGGCGTGGATGCGGCGCAGATAGCCGGGCGTGACGAGGAAGTAGTCGGTGCCGCGGAGTTGATCGATGGCTGACGCGCTCAGGCGTAATGGTCCGCCGAGGGTGTACAGGAACGGCTGGGCCACGTTGCGGTCGAGCATGGTGGCGCCTTCGGCGCGCATCAGGACGATATTTTTCTTATTGATGGTGTGGGAGAAGTCGAACTCCTCAAGGAGTTGCGGCGCACTGGGGCTGCCCGCAGTGCCGTAGAGGTAGCCGAGCGATGTGACGGAGCGGATGCCAAACTGCGGCACCAGCGCACGGTCCTGCGAGTCGTACACGATATGGACGCGGGCCGTCTGGGCGTTGCCGCTATAGTTTGGCAGGCCGTCGAAGCCGGTGGTGGTGTTCCACTGCACATTCTGGAACGAGTAGCCGCCGCGAATTTCAAACCTGCGGCCGTCGGTGTAGCCGAGATCGCCACCGAAGCCGGCGAACTGCGATTGGCGCTCGGAGAGACGCGTATTGCCGTCGTAGATGTAATAGGGTTGGCGGGTGATGTTGGCGCGTGGCGCGGCGAAGAGGCCGCTCCAGCCTATCTTGCGGTAGTATTCGCCTTCGAGGTTGGTGAGGAAGCCGAATTCGACCTTGGCACGGAACTCCGAGCCATAGTTGCCGAGGTCCTGGTAGAGGAAGATGCTGCTGACAGTGGCTTGGGTGACTCCGCCGGTCTGCGCCTGGACGTTGAGACCCAGGCTAAGAAAAGGCGGCCCGGTTTTCTTGTCGTTGACGCTGACCAGGATGATGGGGCGGCGGGTGTCGTTGTCTTTGGAGTCGTAGCCGACGGTGTAGTCGGCATCGTAGCGACCGTCGGAGCGGATGTCGGCGAGAAGCGCTTCGATCTTTTTGGTGTCGACGGGTTGGTTGACGATGGGAGCGAACTTGCGGCGGACGGCTTCTTTGACGGAAGGGTTGGGCGCCTTGATCTTGACCTCGAGGATGCTGCCTGCAGCCCCAAGCTCTTTGGAGCGGCGGTGTTCGAGATATTGCTCCCATTGGTCGTCGGGGAGGGCGTACTTGAGGAGTTCAGCTTTGTGGGACTCGGCGGCTTCGTAGCCTTTGGTGGCAAGTTCCTTGGTTTTGAGGTAGTCGCTGCCCGTGAAGCCGGAGATGTTGGGCATGATGACGACGTCGGCCAGTTCGCGGTCGCGGGCTTCGTTGACTTCGATGCCGACAGAGAAAGCGCGACCGAGAACGCCTACGATCGAGTCGAGATCGCCCTTGCCTACGGGATTGAGCGGGAGGCTGATGGCGAGGATGACGTCCGCGTGCATGGCTTTGACGTCGGAGGTGGGGAGATTTTCGAGGATGGCTCCGTCGACAAACTCGTGGCCGTTCAGCTCAAAGGGGCGGAAGACGCCGGGGATGGAGGCGGAGGCGCGAACGGCGTCGGGCAGCGATCCGCGGGCGAAGGTTACGCTCTTGGCGTCGTTGAGATCGGTGGCCCGGCAACGGAAGGGAATGGGGAGATTGTTGAAGTCGGTCTGGTCGTTGTAGGCGAGGAACTCCTTGTCGAGGAGCTCGTTGAGGCCGGAGTCGGTGAGCAGGGAGTTGCGCAGCGCAGCTCCATGCTTGAGGCCGACGGTGATGGCGTTGGGTATGTCGCGGGAGTCCTCGCGACGGCGAAAGTTGAGCGAGGAGTAGCGGCTTTCAATACGGAAGACCGAACTGACGGAGTCTTCGGTCATGATGTGGCTCATCTGCTCGGGCGTCTTGCCGGTGGAGTAGAGCGCGGCGAGGATGGAGCCCATGCTGGTGCCGGCGATCACGTCAATGGGGATGTGGTGCTCTTCAAACCATTGCAGGGTGCCGATCTCCGACATGGCGAGTGCGCCGCCGCCGCCCATGGCGAGGCCGATTACAGGACGGTCTTTGGGTAGGTCTGTCGGGGCGGGGGAGGGGTCTAGCGGGCCGAGTTTGAGCAGCGTGGCGCTGGCGGCTTGTTCGCCGGCGGAAGCGGGCTTGGAGGCGGATTTGTCGTCCTGACCGGTGGGCGGAGTGCTGCTTTTCGCGTCTTTTTGGCCGATTCCGCCTGTTTGTGGGGCGCTTTGCTGGGGCGTGGGAGCTGGCTGCGAGGGCGTTTGGGCGAGGGAGGTTGTACCCAGAAGGGAGGCGATGATGAGAAGGGCAGAGACGCGTACCCGGAGGGGTTCTGTTGTGCTGATCAAGGTCTTCGTTCCGTTCTTAACGGCCAGAATAGGCCGTAATTAGCTGCTGAGCGATGGATCGTTAGACGCCTGAATGTGATTGTGCGATGGTTGAAAAGGGATGCAAACTGTTGATTTCTACAGGTATTTAGCGGGTGTAGTCGGTGAAGAGGCTGGGGAATTGCTGCTGGAGGGCGGCGATTTTGGGGACGTCGCAGACCTGGAGGTAGGGGTTCGTGGGGTTCTTCATGGCGTAGTCCTGGTGGTAGTCTTCGCCGCGGTAAAAGGCGACTAGAGGGACTAGCTGCGTGACGATGGGAGCAGGGTAGATGCGGGCTGCATCTAGTTGATGAATATAGGCTTGCGCGACTTCGCGCTGCTGGTCATCGGTGTAGAAGATGGCTGATCTGTAGCTGGTTCCTATGTCGCCGCCCTGGCGGTTTAGCTGGGTGGGGTCGTGGACTACGGAGAAGAAGATGCGGAGGAGGGTTCCGTAGGTGACTGCGGAGGGGTCGAAGGTGATTTCGAGGGCCTCGGCGTGGCCGGTGGTGTCGCCGCAGACGGCTTTGTAGTTGGCGGTTTCGGCTGCTCCGCCGGAGTAGCCAACTACTGTGGAATCAACACCTTTGACGCGTTGGAAGACGGACTGGACACCCCAGAAACAACCGCCGGCGAAGACAGCGATCTCGCGCTGGTTGGCTTCAAAACCGGACTCGGGAGCGTTGATGTCGCGGGTGGGGGCGGGGATAGGTTCTTTGCGGATGGCAGCCATAGGGGTGTTAGACGCTCGGGGTGGAAGTGGCGATTCTACGGTAAAAACGTTCGGTAGGCGCGGAGCAAAATTACGGTGCTGCGGACGGTGATTACGGTGAAGATTTAAGGTGACGGTGACCAGCAAACTTTACATCGCTGGCGTGTCGCTCGAAGGGGGTGAACCAAGGTAGTTAACCCCTGCCTCAAGCGGTACTTTAAGGGTTACTGATTGGTTAACCTGGAGGCCAGTTCAGGTGGCGGCCGCCGAGGAGGTGGACGTGGAGGTGGTCGACTGTCTGGCCGCCGTCGGGGCCGGTGTTGATGACGAGGCGGTAGCCGTTGGTGAGATTTTGCTGGCGGGCGATCTCGCCGGCTGCGTGGAGGAGGTGGCCGAGGGTGGCTGCGTCGTCCTGCGTGGCGTGGGCGTGGGAGGCCAGGTGGTTTTTGGGGATGATGAGGATGTGGGTGGGGGCCTGGGGGTTGATGTCAGGGAAGGCGAGGGTTTGCTCGTCTTCGTAGATTCGGGTGGCGGGGATTTCGCCGGAGACGATTTTGCAGAAGAGGCAGGACATGGCTAGTGAATAGTGAATAGGGAATGGGGAATAAAGGCAAGGGGCAAGGGAATAGGGGCAAGGGAATAGGGTCTAAGAAATAGGAAATAGGGAATAGGGAATAGGGAGTAGGGAGTAGGGAGTAGGGAGTAAAGGCAAGTGCGGGGAAGTGTCGTTCTTGAATTGGGTTTACAGATGGGGGTTTATGGGGAAGGATTTTGTAGGTGTTGTTTGCTGGGTTGATTTGCGAGGAGGGAGCTTATGCAGGATTTGCGAGAGGAACAGATTCGGGAGGCTTTGGAGGCGCATTGGCGGGCGTCGGCGGCGGGCGATGCTGATGCGGAACACGATATCTATGAGGACGATGCTGTGTGTGATTATCCGCAGTCGGGCGAGCGGATTTTGGGGCGGAAGAATTTGCAGGCGTTGCGGAGTCATCATCCGGGGAAGCCGTCGGGGTTCAAGGTCAGGCGAATGCTTGGGAGAGAGGACCTCTGGATTACGGAGTACACAATTACCTACCAGGGGCGACCGGCGTTCACTGTGAGCCTCATGGAGTTTCGTGATGGGAAGGTTGTGCATGAGACGCAGTATTTTGCGGATCCGTTTGAGGCGCCGGCGTGGCGGAGCCAGTGGGTGCAGTTGGTGGGTAGCGAATAGTGAGTAGGGAATGAGGCAAGTGCATTCCTAGAAGCGCTCTGCGGGCGGTGGCGAAAGGCGGATGGCTGGGTAATGGATCCGTTTGAGTCCACAGCTTCCGGATAGCACGTCGTCTGGAGACGATCAGACTACTTCCGACAAGCCGACTTGTGAGGATCAACCGAGTGAGTGAGAATTCTCGAACGGCGGGAGCCACACTTACTTACTAAGAAAGTGCTCGATCGCTTCCTGGAACTTCGCGGGCTGATCGAGCATCACCATATGCGCCGACGGGCCTATCCCGACATAGGTGATTTGCTGAACGGCTGCATACTGCTGACGAAAGAATGGATCGACACGCTCCTTGAGTGGGTACGTGTTATTCCACGCGTAGACGACCGTCACCTTCGCATGGATCGCAGCCAATTCCGGGCGCACGTCGGTAGTAAGGTTCTCGTAGAGCGCCTGTGCCGTCACGCGGGGATCGGCAGCCATCGCCCACTCCTTCATTCTGGCGTGGTTCTCCGGATTTAGCGTCAGGTGCGCAACGCTCGCCTCCAAAACGGCAGGGTCAGCCGGCTTGCCGTACCCAGCGGCAGTTGCGTCACGCATCTGCGCCGCTCGCGGTTCGACCATCGAAACCGTAACATCGGTGCCGGGTGGGGCCAGCATCACGGCAGCGAAGGGCAGTTCATCGACCACCATCAGCCGTTCTATGCTCGCCGGATGTCTTGCCGCGAGCAGGAGTCCAGCGATTCCTCCCATGGAATGACCGACAACGGCGACATGGGTGAGCTTTCGGTTGCTAATTAAATCATCAAGATCGGCCACAATTCCCGTCAGGATACCTGGCTTGAGATTCGCTCCCGGAGCATCTCCTCCGAAACCGTTAACTTGCACTAGATAGACCTGGTGGGTCTTCGCGAGTTCGGGCGCAATCCCATCCCATGTAGCACGGGGACTCGATAGGCCCGGGATCAGGAACACCGGGCTTCCGGTCGTTCCCATCACCTTTACGGAGATGTGATCCATTTGGTATGTCGATTGATCGGCCAGAAGAGCACTCTTGTCACCTACAGCTTCCTGCGCGGGAGCCTGGTACGCGAGGAGGACGAAAAACATGGCCATGAATCTGGCGACGAGGGCACAAGCATTTACAAAGGGCGTTTTCATGTATGTACAGTCGCGCGGCGCTGAAAATCTTACAGGTTGTAAATTCAAGCAACAGTCTCACATGAATTTGTCTGTAAGGTTCTGCCCGTGTCAGCGACTGTAATTGTGACTATGGCAGAAGAGAAAGGTTGGATGTGAGCAGTGCGGTCAAGCTAGAGGAGATCGTTGAGATCCATGCGGCCATGGTGCGCCGCATCGCGACGGTGTATGAGCGTCATCCCGACAGGGTCGATGATCTTGTGCAGGATATTTGGATCGCCGTTTGGCAAGCTCTGCCCCGCCTGAAAGACCACACGATGCTGAAGAGCTACATCGCTCGTATTACACAAAACATCTGTGTCACGCATGTCCGGCGCGCTCTCGTGCGGCAGACCCAGCCGTTGAGCGATACCTTGCCTGATCTCGCCCCCGCTCTCGATGAGGCCGCGACCCATGCCATACGCCTTGCCCGTCTCATCGAGGCGGTACGGAACCTTACGGAAAACCTCAAAGCCGTTACAAGCCTTTATCTCGAAGACATGCCAGTCAAAGACATCGCCGTGGCACTGGGTATAAGCGAAAGCAATGTCTCCGTGCGGCTACATCGTGCGAAATCCGCTATCAAGCTCAGTCTCGGAGATCTTTTATGACGCCTCAGCCCCCACGGGATCCGTTAGCCGCCCTTTGGCAAACGGCCCCAAAGTCCGACACGTCCTCTCTCTTGCAGGATTTACAGCGCCTGAACCGGCACCACCAGCGGCTCTACTGGATCGTATTTGTGATCCTGTGTGGCACTGCCCTCCTGCTTGTCTTCGATGCAGTCACGGAACGTTCGATTACACACGGCGCGCTATGTGTGATGTGGATTCTTGGTTTGGCATTCGGCGTCGCCTGGCACCGGCGCGCTCGCTGTAACCGCGCAGAGGCGATCACTTTTGATACGGTTCGGCTATTGAGATTCATGATTGCGCGGGCCAAAAAAGATCTGCGTATCGCACGGTGTCTCTATGCTGGAGCCCCCTGCGGCGCTGTGGCCGGCTTCATCATGGCTAGACTGACCGGCTTCGGAACATCACCGAACGCAATCGCCGTTTCTCCGCAGGTGCATCTGATTCGGACAGGCGCGGCCGTGGCCGCTCTGATCACCATGATGGTGATCGGCCTTATAGTGGCGCGCGACAGGCGCCTTCAGGTGCAGGAGCTCAGAGAAAAGTTGAGATCAATTCAGGAAGAGATGTAAGTTCTGCCTGGGCGTTAGACGCTGCGTCGCTGGCTTGTCTGGATGCAAGAGCAACAGCCAATACGGGGATCTCTCCACTGCGGCGCATAAAGCGCGCCTCCGGTCGAGATGACAGAGTTTGGGGTGGGTTGAGGAGAGCGGTCGAGCTTTGCTCGATACCCCACCCTTTGCAAAAGGCGCAAAGGGTGGGGCACCCAGAGTTGAGGTCTACGAGGATGGATGGGGCTGTTTGGGCACCCGCGTCGCTGCCGCCTTGGAGGGAAGCATGCCTGGGGCTAAAGTCCTGTTCTTACCCGCCTATGAGACCCGAGGTTAAAGCCTCGGGGTAGTCGATGCGTTCCTATCAATAGGTGCTCTTTGCCTTCATAATGGCTGAGCGGGTGCAACTGCGTTGCGGGCGGGTCCGTCCAATCATCATTGGGGAGATTTATGACTATTGA
>Ga0302316_10003397_pt1 | contig 10877 bp, 6 predicted proteins | sample III_Palsa_N3_2_FD_200456 | JGI IMG/M metagenome (GOLD analysis project Ga0302316, IMG submission 200456) | Peat permafrost microbial communities from Stordalen Mire near Abisko, Sweden - III_Palsa_N3_2 | ecosystem: Environmental > Terrestrial > Soil > Palsa > Peat permafrost | place: Sweden... | reverse complement strand
ATCTGCATCGCCCACTTCGCAATCACGCCCGAGTAAGCCGAGTCCGCCGCCTGCCTCGGCCCAAAAATATTGAAGTACCGCAGGCACGCCGTCTCCATTCCATAGACCCGTGCATAGCTCTGCATATAAAGCTCCCCCGCCAGCTTCTGCACCGGATACGGCGCAATCGGCTGCGGCGTCATCGTCTCCACCCTCGGAAACCCCGGCTGGTTCCCATAGGCCGAGCTCGAAGCCGCATACAACACCCGCTTCACCCCCGCCGCTCGCGCACCCTCCAACAGGTTGAACGTGCCATCTAGATTCGCACTATGGCTAGGCCTCGGATCCTTCACACTTCGCGGAACACTCGGCAGCGCTCCCTGGTGCAGAATCGCCTCCACCCCCACGCAAACCTTTGCCACAGCCTCCGCATCGGCCAAATCACCCTGCACAAAATCAACGCCAGCGGGAACATTCGCCAACTTCCCGGTAGCCAGGTTATCGAACCCCCGAACGCTATCCCCCCGCGCCAGCAATGCCTCCGCAAGGTGCGACCCCAGAAACCCCGCAACACCGGTAATCAGATAAATACCCAAGACCGAAGTCTACCAACCCATGCTGCGAACCGCTCGTCCGCCCAGTAACCACCCTCACCCCACCAGTAACCACTCATATAACCCAAACCATGTAGCCCCTCTTACCCCCTTCGTCCGCCCAAATGAGCGAAGGAGGAATGTTACTTACTAAGCAACGGCGAGATCCTAACTGTGTCGAAGAGATCAGTAACAGGAGAAATCAAATGCACAGCATCCTCACCGCTTCCGTCTTCATGCTCATGGTTCTTTCCCCTTGCCTCGTTGCCCTCCGCTCCGGCTCCGCTCCCGACCCCACCGAATAAGCGCCCGAGCAGCTAGCGCCACAAAAACCAAAGGACGGCCACGGCCGCCCTTTTCGTTTGCCCAAAAACGCAGCCCTAGTAGCTATGCCCCAGCACCGGATGCGCCTCATAAGGCTCCTCCAGCCGCTTGATCTCCTCTTCGCTCAGCTTCACCTGCAACGCCCCCACCGCATCCTCCAACTGATACGCCTTGCTCGCCCCAATTATCGGAGCGCTCACCGCCGGCTTCGCCAGCATCCATGCCAAAGCCACCTGCGCCGGCTTCACACCACGCTGTGCAGCCACCTCCACCACGCGGTCCACAATCCCAAAGTCAGACTCCCGATAGTAAAGATTGTGCGCAAAGTCATCCGTCCGCGCGCGCGTCGTCTCCGTCTTCCCATCCCCACGCTTCCGGGTACCCGTCAAAAACCCTCTTGCTAGCGGCGACCACGGAATGCACCCCACCCCCTGGTCCAGACACAGCGGAATCATCTCCCGCTCTTCCTCGCGATACACCAGGTTGTAGTGGTTCTGCATCGTCACAAACCGCGCCAGCGAGTTCTCCCGCTGAAAATTCAGCATCTTCAAAAACTGCCACGCATACATGCTGCTCGCGCCGAGATAAAGCGCCTTTCCCGCCTTCACCACATCGTTCAACGCCTCGCAGGTCTCCTCAATCGGCGTCTCTTTATCGAACCGGTGAATCTGATAAAGATCCACGTAGTCCACCCCCAGCCGCTTCAACGAAGCATCGATCGACGCCATAATGTGCTTCCGCGAAAGCCCACGATCGTTCGGCTTCTCGCTCATCGGGTTGAACACCTTCGTCGCGATCACCAGCTCCTCGCGCCGCGGCTGAAACTCCTTCAGCAGCTTGCCGGTAACCACCTCGCTCTCACCCACCGAGTACATATCGGCCGTATCGAAAAAGTTGATGCCACACTCCAACGCCAGCTTCACCAGCGGCCTGGCCTCATCTTCCTCCAGCACCCACTCCCGCCACTTCTTCGACCCATACGTCATCATGCCCAGGCAAATCGCAGAAACCCGCGTGCCCGTCTGCCCTAGTCTGCGATACGTCATCCAAACATCACTCATGCGCATTGGACGCACCACCGCCCACCGAAGTTCCAAAACTCCTTAGGCCTCTTCCCCTCACCCCATCGCATCAAATAATCGAGCCGCCGCGTACGCAGGGCCCAGCAGCAAAGGCGCGCGCGGCGGTATCACACCCCACAACAACACTTGTCATTTCGACCGGAGCGCAGCGCAGTGGAGAAACCCCTGTATTGGCTTTCTTTCGTGCTCGCACATAGGCCAATCAGAGATGGGGCTTTAGCCCCTGGGGGTATGCTCTCCTCAACCAGCCCTACGGCTTCCCAGCCTCGACCACCGTCTCCACCGCCCCACTCTCATTCCCCTTCGCATCCACAGCCGTTACGCTATACCGATACCGTCCCGCCCCCGGCAAAACATCATGGAACGCCGGCAACCTCACCGCCTCCCCATTCAGCTTCTTTCCCCGCCCGGTATCCTCCCCAGCAGCCCGATACACGTTATACCCACTCAACCCCGCATCCACCACCGGCTGCCAAATCAAATCCACGGCGGTCCCTCCGCTGGCATCAGCAAACGCCGCCCCACTCAAATCCGTAGGGGCCGGTGGCGGATAGACATCATGCAACACATACACCACTGCCACCGACGCCTCACTCCGCATCTCCAGCGTCCGCCCGCCAAGCTGCACCGTCTTCCGTCGCTCGGCCATATACCGATAAGGCTCACCCTCCACCGCGCTGGTATCCAACACCATCCCCACATCGTTCTTCGCGGCCTCACCCTCAGCGCCCAGCCAAACCACTGAATCCGTCTTCTTCGCCTTCGCATCCACCGGCTTCGGAGCCAACTCCTCCCGCCTCAGCGCGACCACGCTCCCATCGCCCGCCACCGGCTTCCACGAAACCACAACCCCCAACCTCGACCCCCGCGCCGCCAATCCCTCCACCGCCGCCGGAGCCACTCCAGCCGCTGCGTACACCGGGTCAGAAAACCCCGCCGTCTTCCCCGCCACATTAAACAACTCCACCCGGTAAGCCAGCACCCGCGCCGCGCCGCCACTCAGCTCCACCGGCAACTCATCCTTCAACTCCGCAACCGTAGGCTGCCCATTCGTCAGCAATGCAAACTCAACCGGCTTCACCCCCGCCACTGCCACACACTTCCCCGCATCCACCGCCCGGCAAAAGCTAGCCGTTACCCGGTCCCCCTTCAGCGGCAGCCTGTCCGTATTCCGCTGCGGCAGCACAAACTCCAGCTCCACCGCCGCGCCACGACGCATAGCCGTAAGCTTCGTCACGGCTCCCGGCAGATTCAGCGTAGGCGACCGCGGCGGCCCCGGGCTGGCGCACCCACTCATCGCCACCACCGCCAGAGCCAAACCCGCTCCCCCAACCTCCCGCAAACCAACCCAACGCCGCACGTCCAACATCATGCATCTGAGCCTAGCACCGCCCACAAATCCATCCACACACAAATAACCAACTAGGTTATAATCCCCCAATGGAGAAGCTCGTACCGCACTGCCCTCTACACAGAGTCAAAGCACTTATAGAGGCGCGAAAGGTACGCTCTACCTACTCCGCACTCGCCGGTGCAGCCGCTTTAGGACTGGACTTTGAAGCTGTCCTCAACGTCATCAAGGCGCTCACCCCCGGCGACTTTTACAAGAGCATGACCACACATGCCGACCATCGAATCTGGCAGGACGTCTACAGGCCAAACACGCCAGCAGGCCAGGTCTATCTAAAACTCACCGTAATCGAGGACGTATTGATCGTGTCCTTCAAACTTCGATAGGAGCCATAGCCATGAAATGTCCGTCCTGCGCCGCACGGTTGAAGCACGATACCCGTGAACTTCCCTACGCCTACAAGGGCGAGACCACGTCGATCCCGGACGTGACAGGTGACTTCTGCCCGGCATGCGGTGAGGTTGTGCTTGACGTCGCAGAGTCTACCCGCGTCAGCGCCGTTATGCTTGCCTTCAACAAAGAGGTCAACGCCACCATCGTCGACCCGGGCTTCATCGTCAGTGTCCGAAAGAAGCTTGCGCTCGACCAACGCGAGGCCGCCGAGATCTTTGGTGGTGGCGTCAATGCATTCTCGCGCTACGAAACCGGCAAAACCAAACCTTCTCTCGCATTGGTGAAGCTGCTCAAGGTGCTCGACCGCCATCCTGACCTCCTCGCCGAAGTGCGAGCAGCTTAGAGTCCGAGCAGCCCCACAAGACGTCCCCCAAACCTTCGTGGTACCTTTCGCTAATCCCCAGCTTTTGCGAGAGTCCCATGTCCTGCCTTCGGAGCACCATCAAGCCACTCTTCCTTCCCTGCCTCTTCGTCGTCTCCACCCTGTTCCTGAGCGCCCAAACACCCGCGCCATCCGATCCCACCGCCTTCCACGGCGAGCCCTTCACCGCCTCCGTAGCCGACCTCCGCGCCGCCTCCGCCGCCATGCCCGCGGACCAGGAGTACGGAGCCCAGATACTCCTCGAAGAGGGCACCTACCACGTCGCCGCCGATGGCTCCCACACCTACCAGTACCGCCTCATCTTCCGCGTCGATAGCACCCAGGGCATAGACGACTGGTCCGAGGTCTCCATGCAGTGGGATCCCTGGAACGAAAAGCCCGCGCAGCTCCACGCCCGCGTCCTCCAGGCCGACGGCCACTTCGTCGAGCTCGATCAGAAGACCATCACCGACGCCCCCATCAAAGCCGAGGACAACGAAACCTACTCCTCCGAGCACGTCCGCCGCGCCCCACTCCCCGGCATGGCCGTCGGCTCCATCGTCGAAGAAGTCCGCACCGTCGAAGAAAAGATCCCATACTTCGCCTCCGGCAGTCTCTTCCGCTTCCAGTTCCGCAACGGAGTTCCCACAGCCCACACCCGCGTTACCTTCCAGACGCCCTCCGCCACGCCCTACAAGGAGCGAATCCAAAATCTCCCACAGCTCACCATCACTCGCACCGACGCCAACGGCCAGCGCCTCGTCACCTACGAGCAAGGCCGTATGGACGCCTCCCACGCCTCCGACATCGACCTCTCCACCAACGAACCCGAAGCCCCGCTCGTAGAAGTCGCCACCGGCGAGTCCTGGGCCGCGCTCGTAAAAGCCTACGCCGCCACCGCCGAGCCGCAGATCGTCCCCGACGACACAAAATCCATCCTGCCCACCGATCTCCCCGCCGCACGCATGGCCCGCATCTCCGCCATCGTCGCCACGCTTCACAAGCAGGTTCGCTACACCGGCGTCGAGTTCGGCGCCGCCAAGCTCACACCCGAGCGCCCTGCCGAAGTCATCAAGCGCCACTACGGCGACTGCAAAGATAAAGCCACGCTGCTGGTCGCCATGCTGCGCGCCGCCGGAATCCCCGCCAACCTCGCGCTGCTCTCCACCGGCCCCGGTCGCGATGTCGAGCCCGCCCTCCCCGGCATGTCGCAGTTCGACCACGCCATCGTCTACGTCCCCGCCGCCGGCGCAGATCCCGCTCTCTGGATCGACGCCACCGCGCAGTACTTCACCCCCGGCTCCATTCCCTTTGAAGACGAAGGCCGCATGGCCCTCATCGTCTCAGCCGACACCACCGGCCTCACCCGCACCCGCGACCCCAAACCCGAAGACTCGCTCCTCATCGAAACCCGCCTCTTCACCCTCGCCCCGCACGGCCCCTCGCACGTAGTCGAAACCTCGCAGACCAGCGGCATCGTCGACGCCAACTACCGCGCCTGGTACGGCGGTCAGGACTCCAAAAAGGTCCACGAAAGCCTCGAAAGCTATGTCAAGAGCGCCTACCTCGCAAAAACCCTCGGCAATGTCACGCACGGCCCCGTGGACGACGTCTCCACGCCCTTCAATCTCACCCTCGAAATCAACAAAGCCGGCCGCGGAACCACCGCCCTCGACGAAGCTCTCGTCGCCATCTTCCCGGCCATGGTCCTCAACAATCTCCCCAGCTGGTTCGGAAAAGCCCCCCAAATCATCGGCCCGGACACCACTCCCGATGAGAAACACGAGATAGAGCTCGCCGCCGCCAACCGCGCCCCGGTCTACGTCTTCCGCCCCTACCTCGACGAGCGCCATATCCGCGTCGTCATTCCCCCCGGCTACGTCTCCCGCACCCTGCCGCCCAACAAGACCACCCAGCTCGGCCAGGCCACCCTCACCGAGGAGTACAGCGACGCCGAAAAAGGCATCATCACCGCCACCTACAAGTTCAACTCCGGCCCCGGCACCCTCACCGCCGATCAGGCCATCGCCATGCGCGACGCCATCCTCGAGCTGCAGAAGCGCGACTACGTCGGCATCATGTTCGACCAGGTAGGCGCAAAAGATCTCGCCGCCGGCCACATCCGCTCCGCCCTCGACGCCGACCGCGCCCTCATCGCCGCGCAACCCACCGAAGCTCTTCCCCACATCCAGATCGCCCGCGCCCTGCTCGCCGCCGGCATCGGCGATGAATCGCACGCCGAAGCCAAACGCGCCACCGAACTCGACCCCAAACTCGCCGTCGCCTTCAGCACCCTCGGCTGGACGCTCGAGCATGACAGCCTCGGCGTCCGCTTCGGGAAAGACTTCGACCTCCACGGCGCCATCGCCGCCTACAAGCAAGCCATCGTCCTCGATCCCGATGACAACGACCCACGCTTCGATCTCGCCATCCTCTACGAGTTCAACGCCCGCGGAACCCGCTACGCCGAAGACGCCGACATGCCCGCCGCCATCGCCGCCTACAAAGACCTGATCGAACGCACCAAGGAGTCCAACCCCAACGCCGCCGCGCAGTATCGCGACAACCTCTTCTACGCCCTGCTCTTCACCCACAAGTACACCGAGCTGGATGAAATGCTGGCCAAGGCTCCCTTCAGCAACGCTCACGCCTCACTCGCCATCGCCTCTGCCACCGCCCAACACGGAACTGCCGCCGGCATCGCGCAGTCCGAAAAAGGTAACGTCGAAGGCTCCGACCGCAACAAGAACCTCAACACCGCCGGTACGCTTCTCGCCCAACTGCGCCTCTATCCCGAATCAGCCGCGATCCTGCAAGCCGGCATCGGCGGTGGCGGAGACGCCGCAACCACCGCCCGCCAGATCGAAATGTACAAGAACATGAAGCCCGCCTCGCTCGCACCGCTGCCCGCAAGCAATCCCGCAGCGCCCATGCAGCGAGTCACCTTCGCCATGATGGCCGGGACGCTCACCCTCCCCATGGAGCTCGACGCCGTCAGCCGTCACGCTTATAGCTCGCAGGCCAGTATGGAGCGCGACGCCGAGAAGGGCCTGCAGAGCTCCGGACTGCTGCGCATGGAAGCCGAAAAAAGTGGCATAAGCGAGACCGTGCTGATCGATATCGTCGCCGGCAATATGACCTTCACGCCCGCCGGCGATGACGAATCCGGCTACGCCGTTGTCGTTGCCACACCCGGCGCACAAGACCAGCACGCCTACGTGGTTCGCGAAGACGGCGGCTACCGTGTCGTCGCCAGCGATAGTGACAACACAGAGATCGGCAACGAAGTCCTCTACGCGCTCGACCACAAGCAGCTCAAGCTTGCAAAGGCCCTCCTCAACTGGAAGCGCGATCTCACCCACAAAGGCGGCGGCGACGATCCCTTCTCCGGCCCACTGCTCCCGCGCTTCTGGACAGTCGACAGCACCAAGCCCGACGCCGACTCCCCCGAGAATATGCGCCTCGCTGCCATCTCTCTGCTCGCCGGCTCCATGGACGCCAAACCCTACCTCCCTGAGATCGCAACTCTCCGCGACAAAGCCACCGGCCAGCAACACCAAACCGATCTCGATCTCCTCCTCGCCTCCGCCGCCAACGGCGCCGAGCAGCCCGCACTCTCGCTCCCCGCAGCCAAGCGCCTCATGGAGTCTGAACCGGACTCCGAGGTAGCCATCGGCATGGCAGGCTTCGCTTATGCTCTTCAGTCCGACTCCGCAGACTGGCTCGCCATGCTCGCACCACGCATCGCCAAGCGTCCCAGGGACCGCGAACTTCTCCTTGAGCAGGTCTCCGCATACATGGCCGCCAACAACTTCGCCGCCGCCCGCGCTGTCCAGCAGGCCATCCTCGACTCCGGCAAAGCCACAGCCTCCGACTACAACAGCTTCGCCTGGATGGGCCTCTTCGACGACCACCTCGGCGAACCCGAGCTGAAAGCCGCCCAACAGGCCAACATGCTCACCAACAACGGCAACTTCGCCACCCTCCACACCCTAGCCTGCGTCTACGCCGCTCAGGGCCGCACCACCGAGGCCACGCAAGTCCTCAAGCAGGCCATGGAAGCCGCCAACGAACCCTCACCCAACTCCGCCGTCTGGTACGCCCTTGGCCTCATCTACGAGCAGTACGGTGCCCGCAACGCCGCTCTCACGGCCTACAACAAGGTCCAGGCCCATGAGTTCGACGACCACACCTACATCGACCCCACCGCAACCTACCTGCTCGCCCAGGCAAGAATCAAAGCCCTCAACGCCACCCCGGCAAAATAACCGCCGGGTGCCCCATTCATGCGCAACGCTTCGGGCGTAGGAATGCCTATGGCACGATGATTGTGCCTGGGTTAGCAACGACCGTGGTAAATGCTTGTCCGCTCGATCCGGCGGCGGCAAATTGATTAAAGCTGACAGCGCTACCTGCCCCTCCGTTGCCCCCCATGGCGCCGCCGCCATAGGCGTCACCCACTGCATCTCCAGTGCCAACAGCACCCGCAGCGCCTCCGGTATAGGTGTAGTTGGTGGTGAGAGTACCCAGGGTGTTGGAGGGTGCAAGGAGATGGAGGATGCCCCCGCCCCCACCCCCGCCTGCTTCGCAGCCATCGGTATTTGTGTTCACGATGGCTGCCGCGCCGGCGCCGCCGTTGACGACCAGGCCTGGGGCGCCGGTATTGGTGATTGACGTAGAGGAAGCCAGGATGATGATGCCTCCGGCACCGCCGCCGCCGCAGTATGCATCGATAGAGGTGTTCCCTGCGTATTCTTCACCTGGTCCACCATTCGCCGTGATAGAGCCGCTAATGGTGATGGCTCCACCAGCGTAAATCGAGATGCTGCCACCACCTGCACCGGTGTTCGCATTGACGAAGCTGTTGCCTGACCCAACGAACCCGCCGTTGCCACCGCCGAAAGTGCCCGGATGGACAATCTTTTTCAGGGAGTAGACAGGAAGAGCTACGCCGCCTGCCGCAGTTGTGGAAGGGCCATACTCCGCCGGCTGCAAATAGAGGCCCTGCGATCCACCTGCCACCACCACGATGTTGCCCATGATGCTTGCCGTACCAGTGGCGCGAATGACAGTGCCGCTGGGGACGGTGAGCGTGACGCCGGAGGAGACGGAGAAGTTGGTACATTGCACGTCGCCGGTATTGGTCGGGGGTGTTGTTGCCCAGTTGGCTGCAGCGGCGATGGCGCAGACGGTCGGGCTGGTGCCATCGGTGCCGTCGCCGTAGATGTTAGGCACATTGGGGAAGTTCACGTTGATGGTAGGTGTCGTGGTGGAGTTGCTGACGGTGAGCGAGCCGTTAGCGCCACCTGTGGTGATAGTGCCGGGAGTGACAGATGTGACGCTTCCGCCTCCGCCCGCACCCGTGGCCCCGGTTGCGCCAGCAGTGCCGGGGGCGCCGGCTACTCCCTGCGTTCCCGCCGCCAGTGCCACCAGGCTAAGGGAAGCTGCTAAGGAAGATGCGGTGGGAGGAACTGCAAGGGTTATGGATGTGGGGGTGATATTAATCAGCGTGACCACACTCCCGGCGCTCAAGGTGAGCACGCCGTGGCCGATAATCTGCGAGGTGCCAGTCGCCCGGCCAAAGGTAGTGTCTGGAACCTGCGCTCCATTCACCACAAGCGCCAGACTTCCCGCCTCATTCACATAAATGTTGTAGTCGTAGGTGTAGACGCCCGCAGCCGTCACCATCACGGAGCCCGGGGAATAGCTAAAGCCTGAGTTCGAAACTGCAGTAGCAGACACGCTTGCAAAGACCGCGGCATTACTTACGACGACCTCGGGAAACGGATTGAGGGGAGTCGACAACGCAATGTAGCTGGCTTGTGTGAGAGAGCCGGAGCCAGACGTGGCGACCCAATTGGCGGTATCGGTGGGCAGATCGCCCGCAGTCGTAGCCGCGATAGCCAGATAGGTGCCTCCGTTGTAAACAACCACCGAGCCGGCCGGATAAGCCACGCTCGCGGAGTAAGTCCCGCCCGCAAATGGCCCAGTAGAACCAGTCGTTCCAGTGCTTCCCGTGACGCCGGTAAAGCCTGCGGTGCCGGTCGAACCGATGCTACCTGTGGAACCCGTGAAACCAGTTGTGCCGGTAACGCCGGTTGTGCCCGTGAAGCCTGTCGAACCGATAGTGCCCGTAGCACCCGTGAAACCTGTCGTTCCGGTAAAGCCAGTTGTACCGGTGAAGCCCGCAACTCCTGTCGAACCGGTGAACCCGGTAAATCCTGTCGTGCCAGTGAAGCCCGTCGTGCCCGTGACGCCCGTCGTACCAGTGATGCCCGTCGCACCAATAGTGCCAGTTGATCCGGTGAATCCAGTCGTACCGGTAGCACCCGTAGTACCAGTGATACCCGTAGCCCCGATGGTGCCGGTCGCACCGGTAAAGCCCGTCGTACCAGTAATTCCAGTCGCACCGATAGTGCCGGTTGTCCCGCTGAAGCCCGTGCTGCCAGTAATTCCCGTTGCACCAATAGACCCGGTTGAGCCGGTGAAGCCTGTCGTGCCGCTGAAGCCCGTCGTACCAGTGATCCCAGTCGCACCAATAGTGCCGGTGGCCCCGGTAAAGCCCGTCGTCCCAGTCGCACCAACCGTGCCGGTTGAGCCAATGAATCCAGTGGTGCCGGTAGCACCCGTAGTACCAGTGATACCCGTAGCGCCGATGGTGCCAGTCGCACCCGTAAAGCCCGTTGTCCCAGTAATTCCAGTCGCACCGATAGTGCCGGTTGTCCCACTGAAGC